>Ga0126381_100004235_pt1 | contig 15603 bp, 14 predicted proteins | sample PanSoiMetPlot_28_FD_96465 | JGI IMG/M metagenome (GOLD analysis project Ga0126381, IMG submission 96465) | Tropical forest soil microbial communities from Panama - MetaG Plot_28 | ecosystem: Environmental > Terrestrial > Soil > Tropical forest > Bulk soil | place: Panama | collected 2016-02-17 | reverse complement strand
CGGGCGAGCCGCTAAGCAGCGTCCATACGATGAAGAACGGCATCACCAGCAGAAGCGCGAGCGAGAGGAACAGAACGACGGCGATGGTTCGTATCATTTTTCGCGTTGCAATTGTGAACGCGATCTGTGCTTGCGGTCGAGCGAAGAGTTGCGCGCCCGCGCGTCTTCTTGCTCTCGCACCTTACTCGGTCGTCCCGCGCAGCAGGCCCGCGCGGATGCGCAGCTGCCTTTCCGTTGGATGCGGCACCTCGACCACGGTGCAATGGTTCTCTTCGCGCGAGCCGAGCGCAAACGTCACTTCGCCCTCCTCTCCATCGCGGCGGATCTTGAGCTTCACTGTTTCCCCCGGCGCCCGTTCCCGGAACCAGGCCGAAATTCTTGCCGAAATGGGCGCACCGTTCAGCTCCAACAGCAGATCGTCTGCGCGCAAGCCGGCAGCTTGCGCGGGGCTTCCCGGTGTGACGGAGGCGACGACAGGCCCCTCCGCCGAACGTGTGGCAAAAAAGCCCGGGTCCGCGCTCTTGCGCGATTCGATCTTAAGAGAGAGGCCGGCGCGGACCAGGAACTGGTCGTAGGGAATCTCGTCGAGCCCCGATACGTAACGGCGGAAAAAATTCTCGAAGCTCGCGCCGGATACTTCTTCCACGACGGCGCGGATTCCCGCGCTTTCGTCGTAGAACTTGCCCTGTTTGGCGGCGTCGTTGAGGCTGCGCAGCGCGTCATCGAGAGATTTGTGATTGTCGGTTGCGTCGCGAATCGCGAGGTCGAGCATATCGCCGATGATCTGGCCTTTGTTGTAGTAGGAGATGCTGCGCTCAGGGAGATTGTACGCGTCGTATTTGTCGAACCAGGTATCCAGGCTCGATTCCTCCACGCTCTGCCACTTGTGCGCCGGGCGCGATTGCAGCTCGCAGATTTGCTGCGCGAGGTCGACGTACCACTTGTCTTTCGCCCAGATGCCGCTGCGCTCGAGCGTGAACGAGCCGTAGGTGCTCGTCACACCCTCGGCAAACCAGAGCGCGCGCGAATACTGCTCCTTCGTGTAGTCCACCGGCTCGAGGCTCTGCGGGCGGATTCGTTTCACGTTCCAGGCGTGAAAGAATTCATGCGCGGCGATTGCCGAAACCATTTCGACGGAACTGCCGCCAATCGCGGTGCAGTTGGCATGCTCCATCCCTCCGCCACCAGCGTCCGGATACGCTCCGATGTGGAAGAAAAACGTGTATTCCTTGAACGGTGCGCCGCCCATCAACTTTATTTCGTAGCCCGTAATGCGCTTCAGCGAATCCTCGAGCGTCGTGCGGTTCCAGTCCCTGGAATCGACCACCACCCGGAAATGCGCGCCGGCATTATCGAATTCAAATTCCTCGAACTTGCCGATTTCCACCGGAGCATCCACCAGCTTGTCGTAGCTTTCCGCTGTGAACGAGTTGGGCGCTGCACCAAAGGGAAGTTCGGTGATCGATCGCCAGTCGGGCGGGACATCCGTGAACTTGACCTCGACATTTTCCCCGCGCCGGTCAGGGACATACATGAGAGTCTCAGCAAAATTCAGGAATGCATGGTGCGAGCTCAGTTGCGAATTGAACGGGCCGGCTTCATCCCAGGATATCGAGTATTCGATCTCGATCGCGCCGTCTACGGCCGCAACAGCGGGAATGCGCCAAGTTTGCTTGTCCAATTTGTACGGACCGGCCGCGGATTCGGCGGCTGAAGATTTGCCGGCGCGAACATCGCGGACGCGGTAAGCAAAATCCCGCACCTGGTAGAGCGCGTTCCACACAGGCAAAGCCACGATCAGATCGCGCTGGTCTGGCGCGAGAGGAACCCGCATCTGGATGTGAAACAAGTGCTTTTCGGGATGAGCGAGCGAAATCTTGTATTCGATCGTCGCGGCGGCGGGTCGCGCGGCAATAAATAACGCGAAACAAGCGGCGAAAACAAAGCGGCTTCTGAGAATCGCGCAACGCGTCATTCGCGAACTCTGGTACGGGATTTGAGCTTGTCGAGCAGTTTGTTGCAGAGAGCATCGAAGCTGCCGTTGGACATCACCATGACCATGTCGCCCGGCTTTGCATTATCGGCGAAGTACTCGGCGATGGCCTCTGCCGACGAAAAAGCCTGTGCGGTGCGGCCTCGCTTGCGAATCGCTTCGGCAACCGCGTCCGGCGAGAAGCGGTCTTCATCGGCCAGCAGTTGAGCGCGATTCACCGGACCGATGGCCACCACATCGGCGACGGCCAGCGATTCCGGCAGCACATCCTGAAATATCTTGCGACGCATGGTGTTCGACCGGGGCTCGATGGCCGCCCAGATTCTCCGCCCGGGCCAGCGCGTGCGCGCCGCTTCGAGCGTCATGCGAATGGCGGTGGGATGATGGGCGAAGTCCTCCACCACCAGGACGCCGCCCGCTTCCCCTTTCGTTTCCATCCGCCGGCGGACACTTTGAAAAGTGGCCATGGCGCGTTCGATTGCTTCGCACTTGACGGCGCGTCCATACGCGATTGCGATTGCAGCGAGAGCATCCAGCACATTGTGGCGCCCTGCCACGGGCATGCGCACGCGCGTCACTTCGCTGCCCTTGTAAGCTACGCGGAATTCCGTGGCGTCGTCGTGCCACAGAATGTCGCCCGCGCACCAATCGCATTCAGGCGTAAGGCCAAAAGTTCCCACCGGGCAAAACGCTTTCGCCGCAGCCTGACGCAGGTCGGCGCTTTCACCCCAGATCAGAACGCGGCCGCGCCGGGGCACGAGATTCACGAGGCGGCGAAACTGGAGAGCGATGGATTCGAGGTCCGGGTAGATGTCCGCGTGATCGTATTCGAGCGAGGTGAGAATCAATTCATCAGGATGGTAGTGAAGGAATTTCGGGCCACGATCGAAAAACGCGGTTTCGTACTCGTCGCCTTCGATGATGAACTCTTCGCCGCCGCCAAGCCCGTAGCTGCGATCGTTGAAATTCGGGACCACGCCGCCGACGAGAAAATCCGGCCGGCGCCCGGCGACGTGAAAAATCCAGGCGAGCATCGCGGTGGTGGTCGTCTTGCCGTGGGTTCCAGCCACGACGATCGAGGTGTGGTTGCGGATGAAATAGTCTTCGAGAAGCTGCGGCATCGAACAGTACGGGATTTTTTCGTCGAGGATTACTTCGAGTTCAGGATTCCCACGCGCGATAACGTTGCCGATGACGACCAGATCGGGCACAGGCTTCAGGTTTTCCGCGCGGAAGCCTTCATTCCACGGGATGCCGAGAGAATCGAGCAACGTCGAGGCCGGCGGGTAGACGTTGACGTCCGAGCCGGTGACGTGGAAACCGCGCTCTTTCAGCATTCCTGCCACCGGGGCCATGGCTGCACCCGCAATTCCAAGGAGATGGATGTGTTCGGCGTTTTTTTCGGCGCGCGTCAAAGCAATCCTCGAAGAAAAGTCAAAGACGCCGGCCAGAGGCCCTTCGTGCCTCAGGACAAGCCGGCGGTACGAAAACCGAAGTCAAAAACGCCGGCAAGATGCCTTCGTAGCTCAGGGCAGGCCGGCGGTACAAAAGTCAGGAAGCGCAAGGCGGCTCCAGAATTTCTAACCTGCCTTCGCCATCGGCCGATAGACGCGCGTGAACGCCTAATGGAAGCGTGAGCATCGGCCGAGAAGTGTGCCCGATGGGCACTCCGAACACGATGGGAATCCCGAGCGGCGCGAGGACGCGACGGACCACGTCTCTTACACTCTCAGTACCAGCCGGCGGATTGCCCTCAGGAAAGTCTCCAAGGACGATGCCTCTCACACTCTGAAGTTTTCCGGCTTGCTTCAGGTGCATCAAAGCTTTGTCCACCTGCCACGGCTTCATGGCGCGGTCTTCGAGAACCAGAATCGCGCCCTGGGCATCCAGTTCCCATTGAGTGCCAATCGTTGTTTCGATCAAGTTTAGGCAGCCGCCGAGCAGCGTACCCTCGCTGGAACCGGGATTGATTGACTCACCTTTCAAAGCGATGGACCAGCCCTTCGACGAGCTTATCGCCTGGGTGAAACTCTGCGAATCGTATCCTTCGGGAGCTCCGGCGCCGTGATCAAGTCCCGCGCCGGCCATGGGGCCGTAGAAGGTGACCCAGCGAAATTTCTGCCAGAGATATGCGTGTAGCGATGTGACGTCACTGAATCCGCACAGAATTTTGGGCGCAGCTCCCTCGAGGCGGAGGCAATCGAGCAAATAATTGGAGCCATATCCGCCGCGCGTGCAAATGATCGCCTGCGTGTCCTTCTCTGCAAGCGCCGCTTTCAATGCAGCACAACGCGCTTCCGCAGGCCCTGCAAAGAACCCATGCTTGGCGAAGACTTCCTCCTCATCCAATCGCACCCGGAAGCCCAGCCTGACCAATTCATCGCAGCCCTTTTTCACCCGGTCTTCTGCCACGGGACTTGAAAGCGATAGAACGCGGATGGCATCGCCAGAGCGTAGCGCGGGCGGCTTCAAAGGTTGGGGCATGTGGCGCAATCGAGAATAAGGAATTTCCGGAGGCGAGTCCAGAAGCTCAGCGCGAAGGGTTTACATAAGAGCAGCGGTACACGGCGAAATGCCGGGACGTACGCCGCGCCCGCGACGAACCACGCGACTAGCTAATTGACCGGGAAATTCTTCGAGGGAGAAACGCCGCCGCCTGGCGCCGGATTCGAGACCGATACGCTTCCAGAACCGGCTGTGGCCAAATCCTGCGTGGTGAAATTCACCGTGAGCTGCGATGCACTCACGAAAGTGGTGGCGCGAGGGCTTCCGTCCCAATTCACGGCCGATGTTGGCACGAAACCCGTTCCCGCAACGCTGACGGTGAACGGTCCCATCGTCCCCGCCGCAGCGCTGGGAGGATTGAATCCAGTGATGGCAGGCGCGCCATTCGCAACGGGATTGACGACAAGCGTGAGTGCGTTGGACGTGCCGCCAGGCGACGGATTTGCGACGGTCACCTGAACCGACGCATCCGGAACTGCGACATCCGCCGCGGTGATGGACATTTCCATCTGGCCCGTAGTCTTGTTGAACTTGCTGGGACGAGAAGTGCCGTCCAAAAATCCCATCGTATCGGCCTGGAGTCCCGTTCCGCTGACAAAGAGCGTGAAGTCGGCGCTGCCGGCGGTAATGCTGTCCGGAGAAATGGATCCGATGGACGGCGTAGGTATCTGGCCATTACCGCTGGAACAGCTGTTCAACAGAAATGCTGACGCCAACAGAGCAGCCGCAGTCCACCGCAAACGCTTCAAGAAAACCTCCTGAAATCCTTCGGGAACCCCGACGCCGCTCGGGCCCGGAAACCCGCGGCTCTTCGTGCGAGGAAAACCGAAGAACCTCTAAAAAAATCCGCCCATGGAGAGAGAACTCGAATTGATAGCATCCGTCGCGCAGGCCGTCAACTCGGATTCCCGTGTGCGAAGAATGGTTGGCTCCCGGCTCAGCATGCTTCGCACCGTAAATCTATGGCGTCACGGGACCTGCTTCGCAATGCACTTTGAAAGCATTGAGACGGCCCAGCAACTCGCGCTCTCTCGGCGTGCCAACGTCCGCGTCGAACTCGACAATCGCGGCACCTGCCTGAGATCTGTGCGTCTTCCAGCGCGTCGCCTGAATGCCGGACTTTTGCACTATCTGGTGAACGCGCTCCAAAACACTCGGATCGCCGGGCGGCGTGGTCATCGTGAATGTGAGAAGACGGGTGTGCAGGCCGATCCGGTATTCGACGAAGCCTAGAAAAATCAGCGCGACGAGAACAAGCAGCGTGGTGAAGACTGCGGTCACCGGGAAGCCGGCTCCGATGGTCATGCCGACGCTCGCGATCATGAAAATCGCGGCCGCGCTCGTGATGCCCGTCACAGCGCCGCGCTCTCGAATCACCATGCCCGCGCCAATGAAACCGATGCCGGGAATGATTTGCGCCGCGATGCGCGTGTGGTCTCCTTTCACGTCGCCCGCCATTTCGTAGGAGATGATCGTAAAGAGAGCCGCGCCGATGCAGATCAACATCATCGCGCGCAGCCCGTCGGGTTTGTGGCGGAGCTCACGTTCGAGGCCCACCGCACCGCCCAGCAAAGCGGCGAGCAGGAGCCTTTCGACGACTACGATGGTCAGGTCGTGGAGCATCGCACCCTTCCTTGTCACCGTGCGGTCCTTCAGCCCGGCAGGTGACCGTGTCCGCTGCGAAACTACAACGTGAATGACGTGAGTTTCGAAAAGCGCCGCGCGCGAGCCCTGATGTCGCCCAGCTTCAGCGTGGTGAGCCGTTCCACACCGAAGCGTTCGCACGCGAAGCTACCCATCACCGAACCATATACCATCGCGCGGCGCAGCGACTTTTCGTTCACGCGGCCCTCGCGGGCCAGCGAGCCCATAAAGCCGCCGGCAAAACTATCGCCTGCGCCCGTGGGATCATGAACTTCTTCCAGTGGAAAAGCGGGCACTGCGAATAGAAAATCGCGATGGACGAGCAGCGCCCCGTGTTCTCCACGCTTGATCACCAGGATTCTCGGGCCCATTTTGAAGATGTCCTTGGCCGCGCGGGTAAGATTGTGCTCGCCGGTCAGCTGGCGCGTTTCATCGTCGTTGATCACGAGCACTTGAATGTGTCTGAGCGTTTCGCGCAACTCGCTTCCGGTGCGCTCGATCCAGTAGTTCATCGAATCGAGGCCCACGAGCACAGGCTTGCGCTTCATTTGTTTCAGGACGGAAAGTTGCAGCGTGGGTTGAATGTTTCCCAGAAAGATAAACGACGTGCCAAGATACGATTTCGGCAGCTTGGGCTGAAAATTCGCGAACACGTTCAGCTCGGTGGTGAGCGTGGTGCGCTCGTTCATGTTCTGGTTGTAACGCCCCGCCCAGAAGAACGATTTGCCTGGAGCGTGCTCGAGGCCTTCGAGGTCGATTTGTTCGTTGCGCCCTCCGAGAATGGCTTTTTCGCGCGCGGTAAAGTCGTCGCCCACGATTCCCACCACGCGCACCGGCGTGAAATGGCTAGCGGCCAGCGCGAAATAGCTTGCGGCGCCGCCGAGTGTCTTATCCACTTTTCCAAAAGGCGTTTCGATTCCGTCGAACGCAACCGAGCCTACAACCAGCAGTGACATGCACGCTCCGGATTACGAAAGGTATTTGCCCACCAGGGGCGCGAGCCGTTTCTTGGCGGCCGCGGGAATCAACTTGCGATCGGTCACGATGGCATGGGCGAGCGCCGACCCGCATTTGCAGGCGCGGTCTTCGGGAATTTCGCGCACCGCCTCTTTCAGCGCGCGCTGGACGTTCTCCGCATTGCGATTCAGATTGGAAAGAATTTCGTTCAGCGAGACGGCGTCGTGCTGCGGGTGCCAGCAATCGTAGTCGGTGATCATCGCAATCGTCGCGTAACAGATTTCCGCCTCGCGCGCGAGCTTCGCTTCGGTGAGGTTCGTCATTCCGATTACGTCGAAGCGGAGTTGCCGGTAAGTGTGCGATTCTGCCAGCGTCGAGAATTGCGGTCCCTCCATGCAGACGTACGTCCCGCCGCGATGCGTCTTTACGCCTGCGCGCTCGGAAGCGTCCGCGAGGTGCGCGGAAAGATGTGTGCAGGTGGGCTTGTCGAAGCCGACGTGCGCCACGATGCCCCCGCCGAAAAACGTTGCGACGCGCAGGCGCGTGCGATCGAAGAATTGGTCGGGGATCAGGAAATCGAGCGGCGGGAGATCGTCGCGCAGAGAGCCGACGGCGCTCACGGAAATGATTCGCTGTGCGCCGAGCATCTTCATCGCGAAAATATTCGCGCGATAGTTGATGTCGGTCGGAGAGAAAAGATGGCCGCGTCCATGGCGGGCAAGAAATGCCACGCGACAGCCTTCGAGCGTGCCGGTAATAAATGCATCGGAAGGATTGCCGAACGGAGTCTTCACGCGCACGTCGCGCGTGTCCGTGAGGCCCGGCATGGCGTACAGACCGCTGCCGCCGATAATGCCGATCTCGATCGCTTCTTTCGTCTTGCCGCGCTTCCTGGACTTGGCCATGCGTCAATCCACCTTTATCGGCTCGACTTCTATCTTGCGCTCGCGTTCGCGAAGATAAGCGGCGGGCACGTGAGGATCGTGAACAAAAAGCGCCAGCCATTCGCCCTGCACCACCTGCGGAATCCATTTTCGCTTGTTCTCGAGCGTTTGCAACGGATACAAGTCATAGCCCATGATCCAGGGCAGGGGCAAATGCGCGGTCATGGGGACCAGGTCATCGAAAAGAAACGCCACCTTGCCGCCGCCATGCAGCCTCACAGACATCATGTCCGCGTTGTGCCCGGGAGTGCGAATCAACTCCACCCCCGGCGCGATCACGCGATCGTCTCCAATCAGCGAAAGCTTTCCGGCCGCTTCGAGCGGTATAAAATTATCTGGAAAATAGCTGGCGCGATCGCGCTCGGTGGGATTTTTGGCGTGCTCGAATTCGCCGCGCTGCACCACGTAGCGCGCGTTGCGAAAGGTGGGAACCACTTTGCCGTTCACGATGCGCGTGTTGCCGCCGCAATGATCGAAATGCAGGTGAGTGTTGACCACGATATCGATGTCATCAGGTTGGCAACCGTAGTGTCGAAGGCTGTCGAGCAGGTTCGGCCCGTCGAGCGCGTAGATGTCGCGAAACTTATCGTTGTGCTTGTCGCCGGCGCCGGTTTCGATCAGGATGCGCTTGCCTCCGGCATAGACCAGAAACGAATTCATCGCCATCGCGATGCGATTGCGCGCATCCGCCGGCGCTTTTTTCTCCCACATCGGCTTGGGAATCACGCCGAACATCGCGCCGCCGTCGAGAGCGAAGCGGCCGGCGTCGATGATGTGAAATTCCAGGCCGCCCAGCTTCAACGCTTCACTCCGATTCCCGCGCGAGCGAGAATTTCGTTCACCGCGGCGTAAGGATCTTTCTTTCGCGCTGCCACGTCCGCCGCGAGTGCGTCGAACTGAGCTTCATTCATGTGCGCTCCTACCACTCGTTCCATAAGCCGGCTCTCCAGCAATCGCAACAGCCATTCTTTCCATTGCGCCACTTCGCGGGCGCGCCTCTCGTGGGCCTGATCGAAATGCGCGCGGAAAAGTTCGATCTGATGCGCCATTGCATCGATGCCCTTGTTGTCCGTGGCGATCGTGCGCACAATCGGCGGCTTCCAACCTTCCCGCTCCGGCACGATCGAGAGCACGCCGCGAAGCTGCTGCTCGAAACGGTCGGCGCCCTCGCGGTCCGATTTGTTGATCACAAAAATATCGCCGATTTCCATCAGGCCGGCCTTCAGACTCTGCACGTCGTCGCCCATGCCCGGCACCAGCACCACAATCGTGCAGTCCGCCAGCCGGACAATTTGAATCTCGCCCTGGCCCACGCCGACGGTCTCGACCAAAATCATCTGCTTCCCGGCCGCATCGAGCAGCAGTGCTGTGTCGCCGGTGGCTTGCGCCAGGCCGCCGAGATAGCCGCGCGTGGCCATCGAGCGAATGAAAATTCCTGAGTCGGTGGCGTGCCCCTGCATGCGCACGCGGTCGCCCAGAATGGCGCCGCCCGTGAACGGACTCGATGGGTCCACCGCAATGATGCCCACCGTCTTCTTCTCGCTGCGATAGTGCCCAGCCAGCCGGTCGACCAGGGTGCTCTTGCCCGTGCCCGGCGCGCCGGTGATGCCGATCAAATAGGCATTGCCGGTGTAGGGAAAAACCTGGCGCAGAATTTCTTCCGCTTCGCTCGAGCGGTTTTCGATCGCGGAGACGGCGCGCGAAATCGCGCGGACGTCGCCAGCCCGCACCTGTTCTGCCCAGTTTTCAACGGAAACGGTCATTCGGTCGGGGATAATTCTCGCACAGGTAGCAATTATTTCTTGCCGAGAATCTGGCGGGCGATGACGAGGCGCTGAATCTCGCTGGTGCCTTCGCCGATGGTGCAGAGTTTCACGTCTCGATAATATTTTTCGGCCGGGTAATCCTTGATGAAGCCGTAGCCGCCGTGAATCTGCACGGCTTCGTTGGCTACGCGCACGGCCACTTCTCCGGCGTAGAGCTTGGCCATGCTGGATTCGCGCGTGATGCGCGAATCGTGGTCGCCAGCGGCGATGCCACGATCGGCGAGCCACGCAGCTTGGTAGGTGAGAAGCCTGGCGGCTTCGATTTGTGTGGCCATGTCGGCGAGCTTGAATTGAATGGCCTGGAAATCGCCGATGGGTTTGCCGAATTGTTTGCGCTGCTTGGCGTATTTTACCGAGCATTCGTAAGCGCCTTGCGCCATTCCGAGGCCAAGCGAGGCGATCGAGATGCGGCCGCCATCGAGGATTTGCAGGCTGTTGACGAACCCCTCGCCCTCTTTGCCGAGCAGATTTTCGGCGGGTACTTTGCAATCGCTGAAGACGACTTCGGACGTGTCGCTGGCGCGCAGGCCCAGCTTGTTTTCTTTTTTCCCCGGCCGGAATCCCGGAGTTCCCTTCTCGATGATGAACGCTGAAATGCCGTGGCTCTTTTTCGCAGCGTCGGTCACCGCCATTCCCACGCAGATATCCGCATAGTGCCCGTTGGTGGTGAAAGTTTTCGAGCCATTGATGAGCCAGCCGCCGTCTTTGCGGACCGCGGCGGTGCGTGTGCCTCCAGCGTCGGAGCCGGCTTCGGGTTCCGTCAGCGACCAGGAGCCGAGCTTTTTGCCTTGCGCCAGCGGCGTGACGTATTTCTTCTTTTGCTCTTCGGTTCCGAACTTATAGATGTGATTAGTGCACAGCGAATTGTGCGCGGCGACGATGATTCCGATGGAGCCATCGACGCGCGAGAGTTCCTCGATGATGATGGCGTACTCCACGTAGCCCATTCCCGCGCCGCCATATTTTTCCGGGAAGATGACGCCGAGAAACCCCATTTCAGCAAGCTTGGGAATTATTTCGGAAGGAAACTTGGAAGCTTCGTCCCACTCCATCACGTGGGGCAGAATTTCGGCATCGGCAAACTCGCGCACCGTGCGCCGCAGCTGCTCTTGTTCATCCGTCAGTGCGAATTCCAAGAGTCCTCCCTATAAATTACGGATATATGCGACTGTGGGTTTCTTTTATACCATATCGGGGCGCAAAACCCACCGCTGATTCGGCTCGCATCGCTGATTACCGGCCTTCTTTGGCGCCGTTTTTCTTGTTTTGTTCGTCGAGCCAGGCTTTTAGGGGGGGCGAAGTATTCGAGCATGGCCGAGGCATACATTTGCCTCTGGCCGGTCAGAGCTTTTTCGCGCGGCCTCTTCCGGCAGTTTCAGGTGTTCGTATTGATTCGACTACGCGGCGAGATCGGCGGTGGTCGCTTTCACCACCTGGTCCGCTTGCGCGAAGAGAATGTACGTGTCGTGGGTGATGAAGGTCTGCTGGACCCATCGCGCACGGCCGGCGCGAATCCACAAATCGAAGAGCGTCGTCTCGGCTGTTTCGATGAATTTGCGCGCGCCTTCGGGTGTGACGCTGGCAGATTTTTCCGAGGTTTGGATCGCGCCTTCGGCCGAGCCTCCTGCTTGAATGGTCATCAGTCCACCTGCTATCAGAATTAAGATCACGCCGGCCAAAGAGCTTTTCGATTTTGCGAAGTATTCAAGCTTCTCTCCTGAACTAGTGCGCTGCCGCCGCGGGGGCGCGGCTTGCGATGACTTCTGCGGTGGCAGCGAGCGCTCGCTCGATTCCGGCGCGGTCCACGTCGTAGTGAGTGACCATGCGGATGGCGTACTTGTCGGACGAGCCGCAGAGGATTTGGTGTTTGCCGACATCGGAGCAGATGTCGTCCGCGGTGCGGCCGGTGGCGCGCACATCGAAAATCACAATGTTGGTGGCCACTTTCTTCGGATCAATGGCCACACCTTTGATTTTCGCAAGCCCTTCCGCGAGGTAACGGGCATTCTCGTGATCGCGATGCAGGATTTTTGGCGTTTCCTCAAGCGCGGTTAATCCCGCAGCAGCCAGAATTCCGATCTGGCGCATTCCGCCACCAAGAAGTTTGCGTCCGATGTGAGCTTTCTCGATGAAGTCGCGCGGGCCCAGAAGCAGCGAGCCGGCGGGTGCGCCGAGCGCTTTCGAGAGGCAGAACATGACGGAATCGAATTTGCGGGTGAGATCGGCGACGCTGCGGCCGAGCGCAACGGATGCGTTGAAAATTCGGGCGCCATCGAGATGCACTTTCAAATTTGCGGCATGCGCTTGGTCGCAGATGGTGTCGGAAATTTCTTTGGGATAGACGGTGCCGCCGCGCATGTTGTTGGTGTTTTCGAGCGTGACGAGAGCCGTCTGCGAATCGTAATAAATTTTCGGGCGGATGAGCGGCTCGATCAAATCCCAGCTGAGGATGCCCTCCGGCGCGGGCGCGGGACGCGGCAAGCAACCGGCGATGGCGGAGAGCGACGCCAACTCGTAGAGATTGATGTGAGCTTGCTGCTCGCAGATGACTTCGCTGGTGGGCGGCGCCCAGCCTTTGATCGCGAGCAGGTTGCCCATGCAGCCGGTGGGAACCCAGAGTGCGGCTTCCTTTTCGAAAATTTCGGCGGCGCGTTTCTGCAGGCAATTGACGGTAGGGTCCTCGCCGTAAACGTCATCGCCAACTTCCGCTTCGGCCATGGCGCGGCGCATCGCGGGAGTTGGTTTTGTGACGGTGTCGCTACGAAGGTCGACGGGAATCATGAGCGTTTTTTTCCACCAAATTAGGAACTATTTTGCGGGAATAAGGCTAGCACGGAAAAACACGCGCGCAAGTGTTGTTCGTTCGGATTCGACTGTCATGTGAGGAGCTCGGCGAGGATGGAGCTGGAGACGGTGAGGCGGTTGGGAGCGAGGCGCAGGTGGCTGCCTTGAAGTTCGAGAAGACCCTGAGCGCGGAGAGACTCGATTTGGCGGCGAATTGCGGCGAAGCGGGCGCGGGCACCGTTTGTGCTGGGTGAGGCGTAATCACGTTCGATGCGAGCCAAGTCGATGCCGTCAAGCTGGCGGAGGCCGAGGAAAAATTCTTCTTCCAAGGATTGCTCCGGTGTGATCGGCTCGACTTGTTCGCGAGGGGAAATTCGCTGCTCGATCATGGCGACGTAGCGAGCGGAATCGTGAACGTTGGCCCAGCGGGTGCGGCCATCGAAGGAGTGCGCTCCGGCGCCGAAGCCCAAATAAGGCTCGCGCTGCCAATATTTCAGATTGTGACGCGAGCGGCGGCCCGGGAGCGCCCAGTTGGAAATTTCGTAATGATCGTAACCGGCTGCCGCGAGACGCGCGCATGCCGATTCGTAGAATTCCGCCTGGGCGTCATCCCTGGGAATCGCGGCGGCGCTGTAACGCGTGCCACCCGCGAGAGATTCTTTGCCGAGGTGGCTGCCTTCGTCGACTTCCAGCATGTAGATCGAGATGTGTTCGGAGCGCAGGGCGAGAAGCTCGCTGACGGATTGTTCCCAGGACTCGCTCGACTGGTACGGGAGGCCGATGATGAGATCCATGCCGATGTTGTCGATTCCGGCGGCGCGGAGGATTTCGGTGGCGGGGGCGATGCCGGCGCGCCGGTGCATGCGGCCGGTGGCTTGGAGTTCGCGGTCGTTAAAGGACTGGACGCCCAGGCTGATGCGATTGAAACCTGCGGCGAGCCAGGAGGCGGCTTTTTCGGGTGTGATGGTTTCGGGATCTGCCTCGAGGGTGATCTCGGGACGAGAAAGAGAGGTCCTTCGCTCGCGTTGCTCGCTGAGGATGACGATCCTAGACGCATCGTCGGCTTCGAGGATGATCTCGGGCGCGACGAATTCGTAGCGAGAGCGGAGAGCGTGGAGGGTTTGCGCAAGGGAATCAGGGGCGAGAAGGCTGGGAGTGCCACCGCCGAAGTAGACGGTGTCGACGCTTGTATTGACTTCAGGGGCTAAAGCCCCGGGATCATTCGTGGCTAACGGCGGGGTTAAAACCCCGCCCTCCCACACCTCTAAATTCCGTGCTTCCTGCTCGATTTCACGGCAGATGGCGCTGGCATAAGGCTGGTAACGATCGCGGGAGACGACGCCGGTGTGGAAATTGCAGTAGGTGCATTTTGTTTGGCAGAACGGGACCTGGATGTAGACACCGAGATTCATGGGTGGAATGAAGATTGTAACGCAGGCACGTGCTGTGGCGCGTGTGCGGCCATCCTGGAACCAATATACGCGAGAAGAGTTGGAGGCGGTATTAGGACGCTTCGACTCGAAGAGAGATCCTTCGACTACGATTCGCGCTGTTGCGCGAATCTGCGCTCAGGATGACGGCGCGTCGGGGTGAGGAGGCGTTCTTCGTCCTCACGAGATGCACTTCGATCTACTTCCGTATAAGTGTGAATCCGGAGATTCAGTCTCCGAGGGCGGCGGCGGAATTGGCGCCGTAAAAGCTGAACCAGGGCTTGGCTGCTTTCAGGCGCGCGTTCACGTTGTTGATATTTTTTACGCCCTGGTCGTTGAGCCAGTCTTCGAGGGCTTTCACCCCCTGCTTGGCGTAGACGGGGATGCCTTCTTTCCAGGTGGCGCGGCCACAGAGGACGCCTGAAAAATTTGTGTCGGCTTCGGCGGCCAGTTCGAGCGACTCATTGAAGACGTCGTTGCTGACGCCGGCGGAAAGATAGATAAAAGGCTTTTTGGCAACCGCGGCGGCGCTGCGGAAATATTTCTTGGCTTCGTCGCGGGTGTAGGCGGACGGGCCTTTGCAGGCTTTGCTGCCGGCGACGTAGGTCATGTTGACGGGGATTTCGACTTTCAAGACATCCACTGCATATTGCGGCTTCGAGAATTCTTCCATGCTCTTGGTGACGATCTCCGGTTTCTTGCGCGCGAACTCGATCGTCTTTTCGTCTCCGCCTTCTTCGTAACCCACGAACTCGAGGAAAAATGGAACGTCGAGGGCTATGCATTCGGCCCCGATGCGTTCCACCCAGGCGTGCTTGATGTCGTTGATTTCGTGGGAGTCAAAAGGCGTGTAGTAGAGAAGAATCTTGATGCAATCCGCTCCGGCGCCGACGAGGCGGCGAACGGACCAGATGTCGAGAAGGTCAGGCAGCCGGCCGGAGCGAGTATTGTCATAGCCGCTGTTTTCGTAGGCCAAGAGCAGACCAGCATTTGAAGAGCGGGCGCGCGCTGCGGGCAGGCCGTATTCGGGATCGAGCAGGATGGCGCTGGCGTGGGGAGTGAGTACACGCGTGACCGCGATCTTGAATTCCTCGAGCATTTGCGGGGTGACAGCACTCTTGTCCACGCCTTTTTCTTTGGCGATGGCGCTCTTGAGCGAGCCGCGCTGATCCATGGCGGCAGCGGCGATCACGCCGCGCAAGTCGGAAACTGCTTTCATCCCTTTTTGTTTCCCTGGTGTGATTCTCATGTGCACTCCTTAGAACGAAGTCGTAGTATTCGCTGCATATTAGCACGGGAGGTGAGGATAAGCAGAGGCGGGGGGTAGCGGAGGTCGAGGAAGTAGAGGATTCGGCGGAGGAACCGGGCTACAGGAAAAGCAGATGGTGCTGCGGCGCGGCGAGTTCTATGTTGCGGGAGAGGTTATCAAGAAGTTCGGTGCCGTACTGGGCGAGCCAGGGAAGCATGCACAGCGATCGTTCCTGCAAATCCTTGTGCGGGTAGAGGGCGGAAAGAATCAT
>Ga0126381_100004234_pt1 | contig 15603 bp, 12 predicted proteins | sample PanSoiMetPlot_28_FD_96465 | JGI IMG/M metagenome (GOLD analysis project Ga0126381, IMG submission 96465) | Tropical forest soil microbial communities from Panama - MetaG Plot_28 | ecosystem: Environmental > Terrestrial > Soil > Tropical forest > Bulk soil | place: Panama | collected 2016-02-17 | reverse complement strand
AGCCTTCCAAGCTGTTGGTCGCGGGTTCGATCCCCGTCTCCCGCTCCATCTTTTCAATAACTTACAAGATTTTTTCTTCCTCCTTTCTCCATATCCCCTCCCAAAAATGCAGTTTCTTTCCCCGCTCTGATCATTGATTTCGAACGGCTTAGGCTATTGAGGCACAGCGTGCCGAGCTGTTAGTCACCGCCTTGATAGATCACAACGCCTTTTGGTTGAGTAATTTAGGGGTGTGGGTTAAAAGTCATTACTGACGTTACTGAGTTTAGAAATGCACGGTAGCTACCGTAGTCGGCAGCCGCCCTGATACGTTTTTGATTTTTGTTATTTGAACTGCAGGTGGAGTAGACGGGCTCTGCGGCGGTCACCATTCTCCTGACGCCCAGTCCGTGCCCCCGATGGTCTGCCGATACTTTGTCGTCAACTTTGGGTTTGCGCGAAAGGTTGGTTCTGCGGAGGACCTGGAATTTACCCGGCCAAGCCCCACGTTCTCCAAGCGCTGACGGATCTCTCGCTTCCAAAGATTGTCTGCTCGTAACGGGGTCACTCCGTCTATTAGTTATGCTTATCTACCGCAAGAAACTGGTCGAACCACGCAAAAATCTGCCGCCATTCTTCCCGAATATTCGCAGGAGAAGTGAAGGTGTGACTTTCGCCCCAATATCGTACGAGGCGCGCGCGTTTGCCAAGCCGGTGCAACGCTACGAAGAATTCCTCGGCCTGCTGCATCGGGACGAAACCGAGATCGCCGGTGCTCATCATGAGCGGGGTCTGGACTCTTTCCGCATAGAACAACGGACTATTTCGAATGTAACGGCCTACATCCTGCCACGGCGCGCGGCCATCCGGAGCTGACCGCTTTCGATCGTCGCGGAAGAGAGATACTGCAACGGGTCGCGGTCGTATCTCAACCGCGCATCCAGGGTTCCATAAAAGCTAATGAGATCCGCAAAACCCGCGTGCGAAACGGCGGCCCGAAAGCGGTTTGTTTGTCCTATCAGCGCCATCACGCTGTATCCGCCGTAACTTAATCCATAGACTCCTACGCGTGGCGAATCCGCAATGCCCAGTTCAACCGCCTTGTTCACCGCCGGGAGCACTCCGTTAGTCAAATCGAGCAGCGGATCGCTAGCTCGTCCAAATGGCTCTAAGGGCATACTTGGCAGCAAGACGACATAGCCGTGAGCTGCAAATAATTGCACATTCGTAGGATCTTTGGCGGCGATCGATGTCGGAGGGCGTTCTGCCGAATAAGTCAGCCCTCCATATACCCAAGTGATCATCGGATATCGTTGCCCTTCCTGATAGTCCGGCGGTAATATCAGCCAACCGACCAGCGGGCGTCCATCGAGCGCGATGTAACGGAACATGCGCTGGCTAGACTCTTTAATGTTTCGTAAGAATTCATTCGCCGACGCGATGCGTTGCAAGACCCTCGTGGCCGCTCGCCGCCTCAACGGTTCGAAAGCCGTTCGCGTGCAGAACGGAACTCAGGTACTGACGCACCATCGGCTCGTCATCGACAACGAGGACAACACCAAACCCCATTTGAGGCCAGTATGGATGGGTCGAACGCCGGTTACTATCCTGTAGCCGCAGTACGGTTAGGACTTGCCTGATAGTAGGGCCATACCCGGCTCACCTTGCTACCACGTTAGACGTCAGCTTCCGCTCCTGTCGAATCAGCCGCCGGTCACGGGATGCCTGTTGCGCTGTCCGGATTAGGTCTGTCGCCACGTCGAATTCAATGGGCCTCCAAATGACCCCGCAAACACCGCAGGCGAAAGCGTCCTTCAGGTACGGTGCGTCCACGGGTTCGCCGAGCAGTAGCACCGCAACGTACGGATGGCGATCGGCAATGAGCGCGGCTGCGCAGCGCCATGTACAGGTAGGAGTCAATGTGTCCGAGAGCAGCACCGTTGCGCCAGTGGCGATGAGGAGGAAGTCCAGCTCTTCCAGCGTCTCTGCCCGGTGCACTCGAAGACCTGCAAACGAAAGAGTGCTTTTCAGAAAGCTGAACTCGGACTCAAATGCGGTCAGAACTACGCAGTCGCTCTCCCCTGGCGCATATACCATGTGATGCGGCATGATGCCTCCCCGATGTACCCGTTACAATTCTTCCGTTCCAGCATAGAGCATTGCCCGCCTGGCTCATCTACTCCTGAATCAGTAGAAGCCCGGAAAAATCAGGTGAGTACGTAGGAGACGGGTCGAATGAAAATCAATCCAAAGGGAGGATGCAACCAGGCAAGCGTCCGCAGAGCGCGTCTGGAGCCGAGGCGGAGGCTGCAGCCAAGGCGCGGCACGGTGTTCTGCTATGCGCAAACCCCACAGACCATTTTGTGTACGCCAGGTTGAGGGCGGCGATCAAGCTCTCCGGCTGAAGCGGACGTGGCAGGACGCCAAAACTGGCGCGGCAGACCGAATTCTCGTACGAATCCACGTGACCTGGACTGTCCAGTAGTAGCACGACGGGCTGACGCAATATGCCCAGGAAGCGCCCAAGGCGCGATTGCCATTCGTCCGGATGAGGAAGGGGATCGTAAAGCAGAATCGGGAAGAGCACATGGCTCATCAACCTAGATCCCTCATCTAAGCTGCAGGCGTAGACCGGCAGAAAACGCGTTCCTAACAGGAATTCGCAAACGGAAAGCCGGTCCGTTTCGCCGAGCGAGACCAACAGGATCGGTACCTGACTCTCGGTCCGGCGCGACCGGGGCGCTTCCTCGGGAGCGCTCGGCCGGCGGCGGATGCGGGCCATCATCGTCAAAAATCGGTTCCTCAGCGGTGTGCTCCGGGCGGATCCGGACGGGGCGACTGCCCGGGGAGGCAGCGTACTCGCTGGAGGTTGGATGCCCCGTCCGGTCATGACATGTCTCAACCTTAAATCCGCCCCCGGGCCTAGTCCATCCTCTGATCGAAGGAGGAGACCGGGTTCAGGTGAGTAGCCATTTCGAGTAGGGCCGTCTGCTCGCATTTATCGGCAGAACTACTGCGATTGGAGTATACCGAGCGCGACTGCGGGGAGGCTAATATGCAAACCAGCAGTCAGGAAATACATGTATGGGCCCTGTACGGATCCTTCTCGCGGACGATCATGCGATCATCCGCCGCGGGCTTCGCGCGCTTCTCGCGCACGAGCCCGGCTTTGAGATCGTGGCCGAAGCCGCCGATGGCGTAGAAGCCGTGGAGCTAGCCGAACGTGAGCAACCGAACGTCGCGGTAATCGATATCAGCATGCCGAACCTTAACGGCCTCGAATGCGCCCGGCGCATCTCCAGCAGAGTGCGCGACGTGCAATTGGTGATGCTGACGGTGCACGCCGATGAGTGTTATCTCCTCGGAGCCCTTAGGGCGGGGGCTCGTGGTTATGTATTGAAAAACTCAGCCGAATTCGAAATCGTGGAAGCTGTTCGTGCGGTCGCTCAGGGTAAGGCCTATTTCAGCCCGAGGGTGAGCAGGATCTTGGCCGATGACTACACGCAGTACCTGCAGAGCACTCACGTAGGGGACGAATACGAGCTGCTGACCGGACGCGAGCGGCAAATCCTTCAACTGCTCGCCGAGGGCAAAGGCAACAAGGACATCGCGAACCTGCTCGACCTCAGCCCGACTACAGTGATTTGCCACCGGCAGCACATTTTCCAAAAGCTCAACTTCCACAGCCTGGCGGACCTGATCCTCTATGCGATCCGCAAGGGAGTGATCTCCTCGGAAAAGGGAGGCGTGGCTCAATTTGGATGACTCGTCCCATCGCGGAACTGTCTGGGGATTCGTTTCGACCAGGGCCGCTTTAGCATTGGGCTTCGGATTCGTCCTGACCCTGGTTGTGCTTTCGGGGCTCAACGCCGTCCGCATCCTGTCAGAGTTGCGGTCCAGTAACGAGGATATCCTTCAGGAGTTCCTGCGCAGGCAGACCCGGCTCGATGGCCTGCGTTCCGCCATTTATCTCTCCGGCACTTACGTTCGCGATTATCTCCTCGAACCCGATCGCCTGAAGGCGGAGGAGAGCCGTCTCGCACTGGCCGACACCAGGCGGCAGATCCAGAGCGCCGTTTCTGCAACTGCCCCGAAGCATGCGCCGGATTCAGCTGCCCAAGCGATCTACTCCAATCTCCAGCATGAGGTGGAGGACTACTGGCAGGCGCTCGATCCTGTCCTGGCCTGGGATCCGGCCCAGCGGCATCGAAACGGTTACCGCTTTCTTCACGACCAGGTGTTACCCCGCCGCTCGAGCATGCTGAGCATCGCCGATACCATCGCCTCGGTCAACCAGCAGCAGCTCATCGAGCGGGACCACCGTCTGCTCGACATGTTCTCTTCGCTGCGCAACCGGCTGGCGATAGCCGTCGCGATCATGTTTCTGGGGGGTCTGGCGTTGGCATTCACCTCGGCGCGCTATATTCTTCGCCTGGAAAGCCAGACCCATGCAAATCTCCAGGAGGTATCGAGAGCGCGCCAGGAACTGCGGAACCTTTCGGCACGCCTGGTGGAGAGCCAGGAGAACGAGCGGAAGAATATCTCCCGCGAGTTGCATGACGCCGTCGGCCAGTCCATGTCGGCGGCGCAATTCGAACTCCATGACTTGGGGATCGCTTTGGCCCCGTATCCCGAGCCTCTGCGCGCAAAGGTGAACCACATTCGGGAAATGGTGGAGATTTCCGTGGCTATGGTCCGTAACATGGCCCTGCTGCTTCGCCCTTCCATGCTGGATGATCTGGGCCTGGAAGCTGCTATCGAGTGGCAGGCAAACCAGATTTCGCGCGCCACCGGCATCCGCATCCAAATCGTCGCCGAAGGGATTCCAGAGGATCTTCCCGAAGAGCATAAGATCTGTATCTTCCGCGTGGTTCAGGAGGCCTTGAACAACGTCTGCAAGCATGCGCGCGCCACTTCCGCTGAGATCCATCTTCGAGGAGAGGGGGAACGACTGGCCGTAACGGTGCGCGACGACGGGCGTGGCTTTCGGGCGCCGCACCAGTCCGGTTTGGGGTTGCTTGGCATCCAGGAACGGGTGGAAAGCCTGGGCGGCTCATTAACGGTTCGTTCGGAACCCGGCAAAGGAGCAAGAGTCAAAATCTCGCTGCCGCTGCCGCAGAGCGCCACGGCGCTCCACGAGCCCGCGGAAGTCTGAGCAGGGCGCGGCGCCTCCGGCCTTCCCGCTCTCCTCCTAATTATGCGCCGATATCCTCTGATCGGCGGATACCCACAATCATCCGCGAGCTTTACAGTTTGAATCAGCGAATCATATGGCGGGGCGAGCTCGTCAGTTCACCGCCGAGACGGGCTCGCGCGGAATAGCCCGGCTCGCGGCGCCCCGCCTCCAGCCCTGAGGTCCTCCTGAGGATGGTTCCTGAGCTCCCGGATCAGTAAACCGCCCTCCGCTTGCCGCCTTCAACCGAGCCGCTCGACTTGTTCGCCACTCTGACTTCGAGATTGTGCCGCTTGGGGGACGCATCGGAATCGGGCACGAACCCGATCACATACTGCGCCAGCGCATCCGCCCTGAAGCTATCGAGGATCTTGAGCAGCAACGGCGCATCGATGGACTGGTACTCCACCGAGCGGCCACCCGTGAGCTTGCCCAAGTTTTCGAATTGATGCATGCGCCAGTGATTCCGCGGATAGCCGTCATGGATGTGGTTCCGGTAGTTGGTTGCGACGGGATAGATCGGGATGCCGAGGTCGAGGGCATGAATTCCGATGTCTTCGGGCAGAGTGGTGGTGGCGCCGATCCCTTCCGAGAACATCACCATCACGCGCGACACTTTGTCCTGCGCTGCGGCGACATCGTTCAATACGGCGATCGCCGCTTCCATCGGCCAGCCGCGGTGTTCATTGCTGAGAAAGTAGCTCGTCTGGTAATCCCCCGTGAAAGGGCCGTAACCCACGGTGTCTCGCTTCGGAGGCAGAGTGAGCGGAATATCGGCCCCAGCTTCGGTCACGAAGCTCGCATTCAGCAGCCCGCGGAAGTCGCGAGTCACAACGCGAGCGTCCGTCGTGGCGCCGGTCAGCCGGTAGAGCTTCTGCCCCGCCGTGGCGTAGACGGAGATCCGGACGTCGGCATCCTGCTTTTCGAGAACCTGCCTGGTCATGCCTTCTTCCCAATGCGGAATAAAGCGGAACACATCGGCGGGATCCCAGAAATATCGGATCGCCGGGTTGACGTCGAACAGCAGGACGAGTTCAAGCGGCATGCGCCCCATGGTCGCGGGACTGTCGAAGATCGTGAACCGGCGCGGCTTGCCGTCCTCCAATAGAGTCAAATCCTCCGCTTTCAGAACAGGGACGAATTGCGTGCCCTGCCTGACATGGAATGAGAGCAGAACCAGCTTGGTCTGCGCGCTGAAGCTGACGGTGGGTTCTTGCTGGGCGGCAGCGGAGGTGGCCAACAGGAGCATTAGGAATCGATGGCCGATCATGAGAGCCTCGTGTTATCGAAATTCTTGCTCAAACCCTGAAGAGCTACGCCGCATCCAGACCCCGCATCACTGAACGGTCAGTTCAAAGGAGGCGGTTGTCTTTAGGGAACCCGACGCTACCGAAACAACAAAATCGTAAGTTCCGGATGCCGTTGGTGTGCCGGTCAGGATGCCTCCGGCGCGCAGCGTGACACCAGGAGGCATCTTTCCGCTGGATAGGGTCCAAATGGGCCCTGGGGAGTATGTCGAGACAAGATCCTGCCAATACGGCGTGCCAACGCTTCCAGTCGGCAATGACAGAGTGGTGACGGCGAATGGGAACGGCAGAAGCGTCGAAGGATTCGTTTGGTCGAAAAAGACGACAGCATCGAATTCCTGAGTGAGTGCCGCATCCAGGGAGAACCCTAACTCAGCCACCGCACCGATCGTGCGGTCCCAGAATGTGCCGAGCAGCCAGGCCGCGGCGGGGTCGCCGGCGAGATGCAGATTCAGAATCTGCTGGGGCACGCCGGTTTCATGAAATGCATATTCCATGCTTCCCGGAAATGAGGGTTCCGCAAGGTTCGGACCCAGACCTGCGGAGTTCACGGCATTATAGCTGCCGGCATGAAAGAATTGGCCGATATTGACGTAGTTGGAGCCGAAGTATTGCGCCAGCGCTCCGCCCATGCTGCCAGGCTGCCGCGAAATGTGGTAATCGTGCGCCCAAAGCACAATGCGGGCGTTGGGATTCTGCGCCGCGATCCATTCTATGTTCAAAGCCATTTGTGAATCGCGATAGGCGCCGTAGCCGGCGGACGGTGCGGTGACGGCTTGCAGGACGATTTGGGCGTTCTGAATGGCCCAGTCAACGTCGGCGGCGTTCTGTTGTTGAATATACTGATTGCGATTGGCGGTGAGTTGTTGCCAGACCGCGTTGGCGGAGTTGATGGCATTCGCCACGTCGGTCGATGCGGCTTGTCCGAATGGCTGGTTCGCTACGAACGCTACCGTGGCATAGTTGCTGCTGACCATACTCATCAACTGCGGATCGGCGCGTTGCACAAAAGCGGCCACGTTGCTCATCGCCACGCCGGCGTACTGCATGTCGAAACCCAGGAATTCGATCTGTCCCTGTCCGGATTGGTTGAACTGTCGCATCCAGGTCACCATGTCCAAGACTTCCTGCGTGTTCCAGGTCCAGAAATACATTCCCGCCAGCAGCTGTTTCGGATCGCCGTTGCCGTTCACAACGTAATCGTTCATTTTGTAAGCTTCGGGCATGTTCGCCTCAATGGCGAAAATAGTGAAGCCCAGATTGCGTGCCAAGTAGGAGACGATGCGCGATTTCATCTGAAAGAACTCGGAGGTGCCGTGCGTGCCTTCACCGAGTCCGACGATCCGGGCGTTGCCGATAACGCTCTTCAAGGGATCGAGTTCACTGTCGTCCACGCCGGCTTGGAGGGTCGTGAAAGGCGTCGCATTTTGCTGAAGCCAGCCAGTCTGGGCGGGCGTGGGATTGCCGATGGCTACGGAGACGTGCACGCCGTTCACATCGAGGCTCAACTGATCGAACCAGGCGGTTCCGCTGCCGTGGAGGGTCACGCCAAACAAGACATCAGTCGCATCCGCGGGCAATGGAGCGGAAATGCTGAAGATCTGCCAATCGGTCGTGCCGGAAGGCGCGCTGGGTTGCAAGTTGACAACCTTCGAGCTAGCTGGTTCGTCCACCTGCAGGAAAAGGGTCGCGAATCCGTTGTTGTTTTGCGACGTGCGTATGGCGCCCGAAAGACGAACCTCCCGGCCCCTCAGCAAGCTAGCCGGGATGTCCTGATAGACGTACCCTTTATCGGTGGACGGGGCCGTGCTCGAACTGATTCTGAGGCTTTGACTGCCGGAATAATAGACGCTTGTATCCAACGCCTCCTGATACTCGTTGTTGGTCGCGTTGACAAAGTTCCAGAGCGTGGGAGCGCCTTCAAAACTGGTTTCGAAGTCGAGGTTGAATCCGCTGGAGCCGGCCGGTGTCTGCGGACGGGTGGGCGACGGAGGGTGGATGATTTGCGCGGAGAGCAGCGAAAGGGAACCGAGAAGAAATATGGATTTTGTCACGCCAGGCATTGATCCTCTCAGCCGAATTATTCGGCCAATGCCCTTCAACCGCTATACCCGGGAGTTCGTAGTTTGCTTTTCCGATCGAAGTATATCAGGGCGCCTGTGGGGCCGATAGAATTAGAACTTGCACTCGGTATCTGCGTTCGACAGCTTCGCAAGTTCCGACGCACTGTTGCTCCGCGGAGCGTTGACAGTCCCGATCAAGCTTGGAAGAACCTTCATGGCCCGCCTGTTAATTTAGCAGTGCCAGCCGCACCAGTCCATTTTCCGGCGCGGGCAGCGCTGGCATTTCGGCGCTCTGGTTATCCACTTGACGATTTGTGCGTAAACGCGCCGCTCGTTCCCCGTTGTGTAACTGGTGCTTCGTCCCGTGTCATAATTCGCTCCGTGGCGTCGCGCATTGATCGTTTCGGCGTTTCTGTTTTCCTTTTCTTCACATTCGGTCTGAGTTCGATCTTCTATTTCTTGATCATCAGATCCGGACACGTTGGCGGCGGTGGGGGCTCTTACGCGGCGGGGCTGATGTGGTGCCCGGGCGCAGCGGCGCTCCTCGCCTGCAAGTATCTTCGGCGGGATATTGGGAGCCTCGGATGGAAATGGGGAAAGACCCGCTACCAGGCCGCGTCATATTTGATCCCTCTCGGTTACGCTATAGTGACTTACTCGTTCGTCTGGCTGATGGGATTTGGCGGAGTACCCAACAAGGACTTCGTCGATGGCGCTACGAAGGACTTCGGCCTGGGCGCCATGCCCGCTTGGGCGAGCATTGCTCTCTCTTTTTTGTTTACGGCAACGACTGGAGTAATCTCGGATTGCGCGACCACGATGGGAGAAGAAATTGGGTGGCGGGGCTTTCTCGTGCCGGAATTAGCCAAGCGACACAGCTTCGCTGGTACGGCCATCATCTCAGGTCTGGTTTGGGCAGTCTGGCATTTTCCCATTCTGCTGTTTGCCGATTACCACGCGCCCACGCCAACGCGGTACTACCTCCCAATCTTCATACTGACGCTACCGGCGATCAGTTTCGTTTTGACCTGGATGCGGCTCAGGTCGGGAAGCCTTTGGACCGGCATTATCCTGCACGCCAGCCATAACACTTTCATGCAAACGTTTTTTCAACCTCTCACCATAGACAACAGTCGGACGAGGTATGTGGCCGGTGAGTTCGGCGTCGCTTTGCTCGTGATCGCTGTACTCTTGGCAGCGTACTTTTGGAAGCGGCGCGGAGAATTGAAGCGGACTGATGCAGACAACGCGCGCCAAGCAACAGCTTAGAGCTGTCCCAAGTGAACTACCACGGAAATCTCGTCAGAATACGCCAAAGGCACTATTTGTAGAGAAGAAAATCTTCGATAGAATCCCGGCTGGTGAAGGGCATCAACGGTAAGCGCGGCACTCGTACTTGCCCCAACGGAATCTTCGGGAGGGGTACATCATGGAACGCGGAATTCGAATCAAATGGCTAACCACCGCGCCCTGAAGGCCCTCGCCGGCGCCTTGCTGCTGGTGTGGGCGGCGCCGCCGGCTCCCGCCGCGGAGCCCGACGTGAAAGCAATCCTGAAGCGGCTTCTGACTCGCGTTTCCGCCAACGACAGCTCCATGCAGAACTACACTTGCGTGGAAACCGTGCGACGCGACTACTTCCGGCCCGCGGCTTCCACTCTGCCCCGCTCCTGCCCCGCTTTGCTCGCCGCCCGGCAACACCCCACATCGGACCTGGTTCTTAAGCTTCAATCTACGGACCGCCTGCGCCTGGATGTAGCGATCATGGAGCAGGGTGAGATCTTCTCGTGGGTGGGGGCCAGCCGTTTTGAGGATAGCAACATCGATCAGGTGGTGCGCGAAGGCCCTATCGGAAGCGGCGCATTCGGCGCCTTCCTCGGCGTCATTTTCGAAAAAGACGCCAAGACGCTGAATTATGCCGGAATGGTTATCCTGAATGGCCGCGGGCTGGCAGAATTCACCTTCGCGGTGGCGCAGGAGAAGAGCCACTATATGGTGAGGCTTATGGATGGCGGACGTACCGCCAGCGCATACAGCGGCAGGGTGCTGGTGGATCCGGAAACTGGCGATCCGGTTCATCTGACCGTCAGGACGAACGAGCTGCCGGAGGCCACCGGCAGTTGCGCCAGCATCGCGGATCTCGACTATAAGCGTGTGAAAATCGGTGACCGCGAGCTGCTGCTGCCCGCAAGCACCCGCCAGCGTTTTATCAGCCGCAACGGACGGGAAACAGAGAATAGCACCACGTTCGCTTCCTGTCGCGAGTATGCCACGGAGTCGACGGTGAACTTTTATCAGGACCCCGAGCCGGCCGCCACGGCTACGGTAAAGGTGACCGCCGCCGCGCCGACTGTTCCGGCGGGCCTGCGTCTTGTATTTGAATTGACCGGCGCGATTGAGACCGATTCCGCCGCCGTAGGAGACCAGTTTGCCGGTAGGCTGACCGAACCGCTGCGCGACGGACGGCAGGTGCTAGCTCCCAAGGGCGCGGTGGTGGAAGGGCGCATCACCACAATGCAGATTGGTTACCTTCCGTCCCCCACGGGACTTGTCGGGCTCTCGCCGCGTAGGATCGAGATCAAGGGTGTTAGAACTCCCCTGAGCGCGCTACCCGATTCGCGAACGGTTATCGCCGCTGGGAAGAAGAGTGCGAAGAGAGGTTTCGAAATCTTTCTGCCGCCGCGCGGGGAGTTCTCCGGCATCTTTCACTTCACAGGCGCCGCATATGTCTTCCGGCGAGGGTTCGTCTCCGAATGGGTAACGGCGGTCCAGCCGCGACCTCGCTAGCGGATTTCCGGCTCTCTCGTCATACAACTGCACATAGTTTCTATGTTGAGACGACGATAAGAATTCCGGCATCGTCCGGCGTCTAATGAGCGGAGCGGAAGCCCATGAAACTAGCAATGGTCGCGAAAGTATTCTCGCCCGTTTGCCATAGATTGATCGTTTTGTTTACCGTTCTTGCAGTCGGAGCTGGGCTAGCGGAAGAGGTATCGTCAGAAAGCCGCTGATCTAACATTTCTCGCACGTGGCTGAAGTGCCGTTCTCGATAGCGTCATTGAAATGGCAATACCTTCTACAGGTAACGGCGTTTTCCAGGGGATTCTCAGAAGCCAGCGAATTCACGATCCAAATCATCCAAGTGCGAGGCCAGGGCTTCTGCACCCGGGGACCACCACCCCCGCAATCGCGCCTGTTTCCATTGTCTGAAATGGCTCGTATTTGGTTAATTGACAAATGCTGACGATTACCGTCCGCCGCCGCACGTTCCGTAGCCCGGATTTACCTTGGACCTAGGGTAGGCCGGGACCGGCTGTGGAAGAGATGCTTTGTTGCCGGCGTCCGGGTCGATGCGTTTTTGGTCCGGGTCGTCGGTCCAGGTGCGGCCGGACGCCGCAGTCCCCGCCTCATCATCCAGCATCTGTGCCCACGCCAATTCCTGGCCGTACAGGCTGCTGGTGCGCACTAACCGCGCGGCACGGCCAGCGCTCCAGTCCGCCAGTAGGTCCCGCTTCGCTTTGTCGAGTTTCCCGGTCACCGCTTCGCCTTCCAACGCGAGCGTTCGTTCCGCGCCCACTGAAACCCTACGACCGGATACTACCACTTCGGGCCTGCCCGCAAGGACGGTTAGCTTTGGCGGGGCAGCATCGAGGCGATAGAAGCCCTTGCGGCCTGGCGAAACAGTCGCAGTATGAACAACTAACGTGGTCTGGTTACCCTTGGGGGTTGCACCGATCGCCACCGCGGCCGAGCCGCGCAGTAGCTTGATTCGCACGTCGGTCAGACGGTTGGAGAGGATTTGGAGTGAACTGTTGTCACCGATCCACATGGCGGAGCACGCGCCCAACAGGACTTCGGCCCGACCGGTGGAGGTATCCAGGAAGCCGCGTTCTTTCAAATCGACGACATGACTGCCATTCGCCTCGACCAGCTGGCCGTCCAGATAGGCAGCACCCTCGGTGTAGGAAAGAAGGCTGGTTCTTGCCGAGACCAGGACTTGAGCCGACAGAGAAATAGCGGTCGAAACTAGAATGGTCGATGCGATCGCTATCGACGATGGAGTCCCCATAGTCGCGGATCCTAACAAGATAATACCTTTCCGAGGGTTCAGACGCACGTCTCCCTTCCGCACAAGCGGAAACTACTGCATCCGCGGGATGGGACTGGCTCGCGATTGGGTATAACATTTTGGCTGCATGCTCCGTTTGTTCGTCATAGCACTGCTCCTCCTTGCGCCTGTCTACGGCGTCGATCCACCCCAGGAGGAGGCTCGCATGGTGGACCTTAACGTAGTCGCGCTGGATAGCCACGGCGCGTCGGTCACCGACCTTTCTCGGGCCGACTTTCGCATCATCGACGCGGGCAAACCCGAGACCATCGCCTTCTTTCGCCACCGCGATGCCGCGGCCAAACCCGCTCCGCGGCTCGCGCCCGGCGAGTATTCCAACCGCAGCGCCGCGAATGTGCCACGCGCCACCCTGATCCTATTCGACATGCTCAATCAGGAATTCGGCACGCGCGGCACCACTACCAATAATTTGATTCACGACCTCCAGTCCCTCGAGTCCGCAGATTACGTATACCTCTACATACTGACGGTCAATGGCGGCCTGTATCCTGTTCACGGCCTGCCGGGCGCGGAAGGCGAAGCTAGCCCGCCTGGCGGGGAGCCCTGGACGCGCCACATCAAGGAAATGATGGATAGAGCCCTGCGCGACGTGCTCCAGGTCCGGGAACCAGGAGTCGTTCAAGACATCGAATGGCGCGCCCAAATGACGTTTCGCGCCCTCGACACGCTCGGCGCCGAGTTGTCCCGCATCCCCGGCCGCAAGAGCATCGTCTGGCTCTCCGACGGCGTGCCTCTTGCATTGGGCCCGCGCCGCTCCGATACCGGCGACTTCGTTGACTTTACGCCGCTCCTCCGCCAGATGACCGAAACGATGGATCGTTCGAAGGTCAGCATTTACGCCGTCCGGACCATCATGCTCGGCAGTGCCGCTAACATCAATGCTGTTGATTCGCCGAGTTCGATCGCCGCCACAAGGGGCATGGCTCCAGCACCGACCGCCAGTCCCACCCGCTACAATGGCGAAGAAAGCCTGGCCACGCTCAATACATTCGCCAACCTCACCGGCGGCCGGCCGGATGCCGGCAAAGATATCGGCGTCGCCCTTCGCCAGGCTCTCAACGACATGCGCACCAGCTATCAGATCGGCTACTATCCGCCGGCGGCTGACTGGGACGACAAGTTTCACAAGCTACGCATTACCTGCACGCGCAAAGGTGTGCGCATTCAAGCCAAGACCGGCTACTACGCCTGGCGCGAGCCGCCGGGCGCCCAATCGACGGAAGCTGTCCGCTCGGCGCTCGCCACGCGCTTCGATGCCGCCGAGATCGGCCTCACAGCCAGACTCGTACGGCTGAGTCCCCTCGACGCGAGGTTGGAAGCCCACGTCGACGCGCACGACCTGGTCCTGGTCCACGATGGTGATTCGTACCACGGACAACTGCGCCTCGCCTTCGGCGCCCTCATACCAGGCGCGCAGCCCGCCCTGAGCTCGGTGATGCCTTTCGACCTCAACCTCTCGTCTCAGGACCGAGATAAGGCGCTCGAACAAGGGATCGTCGTGTCCCAGACTCTAAAGCTCAACGAGGATGCCACCGCCGTCCGCTTGGTGGTGGTCGACCGCAGTTCGAGAGCCGTCGGATCGGTGACGATCCCGGTTCCCGAACAGGCACACCCCTTACCGTAGAAGACTCAACTTCGGAGTTGGCCGCCTCCGTATTTCTGACTGTGTATCTTGTTCCAGCACCGTACCTTGTGGTGCATCGACGCCACTACTCACCGGCCCATCGGTGAAGAGTTTCACGGCAATCTCCATTGCTTTTCCAGGGAACTACATACAGCGGGGTATTCAGGCCGGGTCCGGCTCTCGATACGATTCTCAGGTAGGCTTGGGCTCCGTTCTTCCGCTCCATAAATCTATGCATCACACCAAGCTCTCCAGGAAGACGTCGAGGCGCTGCGGCGCTTCGATGCCTGCAGCATGGCCCGGAAGCCTTCTTTAATGGTTCCGCTGGGTACGTTGGCCGCAAAATCGAAACGTACGTTGTGTTCCTGGGCCGCCATTTCTCGCGGCACGCATGCCAAGAGGGCCCAACTGGGTTGCGGGTCTGATAGAAGCCACCTCGAAGGTTGGCCCCGGCGCCTGATCCTGGATGGCAAAGCAGAGCAAAACGATGGGGATGAGCTTCACGAGATTATTCCTCCTGAAGTCGAGAAACCGGTTGTGCCGTTTCGCCGCCGTGCTTCCGCGCGCACGAAGTGATGTAGGTTGACCCAGAAGTTGCTCTGGAACCGGAAGCCGGGGGTCGGCTGTCTGCGCGTGAACCAATTGCAGCACTGCTGTGAGCAACCCTGTTGCGCGGAATACCATACCCGGATTGGACGCATCACGGGCCGGCGGGTTAGCCGCTTCAGTGTGCCTCCGATCGCTCCGCCTGCCGATGAGCCGTGTCGAGATAGTCTTAGCGTTACTTGCATTATCGGCGGCGATTTTGAGCAGTGGCAGTAGCGTCCTGTCATAGCCTCAAATTGCTGGCCGAGCATCGGCTGACCGCGAAGTAAACCCCAAAAATCTACTTTTCCGGAAATGGTCTTTCGACCGGAACAGCACTTCTCGACAAGGGCGACAAACAAGCCAATGAAGTTCGCAGAGCCGTGCGCAACCCACACTCACGTGGACCCGTGTATTGCGGTCAGCGTATCGTATTGGCGATTTCGATCGCGCTGGTCAATGCCGCCGCCAGATCCCACCCCTGGACCGATGGTGCGGTTTCCCGCTCTCCGCGCAGCACATACGCTCGGTCCGCCACGTTCCAGAGCAAAGTGATCCGGTCAACCTGTAGCCGGTTCCCGCCCTCCCTTTTGCTGCATTCCTCCATCACCGTGGCCGGTCCTGTGCTCAATCCCACCTCTTTAAAGGCCGTGAGCTTCTGCGGCAGGTAGCCGGATAGAATCGCCGGAGCGCTCGTCGCCCTTTCGAACAAAACCCAGGGGAACCCGGTCGGCACGGGCCGCCGT
>Ga0126381_100004233_pt1 | contig 15605 bp, 17 predicted proteins | sample PanSoiMetPlot_28_FD_96465 | JGI IMG/M metagenome (GOLD analysis project Ga0126381, IMG submission 96465) | Tropical forest soil microbial communities from Panama - MetaG Plot_28 | ecosystem: Environmental > Terrestrial > Soil > Tropical forest > Bulk soil | place: Panama | collected 2016-02-17 | reverse complement strand
GCGGTACTGGCATACGACTGCGGGTCTTTAATCCACGCATACACCCACTCGCGTGAAGTTTTGTCTGCGATGTGCGCCAGCGAAGGAGGATCGTCATCCGGCTGGAATGAGGTACCGTCGGGCCGCTTGATCGTATGGCAGTGCGTGCAGCCATAGCGCGAGATTGTGTCGCGCCCCTGATTCAGGAACGGTGTGCCGGTCAGGTTCTCCAGGTGACATTGACCGCAACCTGATTCGATGTATTTTGCGGGCAGAAGCGGTTGCTCCCATTGTTCGGTAGCATGATGCGCTTCTTCTACAGTCGTAGCGGCGCCTTGTCCGCGGTGGCAGGTGGTGCAGCCGAATTCCGTCAGCGAGTGCGGAATGACCGGGTGTTTGCGGAAGGCGACGGCGCTAACGTCTGCGAGGCTGGATTCTTTCAGTCCGAGATGACAGGTAGTACAGCGGTCGGTCACCTGCTGCTCGGGGAGCCATATCTGCTGAATGCCCGGCTCGAAATGACGCTCAAGAGTGACGGCGTCGGCGCGTCCTCGAATGAGATGCAAATACTGTTTTTGATAACGATGCCACTCATTGAAGCGGGTTTTCGCCGGAGTAATGGCGAGCAACGCCAACAAAATAACGCTGGCCGAACCGAACGCACGAGCGCTGTCTGCGAAAAAGAACCGCCAGAATTTCAGCAGCTTATTCTTCATCACAACGCACCCTTCCACGGCAACACCCACGACCACCCTGGCCCGCGGAAGAAGGTTCCGACGGCAGTGAGTACGACCAACTCAAACAGAAACCAGGTCATGATCCAGAAGGACACTGGCTTGCGCACGAGCCAGCGACGGAAGCCTGTCGCGGACTGTGGGTCGGTCTGTGCTGCCATCAACATGAAAGCCGCGACAATCACAGTCGGCCAAAATGCGACCCAGACTGGGGGAACGTCGACGCCCGGCTGCAACAATCTCCGAATGTAAGGGACCACTATAAGAACGAGAAAGAGGGCTGCGACCACGCCACCGAAGATCCCGAGACGACGTTTCTTGTCGCGCGTCCAAATACCTTCGGCCTCGATGTTGATGTTGAAGTACGGGATGACGATCAACGCCATTACCACAAGACCGGGTATCAACACGCCCGCTACTACGGGCGGGAAGTAGTGCAGCAGCTCTTGCAGGCCCAGGAAGTACCACGGGGCCTTGGCCGGGTTAGGCGTGTGCGTAGGATCGGCAAGGCTTTCCAGCGGTGCGTTCCAGATAAGCGCGATTACGACCAATGCAATGGCCAACACTTCGATGGCCACCGCCACGCGAAAGAAGACTTCCGGGTAGGTCATCACGCGCTCTTCATCCTTCACATGTATCTGTGGCGAAGTGCGCTTGGTGATGAACGCGATGCGGCGCGGAGTTTTGCGAGCATCGGAGTCTAACGTCGCAACAAAATCTTTCGGAGCGCTCATTGACTGCCCACCTCCGAGGACTGATCGCCAGGGTAGATACCGCCATCCTTGCGAATTCGCCAAAAGTGAACGGCGATGAAGAGAATCGCGAAGAGCGGCAGAATCACACAGTGCAGGACATAGAAACGCAAGAGGGCGTTAGCGTTGACCGCTGTGCCACCGAGCATGAGGAAGCGAATCCTGGCGCCCATCAGTGGAACGGCTGAGGCGATGTTGCTACCGACGGTGACCGCCCAATAGGCAAGCTGGTCCCACGGCAACAAGTATCCCGTGTAGCTCAGCAGCAGAGTCACCAGCAGCAGAATCACTCCAATGACCCAATTAAATTCGCGCGGTGTGCGATACGCTCCGCGGTAGAACACCTTGAACATATGTGCGAAGACCAGGAAGACCATCGCGTGCGCCGACCAGCGATGCAGGTTGCGCAAGAAGACACCCGATGACACTACATACTGCAGGTCCTTCATGTCGGCGTAGGCTTGGGGAACTGATGGGTGGTAGTACAGCATCAGCAGCACGCCGGTGATGACGAGGATCATGAACGTCCCGAAGGTGAGTGCGCCGAGGTACCATGTGGCGTTGAACTCCATGGTTCGTTTCCGCGCCTTGATGGAGAACAAATGCAGGAAGACGTTCTGCTGCACAACCAGCGATTTGTGCAGATTGCTTTCGCCGGTACCACTGCGGAAGATGGAGCGCCAGATACGGTTCTCGCGCACCTGATCGACAAATTGGTCGAGAGTGTTGGCCATGCTCATACCCTCACCAGTTGCTTAATGGCGACTGCCTGTGAGCGATCGACCATCAGGTTGCCTTCGTCACTCATCCACATACGCAGCCAGGGAAGCGGCCTGGGCGCGGGTCCTTCAATCTTCACGCCATCTCTGTTGAACTTGCTTCCATGACAAGGGCAGGCAATGATGCCGAGATCGGATTTATATGCGGTCAAGCACCCCAAGTGTGTACAGATCGCAGAAAGCGCGAAGAACCCCTCACCGGTACGAACGACATAAATCGCGGTTTGTGGATCGAGCGTTACCGAGTCTGGTGCGTAATGGTCGGGCTTGCCGGCATCGACGATGGGGGACGGCTCATAGAGCACGTTGGGCGACAGGTATTCATAAGAAAACGCCGCCGTTCCTGCTGCCGCAATTGCGATCGAGGTGACGCCGATCTTGATGAAGAATTGCCGCCGGCTCATCTCCTCGGGACTGTCGGGCGCTAGTTTTGGATTCTCGTCCTCAGGCATAAGTCCTCACTGACGAAGTCATTTCGGCGCAGCCGCTCCTGCGACAGACGGTTTCGGTCCGTCGAAACTCTGGATCGTGATCAGTCCGGTGGGCTCCGACGGGACGAGGTGATACGCCTCCATAGTGATGGTGTTGGCCGGGCAGCGCATCGCACACAGTCCGCAACGGATACAGCGGGTTTCGTCTTTGATCATTGCGGTGCCTGTGATGCTGCCGAGCTCTTCCGGCTGGAAGCCGTCCAGAACAAAGTCGTACGCCTCCGGATGATTGGTGATCTCATCCAGCGCGGTCGAGTCGAACTCGATTCGGTTGAGTGGTACTAGTTCGAAGCAGTACTCGGGACAGACATCCACGCACGCCCCGCAAAGAACGCAGTCCGTACCATCGACCTCGCTGCCCTCCAGAATGGTGTTGATGTAGCACCTCAGACAGCGCTGTGCTTCGGCTATGGCTTCTTGTTCTGTGTAGGGAAGCTCGACCTCTGTCATGCCGGTCCGGCGATCAAGCGGAAGCATAGGTATGACTTGCCGCTGCAGATTCATGTAGTCGGCTGCCATCTGCCATCGATTGAGGACCTCGACCTGAACCTGGGGCTCCGTATGCTTTGTTCCCCGCAGGTATTCGTCAATTCCAACCGCTGCGCGTTTGCCGTCGCCAACGCTGTCAATGATGAGTCGTGGTCCAAAAACACAATCGCCGCCAGCAAAGATGCCGGGCGCTGAAGTCATCAGGGTGTCGCGGTCTACGTGGATGAGACCGCGCGGCGAAATCTGAACTCCGTCTTCGGGATCTAGAAAATCGAGGTTTGGCGCCTGGCCAATGGCGAGAATAACGGTGTCGCATTCAAACTGCCTCTCGCTGTTCTCATAGAAGGCCGGATTGAACCGGCGGTTTTGGTCGAAGACATATTTGGTCTTCAGACATTCGAGCCCCACGACTCTGCCATCGCGGCCCAGCACGCGCTTCGGCCCAAAGCCAGGATGCATGATGATGCCTTCAGTCTCGGCCTCTTCAATTTCCTCGAGCGCCGCAGGCATTTCTTCGCGCTTCTCGAGGCAGACCAAGCCGACTTCGCGGGCTCCCATGCGCAGCGCGGACAGCGAGATGTCCACCATTTCGTGCGTGGCAACTGCCTGCAGATTTTCGTCAGATGGAGTGATTTCTCCCGGAGCTTCGTGCTGGCGCACTACCTCACGAGCAGCGGAGCGGGCCACGTCCATCGCGACATTGCCACCACCAATGACTAGTACTTTCTTGCCGATGGTGAACTTGTAGCCCAAATTGACGTTAAGAAGGAACTCGATTCCGCGATGTACGCCGTCGAGATCGACTCCCGGAATTGAAAGGTCACGACTCTTGTGCGCGCCTACGGCAATCAAAACCGCGTCGAAGCCTTGGTTGCGAAGCTCGCCAACGGTGAAGTCTCGGCCCGCAGCGGCGTTGAGACGCAGCGTAATGTCGCCGGTCTCCAGAATTTCACGAACTTGGGCCTCGACTACGCTTCGAGGGAGGCGATATTCCGGAATTCCGAGGTACAACATGCCTCCCGCCACCGGAGAAGCTTCAAAGATGGTGACCGAGTAACCCATGAGCGCCAAATCATGCGCCGCGGACAACCCAACCGGGCCACCACCGACCACAGCTACTTTGTAGGGAAGTTTTGCTGACGGCTTTGTAGAGGGACCCACTGGATGGCGCGACTCTGGCCCGTGGCGCTCGGTGAGAAACCGCTTGAGAGCGCGAATCGAGATGGGACGATCGATCTCACCGCGCCGACAAGCTGTTTCACAAGGGTGCGCGCAGACGCGACCGCAAATACTGGCTAGCGGATTGGGATCGCGAGCGAACCGGTAGGCTTCTTCAAACCGGCCTTCCGCGATAAGCGAGACGTAGCATCCGGCGTTGGTGTGTGCCGGACACGCCATCATGCAAGGAAAGTTGGTGTTGAGCCACTCCCGATCAACCTTCTTTTTGGCAAAACGATTTAGCATCAACCCTCTTTGACGACAACTCACTGACTATCAGAGGTTCCAGAAACGAGGCGCCCTCTCAGAGAAGCCGCCCCACATTGTTCGCTACTTCGAGAGGGTGAAATCCGCCTTGCCTGTACCCGTAACATCGACTGGCTTGGTTTGTGTCTTCATTCCTTCGTGCCACGCGACGACGTTGTACTTGCCATCGGGAACGTTCTCGATCTTGTAACTGCCGCTGGCATCCGTCTCCGCGAAGTAGGGCGTGGGACTGACAATGATGTAGCCGTTCATCTCGGGATGCACGTTGCAGAGAAGCGGCACTACTCCGGGAGTGTTGAAGGTGAACGATCGCTTTTCCCCCTTTGGCCAGGTTCCCATGTTGTGGGTTTCTTTCTTGTTGCCGCTGATCGACGGCCAAAAGACGTTGTGCTGAACGTTGTCACTGTTGAGGAACTCGACGGTCGTCCCTTGCTGTATGGCGAGCACATGTGGATTGAAAACGAGTCCCTTCTGATCCATGACCGGCTTCGCAGATGGCGCCGGAAAGGTCTTGCCGGCGATTGCATCGACATACACCACAGACTTTCCTGGAGAAACCGTGCCTTGAATCGTGCCTGCAAAAGCAGCGGCTGCTAAAACAAGAACCACGAGGAGCGTAACTGAAAAACTGCGCGTCATATTTATGTCCCTTTCCAAGGTCTGGATTCGTTGTGTCTCTTTAGTAGGCAAACTCAAATCCCAAAACCAGCGTGTTCGTGTGAAAAGAATTGATTGCCATTGGTAAACCGGTAATCGGGTTCGTGATGAACGCAATGGATTGCGACGGCCTGATTTGATATTCGGCAACCGCCTTGATGTTGGGGTGAATCAGGAATTGCACCGCCGGAGTTATGCGATTGCGGGTCACGCTGGAGGCTCCGTTGAACGGCGAGCCGGTAAAGCCGCCGGGCACAAGCGCATTATGGTAGTCCGCGTTTGAGTTCACCGCGTCGTAGCGAAGCATCACGTACATCCATGGATACGCCAGCCACAAGGCGTCGACGAATCCGCCGCTAAATGTCGACGGCGAACCGTGCACAAATGCCACCGGCGAGGTGTCGCTCACCGGCAAGGGCACGAGGGTCCCAGTCGAATCGATGGGCAACAGGTTGTAGTCGTGGCCGTACATGTAAAGGCCGTTGAACTGGAGACAACAGCGATAATTGAAGGTGAAGTTGCCGCCCACCCGATAGTACGGTTCTCGGGCGGTCAGCACGACGGATGTTCCTTGTAAGGATGTGCCGCTCAGGCGCTGCACCGAGCGTCCGTAGAAGTAATATGTGCCGAAATTCAGATAGGTATGATCGCGAGGTCCGGTGGGCCCAGCCGCCTGAATTGAGTTGCGGCTGTCTCTGTCCTTCTCGAGATTAAAGCGGTAGTTGAAGCTGGCGTAGATGTCCTTAAAGTTGGAGTCAGAAGCAATACCTACGCCGCCATTGTTCCCTCCGGTCGCCGTCGGCACGTAGGGACTGGGAGTATCCCCTTGGCCCGTACCGCTTGTGTTCTGATCAATGAAGGCGATCGAATAGTTGTATCCTCCGGTGTGTCGCCCGCCGCTGAATTCAAAGCCTTTCCCCGAGCCCGCGAAGGTAAAGCTGTTCGTGATGAACTGCTGGTTGAAGGCTGGGGTTACAACACCGACATTGGCTTGGGTGTAGATATCGTAAGGACTGACCCAGATCGACAGGGCCTGTGTGAAAGGGATTTCCAACTCTATCTGTCCGACCTTGAGGTTTAGTGAGTGGTCCGGCATTTTCAGGAATCGACCGATGTTTACGAATTTCAAATAGGCCTGGCCGAGACCCCCGTTGCCGTTGGCTCCTGCCACACTGATATCGTCATCGACCCAGAAGGCGATGTCGCTGCCGAAATTGCCGGCGGTAAAGATACTGAAAAAGCCGGTTTCGAAGTCCGTTGCCGGGATGTACGGAGTTGGAGGCGTCCCCGGCGGAAGCAGCTGATTGTACTTGTTGCGGCTGCTGCCCGTGTACTGGAAGTAGTTGTTGTAACGCAAGCCGATCGGTGGCTGACCGGGAATTGTGCCCGGCCAAATTGCTTTCGGCCACAGTTCCGCATTGGCGGGAGCTCCCAACATGACCGGAGGTATCTTGAGCATCTGCTCGTCGTCTTTCGGGAACTTGAATCCCGCGTCCTTGAAGGCCTTCCCGAAATCGTTGAGCTTGGGAAAATCGATATGGCAGGTGCTACAGCTCGTGCCATACATCCTGGAAAATGCGGGAATTGCAAAACTAGGCATCGAGCAAAGTGCTATGGCTATAAGGACAGCTACAAGCAAAAGCCTCTGCAAGAAGCGCAACGAATCCCTCTGCATCTCGTTCCTCCTTTATCCGCGCTAGGAATACTGACGAGTGGCGCGCCGACTATCACTGTCGTTGATTGCTGATGGGAGGGAAGTATTGAGGTTTTGATTACCGGTTGGCAGTGATATATGTCACAATCCTGTGTGATTTTTGTTGGTTCTGCAATTTAATTTGGCCTTGAGCGCACATTTGAATAAGTACCTTCAGCTCAAGTTAATAGCGAGTGCGGCTGAGGTACGTCTTTGCAACTCGGAAGCAATCCGGCTTAAGCACCTAAGTGCGTTCTGGCATTTTGGTTGACTTAACATGCGGTTGCGATCCGACTGTGGCACATTATGTTCGCCACATTGAAAAGGCATTCGCTTGGCCGCCATAGCTATCACAACGCAAGGTGACTCCGCTCACAGATGACCGGCTTTGCTTCTGATACAAGCAACCCTCATGAAGATCGTGGGGCATGTTTCCAAAACACTTCTAGCGCCTGCGGACCTACGAACGGCGCTGAAGGACGCCGGTGAAACTGATCGTTTCCGCCGCGGATCTATTCTGTTCCATGCCGGCGACGAAAATATTGGCATTTTTCTTGTATGTAGCGGAAGAGTGTGCCTGAAAGTACCAGGAGCGTCGCAGTTCGATCGAATGTTTTCGGCTGGCTCGATGCTGGGCCTTCCATCTACATTTATTGGAAAACCCTACAGTCTTACTGCAACATGCGTTACAAATTGCAAGGTTGCGCGAGTCGAAAAGAAGCAGTTCCTTGAACTGATGACGCGACGCCTGGATCTTTGTCGAATGGCAATTGACATACTTAGTCGTGAAGTGGCGTTCATCTTCTCAGCGCTTGGTAACCGTTCTCGCGAGAATCGTACTGAACGACATACAAAGGACTCCGTGTCCGTTAGGGGTGTACGAAGAACGCGTTATGCAAGTGGGATCAGCCATTAATCGCTATCCGCCTTAACAGTGTCGGAGGTAAATCTAACACTAGTCAGAAACGGGCCTGAAGGACGTTGCATTCGATGGTTGCGATGGTCGATTCGTACCGGTTCTTGGACGGCGTCGCCAAACGAGTGATGCAGCACTGGTCCAGCCTTCGCACAGCTACACCAATCCCCTGGACTCCGTTGGCCAAGCCTCTGTCCCAATGCGCTAATTACCTGCAGTATCTGGAGGCGGCTACTGCCGTGCTGGGAAACGCTGAGCTGCGGCAAACACTTCCATCAACAATTGCACTGGCATGTCTGATCCTCGGAAATATCTATCGGGGCGTTCGTCGATTCCATGTGCATCCACCAGCGATGGGAAATCGGTCCCATCGTCAATCGCGCACTGGAGCTGCAAGCGCGAGCTCTACTTAAAGCAGCGAGCCTCTGTGGTTCCCGAGCCACAGATTATCGCGTGGAGCGATCCGAGCGATCTGCTATCCTGGGAGGTTCCCGGGATCGAGGGAGTCCACGTCGTGAACATTCCGGTACACAACTCCGGGTTCAAAGTCGCACCATTTATTGAATCGCCGACGGACGCACATGCCAATTACGCCAAGAACCGAGAAGTTCTCCGCTTGATACTTAAGCCGTCTCCTGAACATTAATCTCAGAGTCGTTAGCCATAAAATTGGCAATCTCGCGTCCCAGAGCACTCCCTCGCTCCACAGCACCGTTTTGTGTACCCGCCCTCCGACGTTGCATGACACATTATCTCGCCAGCCGAATCGCTTGTGACATGGTGATTTATCGCCAAAGATTCGTTCGCCATTGGCTATTATGTTTGCCGGAGTAACTGCCGGGTCCATGTCCTGACTATGCGCGGAGATAGCAGTCGATTACAGCCGATATCATACGTGACGCGCCAACAGCGGATCACTTATGAGAAGGCGATTTATCGCAAAAATTGAGCCGTCGCAGACTGGTTGGGGGGGCGGGGGTCTCACCGTCCTCGGTCTAACGACCAGACTTTTTCAATCACGGCGAACAGAAATGCCGTTGAGAGCCCGAACAACAGCCATCCGTTAAGCGCCTCTAGCGCTCCCATGAGATGCCAGTGGTCTGGTAGGCTCACATTTGTGTGTCCATAGCTAGTTATCGCGTTAAGCGAGTAAAGCACTGCGATCCTATAGGTAGGCATAGCCCCAAGCGACTTATAGGCGAAAGCCCAGACACCCGCCTCTAAGCCATGCAGTATCGTTGCGGACAAGGTCGCGGCCCCCACTATCACCATAAATACTGCCGTCGGGTGATGCTTCTGATTTACTCGGTTGAAAGCACGAACGGCCCTTTCTCGAATTAGGCTGAGCCCGAAGACATGGATGATCACGATCAGCACGATCAACGGCAGGCCCCATGCCCAGTTGTTACTCCAAGATGCGACAGTTGACATCGAGCGCTCCTTTGATGCTGGTTGGTACTACCGTTGCCATTCTTTCTGCGAGATGCAAAATGCCCTTAATCTCCGCTGTGTGCCGTGTTTTGAAAAGCGTTGCGATCATCCCTTCCCTCATGGACGCTTCTACGGCCGATGCTCGCTCAATGGGCCCGGGCCTGGTCGCTCGATCACGCGACGCTTGGTCACTGGCGTAAGCAGGCGTTTACACCACCGATCCTAAAACAGAGGTTGGGTCGCCTTCGGCGGCAGGGCGCAGCGACCGTCTCAAACCCGGCGTACGCGTCACGGATCGCTTGTGATAAGGGGATGTGACGCCACTATTGCTCACAACGCTGCTCCTGGGCCAACATGGACAATAAGGGGGGAGCGTCGTTTGCGATGATGCCTATTCCTGCCAGTTAAGACATCAAACCGCGGAGTTGTATGTTCACGCTCGGATGCATGATGCTCATTTCTTTCCAAAAAGCAGATTCCGCATCTCCGTGCGGCCTAGCACCCGCGCCATTTCTCTGAATCCAAAAAAGGGTATTAGCAACACAAAACACGAGAAGCCGGGTCCCATCCGAGCATAGGCGGAATGCTCGCCGCGAGGGTATTCCCATGCCAGATTCCCACTGCGACGTTCTCTATGAGGTGAAAGAGGATGAGCACGATGCTAAATACGAGGCATTTGTATAGAACCGGGTAGATGAGTGGCCTATTCTGGAAACGTCTTCCAAAGTGAAGGTCCTCCCCTACAAGCAGGACTTTGGCAAACACGAACGCATTGATAATCGCAAAGGCGTGCTCCTCAGAGTCCAAATGCTGCTGCGACAGGACGAGGCTTTTATGGATCGAAAGCAGCCCAAAAACGACCCATAGGTAGAGGAAGATTGCGACCAAACGTTTGAACTCTTCGAAGGCTCTCTCTTTCAGATTGCGCGGCTGCGAAAATGGAACGCGTTCACCCGGCATATCGGTATTCCTCGATCACTTGCCACAAATGCATTTTCGGAGCCCAACAAGTGCACTTTTGTGTACGCCGTTATTGTAGTGGTCTGGAATGAGATACAGGTTAGGTGTTGTAACCAGCTGTGGGTGTTGAAAAACTCCTTAATAGGCGGTTGCGAATGAGGGTAAATGTATCCCAATTTCGATGAAGACGTTTATAGGGCTTCCTACGCGTCGATCTTCCCCAGAAACAAACCAAAAAGAGTTTTTCAACACCCACAGCTCTTATCATAAACAATCCCGTTTTGGCACTTGTCCTTACCAAAACCCATCCGCTTTGATTCGATTGCACTTAACGTGGGATATCGGTAGGCTGCCTCATGATGCAGTCGGTCCTGCTACCTGTGCTCTTCTTCCTCCGTGATTCGCTCCGTACGCGAGCGGCGCTTCAAGCAGAAGTCCTTGCCCTGCGCCATCAACTACTCGTCCTTCAGCGCAGGCACCAGAAGCAACGCCTCCGCTTATCGACCGCTGATCGTCTCCTTTGGGTTTGCCTCGCCCGTATTTGGCCGGGGTGGAGAGAGGCCCTCCGCATTGTGAAGCCTGAGACCGTCGTCGCCTGGCATCGCAAGGGCTTTCAGCTCTACTGGTCTTGGAAGAGCCGAATCCGTCAAGGTCGTCCGTCAATCTCAACCGAAGTGCGGGAGCTGATTCGACGTATGAGTGCGGCCAACCCAAGCTGGGGTGCACCCCGCATTCACGGCGAGTTGGGCAAACTCGGCATCGTTGTTTCGCAGACCACTGTTGCCAAGTACATGGTGCGGCACCGGCGCCCGCCCTCGCAGACCTGGCGCACCTTTCTGAGCAACCATTCCAAGGATCTCGTTTCCGCCGACTTCTTCGTCGTTCCGACGGCCACATTCCGCTTGCTGTTCGTGTTCGTGATCCTGGCGCATGACGTCGCAGGCCCGTGCACTTTGCTGTGACCAGTCATCCGACTGCCGAGTGGACAGCGCAACAGCTCGTGCAGGCTTTCCCTTGGGGCACGGCCCCACGATTTCTGTTGCGCGACCGCGATGGCAACTACGGGAAGGTATTCAGGGAAACGGCTGTTGGGTTTGGTATCGAGGAGGTATTGTGCGCTCCTCGCTCACCGTGGCAGAACGCGTATGTCGAACGGTTCATCGGATCGATACGCCGCGAATGTCTGGACCACGTGATTGTCTTACACGAGTCGGGTCTGCGCCGAGTCTTGAGATCATACTTCGGCTATTACGCTCGTTGGCGCACTCATCTTTCGTTGCATAAAGACGCACCGATTCCTCGTGCGGTTCAGCCTGCCGAGCTGGGAAGGGTGATCGAGTTGCGAGAAGTCGGCGGACTGCACCACCGGTACGAACGCGGCGCCGCCTGAAAGGGACGACATCGGGATCATGTTGAATCGATCAGCCGTGGTGGTGAGGCCAAAGCAGCCGTTCTTGGAATGGCTCCACAGAGCCGATCCGAGCAGCAGCAGTATCACGCTAAGCGAGTTGGAGCAAGATCCGACAATCTACCTTATTCCCGAATGCGACACAGAAGGCGACGTCCAGAAAGCCTTGCGGAAGTTGTGTAGAGAGATCTTCGCCGAGCAGTTGGCAGCTTGGTGGACCGACGAGAAGAGTTGGCCACAAGACCGCGGCTTCGCGGTCTTCTGTCGCTGGTTTGAGTGGCAGCACCACTCGATGCTGATTGACCTCGGCGACGAGTCTCTCAGCGACGAAGCAGATTGACATCGCCGTGTGAGCTCGATTGCTGAGCAAGATGATCGGTCCCGAGGCTACCCGTCAAGACGCTTGCGCGGTTTCGCGCTGAGTGCAGTCGACTCAGTGGGAATGAGTTTTTGGTAGGGACAGGCACGCCACGACGCTCCTGGGGCTTGAGCACAGGGACGAACTTAAGCTTTCAACCAGATACCCAATTCAGAGACTGCGACGGCCCGCGACGCAAGAGTGCAGTTGATAGTTCAACGAAACATGATGGAACTTTGAAACGGGGCCTAAGGAGAGACACTTGCCAGCTGCGGCAAAGTACCATCGGGATAGTACCATGCACTATCCGCTGGTCAATTAGAGGAAGGTGGAGAGGGGAATAGCGCAAAACGGCCATGAAAGCTTCAACTGGTGCGACAGGGGCTCAAGCATTGCGGTTGTGGATTGTTGGCGCTAACAGCCCTGGCTGTTGAAAAACTCAATCGCTCGGACTTTAGGCGAAAAACGACGCACCAGGATTGCTCTATGAACGTCGTTCTCGAAATCGGGATACATTTACCACCATTTGGGACTGCCCTGAACAGACTCTTTCAACGCCCACGGTATAACGCCTTATCGTTCGATGAGCCTCGCTCGGGTTGCGGTCGGATTGTCAGCAATCCAGAGATTTGATGGGCCCTTGAGGCAAGTTAGTCGTGTGAAGCCGGGGTAGCTCCGCAGTGGAGCGCGAGGGACATTTGATGCTCGGTTCATCCAAATCCAAACAGCAAAATTCTACTGCGTTTTCATCAGTGCACATGATCGACGTCAGGTCTTGCATTGTAATGTCACTCGCCACCCAACCAGTCTGTGATCGCGCAGCAACTGCGCGAAGCTCTTCCCTATGACCATAAACGCAAGTAGGCAGCGTGAGAAACCTTCCATGCAGCGCCGCTGTATCATGAGAGGTTCTTGGGGAGGACAGTTGTATTGATATATTTTAGCGATGATTACTGTTGGCAATAATCGCATATCCCAAGCAAGACACATGCTGTTACCTCTGCTGAACGTCTTCTTCTTTATGCCGCTGTTGATGGTGGCGCAGGAGCAAAAGTCTGTTCCGGCACCAAGGTACACAACCCCGCTGGCTACCGGAGTCCGCCTTGATCCGGAAGGAGAATTTTTATTGATTTGAGCAGCATGCCGCTGGGCATGGTGTTGGCGCCGGACGGGAAGAAACTTGTTGTCGTCCTGAGCGGCTGGCGCGAGCAGGGAATCCAGGTGGTTGATCTCGCTACTCGGCGTATCACCCAAACCCTTCCTCAGGAAGCGGCGTTTCACGGCGCGGCGTTTTCGTCCGATGGCAAGGAGCTATACGTTTCCGGCGGCAATGAAGATTTGATCTACTGCTATTCGTGGCGTGACGGGGTTGCGGCGCTGGACAAGAAAATTGTCCTGGGTCAAAAGAAAGAGGACAAAACAGGGTCCCGATATCCCGCAGGCCTGGCGGCCTCGAAGCAAGGAAATTTTATCTATGTCGTGGAAAATGTCGGCGACAGCCTTGCCGTAGTGGACCCATCGTTAGGGAAGGTCGTGCAACGGTTTTCTACCGACCACTATCCTTATGACGTGGAAGTGGCGGCGGACGGCAAAGTATATATTTCCGCGTGGGGCGGTCATACGATTTCGACGTTCCGAGCGAATCCGGACGGAACGTTATCGTATACAGGTCGGTTCGAAGTTGGGCAGCGCCCTTCGGCGCTCAAGTCTAATCCCTCCGGATCGCGGTTGTTTGTTGCTCTGGCCGGTACGGACAGAATTGCCGTGGTTGATACACATGCAAAAAAAGTTTTGCGCTATCTCAAAGACGAAGCTCCCGGCGCTCCTTCCGAGGGAAGCACTCCCAATGCGCTCGGCGTTTCACGGGACGGATCCAGGCTCTTTGTAGCCGAAGCAGACAATAATGCAGTCGCGGTCTTTAATATTTCCGAACGAAATGCGCAAGCTGCGGTACGCGCGGCAGGCCGCATTCCCACGGACTGGTATCCGACAGGCGTTCTGGAAATAGACAGAAGCTTGCTCATCCTGAATGGAAAAGGACACGGCAGCTACTCGAACCCGGAGGGGCCGACTCCCGGAAAGGGAATCCAGCGGCCGTTGAGCTATGATCTGGGCCAACTCAATGGGACATTGCGGCGCGTCCCGGCTGACTATAGTCCTGCTCGGCTGGCGCAAGATTCGCGCCGTGTGGCGGAAGCCAATGGCTGGGGCCAGCGGCGGTCCAGCAAGAGATATCCTCCGTTTAAGCACGTGGTTTACATCATCAAAGAAAACCGCACCTACGATCAGGTGCTCGGCGATATGAAAGAAGGAGATGGTGATCCCAATCTGGTGTTCTTTGGCCAGGACGTCTCGCCAAACCATCACGCACTGGCGCTTCGCTTCGGGTTATTCGACCGCTTTTTCACCAATGCGGAAGTCAGCGGCCAAGGACACATCTGGTCCACGGCGGCCTATGTTACCGATTATGGCGAGAAGATGGTTGTTTCAATGTATTCCGACCGGCGGGCGGACACGGATGGAGATGAAGCCGACAACCCGTTGCGCGGATATCTGTGGAACCTTGCGGCCAAAAAAGGCATCTGGTTTCGCGACTACGGCGAAATAGTGAGCGGGCCCGATACGCTACGCAATCACCAGGCTGACGTCAGCACCACCTATCCTGAAACCAACCTGGAGATTCTCGATCAAAAACGGGCTGACGCCTGGATCGAAGAACTGCACGACTTTGTCCCCAAAGGCGACATGCCGGCACTGGAGCTCGTGTATTTACCAAGAGACCACACGGTCGGCGGCCGCGCCGGCATTTCATCGCCCCGGGCCTGCATGGCCGACAACGATCTTGCGCTGGGCCGCATTGTGGAAGCGCTTTCGCAAACTCCATTCTGGCGCGACACGGTAGTCTTTGTGGTGGAAGACGATGCACAAGCTGGTCCTGACCATGTGGATTCCCACCGCGCGCCGTTTCTGGCCATCTCCGCTTATGGTCGTCCCGGTACTCTCCATAGATTCGCCAACACAACGGACGTAATAGCGGCCATCGAAGACATTTTGGGACTAGGCCGCATGTCGAAATTCGATTACTTCAGCCGCTCCCTGGCGGACACGTTTGCCGCGACGCCGGACCTTACTCCCTACAGCTCCGTGGTCCCTAAAGTGGATTTGAAGGAGACAAACCCGGCGCAAGGCACAGGCGCGCGAATGTCGGAAGGGCTCGATTTTAGCGCTCCTGACCGGATTGATGATGCGCTGTTCAATCGAATCCTTTGGGCCATGCTGAAACCGGGCAGCGCTGCTCCACCGGTCGCAAACATGGCGCCGGTCCACGCGCTTCAGTTGAGCCAATGACGAAAACTAATTACTAATTAAGGATGCCTCGGACTCTTTGGCGCATTCTCCCAGTAACCGGGCAACTGCCAGCATACGGACGATGACCCATGGAAGATCGTGTAGGAAAACGCGGGTTGTGGAAG
>Ga0126381_100004232_pt1 | contig 15605 bp, 12 predicted proteins | sample PanSoiMetPlot_28_FD_96465 | JGI IMG/M metagenome (GOLD analysis project Ga0126381, IMG submission 96465) | Tropical forest soil microbial communities from Panama - MetaG Plot_28 | ecosystem: Environmental > Terrestrial > Soil > Tropical forest > Bulk soil | place: Panama | collected 2016-02-17 | reverse complement strand
TGGTATTGTCCAAGCCGCGAAAGCTCAGGGTCGGCCCGTCGTGATCACCTTCAGCAGTGTGGTTGAACACAACGTCGAGAATAACCTCGATACCGGCACGGTGCAGCGCCTTAACCATGTCGCGAAATTCATCCAATGGACCTAACGAGTCTTGGCGCGAACTGTACGCCTGGTGCGGTGCAAAGAATGAAACCGGCGCATAACCCCAGTAATTCACTCGCCGGGTCGGAGCATCTTGAGCGTCAAACTGGAATACCGGCATGAGTTCGACTGCCGTTATTCCCAGATCCTTGAGATACGGAATTTTCTCGATGAGGCCGGCAAAGGTGCCCCGGTTTTTCTCCGTGACCCCCGAGCTCGAATGGTAGGTGAATCCGCGCACGTGCATTTCATAAACGATCGTTTGAGACGAAGGCGTCTTGAGTGGTGCGTCTCTTTCCCAGTCGTAATCATGCGAATCGGTCACGACGCTTTTCATCGCCGTCACCGCGTTGTCGCCTTTTAATTGAGCGGCATCGCGACTGTAGTTCCTTGGAACCACGGCGCCGCGTCCATAAGGATCAAGAAGAACTTTGGCGGGATCGAAACGCATCCCACGCGAAGGATAGAAATCACCCTTTGCTCGATAGGCGTAAATCTGCCCTGCTTTAACGCCGGGTACAAAAATGTGCCAATAGTGATACGTCCGGTTAGTTATGGGATCGATCGAGATTACACGCGACGGTCGAGCAGCGTCGACACAATCAAAAAGAAGCAGTTCTATTCCTGCTGAATATTTTGAGTAAACGCTAAAATTCGTCCCCTTGGTGCAAACAGTTGCTCCCAATGGAAAGCTTCGGCCTTCTTTAGGTTCCTCTGGCACGTAACGAACTAGCGATTGGGATACTTCAGCACCTCACGCCGCAGGCACTTTCCCTACTTCCAGAGAAGCCACTTTGCTCAGGCGGCGTAAATGCCGTGGGGCCTGACTGAACTGGGCTGCTAGGAACGTTTGGACGAGGTCCCAAGCCACGGCCGGTCCCACGGTCCTGCCGCCCATACAAAGAATGTTCATGTGATCATCTTCCACGCCTTGCCTAGCAGAAAAATGGTCGTGAATTAATGCTGCCCTGATACCCGAAATTTTATTTGCACACACAGACGCACCGACACCACTGCCGCAGATCGCGACTCCTCGCTCCACTTCCTGAGCGGCTACTGCTTGCGCAAGAGGGACAACGTAGTCTGGATAGTCGTCGTTTTCATTCAGTCGATAGGCACCGAACTCGACGATCTCGTGTCCCGCATCGCGCAGTTGCCTAACCAATTCTTCCTTCAAATCAAATCCACCGTGATCGGTGGCAACGCCAATTCGCATGCCTTCTCCTTTCATGAATTGAAAACAGATTCTTCAAAAATCCCGTCATTTCGTTGAGGTATTCACGGGAGGGTTCTCCCAGCCGCGAGGTGGTGACACCTTCTGATCAGCCTCACTAGGGCCCCAGCTACCCGGCTCGTATTGGTAGACCGGCGTGTCGGCCTTCAGGACTGGATCGACGATGCGCCAGGCCTCTTCTACGTAGTCCTCTCGGGCAAACAGGGTGGCGTCTCCGTTCATTGCGTCACCGAGGACGCGTTCGTATGCATCCATATCCTCTGCGCCGGGGTAACGGCTTGCGAGCAACTCGGTTTGTTCGCCAGTCATCTTCTCTTCCGGATCCATCACCGTTAGTCCAAAAGCCGCCGTAACATTGGGACTAACTCGAAATCGAAAATAATTGGGGGCACGACAGCACGTTGGAAAAACGATGGGTGGTTCCTGCAAACGCACGACGATCTCTGTGCATGTTACCGGCAAAGACTTTCCCGCCCGGATGTAGAACGGGACACCCTGCCAGCGCCAGGAATCCACGTTCAACTGCAAAGCGGCGAACGTTTCAATTTTGGAATCCGCGGCTACGCCCTTTTCGTTGCGGTAACCGCGAAACTGGCCACGAACAAGATTCTTTGCTTCCAAAGGGCGAATGGCCTTTAAGACCTTAACCTTTTCGTCGCGTATCGTTTCACTATCAGTTCTCACCGGTGGTTCCATAGCCAGGTTCGCCAGGATTTGGAACAGATGATTTTGTACCACATCCCGGATCGCGCCGGTTTGATCGTAGAATGCCCCGCGGCCTTGAACTCCGAAGGCTTCCGCCATCGTTATCTGTACGCTCTCAACTTGATTACGGTTCCAGAACGACTCCAGAATTGCATTTTCAAAGCGCAGGAAGACCATGTTTCGCACTGCTCGTTTCCCCAGGTAATGATCGATGCGAAAGATGTGTTGCTCGTCGAAGGTGCTTAGGAGAATCCGATTGAGTTGCTGCGCAGAGAACAGATCGTGACCAAAGGGTTTTTCGACGATGACGCGAGCACCGTTGGTGCAGCCTGCGTTGGCTAGTTGTTCTACAACGAGCCCAAACAATGCAGGCGGGATGGCGAGATAGTGCGCAGGCCGCTGCGCGGAGTCCAGCTCCTTCCGAATGGCTTGAAACGTAGTCGCGTCCTTGTAGTCGCCGTCAACGTAGCGCAGCAGGCCGGACAGTTTGTCGAAAGCCGCGAAGTCGACTCCTCCGCCATGTTTGTCGACGCTGTCTCGCGCCCGCGCTCGGAGCTGATCAACATTCCAACCAGCCTTGGCTACCCCGATCACCGGCACGTCGAGGTGGCCGCGTTTGACCATCGCTTGCAATGAGGGAAAAATTTTCTTGTAGGCGAGATCGCCACTGGCACCGAAGAAAACCAGAGCGTCCGAACGTGAAGCATTCATGCTGTGCTCCTCATTTAACGGATTTTTCCAAGTGACCGCCGAAACCAAAGCGCATCGCGGAAAGCAGCCTGTCGGCGTAATCAGCGTCACCACGCGACGAAAACCGCTCGTACAAGGCGGTTGTCAGCACCGGTACCGGCACGCCTTCATCGATCGCCGCTTTAATCGTCCACCGACCCTCGCCGGAATCGGAAACTCTGCCGCCGAACTTCGCTAACTGGGTGTCTGTTGCGAGAGCAGTCGCGGTTAGATCCAGTAACCACGAAGCGATGACGCTGCCGCGTCGCCAAACCTCCGAAATATCAGCGAGGTTGAACTCATACTGGTAATGCTCCGGATCGCGCAACGGCGTTGTCTCGGCATCCACCTCACTCTTACTCTTCCCCGCGTCAGCGGCTTTCAGAATACCGATACCCTCGGCGTATGCAGCCATGATTCCGTATTCGATGCCATTATGGATCATTTTGACGAAGTGCCCGGCGCCGTTGGTTCCACAATGTAAGTAACCTTGCTCGGCCGTGCCTCCGAGGTTCTCACGACCCGGCGTACGCGGTACGTTGCCTATGCCTGGTGCAAGCGCGGCAAAGATCGGATCCAAGCGTTGAACTATCTCGTTATCGCCACCAATCATCATACAGTAGCCACGCTCCAAGCCCCAGATGCCGCCGCTCGTCCCGACGTCGACATAGTGAATACCTAACGAGCGCAGCCCCTTTGAGCGTTCAATGTCATCCACGTAATAGGAGTTGCCTCCATCGATAATGATATCGCCACGTTCCAGCAACGGCGATAGCTCTCCAATCATCTCATCGACTGCCGCCGCCGGAACCATCAGCCAAATAGCTCGCGGCCGTTCGAGCTTCTTCACCAGGTCCGCCAGGGAAGTAGCTCCGATTGCTTTTTGTTTAACGAGATCGTTGACCACATCATGTGAACGGTCGAACACCACGCATGCCTGTCCGTTCTTTAGCAGTCGGCGCACCATGTTGGCGCCCATTCTTCCAAGACCAATCATTCCAATTTGCATAGTTAACTCCCTTCTTTCCAACCGGATTGTTTATGAATCAAAATCCCAAATCCAAAGGTCGAAACCCGAAGTAAGCCTGTTTGGAATTTGTTTCTGATCATTTGTCCGTTGCTGCTCGCAGCCCATTCATGGCTGCGATGACTCCTTCGCGCTCACCAAAAATTGCAGATCCAGCAACCAGAACGTTGGCTCCTGCATCGACCGCCAATGGCGCAGTCGTAACGTCGATTCCGCCGTCAACCTCTAGTTCGCAGTCGGGCTTGATTTCTTCGATCATCTGGCGGACACGCCGAATCTTTGGCAGCATCGTGTGAACGAAACGCTGGTGTCCGAAGCCGGGGTTAACCGTCATGACTAGCACCTGATCCAAGTCCTGGAGGATCTCTTCCAGGACGGTCGCGGGGGTTGCCGGATTTATTACTACACCGACACGCTTGGCCAGCGCTTTGATGCGTTGCACTGTGCGATGCAAATTATTGTTGCCTTCCCAATGCACAAGAAATGAACTCGACCCAGCCTTGGCGAACTCGTCCAGGAAAAAATCCGGGTCGGAAATCATCAAGTGTGTCTCCAGAGGCAGACGGGTTACCTGGCGGAGCGACTGGATGATCGGCGCCCCCATCGAAATGTTCGGTACGAAGTGTCCATCCATGACATCCACATGGAAGCGATCCGCCCCAGCCTGCTCCGCCTCGCCAACGTGCTTGCCCAATTGAGCAAAGTCAGCTGAGAGGATGGAAGGAGCAAGTTTAACGATACTTTTGTCCATATCCAAAGTCCCTCTTGGTCATAATTCTCGGATCGTTAGGCTGGTCCCCGCGACGTCACCCCGATTCCATCCGGTTCTCCCGATTGTAGTCCCCTAGGTCTTAGATGCGTCAAAAATGCTCTGAACGGATTTGTCCAGCGTGGCGTTGAACTCAGCAGCAGATTGCTGAGATGATAGTCCTTCGGCCAGGGCTCGCGAAAAGCTCGCGATAACACCATGATTCCGCCTTAGGCGGTTATTGGCTTCATCCCGCGAATACCCGCCAGACAACGCAACGACTCTCAAAACTTTGGGATGTTTGACCAAATCGGCGTAAAAGTTGTTTTGCTCCGGTAGTGTCAGCTTGAGCATGACCATCTGATGTGGTGGCAGTTGATTGAGCTTCTCGAGAATAGCTGCCTTAAGTAATTCTTCCGCCTTCGCCTTTTCCGGACAGTGAATGTCGACTTCTGGCTCGACAATTGGCACCAATCCGGCGGCAACGATCTGCGCAGCCAATTCGAACTGCTGGTCCACGATGGCTTTGATGCCTGCTGCGTTGGCCTGCTTGATAAACGACCGCATCTTGGTTCCAAAGATGCGTTTCGATTTGGCTTTCTCGAGCAGGGTAGACAGTGCGGGTATGGGCTTCATCAGTTGGACGCCCTCCTTCTCAGCCGCGAGGCCTTTGTCCACCTTTAGGAACGGCACCACTCCTTTTACGTTCCAGAGATAGTTAGCCGTAGGGTGCCCGTGGATATCCCTGTCCATCGTATTCTCGAAGAGGATGGCGCCGATGATGCGCTCCCCATTAAAGGCAGCACTGGTAATCATACGGGTGCGCATCTGGTGTACGATCGCAAACATCTCGTCATCGTCCGACCAGGCATCCTCTTTGATTCCGTACAACGCCAGCGCCTTTGGCGTGCTACCGCCGCTTTGATCTAATGCAGCAATGAAGCCGGGATGCGACTTCATCTTTTGTAGTTGTTGTTCATTCAGGTCAATCGATTTCATAACACCTTCTTTAATTTTCGATATTGGTTAATCAGGTTATTGGTTGAGCTATCGTGGGCGAGAGTAGGTTTCTCTTTGCTCTCGAGTTCCGGGATAATCCGCTGGGCTAATTGCTTGCCTAATTCCACACCCCATTGGTCGAACGAGTCAATGTTCCAAATCGCACCTTGTGTAAAGACACTGTGCTCGTACAGGGCGACCAGTTTACCGAGACTCTCCGGGGTAAGTCGGTCGGCGAGAATCACATTCGACGGGCGATTGCCCTCGAACACCCGGTGAGGTACGAGCCAGTCCGGGGTGCCTTCCGCCTTGACTTGCTCGGCTGTTTTGCCGAAGGCCAGCGCTTCGGCCTGGGCAAACACATTCGCCAGAAGAATATCGTGGTGCCGGCCGAGCGGATTTAGCGTTTGATAGAACGCAATGAAGTCACAAGGAATGAGTCGTGTTCCCTGATGGATCAATTGATAAAACGAATGCTGGCCGTTCGTTCCCGGCTCACCCCAGTAAACAGGACTGGTATCGCAGGCGACTTTGCTTCCATCGAGTGTAACATGTTTGCCATTGCTCTCCATTGTTAGCTGTTGGAGATACGCCGGGAATCGCTTTAGGTATTGTTCATAGGGAAGAACAGCAACGGTCTGTGCACTAAAGAAATCGTTGTACCAGACAGCCAATAGCCCCATGAGGACCGGCAAGTTGCGCTCAAAAGGAGTTGTACGGAAGTGCTCGTCCATCTGGTGAAAGCCATTCAACATGGCGCGAAAGTTATCGGGGCCGATCGCAATCATTGTTGAAAGGCCAATCGCCGAATCCATCGAATAACGCCCCCCGACCCAATCCCAGAACCCGAACATGTTGGCGGTATCGATACCGAACTTCGCTACTGCCGAAGCATTGGTGGAAACTGCAACAAAATGTCTGGCGACCGCCTTTTCATCGCCTCCGAGACCCGCTAGTAACCAATCGCGCGCGGTGTGCGCATTGGTCATTGTTTCCAGAGTTGTGAAAGTTTTCGAAGAAATGATGAAAAGCGTTTCTGCCGGATCGAGGTCCCTAACGGCCTCAGCGAAGTCGGTACCGTCCACGTTAGAAACGAAGCGACACGTCATCGCCCGGTCGCTGTAATGCTTCAATGCTTCATAGGTCATGACTGGTCCTAGATCAGAACCGCCGATACCAACATTAATGACGTTGCGAATGCGTTTCCCTGTGTAGCCTTTCCACGCGCCGCTCCGCACACCGTTGGAAAAGTCGGCCATCTTGTCTAGGACGGCGTGGACTTGCGGGACAACGTTCTCGCCGTCAACAACGATTGATGCTCCTTTTGGTGCGCGCAGCGCCACGTGTAGAACGGCGCGGTTTTCCGTGATGTTGATCTTCTCGCCTCGGAACATGGCATCGATCCGTGCGCGAAGTTCCGACTCATCTGCAAGCTGCACGAGTAGCTTCAAGGTTTCGTCGGTGATTCTATTCTTGGAGTAATCCAGGAATAAACCTACCGCATCAACGGTCATCCGCTCGCCGCGTTTCGGATCATCGGCAAAAAGTTTTCGCAGATGCAGGTCGCGGATCTTCTGATGGTGAGCGACCAGGGCCTTCCATGCATTGCCCTCGGTACCTCGTTTGGCGTTTGTACCCATTGTTAGGTTCCTTTCTCTTTGGTCTTGTGGTGCTTTCTAGGCCTCCATTCGTTTTATGGAATCCAAAGCCTGATCCAGGTTTGTCGTGTCCTTCATTTGTTCCAAGGTCTTACCTTTTGTTTCACGCACAGCAGCCCACACAAATGGCAGCGAGATTGCTGCGGCTATGGCATAAAAGGCGTACGCACCCGCCAGCCCGACTACGCCCAACAAGGGCAGGAAAGTTACGGTGACGGTGAAGTTGGCGATCCAATTAGTGGCACCGGAAATGGCAAGGGCCGCTCCCCGCATTTCATTTGGAAACATCTCGCCTAGCAGCACCCACATCACTGGTCCCCACGACATAGCGAACGCTACTATGTAGAGGTTCGCGGCGGTCAGTCCCCAGACCGCCGCCATATGACTGAGCAACGGTTTCCCATCAGGACCCACGCTGGCGGTGTTAAATACAATTGCCATGGCGCCGAGGGTCAAAGCCATGCCGACCGATCCTACCAACAGCAACGGTTTGCGGCCGATACGGTCAACCAGCATTATCGCCGGGATCGTGGCGAGTATGTTTACCAGGCCGGTAAGCACGTTAATACGCAGTGCCCATTGTTCCGTTGCCCCCGCCGCTTTCCACAGGATCTCGCCATAATAAAAGATGATGTTGATACCAACCAATTGCTGGAAAACGGCCAAACCCATTCCCACCCAGAGTACCGGGGCGATACACCTCGTGCCTGGAATGATAAGATCCGACAAACGTGGGCGATGTTCCCCTTTCAGGCTTTCCTCGACCTCTCGCACCAGTTTCTCGGCATCGGCACCAATGCGCGCGAAGATTTCACGTGCTCGCTCATGCCTGCCACGGAAAATGAGGTAGCGTGGCGACTCAGGGATTAGCATAATACCTAACAGAAACGCGGCTGCCGGTACCGCTTCCATCCAGAACATCCAGCGCCAAGTCGGCGCTCCGCCCCAAAATATCGCGCTAGCTCCTCCAGCAAGTCTGGCCAGAATATCGTTACTCAGAAAGGCGCAGAACAATCCAGTCACAATCGCCATCTGCTGCAGTGAGGCCAGGCGGCCACGTATGTGCGCGGGAGCGACTTCCGCGATGTACATCGGGGCCAACACGCTGGCAGCGCCGATCGCTATGCCACCAGCAATCCTTGCCGCGATGAAGACTCCAGAAGAGTTAGCAGCTCCTGTCGCAACAGCGCTCAGTAGGAAGAGGATCGCGTTCAAGAGCATGGTCGGGCGCCGGCCCAAATCGTCGGCAAGCCTACCTGCGCCGAAGGCACCTAGTGCACAGCCAAGCAAGACCGAAGCCACGGCGAAACCGGTGCCTGCTGCGTGGGTACCGAACGCCTTCGCCACGGCGTCAACCGCCCCATTAATAACGCCGCTGTCAAAACCAAAGAGAAAGCCACCGATCGCAGCCACACACGAAAGCGCGATTACATAGGCGGAACTGGGTCGTCCGGCGTGGAGCGTCGCGGGAGAAACGGCATTATCCATTCCGAATTCTTCTCCTTTCCATTGTTCTCAAGCTCTTCAGTGTCTAAATTTTAGAGAATCTTAGTAGACGGGAAAAAGACTAATGGCGGACATAACAGTTCAGAAATTAACCGCGACCTGTGCACCGAGCACAAGGGCGTCAGAAATCTGGCCGGTACCGCCCGGCCGGAAGACATACTGCAGGTCGGGCTGGACGTAGAGCGCGCTGTTGAGCAAAGCCAGACGGTAGGTCAACTCCAGCACCGTCTCGTGCGACTGCACTCCGACAGTTGGATCAAACTGTTGCGCCCGCCGCTGAGAATTCTGTAGGTCATCGCTAAAATGGCCGTAGACAATGCCCAAGGCGATTATGTCTCGCGGACGCAATGGGAAAATGCCGCGCGTAACAAGAGCCGCAGTAAAAAAATAAGGCATCTGGCTAATGGACTGGTCAGGCGAGGCTAAGAAAGAGCCGGCGACTCCGAAACCGCGGTGGCTAACTGGTTCTCCGAGCCTAATGAGAACTTGGTCGAACATGCCATAGAAGCCCCAGTTGCCGCGGTTCACCGCGCCGGTGTTAAAGTCAGTATAGAGACTGTTGTCGTACCAAAAACCGGCCTTGTAATTGCCGATCAGGCCTCGATCACCCGGCAAACTTTTGGGTTGATACGCAACCTCCCCGATTACGAACACCGGCCCATCCATCGAAAAATCCGCGCCGTTATGATCATTGCTGCGAATGGATGGGTCACCGTTATAGACGCCGCCCATGATGTAGGTCCTCGGGGTGGGTCTTACTTTGACAAGAGCTCCCCAGGTGTCATTGGGATAGGCGGTCATACCGGGGGAGTTGAAGAAAATGCTAACCGGATTGCCATCGAAGCCATTTTGTACGAAGACGTAGTTGTAGGGCGAGACCAGGAAGTCGTCACCGGTAGCGATGCGGCCGAGTCGGAGTTCGACGCGATCGTCAAATAGTTTCTGAAGGTAAGCTATGTTGATCAGATGAAACGTTTCGCCGCCAAAGACCTGCTGAACCGTAAAAACATTGTGAATGTAGTTCGCCGACAAGCTGCCGCCGAAACGGTACGACATGGAGAGCAAAAACGAGCCGCCTTCGACAACGCCCAGTTTTTCCAAATCCAAATTCAGATCGAGCCCCACGTTGTTGGCCGTTGTGAAGCCCTGTTCCTTTCCGCCGCTCGGGTTACCTAAAGAGTCGGTAACGAAGGTCAATGTTGGAGTGATGCCGTGGTCCTCCAGCCAAATGCGCGTGCCTAACCAGTCTCCCAATAGATGCTCGCGCGGTAAAATCAACTGGAACGGCGTTGCTGTTAGCGGCCGCGTCCCGGCGGGTGCTTCGGTAACATCTTCGGATCGCGTCCTAGCCGCCCAGCAGAAGACTATGGCGATCAAGACTGGAATGCGGGTCAGGGACTGTTTATGCACGAGCGTTTACTCTATTCGCTCATAATTACCGAGAGGGTTTCCTAGGGACCTCAAGCTCTTACGGCGTTTAGTTTTCTCCCAAAGGCGAAATCCTCCAACGAATGCATTGGCATTGTCGCCCGTCCTACAACCTGGAGGCAACTTTTTCAGGTGCTTGACATTTCCTCCTCCTAAAACCACATCCTGAGGTTCCAGCGCGGCAATCAGGCGGGCGATGACGTCTCTGACTGCCTGTTCCCATTTCTTCTTTCCTAGGCGCTCGCGTCCAGCGACTCCAACATAGTCTTCAAAGGTGTGCTTCCGGTACGGGAGATGGCCGAGCTCCATCGGTTCCACGATGCCATCCACCACCATGGCGGAACCGAGCCCGGTACCCAGCCCGAGGAAGAGCATCTTGCCATGCTTGTAGCTCCCTAATGCTTGCATGGCGGCATCGTTGATTACCCTAACCGGACACTTAAACGCGGCTCCAAAATCGAATCCGACCCATCCCTTCCCAAGGTTATACGGATCTGCAATCGGCCGATTCCTGATCACTACGCCAGGATAACCAATCGAAACCACGTTATACTTCCAATCCTTGGCAAGCTTCTTGACGCCAGCAACCATCTGTTTAGGGGTTAACTTGTGTCCCGATGGAAATTCCCGAGATTCTTTTTGTCCTGTAGCGAGAATCTTCACGTGCGTTCCGCCTACATCGACAACCAGCACATTTAATAATCGCTCCATGTATTCAACCAGCCGCCGCCAGACTTGCGCTCTTCGAAGCGATAACCTCCATAAGATCGTTCCAGGAACTGACGAAGGATTTGGCGCCCTCGTCCTGTAGTTTTGCGCCTAAGTCATCAATGTCAACGCCAGCCACAGCGAACTGATCGAGCACTGCTTCGCAATCACCGCCGTCGGCGGACATGATCTCGCTGAGATCCCCATGATCCGCCAGGGCTTTCAAAGTTGCTTCGGGCATGGTGTTTACGGTGAAAGGCGCAGCCAGCGCCTTGATGTATAACACATCAGATGCCTTTGGGTCCTTAGTCCCTGTGCTCGCCCATAACAAGCGCTGGGGACGGGCTCCGGCGTTGTAGATACGTTCCCAACGAGGTGAACTAAGCAGCTCGCGGTATGCTTTGTAAGTTCGCTTTGCGATTGCAATACCGAGCCTGTTCTTCAGCGCGGCTGGTACTTTATCTGCAACTGCGGCATCCCAACGGCTGACGAAAACCGAGGCCACGGAGCCGATGTCGGCTTGGAGCCCGGCATCGATTCGTCGCTCGATCCCGCGCAAAAAAGCCTCAGCCGCGGCGAGGTAATGCTCGCGTGAAAACAGTAACGTGACGTTAATAGGCACGCCTGCGAAGATCGCCTCTTCTATTGCGGGCAGGCCTTCTTTAGTTCCAGGAATCTTGATTAGCAGGTTTGGGCTTCTCCCGCGAGCGTGTAAACTCTTAGCCGCGGCGAGAGTGCTGGCTGTGTCGTGAGCCAGCAGAGGCGATACCTCCAATGACACCCATCCATCGACGCCGTTAGTCCGGTCAAAGGTAGGTCGAAACAGATCGGCGGCTTGCGTCAGATCCTCGAGTGCCAGCTCAAAGAACAGGCTCTCTCCGGATACACCCTCATCAAGTTTCTTACGGATCGCAGCGTCGTATGCGCTGCTGTTCTTAATCGCGTGGTCGAAGATAGTGGGATTCGAGGTTAACCCCGTTACCGAAAGCTCCTCGATATAGCGCTTAAGTGTGCCGCTCTTAAGCAGGTCGCGCGTAATGTTGTCGAGCCACAGACTTTGACCCAAGTTGTGAAGTAGTTGTGTTGCTTTCATTTAGTTAGCTCCTAACGAATTGACTCCATCGTTGCTAGCCAGGTCGGGGTTCATACGGCGGCCTCCACCATCTCGGTCACTCGATTTGGAAGAGTGTGCAGGCGGCCTGAGGTTCTTGTTAGATCGTGCAGCCAGTGAAAATCAGCCGTCGACAATAACTCTTCTGTACAACGCCAACTCCAGTTGCCTTCGGCGCGACCGGGGACGTTCATTCGAGCCTCTGCCCCGAGACTGAGAAGATCTTGCAAAGGAGCGATCGCCAGCGCAGCCGGAGACGACCACGCCAGACGCATCAAGTCCCAGGCAGCTTCGCGAACGTCACCCTGCGGTGAGTTGAGGTAATGCCGCAAATTCTGCCGCTGATTTGGTGGCAACTCTTCGTACCATCCACGGCTGGTGGGATTATCGTGCGTCCCGGTATATACAACTGTGTTTGAGGGGTAGTTGCGCGGGAGGTAGGGGTTATCTGAATTGCCGTCGAAGGCAAATTGTAGCACACGAGTCCCAGGTATGTGAAACTGATCGCGAAGCGCATGAACGTCGCCAGTGATGAGACCCAAATCCTCGGCGATGAATGGTAGTCCGCCTAGCTCTTTGTTGACCGCATTGAAGAAATCAGATCCTGGACCTGGCATCCACTGGCCAGACTGCGCGGTAGGCGCGCCGGCCGGCACATGCCACGCCGCTGCGAACGCGCGGAAATGATCCAGACGAATGACATCTACGTGTGCAAGCAGAGCGCGTAAACGATCGATGCACCAACGATAGCCAGTTTGCCGGAGCGTTTCCCAGTTGTACACCGGGTTGCCCCAGAGCTGACCCTGAGCACTGAAATAATCCGGGGGCACACCCGCCACGAACCGTGACCTCCGTTGCTCGTCCAACAGGAATAGCTCCGGGTTGGCCCAAACATCACTCGAGTCCGGGGAAACGAAGAACGGCAAATCACCGATTAAGCGCACTCCCTTAGCTCTGGCGTGTTTCTGAAGCCGTTCGCCCTGGCTGAACAAGAGGAACTGAGCAAAACAAACTTGATCGATTCGACTCGCGAGATCATGCCGGGCGTGGTCCAAGGCTTTCGGCACACGCTGAACCAATTCCCTCGGCCACTCGAGATAGTAAGCGCCATTGTACCGGAGTTTCAGTGCTCGAAAGAGTGCATAATCTTCCAGCCAGTGTGCCTGCTCGTGGCAAAAGTGTTCAAAAGCAGCTTGTAACTGCGCGGATCCCCCCCTAACAAAATTGGCCCAGGCTTTCTCGAGTAACTGGTATTTGAACGGGATAACGGTGTTGTAATCTACCGCAGACGGAGAGAATGAAAGTGCCGCGCAGTCACCTGGCTCTAACAGGCCATCCTCGATCAATAAGTCTGGGCTGATCAGAAGCACGTTGCCTGCAAAGGACGACAGCGATTGATAAGGAGAGTTGCCGTAACCCGTCGGACCCAGAGGCAACGCCTGCCACCAGCTTTGTGCTGCATCGGAAAGTTGATCGATCCACGCGATCGCAGCTGGTCCCAGATCTCCGATCCCATAACGCGTAGGTAACGACGTAACATGCAAAAGCAAGCCAGACGCGCGATAGAACGATGGAAATGGCGGAACATTCCGACCGGTGTCGGTGCTCATCAGCGCACCTCCTGTTCCTGAAGAGCTAGATCGGGCGATTTTAGCGCATCGGTCACAATTTCTTGAGCTTCCCGTACGATCGCATCCAGATGATTTTGGTCCTTAAAACTCTCTGCATAGATCTTGTAAATGTTCTCGGTGCCGGAAGGCCGGGCTGCGAACCAGCCGGTGTTAGTCACAACCTTGAGCCCGCCGATCGGGGCGCCGTTACCTGGGGCGTTCGTCAATTTGGCTGTAATGCGCTCGCCAGCTACGGCGCCAGTGGTAACTGCCGCTGGAGATAACTTCTGCAGCCGGACCTTCTGATCCGGGGTCGCTGGCGCATCGATTCGCGTGTAGTAGGGTGTGCCAAACTCGCTTGTTAGTTCTTGATAGAGCGCGCCAGGGTCCTTGCCGATACGCGCAGTGATCTCCGCAGCCAACAAATCCATGATTGGGCCGTCTTTATCTGTCGCCCAAACGGTCCCGTCCTTCCTAAGGAAGCTTGCTCCAGCGCTTTCTTCGCCGCCAAAGCAGAGCGAGCCATCGAACAACCCTGGCACAAACCACTTGAAGCCCACTGGGACCTCACAAAGCGAGCGTCCCAGCTTGTGCACTACACGATCAATCATGCTGCTGCTAACCAAGGTCTTACCTACCGCGACATCAGCCGGCCAGTTAGGGCGACGCATCAACAGATAGCGAATGGCCACAGCCAGGTAGTGGTTGGGATTCATTAATCCAGCGGAAGGTGTAACAATGCCGTGCCGGTCCGAGTCTGGGTCATTGGCGAAAGCGACGTCGTACTGGTTTTTGAGGTTCACCAGACGCGCCATCGCATACGGACTCGACGGGTCCATCCGTATTTGACCGTCATGATCGACGGTCATGAACGAAAAAGTCGGGTCGATCGTTGAGTTCGCGACGTGGATATCCAAGTGATAAATCGAGTTGATTGGCTCCCAGTATGGTTCGGCGGCACCGCCGAGCGGGTCTACACCCAGCTTGAGGCCAGCGCTGCGGATGGCATCCATGTCGATGATGCTTTTCAGATCCTCGACATACGGCACCACGAAGTCCTCCTGGTGTGTCGTGTTAGCCTTGATCGCAGCAGCAAATGGCACTCGCTTTATGCCCGTTCCATTGCGTAATAACTCATTGGCGCGGCGCTCGACCCATCGTGTTACCTCGGTGTCAGCTGGTCCGCCATTAGGCGGGTTGTACTTGAAGCCCCCGTCCGCCGGCGGGTTGTGTGAAGGCGTGATAACAATGCCGTCGGCGAGATGCTCTTTGCGGTTCCGATTGTAAACGAGGATGGCTCGCGAGATGACGGGAGTTGGTGTGAAGCCATCGTTTCGCTGGATGATCGTCTCCACGTTGTTGGCCGTCAGTACCTCTAATGCGGTGCGCTGCGCCGGACCTGACACCGCATGTGTGTCCTTGCCCATGTAGAGCGGGCCGTCGTAACCCTGACTGCGCCGATAATCACAAATGGCCTGTGTTATGGCCAGAATATGCGCTTCGGTAAAAGATCCGTGTAGTGGCGACCCTCGATGTCCGCTAGTACCGAAGCTTACGAGCTGGTTCGGGTCTTCTAAGTCCGGCCGGCGCTCATAGTACTCACGTTCAAGGCGACTCGGGTCGACCAGCAGCGCTTTTGGAGCCGGCTTGCCAGCGAGAGGAGAAATTGGCATGTGTCTCAATCCTCCATACTACCATTAGCTACTAGGAAACAGGACATGCTTTTGCCTCCCAGATGTCTGCTGCGTATTCGCCAATCGTTCGATCACTTGAGAATTTTCCAGAGCTAGCCACGTTCAAGATTGCTTTGCTCGACCATCCTGTCGAGTGAGCATACAGGTCACATAGCTGCTGGTCTGCTTGTAGATAAGACTTAAGATCCGCCAGATGCATGTAGTAATCGCCATTGGTCAGAAGGGCGTCCCGTAGTGGAGCAAAGATACCTGGCTCATGGCGGTTGAAATAATCGGAGAAGATCAGGTCCAACGCGGCGCGGGCCTC
>Ga0126381_100004231_pt1 | contig 15609 bp, 14 predicted proteins | sample PanSoiMetPlot_28_FD_96465 | JGI IMG/M metagenome (GOLD analysis project Ga0126381, IMG submission 96465) | Tropical forest soil microbial communities from Panama - MetaG Plot_28 | ecosystem: Environmental > Terrestrial > Soil > Tropical forest > Bulk soil | place: Panama | collected 2016-02-17 | reverse complement strand
CGGCGAAGGCATTCACCCGGATCGGCTGCGCCGTGCTGCGCTTCAACTTCCGCGGCGTTGGCACGAGTGAGGGCTCGTGGGACGAGGGACGCGGAGAGCTCGACGACTATCGCGCGGGCTTGGCGTTCATGCGGACGCGCTATCCAAACGTCCGCGTGTGGTCGGCCGGCATGTCCTTCGGCGCATGGGTTGCGCTGACTGTCGGCGCCGACGACGACGCTGTGTCGACGCTCGTCGGAATCGCGCCGCCGCTGTCGCGATACGACTTCGAGCGCGTCCGAACGAGCGACAAACCGAAGTTCTTCATTCAAGGGGAACGCGACGAGCTCTGCCCATTGAAGGAGATGCAGGAGTTCTACGGGCGCACGCACGATCCCAAAGAACTCGTCGTCATCGACGGCGCAGACCATTTGTTCGATGGCAAAGTGCTCGAGGTCGGCGACGCGATCGAGGATCTGCTTAGCGATTGGAGTGGCTGAAAGCGCATAGCGAAACCTCGAACCACTCGACTATCAGTGTGTTGGAGGATCGCGGTATGCAGCTGTTGTCGAGGCTCTTGATGGCGGTCGGACTCATCGCAAGCGTCACGCTCCCGGTCGCGGCGGCGGACGGACCGCGAGCTGACATCGCCGGTGGGTACTCGTTGATCTACGACCACGACATCAAGACGACGTTTCCGGCGGGCTGGTTTGCGTCCGCCGCTCTCAACGTGACGAATGCGTTCGCGATTGCAGGAGAGGTCAGTGGTCATTACAAGTCGGAATCGACGGCGGTGAGCGCAGGCTCCACGAACGCCTCGTTGCGAGTCCACACGTTTCTCGCAGGACCACGGTTCGTGGCCGGAACCGGCGCGGCGAGGTTTTACGTCCAGGTCCTCGCGGGCGCGGCGACGGCAACAGCCGGTATCAACGTCTCGAGTGGAAGCACGAGCGCGTCGGCCAGCTCCTCAGAAACAGATTTCTGTTACATGCCGGCCGTCGGTCTTGATATTGGTTTCAATAGAGAGACCGCGATACGCATCGGCGCGGGAGAACGGCTGATTCGTGTCAGCGGAGGGAGCACCTCCAAAGAGTTTCAGGCCGTCGCGGGTATCGTGATTCGGTTTGACAAGTGAGTCGACTCCTATGTCTGACGCAGTGATTGTTTCCGCCGTACGAACAGCGGTTGGCAAAGCACCAAACGGGGCGCTGCGCGGCACCCGCCCGGACGACCTGGCCGCGACCGTCATCGCCGAGGCGCTCAGGCGCGCTCCAGGCATCGAGTCCGCGGAAGTCGAGGACGTCATCATCGGCTGCGCGATGCCCGAGGCTGAACAGGGCTTGAATGTCGCGCGCATCGCGAGCCTGCGGGCGGGCGTTCCTGTCAGCGCGTCAGCCGTCACGGTCAATCGCTTCTGCGCATCTGGACTGCAGGCGATCGCGTACGCGGCCGAACGCGTCATGAGCGGCGGAAGCTCGACCATCGTCGCCGGCGGCACCGAGTCAATGAGCCTTGTGCCGCTCGGCGGGAACAAAGTGTCGCCGAATCCGACGCTGGTGGACAGGTACCCGGACGTGTACCTCAGCACCGGTCTCGTGGCCGAAAACCACGCGCGCGAATCGTCAATCTCGCGAGCCGATCAGGATGCGTTCGCGCTTCGCAGTCACCAGCGTGCGCTCGCCGCAATCGACGCCGGCAGATTCGTGGACGAGATCATCCCCGTGACGGCAAAACTCGTCGACGGCGCGACCGGAAACGGCAAGCCGATCGAGCGCGTGGCGACGTTCGCCGTGGACGAAGGACCGCGGCGTGATACCTCGTTGGAGGCGCTCGCCAAGCTTCGGGCCGCATTCCACACATCTGGTACCGTCACTGCGGGTAATTCCTCACAGACAAGCGACGGCGCATCCGCCGTGGTGGTGACGTCGGCCACCCGCGCGCGAGAGCGCGGCCTCACCCCAATGGCGCGGTTCGTGGCATATGCGACCGCCGGCGTCGAGCCGGAGCGCTTCGGTCTCGGACCGGTCCCGGCAATCCAGAAGGTTCTCAAGCTCGCGGGCTTGACACTCGATCAGATGGATATCATCGAGCTCAACGAGGCATTTGCCGCGCAGGTGCTCGCCTGCCTGAAAGAACTGCCGATCGATCCCGATAAGCTCAATGTTAATGGCGGCGCGATCGCCCTCGGACATCCGCTCGGATGCACCGGCGCGCGGCTGACGACGACGATTCTCTACGAGATGCGGCGGCGGAACGCGCGGTACGGCCTCGTCAGCATGTGTGTCGGCGGCGGCATGGGCGCGGCCGGCATCTTTGAGAGAATGTAGTTATGGCACCAAGCGGAACTGCCTCCGTGCTGTTGAAGGGCGGCGCGTGGCTCATCGAACCCACGCGCGCCGACGCGGTCCTGACACCTGAGAAGTTGAGCGACGAGCACAAGCTGATCGCGCAGACCACCGAGCAGTTCGTGGAACAGGAAGCCGCTCCTGCGCTGCCTCGACTCGAACAGCACGACTGGGGAGTCGCCCGCGATTTGCTCAAGCGCTGCGGTGAGCTCGGGCTCCTCGGCGTTGACGTGCCCGAGGAATATGGCGGGCTAGCGCTCGACAAGGTCACGTCGCTGATTGTGTCGGAGCGAATGTCGAAGTCGGCCTCGTTTGGCGCGACCTTCGGCGCTCAGGCCAACCTCACCGTTCTTCCGCTCATGCTCTTCGGCACCGCCGCGCAGAAGGCGAAATACCTGCCGAGGCTGCTCAGTGGCGAAATCGTCGGAGCGTATTGCCTCAGCGAAACAGGATCGGGCTCCGATGCGCTCGGCGCGAAGGCGAAAGCCACGCGTCAGACGGATGGCAGCTTCGTGCTCAACGGCGAGAAGATGTGGATTACCAACGGCGGCTTCGCCGACATCTTCATCGTCTTTGCGAAAGTCGACGGGGAGCAGTTCTCCTGCTTTATCGTCGAACGCGCATTCGGCGGCGTGACGAGCGGGAAGGAAGAGCACAAGATGGGCCTGCATGGCTCGTCGACGACGGCCGTGATCCTGCAGGATGTTAAAGTGCCGGCGGAAAACCTGCTCGGCGAGATCGGCAAAGGACACAAGGTCGCGTTCAACGTGCTGAACTTCGGGCGGTTCAAGCTCGGAGGCATGTGCGCGGGCGGATCGCGCGACGCCATCGGCGAGTCGGCGAAGTACGCAGCCGAGCGGAAGCAGTTCGGCCAGCGGATCGCGTCGTTCGGCGCGATCAAGCACAAGCTCGGCGAGATGATCGCGCGGACCTATGCCGTCGAGAGCCTGCTGTATCGGACGGCGGGCATGATCGACGAACGCATCGGCGAAACCAAAGACGGCGCGACGGCCGCCGCCGTTCTCGAGGAGTACGCCGTCGAGGCCTCCATAGCGAAAGTGGCGGGCAGCGAGACGCTCAACTTCGTGCTCGACGAGAACATCCAGATTCACGGCGGCAACGGCTTCGTCCGCGACTACCCCGCCGAGCGCCACTATCGCGACGCGCGCGTCAACCGCATCTTCGAGGGCACGAACGAGATCAATCGGCTGCTGATTCCGGGCATGCTCGCGAGACGGGCCGTCAAGGGCGACCTGGCGATCATCCCCGCGGCGAAAGCGCTCCAGGACGAGCTGCTCGCGCCGCCGTCGATGCCGACCGACGACGGCGGGCCGTTCGGCGACGAGCGCCGGGCCATCGAGTCGTTCAAGAAGACCGCACTGATGGTTTTTGGCGTCGCGATGCAGAGCTACGGAACCAAGCTCGCCGACCAGCAGGAAATCCTGACCGCCATCGCGGACATTCTGATCGACGTCTATAGCGCCGAGAGTGCGCTTCTCAGGGCCGCAGCGGCGCAGGGCGGCTCGCGAGCGTCACTGCACGCGGATGCGGCGCGCACGTTCATCAGCGACGCCGCTGGCCGGATCGAAATCGCCGCCCGCCAGGCGCTGGCGGTCATGACTGACGGCGACACGCTGCGGACGATGCTCGCCGGACTGCGACGGCTGTCGAAGTTCGTGCCGTTCGACACCGTGACACTGCGACGACGGTTGGCCGATGAAGCCGTCACGCGCGGAGGGTATATCTTTTGATGCAGAGCATTATGGGACGGTCCTTTCAGCGCCGCCCAGGCGACCCTAAAAAGGCCGCCCTTCTCTTGATTGTTCTCGCCGCCTGCAGCAGCAAGCCGCCGGTCGACACACGCGATTACGCACAGAAGATCGCCGCTGAGCGCACGGAGAAAGATCAGCTGTTTCTGCAGAAGAACGATCCGATCCCCGACGCGAGAAAAGGCACGTTGCTGCCACTTGCCTACTTCCCCATCGATCCGGTGTACGACGTACCGGCGTCGTTGACTCCCAGCGACGACCCGACAGTCCTCGACATGCCGACGTCGACCGGCGCTCCTCGCAAAATGCGAAAGGCGGGGACCTTGACGTTTTCGCTCAAAGGACAACCCCTGTCGATCACCGCGTTCTACGACCTGACAGGATCGCCAGAGCACCTGTCGGTCATGTTCAACGACATGACCAGCGGGACAGAAACCTATCCCGGTGGCCGGTATCTCGATCTCGATCGCAATCCGCAGGGCGTCTACGAGCTCGACTTCAATCGCGCGTACAACCCGTACTGCTACTACAACGCCTCGTACGAGTGCCCGATCCCGCCGCAGGAGAACCGCCTGAAAGTGCCGATCCGCGCCGGCGAGCGGATGCGGCGGTCGACGACCTGACGTCCTGACGTGGCGCTTCGCGCGATCGTCTTCGACTTCGACGGCGTGCTCGCGAACAGCGAGCCTCTGCACTTCGCGGCCTTTCGCGACGTCCTCGCATCGCGCGGCGTCGAGCTCACCGAGCAGGACTACTACACCCGCTATCTCGGCTTCGACGACGTCGGTGTGTTCAAGGCGGTGAATGCGGACCGCGGGATGGCGTGGACCTCACGCGACGTCGGTGGCTTCGTCGCCGACAAAGCGCTGCGACTCGAAGAGCTCGAACGCGACATTCCGGTGCTCTTTCCAGGAGCCGCCGAGGTCATCCGCCGTTCTTCGGCCACGGTGCCGATTGCAATCGCGTCTGGTGCGCTCGGACCCGAGATTCGCCGCGCCTTGAAGCGGGCAGGGCTGCTGCAGCACTTCGCGGCCGTTGTGTCGGCCGAAGACACAGCGGCTAGCAAGCCGGCACCGGATCCGTACCTACGCGCCGTCGCGCTGCTCGCCGCAAAGACCTCTGGTCCGACGCTCCTGACGTCGCACTGCGTGGCGGTTGAAGACTCGCGGTGGGGCCTCCAGTCCGCACGGGCCGCGGGCCTGAAGACCGTGGCCGTGACGAGCAGCTACGAAGCGAGCGTCCTCGAGCCAGACGCCGATCTCGTGATCGCGTCGATCGACGACTTGAACGTCGACGACTTGCGTCGCCTGTTATCCTCGTAGTCGCATTGATTCGTCACGGGCTCGCTCACAGCTTTGCGCATGCCGCTCTCAGCCCGAATCCCGATCTTGCGATGGCTGCTCTCCTCATTGCGAGGATTGAATATCCCACGCTCGACGTTCGTCCGTATCTGACTCAACTCGACGCGCTCGGACGCGACGCGGCTCAGCGGCTCAGCGCAGCGTCTCCAAGGGTCAACACGCCGGCGCGGGTCGATCCCGAACGGCACGCCGCTGTGCTCGCACTGAATCAGTTCCTGTTCGACGAGCTTCAGTTCACCGGCAACTCCAGTCGGTATCAGGACCCGCGCAACAGCTTCCTCAACGAGGTGCTCGAACGGCGCACTGGCATCCCGATTTCGCTGTCGGTCGTCTACATGGAGGTCGCGCGCCGCGCGGGGATCGAGATCGAAGGGATCAATTTTCCCGGTCACTTCCTGCTGCGCTGTCCGGCGCGAACCGAGCTCGGATATTCAGCGGATTTGATCATCGACGCTTTTCACGGAGGGGCGATTCTGTCGGAGGACGCCTGCCGCGTGCTGCTGCGCCGCAGCGAAGGCGACGACGCCGTGCTCGAGCGCCATTTGACTGGCCATGCGACCAAGAGGCAGATCCTGGCACGCATGCTCGTAAACTTGAAACAGCTGTACGTGCAAATGAACTCGTTCCCGCAGGCGCTCGACGTCACCGAACTGCTGTTGGCGATCGAACCGACAGCCACGCACGAGCTGCGCGATCGCGGGCTGATCGCGTATCACCTCAACGACCTGTCGTCCGCGCTTCGCGATCTGCGGACGTACCTCGCACTCTCACCGGGCACTCCGCACAGCGACGCCGACCGTCAGGATCACGCCCGCATCGTCGAGCACGTGAAGACGCTGCGACGACGTGTAGCGACGTTCAACTGAGCGATCGCGACGATCAACGCAGAGGGTGCACGGATGGAGACGTCATCTCCTCGATCTCAGGCACTTGCGCGAAGGAACTCGAGGAGCAGGCGACTGACCTGTTCGGGTTGCTCCTGCTGCACCCAGTGGCCCGCACCGTCCAGCAGATGGAAGCCGACCATTCGGGTGCAAGCGGTCGTGCGCATTTTCGCTTCCGCGCCTGGCGTTTGGTAGACACCCCAGTCGCTCTTGCCCGCAACAAACATCGACGGCACGTCGATCGATCGACCGGAGAACGTCCGCATTTCGGCGAGGCTTTTCGGATCCGAGCCACGACGCACCCGATACCCCTGAAGCGCGCCCGTAAATCCGGTTCGTAAGTACTCCGTAGCATAGACTTCGACCTCGTCTTCAGTCAGCCACTTGCACGCCGCGATTTCCGACGCGGACGGCATAAAAGGCGCGACCGTTTCCGCCATGCCCTTGTCCTTTTCCATCACGTAGTACGTCGGGATTTGTGCCATCTCCTCGGCGGTCCGGGCCTTCAAGGGATGCGGCTTGTTCCCTTTCCAGTCGGCACTCTTGTAGTGGTAGTACGCGCGGAAGAACGCGTGGAGCCCTTGCGGCGCGTGCAGCATGTTGTCGTTGGCCCCGCGTGTGCGTTGATAGTTCTGGTAGTACTTCCTCGGCGGGTTCAACTTGGCCAGCTCGGCGTCGAGCTCGTCGTCTGTCGGCATTGGACGCGGAGCAGCGGCGCCGTTCGCCGTGTCGAACGGGATCGTCGGCGGTCCTTCAAACGGCGAGCTTAAGATCGTCACCGTGCGAAAGACGTCTGGACGGATCAACGCCGCCCACGCCGCGACGGGAGCGCCGGCATCGTGTCCTGCGATCATCGCGACGCTGCGATGCCCGAGCGCGTAGACGAGCCCCATCGCATCCCGCACCATGTTGAGTATCCGGAATGGATCTGGATCGGCGTCGTACGACTTGTCCCATCCGGTCGTCCGGCCGAAGCCACGTTGGTCGGGCGCGACGACGTGATAACCCGAAGCCGCCACCGGCAACATGACTTTCCGCCGGCTGTAGGCGAGCTCGGGGAATCCGTGCAGCAGCAACACCGCGGGTCGCCCGGGCGTCTCGAAGCCGGCTTCCAACATGTGAACCGTGAGGCCGTTCACGTTGGCGATGTTCCGCGATCGAATACCTGTCGGGATGGTGCCGTTGCCGTACGGCCCCAGTGTCTGCGCAACTCCGGCGCGCGCGAACCCTGCCGCCGCTACGGCAACGCCGACGAACTCACGCCGTGAGAGTCTGGTGGCACTCATACCGACCTCCTGTCCCGCGACTTTCCGAATGGGCAATCGTCGAGGAGTGGGCACTCATTACAGCGCGGATCCGTTTCCGCACACGTGACCACGCCGTGGTGAGCGAGGTAAGTGTATGCGTGTCGGTAGGCGCCCACCGAATCTGGCAACTCCGCCGCCACTGCCGCACGAATCGATCGAGCGGTCTTCGTGAAGTTCGCGGATCGCTCGCCGTAACCCAAACGCGTGGCGACACGGCTGACGCGCGCGTCGACCGGAAGCACGGCGTGATTGCCGGCAAAGAGCAGCATCCGGTAGCCGCCGCCCTCACCCATCTGCGGCATGCCCTTCAACGCTCGGAGCGCCGTCGGCAGAGGACCTCGAATCACGGTCAGCAGTTCTGGAATGCGTCGGAAAATCTCGATGCCTTTCTTCAGGCCCTGTATTCGCTGCGCGGGATAGGGTCCCGCAAGCGCGACGCTCTCCTCGATTTTTTTCGGTGGCGCATTCCACATTCCATCTGCAGTCAGTGCGTGATTGCGTTTCAATGCGGTTATCGCCGCGCTGCGCTTCTTCGGCGTCGAATGATTCGACAGGATTTCCCAGACGAACAGCGTGAACGCGTCGGACGGAGGCAACGCTAGAGTGCCATAGAACGACTTCAGCTCACCGACCATCCGCTCCAAACGTGAGCTCATCGCGTGAATTTTGCGGACGGACACTCGTCACGCAGAGGGCAAATGCCGCAATGCGGGTCGAACTCCGTGCACGTGGACGCCGCGTGGTGTGTCAGGTAGATCGACACGCGCCGGTAGACCTCGAGACTGTGTGGCAACTCTTCGTCTGGCGCCTCCTCGTACCCGAGACGACGGACCACTCGAGTGGTCCCAGCATCCATCGGAAGCACGCGATGTCCGCCGGCAAACAGCAGCATCCGATCGGCGCCGCCGTCGGCCATGTAGGGCAGGACGCTCAAAGACTCTCGCGCGATGGGCAGCGGTTTCCTGAGTGTCGCCTCCAAATCGGGGTGCCGTTGGAACACGGCCATGCCCGTTCGAAGCGCTCGCAGCCGCTGTTCGAACGGAGGGCCGGCGAACTTCACGCTGTCTTCAAGCTTCTTCTGCGCGATTTTCGACATCGAGTCCGGCGTCAGCGCCCGGTGGCGCTTCAGCGAAGCGAACGCAAGCGTCCGTTTCTGCGGCGTGGACTGAAACGACAGCAGTTCCCACACGAACAACGCGAACGGGTCCGCCGGCGGAGTGGGCAGCAGCCCATAGAATTCTTTCAGCTCGTCGGCGAACCGTTCGAGTCGTGATGCCACCGTCCAAGGTTCACGCGTGGACGGCGACCCGCGAAAGCTCGTCGTAGAAGTACGCCGCGGAGATAATCCCGCCATGGAAGTTTCCGACGTCGAGCTTCTCGTTCGGCGCGTGCGCATTCTCGTCCGGCAGCCCGACGCCGAAGAGCACCGATGGCAAGCCAAGCACCTCCTGGAACGTCGACACGACCGGAATCGAGCCGCCTTCGCGCGTCAACACCGGCGTCTTGTTGAAGCCCTTCTCGATCGCACGGCTCGCCGCCTGCACGAACGGGTTGTCGAATGACGTCATCCACGGCTTGCCGCCGTGCATGTTGGTGAACTTCAGTTCCACAGTTTTCGGCGCGATCTTTCGCACGTAGTCCTCGAACAGCTTCGCAATCTTCTCGGGATCCTGGTTTGGCACAAGCCGCATGCTGATCTTCGCCATCGCGACCGCTGGCAGCACGGTCTTCGCGCCCTCGCCAGTGAATCCCGACAGCAGGCCATTCACTTCGAGAGTCGGGCGCGCCCACGTACGCTCGAGCGTGGTGTAATCGGTTTCGCCGTGCAGTCTCGGGACGCCGAAGTCTTTACGATACTGCTTCTCGCTGAACGGAAGCGTTGCCCATGCGTCTCGCTCCTCTTGCGTCAGCGGCACCACATCGTCATAGAACCCCGGCACTTTGACATGACCTCCACGATCCTTCATCTGCGCGATCATCTGCGACAGGACGAACGCCGGATTGGCGACGGCGCCGCCGAACGATCCCGAATGGAGATCGGTACTGCTGCCGCGAAGATCGACCTGCGTGTACACGAGCCCCCGCAGTCCATAGCAGATGGACGGGACGCCCCTCGCGAACATCGGCGAGTCGGAGATGACGACGACGTCCGCCTTCAGATCGGACTTGTTGGCGATGATGAAGTTGTCCAGGTTGACGCTTCCGACTTCCTCTTCGCCTTCGAGGATGATCTTGATGTTGATCGGCAGTTTCCCGTTCTGCTTCAAGTGCGCCTCGATCGCCTTGAAATGCATGAACACCTGCCCCTTGTCGTCGGCCGCGCCGCGGGCGTAGATCTCGCCGTCGCGAATGGTCGCCTCAAATGGCGGCGTCTCCCAGAGATTCAACGGATCAACCGGCTGCACGTCGTAGTGCCCATAAAAGAGCATCGTGGGAGCGCCAGGCGCGCCCAGCCAATCGCCGTACACGACAGGATTGCCCGGGGTCGGAATCAGCCTCACGTTCTGCATTCCGATTCGTCGCATCTCGTCGGCGCACCAGTCGGCGCAGCGCTTCACATCGTTTGCATGTTCGGCGAGCGCACTGATGCTTGGAATCGCGAGCAGTGCTTTCAGCTCTTCGAGGTAGTGGTCGCGATGGACGTTGATGAAGTCGATGACGTTGTTCATGTCGCTTGAGTCTCCACCTGTTCGCTGACGGGTAGTTCGAGATGAAAGCGGAGGCCGCCGGCCCGACGGCGCTCCACCTCGAAGGAACCACCGTGCATTTCGAGAATGCGTCGGCAGCCGTCCAGATCGCCGGCCCACTCCGGAGCGTCATCGGCCAGCGGCAACGCCGGGTCCTCGATATCGATGATGAGACGGTCGTCAGCGGCCTTACCGCGGCTCGTCGCCACCTGCACGTCGGCGTCGAATTGGCGGCCGCCGTAGCGACGCGCATGTTCCAGAATCGTGGCCACGACCTTCTCGAGCTGCCGGCCATCGACGTACACGAGCGGCAACCGAGACGAGTTTTCGAAATTCACGCGTCGCACATCGTGGACCTCGCGGCGCGGCCGGACGATCGCACCACGAACAATGTCGTTCACGTCGTGCCAACGTCGCTGCAGCGCGTTTGTTTCGGTGTATGCGAGCAGGTTCCGAACGATGCCGACGGCACGGCTGACGTTGTCGCGGATGTCCTGAACCTCCTCCGCGGACGACGCGCTCGGCACGTCGGAGGCGGAGAGGACGTCGGCGTTGCCAATCATCCCTTGGAGCGGACTCTTCAGCTCTTGCGCGAGGCCAGACACGAGACGGCCGACATTGGCAAGCCGGTCGGTGGCTTTCACCTGCTGACGCAACAAGCCAATCTCGGCGGCGAGCTCACGCTCCCTCCTGCGCGCGTACGCGTCGCGAACGATCAAGAGGATGACGAGCATAACGGCGACGAGCGAAGTGGCGGCAGCGGAACTCACGGCGTCGGTTGAAACTATACCGAAGACGGCGGCTTGACAACCGCCGCGTGCTCGGCAAACCTTTGGAGCCGCACACCCACAATCAAATGCCGTTATTGGTCGATGTAGGCGCACCGTCGTTGAGCTTCGTCGTTCCGACGTACAACAGCGTCGGGACAATCGCCAGCGTTGTCCGTGAGATCGAGCAGCTCGCAATCGACGGCGGCCACGAGATCATTCTCGTCGACGACGGGAGCGTCGACGGCACGGTGGCCTTGTGCCGCGAGCTGATTCGCACCACGCGAGTGCCGCTGACGCTCGTTGAACACTCGCGCAATTTCGGCGAACACAACGCCGTCCTCACCGGCTGGCGCCATGCGCGTGGCACGTACGTCGTCAATCTCGATGACGACGGACAGAATCCACCGGGTGAAGCCGTGCGACTATGGGAGCATGCGCTGCAAGAAAAGCTTGACGTCGTGTTCGGCCAATACGACGTAAAGCAGCACTCGCTGTGGCGTAACGTCGGCAGCTGGCTCACGACCAGGATGACCGACTGGGCACTCGACAAACCGCGCGGCTTTTACCTCTCCAGTTTTCGCTGCGTGAGCGGATTTGTCACGCGACAGGTGGCGTCGTATGCCGGTCCGTATCCGTATCTGGACGGGTTACTGTTGCAAGTGACGCAGCGGATTGGATCGGTCGCCGTCCTGCACGAGCCGCGACGCGAAGGCGTGAGTGGCTACACTTTCCGTCGCCTTGTTCGGCTCTGGATGAGCGCGTGGCTGAATTTCTCGGTGCTGCCGCTTCGCATCGCGACTTTTGTTGGATTGTGTACCGCGAGCGCGGGCGTTCTTGGACTGGCGCTCGTTGTGTGGCTGTGGTACGCGAACCGAGGTCCAGCCTACGGGTTTGGGTTCATCATGGCAACGGTGCTCATTTTTTCCGGCACACAGCTCGTGATGCTCGGCCTGATCGGCGAGTACCTCGGGCGCATCTTTCTTGCGATCAATCAGCGGCCGCAGTCGATTATTCGAGCGGTCAGTTCGTCAGCGCGCCAGTCACACGTCGGCGGACGTGAGCTCTGACCGAGCTCGGTGTGCGAAGGAGTACTTCTACTCGTACTCGAGCGCCTCGACGAGCGAGCCGCGCACGGCCGACTCGGCGGGCCAAAGCGCGGCGATGAACGCCGCCACAAGGATTGTCGGCACGAGCGCGGCCACGACTGTCGTCGGAAACTGATAGTCGAGGCGCATCCCGGCGATGTCGCGATGGACGATTTGGAGGATGTAGTACAGGTTGATCGCACCGAGCACGAATCCGAGGATCAGTCCCAACGCGCCGATGCTCAAAGCTTCGATCCAGATGGTTCGCCGGATTTGGGCATGCATTCCCCCCACGGCTTGTAGCACTCCGAGCTCCCGCCGCCGATCGGTGATTGACACCGTCAGCGTGTTGACGATGCCGAGGATCGCGACGAGCACAGCGACCGCGATTTGAACCGACGTCAGACCGAACCACTGATCGGTGATTTTCAGAATGTAGTTCTTCAATTCCTGATTCGTCAGCACGAACACCTGCCGCTTGCCGGAGTACTGCTCCAGAATCCGCTGACGCACGTCGGGCATCTTCACGCCTGGCGCGAGATATACGCGAAAGACGTTGACGCTATCGTCGTGCCAGTACTTCTGGAAGAGCGTGCGATCCATCAGGATTGTCCCTTGCTGGTCCGAGTAGTCGAGGACGATTCCCGCAATCGGCAGCCGGATCGTGCCATATGGCGCGGGCACTTCTAGCATCTCGCCGATCCGCAAATGCTGCAGCTGCGCGAGGTTGTCCGACACCATCAACGCCTCGCCCGCCGAGGTCCGCGTGTACATATCACCTGCCTTGCCTTCGAGCGGTTCGCGACGTGCCGTCTCGGAGATGCTCTTGATGTCTGCGGCAACGACCATGATCGGGGTCCCGCGAAACACGATGCGGGCATCGCGTACCGACTGAACACGGGCAATTCCCGGAACGGCCGCCAGCTCGGCGTGCATCGACTCTGGAAACCTGATCGTGCGGATGACGATGTTCTGGGAGGGCGCGACGAACAGCTCAGGATTGAAAGCGGTCTCCATCCAGCCGATGATCGAGTCGTAGCTCGCGCGCGCCATGCCGGCGAATGCCACGACCAGCGCGAGTGACAACATCACGGCGGCCACGCTCGCCGATGTGCGCCGCGGCGCCTGGATCAGGCTGTCCGCCGCGAGCGCGCCTTCGACGGGCCTCGCCGCTTTCAGGAGCGGCCGCAGCGCTCGCGCCAGCGCGACGGAGAGCATCGGGCTGAGCAACAAGGCCACGACGACCGCGAGCGCGTAGCCGACGTAAAACGCCGCGCGAACCTCCGAGAAAACCAAGCAGCCGACCGATACGACACAGGCGATCGCGGCGAGCACGACGCGCCATCGGCTCTCGGCAGCCGAGAGCGTTTGATATTTGCCTTTCTGCAGCGCCTGCACCGGGTCCACGCGTGCTGCATTCCTCGCCGGAATCAACGCGGCAACGATGCTCGTCGCAACGCCGATCGCGAGCGCCGTCACGAGGAGCGCCGGGCTCGTCGCCACGTCGCCGGCGCGTTGCGCGACACCGTACACGTCGTTGATCAACGTCCCGATGGATGCGGCAATGCCGCGGGCGATTAACAATCCGAACAGCACGCCTCCGATCGATCCGATCACCCCGGTCACCGCGCTTTCGCCGAGAAACAACCATCGGATCTGCGCTCGCGTCGCGCCAAGCGCACGAAGAATACCGATTTCCGAACGGCGCTGTGTTACGGCAATCGAGAATGAGTTGTAGATGATGAACATCCCGATGAAGAGGGCAAACAGACTGGAGATGTTCACCATCATCGAGTAGGCGGCGAGCATCGCTTCGAACTGCTGGCCGCGGCCGGACGGCGGCTGGATCTGGAAACCATTGCCGAGTATCGCCTCGATCTCGCGTTCGGCCTCCGCGACGGTGTGGCCAGGCCTCAGTCCGATGTCAACGCGATCGAAGGTCCTGCCGCGGCCGAACATCTTCTGCGTGGCGTACACGTCCATGATCGCGATGTTGCCGCCGAACGCGCTCGTGAGGCCGCCGGCCCGCATGATGCCCCGCACGGTGAACTGTCGCGGACCGAGAACCGTGCCGAGCGAGACCTTGTCGTTCCTGTGGAGGTGATTCGCTTCAGCGAACTGCCGCGTGAGGATGATCGAATCGGGTTGCGCCAGAAACACCAGCGGGTCGTCGATGACGGCGTCCTCGCCGCCGTCGAGATCGTAGTCGCGAAGGCTGCGATCGCCTGTCATGTCGACGCCAAGCACGAGCAGGCTGCCCTGTCCGGTTACGTTGGTGTCGACGACGGCCTCGATGGCTGGCACCGCCACGCGAACCGACGCCGCCGACTGCACTTTTTCGAGAACGTCTTCCTCGAAGCCGGTTTCCCCCGCCGTCACCTGTAGCTCGGTCTTCCCGGCGATCCGATCGACAGTCGATGAGAAAGCGAAAAGGACGCTCTGATTCGCCGTGTGCATGCCGACGAATACAGCGACGCCGAGCACGATGCCCGCGACGGTCAGCATCGTGCGGAGCACGTGCTTGCGGAAGTATGGCCAGCTGATCAGACGCAACAGAATCATCGCCGGATGTCCTGTGCGATCTTTCCGTCCCGAATAGAGATTGTCCGCGGACAGCTCTCCGCGACTTTCATGTCGTGGGTGACGATGATGATCGTCGTGTTGAGCGTGACGTGAAGATCGCGAATGAGGCCGAGAATCTCGACGCCGGTGCGCGTGTCGAGGTTGCCTGTCGGCTCGTCCGCCAGAATGATTGGCGGATAGATTGACAAGGCGCGGGCAATCGCGACGCGCTGCCGCTCGCCGCCGGACAGCTCCTCCGGAAGATGCTCCATGCGGTGGCCGAGCTGAACGAGCGTCAGGAGCTCGCGTGCACGGGCATCCACTTTCTGCCGCGCCCAGCCGCGAAGATGGAGCGGGAGGCCGACGTTTTCAAGACACGTGAGCGTCGGCAGAAGATTGAAAAACTGAAAGACGAACCCGATTTTGTCGCGCCGGACGCGCGTCAACTCGTCGTCTGACAAACGGGCAAGCGATGCGCCGTCGATGCGAACCTCTCCGGCCGTCGCGCGGTCGAGGCCGCCCATGAGGTTCAGCAGCGTGGATTTTCCGGACCCGGATGGGCCGATGATCGACACCATCTCTCCGCGCTCGACGACGAGGCTGACATCGTCGAGTGCGGTGACCTGACGCTTGCCCTCGAACCGCTTGGAGACGTGTTCGAGCGTGACCATGTGGTCGATTGTGTGAATAGTTTCACATAATTGTCAAATACCTAGGAAAATCGCGCCCAACTTCGTCACCAGGCCAACTGGCCGGCGGCGCCTCAATCCTTGGTGTGGTACCGGGAGTATTCCTCGAGGAAGGTCAGCGATCCGAACGACTTCATGCGATCGAAGAACAGAATGCCGTCCAGGTGGTCG
>Ga0126381_100004230_pt1 | contig 15612 bp, 4 predicted proteins | sample PanSoiMetPlot_28_FD_96465 | JGI IMG/M metagenome (GOLD analysis project Ga0126381, IMG submission 96465) | Tropical forest soil microbial communities from Panama - MetaG Plot_28 | ecosystem: Environmental > Terrestrial > Soil > Tropical forest > Bulk soil | place: Panama | collected 2016-02-17 | reverse complement strand
TCCTGTCCGAGAATCTGCGCGTTGTTGCCCGTGGCCTGCTGGATGACCTTGATGGGATGGAAGCCCGCCTCCTGGTGCAGTTCCATTCCGCGGATCAACCCAAAACCGTACATCTGGTAAATGAAGCCCGCGTCGTCGCCCATGCCGATGAGTCCGCCCCTCTGATCGAACTGGCGCACCGCGGCCATCCATAGCCGGTAGTTCTCTTTCCAGAAAGCTTCATCGGTGGACGTCCAGCCGATGAAATACGACCCGTGATTGGCGGGATTCGGCTTGAAATACTCCTCCAGCGTGGGATGCAGGTACTCCCGGAACCAAGGCTGCGTTTGCGCGCGCTGCAAGTCGCGGCTGGCTTCGTAGATATCGAGCGTCGGATCCCACGCCACGTGCGCGTCGACCATCGCTTGCAGCACCTTCGACAACCGCTCCGGATCGGCCTCGCGCCAAAGGTGCCCTGCGTAGCGGAAGCGGTCGGTTTCGTTGTTGTAGTTATAGCTGGAGGGGAAGTGCTGCACGCCGTCGGGAATGGCCGCGTCGGGAATGCCGTACCAGTGCTCGATCGACGTTGTGCCGAACTTGATGTCGTCCCACGCATTGGTCTCCTCGACGCCGGCATGGTGCGCGATGCGCAGCCCGAGCTTATGTGCCTCGTCTTCCATGGCGCCCATCGTGTCGCGGTCGATGCCCAGAATCTTGATGCCGTCGGCGCCCATCTGCTTCAGTTCGCGCACGTGAGCGCGTGCGGCGTCCGTCGTTTTGGGACGGCCGAACATCGGGTAGACGAAGATGCGCGGCGCCGCGATCTGCCCTTCGGCCGAGAGGCGCCGCAGCTCGAGCGCGCGCTTGGTGTCGCTGCCCACATCGCGCACCGTGGTGATGCCGCAGGCCAGCCAAATATTGAGCTCATACTCGATGGGCTGCGGCTTGCCGCCGCGCTCCTCTTGGAGATGCGCATGAGCGTTGATTAGCCCCGGCAGTACATATTTCCCCGTGGCGTCGATCACCGCGTCCGCCTGGATCTGGGCGCGGCCGCCGGCACGCGCCGCGGCCACGGGGTCGAGCGGGATCACATCGGCGATCAGGTTATTCTCAATCAGGATATCTTTCGGCCCGCTAGCCGGCGTACCATTGCCGTCGACCACGGTGGCGTTGTGGATGAGCAGGCGGTGAACGCGGCGGCCGTTGGTAGGCGTCTGGGCAAACGCGGCGGTAGCGAGCAGAAGGGCAGAGGCGATGCGGAACATAAGGGAGATTGTGACATAATCAGCCCAATAGGAGTTGGTTCATGAAGCGCTGTCTGTTCCTATCACTCGTCCTCTCCACGGCGATGCTTTTCGGCCAAAACGCCGAAGATGCTCCACCGGTACCCAACAAAACTACACGTCCGGTGCTTCGCGGCACCGAATACGCAGTGGTGTCGATGAAGCCGCAGGCGTCGCAGACGGCCGACCAGATTCTGCGAAATGGAGGCAACGCCTTCGACGCGGCCGTGGCGGGACAGGCCGTGCTCGGACTGGCGGACTTCCCCATGAACGGTGTGGGATCGGACGCCGTGGTGCTGGTCTATGACGCCCGGGCGAAGAAGGTCGTGTCCATCAACGCCGAGGGCACCGCGCCCAAGCTCGGCACCATCGAGTGGTACAAAAAGAACGCCGGCGGCGGGATTCCAGCGAGCGATACGCTGCTTTCGGCATCGCTGCCGGGTGTGGTGGACGCGTGGTACACGCTGCTCAGCCGCTGGGGCACCATGACGTTCGGTCAAGTTCTGGCGCCGGCCATCGAACTGGCGGAAAACGGATTCCCCATCAGCGATTCTCTTGCCAGAACCATTCGCACGTCGCGCAAGATCCGCAAATACCCGACCACCGTCAAGCTCTTCCACCTCGACACACACGAGCCCGAGCCTGGCGAGATCTGGCGCAATCCGGACCTGGCGGCCACCCTGCGCAAGCTGGTGGAAGCAGAGAGGCAGGCAGCCGGTCAGGGCCGCCTGGAAGCTTTGCGCGCCGCGCGCGACCGTTTCTACAAGGGAGACATTGCGCGCGCCATGGGCGACTTCTCGGAGCACAACGGCGGCCTATACCGCTACGAAGATTTCGCCGCATACACTGTCAAAGTGGAAGAGCCGGTGTCGATTGACTACCGCGGTTACCAGGTCTACAAGAACGCGTCTTCCAGCCAAGGGCCAACCGAACTGATCGCACTCAATCTCCTGGAAGGCTACGACCTGAAGAAGATGGGCTTGAACTCGGCCGACTATATCCACACCACGGTGGAAGCGATCAAGCTGGCGATGGCCGACCGTGACACCTACCTGGGCGACACCGATTTCATCCAGATCCCGTTCGCCGGGCTGCTCTCGAAAGAGTATGCCGCCGGGCGGCGCAAGCTGATCGACCCGCAGCGTGCGTCCACAGAGTTCCGTCCCGGCGTGCCGCCCGGAGCGGGAACGGCGGAGCGGCCGCGCGACCTGCAGATTCGGGGGCAGGCCGATCACAACGGCGACACCAGCTACATCGCGGTGGTCGACAAGCAGCGCAACATGGTGAGCTTCGAGCCGAGCCTGCACAGCGCCTTCGGCACGGGTGTGGTAATGGGTGATCTGGGATTCATCTTCAATTGCCGCGGTGATTACTACTCGCTGGTGCCCGGACACGCCAACGCGCTGGAACCGGGAAAGCGCCCGCGCAGTACGCTGCAGAGCACACTCATCATGAAGGACGGCGCGCCCGTGGGCATCATGGGCAGTCCTGGTGGAGACGACCAGGTGATGCGCACGCTGCAAACCCTGCTCAATATCGTGGACTTCGGAATGAACCCGCAGCAAGCCATCGAGGCACCGCGCTTCAACACCACCAGCTTCCCTTCTTCGCCCTTCCCGCACGTGATGCGGCCGGGTGCGATGGCGGTGGAAGACCGCATCCCGCAGGAAGTGCGTGATGCACTGATCGCGCGCGGCCACAAACTGACCGTGAGCGGCCCCTGGGTGATGGGATCGAACGGCGCCATCCTGCTCGACCCGAAGACCGGTGCCCTCAGCGCCGGCGCCGACCCGCGCGTGGAAGCCTACGCCCTCGCATGGTGAGAGACGGCGGTCTCAGCACCCGGCTCCCTAACGGCCGCAGCTCCGACAGGCACGTGCTCCCTCACATTGAACCACCATGGGAGGGAGCGGTCGAGCCTAGGATCTGATTGTTGCAAATGCAGACGCGGAAGGAACCTCCGGGCAAACAATTCCCCCCCCAACAGTGGGAAGAGCCCCGGTGACAGGCCCGCTGGGCCGTTGAGGATCGCTCTGGCATTATGCTAAGGTAAATCCCTGGGAACGCGCGCCAACAATGGAATGGACGGCGAGAAAGATCCCATGCGCGTTCATTAGAATCGGGCCTTAGACCGTATGATTAGCGACGTACTGGACAAATATCCGATGACATCCGTCATCTTCCGGATGTACCATCAATCTACACACTGAGAGCGTGGCCTCGGGGACAGCTCAAACCGGTCGACCATGTGGTGCCGGGAAATGCCAACAAACCTACGAAGTTACAAATCGATTTCGTTCCCGGACAATCCCACGCAACGACGGCACTATGGCACGGAGGAAACGCAAAACCGATCCCGTCTCTGCAACCCAGCCTCTGTCATGGCAATCGCATAAACTCGCGCTTTTTAGCCTCGTTTTTTTCCTTACACTTACCGCTGCTGCCTATATTTACGGACCGGCGCTGCATAGTCCCTTCGTTTTCGATGATAGTCACCTCCCATTCCACACGACGGTTGCCGACCGGCCTCTCTCGTTCTGGCTGTCCGCCGGGCGGCCCGTCCTCATGTTCAGTTATTGGGTGAACTATCGGCTCGGTGGCAGCGATCCGTTCGGCTTTCATGTGGTCAACCTGCTGATCCATGCCGTGAATGCCGGACTCGTGTACCTGGTGTTGCTGCGGCTTCTCAATCTCGCTGGCTGGTCAAGCCGAAGTAAATCCGCTATCTCCGCCATCGGAGCCCTGATCTTTCTTATTCACCCGCTTCAGACGGAGTCGGTGACTTACGTCGCAGGGCGCTCGGAGAGCCTGGCTTCGCTGTTCATGTTGCTCGCCTATGTTGTGTTTCTATATCGAACAGAAGAGGGGATTTCATGGCGGGAAGCGATCGCTGTAGTGTTACTGTTCGGAATCGCGGTGTCGACAAAAGAGAATGCCGCCGCTCTCGCCGGCGTGTTGATTCTGACGGATGTTTTCTGGCCTCGGCCATTCTCCACCGGCCGGCTGCGAATGAACTGGCGGCTTTACGCACTGATGGCGCCGGCATTCCTGGCCGCACTCGTGCAGACGTTCCGGGTTTTGTCCCGCGCCAACAGCGCCGGCTATTCTCTGAATGGTCTAGGTTGGCAACAGTACGGACTCACGGAAGCCAGAGCACTGTTCCGCTACATTCAATTGGCTGTATTCCCTGTCGGCCAGTCGCTCGATCACGACTATCCGATTTCGAAAACTCTTTGGGATCACGGGGCAATCTGGTTCCTGGCGCTGTGGGTGCTGTTGCTGGCGGCTGCATTCCTGCTCCGCCGGCGGCTTCCGCTTACCTGCTTCGGCCTGTTGATGTACCTCATCCTGCTGGCTCCCACTTCGTCGATTGTGCCCCTTCTCGATCCGTTGGTGGAGCGGCGCATGTACCTCGCGCTGGCCGCTCTCATTTTGATCGGGTGCGAGCTTTTCGCACGGCTCAATCTGCCTCGCCCTGTGCTCGTGAGTGTGGTGACGACGCTCGTCCTTTTTTATGGCGAATTTGGTTACGAAAGGAACGTCGAGTGGGGAAATCCGGAGAAGCTCTTTGCATCGGCCACCAAAGAGTGCGTGCGGAATATGCGTCCGTACGTAATGCTCACCGAATACTTGATTCAGCAGAACCGTTGCCGGAGCGCAATTCCCTACCTGGAGGAGGCGTCGCGCAAGACTCGCGATGCCAGCATCTATGTGAGCTGGGGACGCGCGCTCGAATGCGTCGGAGATCGCGACGGCGCCCTGCAAAAACTGCAACAGGCCGCTCAATTGCAGCCGGACTCCTCGCAAGTATTTCAGCTGATCGGCCTCCTCTACGGCGAAATGAAGATGCCGGAGAATGCCGGTTTGGCGTTGCGGCGAGCCGTCGAGGTGGCCCCGAACTCCACATCGGCGCACGACGCCCTCGGCCTGTGGTATGAATCCGAGCACGATATCGAATCCGCGGAAAACGAGTACAAGAGGGGAGCCGCCCTCGATCCGAACGATTGGGAGTCACGCGTGGCGCTGACGCGCATCCGCGCGCTCAAATCCCCGGAGCGCGGGGCTGATTTTGAAGAATTCATACCGCAATGATCTTCGGTGGATGGTGGGCGGAGGGTCTCGAACCCCCGACCTTCCGGGGGTAAATTAGATTTCGCCATCTCTGACCCAGTGCAGGGCTTTCACCGGATTAACCTTTTCAGTAACTTACAAGTTCATCGGATTTACTACGTTCATCGAATTCACGCAATGGCTCTGTCTTCTGGTTAAGGATCAGGTCGAAATGCTTTATACACCTCGCCCATGCCGCCTGGGCCAGCGCCGGTGCTCATCCGCCAAGCCGGGTTGGTGCGGTTCCGGAACGAGGTGCGGATAGCGCGTCAGGTGTCCATCCCAACGTCTGCCGTATGTATGACCTGGGATGGTTGAGGGGCTGCACTTCCTGTCGATGGAGTATATCGACGGTGAGGACTTGGCGTCCCTGCTGCGCCGCATCGGACGGCTGCCGACCCATCGGCTCGTTGTGGAGGGGAGCCGGGTATTGGGGGAGCGCTGTCTTGCGCTGTCTTGCCGCCGCCGGCCATAGCGCAAGACGCAGCGACGCGCGACATGGACACGCGCGCCGCGGGCCGCGCGGACAAAAAGCCGCCGAAACTCGCCCCGCGCCCGGGTCGGGTGAACGTATTGACGATCCAGCGCTATTGGGTCCTGAATCCCGTTGCGGGTTGCCCCGTTTTTGCGGGTGCGAAGGGCTGTTCCCAACAGCTATCCCGCAGGGCGATTTCCGATCCGCATCGGGCTCCGAAAACGTAGTCGGCGGTAGACTCACCGGGGACGCCGTGAACGGCCCGCGCCCGAAGGCGGTCAGTTGCCGGCTGCCGACTGAGCCTGCGCCAACTCCGCTGTTGGGAGCGGAGTGTCATTGCTGTATCCGCCGATAATCAGCAGTCCGGTGCTGCATACTGTCGCCGTGTGCCCTTCTCGTGGGCTGTTCAGAATGCCTGCGCTGGCGAAGGTTCCGGTGGAGGTGTTGTACACTTCCACCGAGTTCAGGTCGCCGCTGCTGTTTTCGCCACCGGTTACGACTACAGCGGAGCCTACGGTCGTAGAGCTGTGGAAATACCGCGGCACCGCCATGCTCCCTGTGGCGGTGAAAGTTCCGGTCGCCGGCTTGTACAACTCCGCGCTGGCAAGATACCCGTTGCTGCCGCCCGCGAAACCACCGGCCAGCAGAACCATTCCGTTGTTCAACACGCTGGCCGTATGGGACGAGCGGGCGGCGGTCATGTTACCCACCGCGGCGAACGACTGAGCACTCGGGTTGTACACCTCGGCGGTGTTCAGATAGGTGCCGTTATAGCCGCCCGCGATGAGAACCGTCCCATCGCCCAGTATGGTCGCGGTATGGTACTGGCGCGCCACGGTCATGCTGCCGACGCTCGCAAACGTTCCGCTAGACGGGTCGTACAACTCCGCCGAGGCAAGCGGCCCGGCGCCGCCATATCCGCCGGCGATGAGCACCATTCCGTTGCTCAGCAGAGTCGCGGTTTGGAAAGCGCGCTGGTTATGCATGGCGCCGGTGGCGCTGAATGTCCCGGTGGCAGGGTTGAACAGCTCCGCGCTGGCCAGCGGGGTGTTGACGCTGTTGTATCCGCCTGTAATCAAAACCATTCCGTTACTCAGGGGTGTCGCCGTATGGGCATAGCGCGGCGTCGTCATCCTGCCCGGGGCCAATGTGAAAGTTCCCGCGGCCGGATTAAATGCCTCTGCCGAATCCAGGACAGCGCTGCCGCTTTGCCCTCCGGTAACCAGAACCCACCCGGTGGGCCCGCTGGTGAGGACGGTTGCGGTGTGTAGTCGACGCGCGTAGGTCATGGAGCCCACCAGCGTAAAGCTGGAACCGGACGCCACTGTCAGCGTTGCCGAACCACCAATCGAACCCAATAGGGCCGAAATCGAAGTCGAGCCGGCCGCGACGCCGGTAGCCAGACCAGTGCTGGTGATGGTAGCGACACTAGGTACTACCGAACTCCATGTCACCAGGCTGGTAATGTTTTGCGTGCTGTTGTCGCTGTAGGTGCCGGAGGCTGTAAATTGCTGCGTGCTTCCAACTACAACCGAGGTGCTTGCCGGCGAGACCGCGATCGACACCAGCGCCGCCGGAGTCACCGTCAGGGTAGTCGAGGCGGTCAGCGATCCCGAGGACGCCTGAATGGTGGTCGTGCCCAGCGCCAGCGCCTGGGCCAGTCCGGTCGTCGCGCCGATGCTCGCCGCACTTGGGTTGGATGAACTCCACACAACGTTGGGCACGATGCCCACCGAGGTTCCATCGCTATAGGTGCCGCCCGCATAGAACTGCTGGGACCCGCCCACGCCGAGCGACGGATTGGCCGGACCGATCGTGATCGATACCAGAACAGGCGGCGTCACCGTCAGCGTGGTCGAGGCGGTTACCGCTCCCAAGGACGCCTGAATGCTGGTGGGGCCTTGCTTTAAGGCCTGGGCCAGGCCCGTTCCGCCGATGCTCGCCACCGCAGCGTTCGACGAGGTCCACGTAACCGTACTGGTGATGTTCTGCGTGCTTCCGTCGCCGTAAGTCCCCGTGGCCGTGAACTGTTGGGGCAGCCCGGCTGCGAGAGACGAATTAGTCGGACTAAGCGAGATCGATAACAGAGCCGGTGCCGTTACCGTCAATGCGGCCGAGGCCGCAATAGAGCCCGCGCTCGCGCGGATGGTGGTGCCGCCGAGAGCGGCAGCCGCGGCGGTTCCGCGGTTCCCGGCGTCGTTGGTGATGGCAGCTACCGCCTGATTCGAAGAGCTCCACACAACGGAGTTCAGGGTTTGGGTGCTGTTGTTGCTGAAGAGACCCGTGGCGACAAACTGCTGAACGGAGCCGAGCCCAGTCGACGCATTGGCGGGTGCGACGGAGATCGAAACCAGACCGGGAGGCGTGAGGCTGACGGGCTGGTACAACTCAGCCGTTCCAACATTTCCAGAGCCGCTCACACCTCCAGCCAGGAGAACCGAACCACTGTTGAGAAGCGTTGCGGTGTGGCAGCACCGCCAAGTGGTCATGGGGCCCGCAGGGGTGAAGCTGGCGGTTTGCGGGTTGTAAAGCTCCGCCGCGGCGAGATATCCGCTGCCGTTCTCGCCTCCCGACATGAGGACCATCCCGTTGTTCAGCAGGGTTGCTCCATGCCAGTAGCGCGCATTCGCCATACTGCCGGTGAGGGTGAACGCTCCGGTGGATGGATCATACAGCTCGGCCGAGGTGATGTTGGCGCTGGTGCCGCTCGCGCCGCCCGCAATCAGAACCATTCCGCCGTTCAGCAGCGTCGAACTATGACCGGCGCGCGCGACCGCCATGCTGCCGGCGATCGTGAACGTGCCGGTTGCGGGGTTGTACAACTCCGCGGCCGTAAGCGTACCGGTGCCCAACCCGCCCGTAATCAGGACGGTACCGTTGTTCAAGGCAGTCGCGGTGTGTTCATACCGAGGGGTGTTCAAGGCCTGAGTCGAAGTGAAGGTACCGCTCACAGGATCATAGATCTCGGCCGCGCCGAGATATCCGCTGCTATTGAATCCGCCGGCAATCAGGACCGTGCCGTTACTCAATAGCGTCGCAGTGTGCCAATAACGGCCGGTGATCATGTTCCCGGTGGGGGTGAAAGTCCCGGTGGAGGGATTGTAGAGTTCCGCCGTCACCGGATACCCTTCGTCGCTGCTGTATCCTCCGGCGATGAGAACCAGTCCGTTATTGAGGAGGGTAGCGGTATGGTGGTACCGGGGATGGGCCATGCTGCCGGTGGCGGTGAATATCCCCGCCGCAGGGTCGTAAAGCTCGGCGGTGCGCAGGTAAGCGACTCCCAGCCCTCCGACCACGAGAACCTGCCCGTTATTCAGAAGCGTTGCAGTGTCCCATTGACGGGTCGTCGTCATATTGCCTGTGGCCGTGAACGGGGACCCTACGGTCAACCCGGTCGAGCCGCTGACGGAGTTCAGCGTGGCGGTAATGGTGGTGCTGCCAGGGCCGACGCCGGTTGCGAGGCCAGCGGCACTGATGGACGCCACAACCGTAGCCGCCGAACTCCAGGTCACGGAGGCAGTCAGGTCTTGCGTGCTGTTGTCCGAATAGGAGCCGGTTGCGGTGAATTGTTGTGTGTTCCCCGGGAGAATCGAGGGGAAAGCCGGCGTTACGCTGATCGACACCAAGGTGGGCGCGGTCACGGTGAGTGTGGCCGATCCCACGACTGCACCGGAAGCCGCTTGAATCGTCGTAACGCCTTGCGCCAGTGCGGTCGCGAGACCGGAGTTGGCGATTGTCGCCACGGCTGTGGACGAGGAGGTCCAGGTCACGGACGTGGTGAGGTTCTGCGTGCTGCTATTGGAGTAAGTTCCCATGGCCGTGAACTGCTGTGGGAGTCCGGCGCCGATGGATGGATTTGGCGGCGTCACGGCGACAGACACCAACTGGGGAGCGCTCACGGTGAGGGCCGCGGAGCCGCTGATCGAACCGACGGTGGCCGAAACGGTGGTGGCGCCCACGCTCGCGGAAACAGCCACGCCGCGATTGCTTACGTCGTTGCTGATCGAGGCCACGCCAGGATTTGCAGAGCTCCATGTCACTGAGGCGAGCGTTTGTGTGCTGTTATCGCTGAAGGTGCCGGTCGCGGTAAACTGCTGGACGTCTCCCAGAGGCATCGACACGTTTGCCGGAGTTACGGAGATCGACACCAGTCCCGGCGGGTTCAGAGTGGCAGGCTGATACAGCTCCGCAGAAGCCAGATTGTTGAAATTGGCGTCATAGCCGCCGGCAATCAAGGCCTTGCCGTTGGTCAGCAGCACGGCCGTGTGATGGTTGCGTGCGGCAGACATCTGGCCGCCGGCGCCGAACGAGCCGGCGAGTGGATCGTACACTTCGGTGGTTGCAAGATTGTTGCTACCGGTGTACCCTCCCGCAACCGACACCGTTCCGTTGTTCAAGAGCGTGGCGGTGTGCAAGTATCGTGCGGCGATCAGGCTGCCGGTCGGACTGAACGTCCCACTCACTGGGTTATACAGTTCGGCCGTCGCGGAAGCCGCGTTGCCAGTATAGCCGCCGGTGATCAGGACCATTCCGCTATTCAGAAGGGTCGCTGAATGTTTGCCGCGCGGTGTGGTCATATTGCCGGTTGGCGCGAATGTTCCTGTAGCCGGATTATAGAGCTGCGCCGTTGCAAACACCGATTGGCCGTAGCCGCCGGTGATGAGAACCATCCCGCTGTTCAGTAGTGTCGCTGTGTGAGAATTCCTTGCGCCGGTCATTCCGCCGGTTGCGGCGAATGTTCCTGTTCCGGGATTGTACAGTTCGGCCGTAGCAAGATCGTTGGTGCCGTCATTCCCCCCGGCCACCAGGACCATTCCGTTATTCAAGAGTGTCGCGGTGGCGTAGGTGCGCGCACTGGTCATGTTGGCGACCACCGTGAAAGTCCCGTTGGCCGGATTGTACAACTCGGCGGAAGAGAGATAGCCGTTGCTGCTGCCGATTCCTCCGGCAATCAGCACCATTCCATTGCTCAGCAGAGTTGCGGTGTGGTAGAAACGCGCGGAAACCATGCTGCCAGTCGGGGTGAAAGTGCCCGTCGACGGGTCGTATAACTCCGCACCAGCTAGGGGGCTTCCGTTAATGCCGCCCGCGATGAGAACTAACCCACTGTTCAGCAGGGTCGCCGTGTGTCCATAGCGCGGAACCGACATGCTACCGGTGATGGACAGCGGCGACGCTACCGCGAGCGTGACCGAACCGCTGATCGAACTCATGGTCGCGGTAATCGTGGCGGTGCCGGTTGCCACACCGGTCGCCAGCCCGGTGCCGCTGATGGTCGCAACACTCAGGGCCGAGGAGCCCCATGTCACCGAGCCAGTCACGTTCTGCGTGCTGTTATCACTATAGGAACCGGTTGCGGTGAATTGTTGCGTGCTCCCCAGGAAAATCGAGGGGTTCACCGGCGTTACCGCGATCGACACTAGGGTGGGCGCGGTCACGGTAAGTGTGGCCGTTCCAACCACGGAACCGGAAGCCGCTTGAATCGTGGTCGTTCCTTGCGACAGCGCGGTCGCGGGACCGGAGCTGGCGATCGTGGCCACGGATGTGGACGAGGAGGACCAAGTCACGGAACTGGTAAGGTTCTGCGTGCTGCCGTTGGTGAAAGTTCCAGTAGCCGTAAACTGCTGCGTCTGGCCGGCGGAAATCGAGGGATTTGCCGGGGTTACCGCGATGGAGACCAGCGTCGGCGCGGTGACCGTTAGGGTGCTCGAGGCCGCCACCGATCCGGAGGCAGCGCCGATCGTCGTGCTTCCCTGCACCAGCGAAGTCGCCAGGCCGGAGCCGGCGATGGTCGCCGCGGCTGTAGACGAGGAGGTCCAGATCACGGAACTGGTAAGGTTCTGCGTGCTGCCGTTGGTGAAAGTTCCAGTGGCCGTAAACTGCTGCGTCTGACCGGCGGCGATCGAAGGATTCACCGGAGCGATTGCCAGAGACACCAGCGTTGGCGGGGTGACCGTCAGAGTGGTCGAGGCCGTCACCGACCCCGAGACAGCGCCGATCGTCGTGCTTCCCTGCGCCAGCGAAGTCGCCAGGCCGGAGGAAGCGATGGTGGCAACACCGGTGTTCGACGAGGTCCACGTAACCGAGCCGGTCATATCCCGCGTGCTTCCGTCGCTGTAAGCGGCAGTAGCCGCGAACTGCTTTGTCGAACCGGCCGCGACCGAAGGATTCGCCGGAGTAATCGCGAGCGATAGCAATTGGGGTGCAGTGACCGTCAGGGTTGCCGAGCCGGTGATCGAACCGGCGCTCGCGGACACCGTCGTGCTGCCGATGGCGGCCGATTGCGCAAAACCGTGGTTCCCGACGTCATTCGTAATGCCAGCCACAGCGGGATTCGACGACGCCCATGTGACCGAGGCCAGCGTCTGCGCACTGTTGTCGCTGAAGGTCCCCGTCGCGATCAACTGTTGCCCGGTTCCCATCGGAAGCGAGGCGCTCGTAGGGCTGACGGAGATCGAGACCAATCCCGGAGGCATGAGGCTGAATGGTTGATAGAGCTCCGTCGAGGCGAGAGTCGTGTAGTTGGCGTCATACCCGCCCGCCAGAAGCACAGCTCCGTTGTTGAGCAGCGTCGCCGTGTGGTGCGAACGCGCAGCACTCATCACGCCGCCGGCAGTAAACGCGCCAGTTGCCGGATTGTACAGTTCCGCTGACGCCAGATTCCCCGTGTTGTAGTTGTTTCCGCCCGATACCAGCACCATGCCGTCATTCAGCAGCGTCGCCGTGTGGAGGTATCGCGCAGTGGCCAGGGCGCCTGTGGTGGTGAAGGTACCGGCAGCCGGATTGTACAACTCGGCGGTCGCCAGCGTGTTCGACCCGTCGTAGCCTCCGGCGATCAACACCATCCCGCCATTCAGCAAGGTCGCGGAATGTCCGCTGCGAATGCCGACCATGCTGCCAGTCGCGGTGAAGCCGCCGGTAGCGGGGTTGTAGAGCTCGGCGGAGGCCAGGGATGCTCCGCTCGACCCTCCGGCAATCAGGACCGTTCCGTTGTTCAGCAGCGTCGCGGTATGGGAGTTGCGCGCGCTTCCCATGCTTCCGGCCGGAGTGAAGCCGCCAGTCGCGGGATTGAACAGTTCCGCGGCGGCGAGGTTGATCGAACCGTTATAACCGCCGGCGACAAGGACCGCGCCGTTATTCAGCGCCGTTGCCGTAAAATACGCCCGCGGCGCGGCCATGCTTCCGGCTGCCGTAAACGTACCGGTGGCTGGGTTGTACAGCTCGGCGCTGGCAAGGTATCCGTCAACACTGTTTACGCCTCCGGCGATCAAGACCATCCCGTTGTTGAGCAGGGTCGCGGTGTGGAAGTACCGCGCGGTGGTCATGCTTCCGGTTGCCGTGAACGTCCCGGTTGCCGGATTGTACAGCTCCGCGGCCGCTATCGACCCGCCGTTGAATCCTCCGGCGATGAGCACGAAGCCGTTGTTCAGCAGGGTCGCGGTGTGCCCATAGCGCGGGCTGGTCATGCTGCCGGTCAGGGTCAGCGGCGAGGTAACGTTCAGGGTGGCCGATCCGGCGACGGAGCTGACACTCGCGGTGACAGTGGTGACGCCTGTACCGGCGCTGGTGGCGAGACCCTTGCCGTCTATCGTTGCCACGGTGGTCGCGGACGACGCCCAGGTGACAGAAGCCAGGTTCTGCGTGCTCTTGTCGGTGTAGGTCCCAGTGGCCGTGAACTGCTGTGCCGCGCCGAGGAGAATCGATGGATTCGCGGGCGTAACGGCCATGGATACCAGCGCCGGAGCAGTGACGGCCAGACTTGTCGAACCGGTCACGGTACCGGAGGCGGCCTGAATGGTTGTGGCGCCCGGGGCCCCACTCGTGGCCAACCCAGCCGCGTTAATGGTCGCGGCGGCCGCGTTGGAGGAACTCCAAGTCACCGAATTTGTGATGTTTTGCGTGCTGCCGTTGGTGAAGGTTCCGGTGGCCGAGAACTGCTGCGTGAGGCCTGCCGCGACCGAGGGATTCGTGGGGGTGACACTAATCGACACCAGGGCCGGCGCGGATACGGTCAGGTTCGTGGAGCCGGTGACGGAACCGGACGACGCCTGAATGGTGGTGTTGCCCGTGGCCACGGTCGTGGCCAGACCCGCGGCATTGATGGTGGCGATGCCTGTCGCACCGGAGGCCCATGTGACCGAACCCGTCAGGTCTTGCGTGCTGCCATCGGTATAGTTCCCGGTAGCCGTAAACTGCTGCTTCAATCCCAATGCGACAGTCGGATGGGCGGGGGCGACGGAGATCGACGAAAGGGCGTATCCAAGGCCGCTGAGCGAAATGGGCTGATCTACCTTTATGTTGTCGGTGATCGTGACGGTTGCGGTACGCGACCCGGTCGCGGTCGGGGCGAAGCTCCAACTCGCTGTGCAGCTTTGCGCATTTTTGAGGCTGGCCGGACAGCCCCAGGTTTGTGGAAAATCGGCCGTGGGGGACGACACGGCGATACTGTTGATCGTACCGCCGCTGGTATTTGTGATCGTCACGGTCTGGAAAGCGCTGGTGGTCCCCTGCAATTGTTTTCCAAAGTTCAGCGACGTAGCTGAAAGGGTCAGGGGCGGTGGTCCGCCGGTTCCGCTCAGCACGGCAGTTTGAGGGCTATTGGCGCCGGTATCCGTGACCGCTAAAACGCCGCTCCGCGCGCCGGTTGTGGTGGGAGCAAATATGACATTGATGTTGCAAGATCCCCCTGCGGAGACCGTAAGGCCCGCAGTGCAGTTGCTCGATGCTGCGATGCTAAAGTCGCCGCTTGCCGCAACACTGGAGATCGTAATTGCCGCATTCTGGCCATTCGTCAGCTTCACGGGCAGGGTAGCGCTCGTCCCAACAGTTCGGGTCCCGAAAGACAGACTGGCTGCGTTCAAGGTGACCGCGCCATTTGGGCCAGGCGCGCTCTGGCTTAGTCCCACGCGGGCACCGGGCCAGAGGAGGATGGCCAGGGGCAGCACTTTGGAATAGCTTCGCGGCGAGATCTTCATCATCTTGTCATCCCTCGAGGAATTCCTGGCCTGTCAAAGGCATGCTCGCCCCAACCGACGGTTTGAGGGACGTTGACGATGACAACCTGTCAGAGTTTAAGAGGAATGCTAAAGCTGTTCCAGACTGTCGAACGTGAACGGTCCAGTGTTACCTAAGGTGTCAGAGGCGAGTCTTCCGGTCTCTCGTAGCCCTTCAGCAACTCGTCGACGAGCTCGGCCTTGATGTCGGCCGTGTTCTCCTTTCAGTGTCGCGGAGAACATTTACACGAACTTTTTGTACACGCTGAGACGTTAAGCTCTCCTATAAAAAAAAATGAGACCTGAAAGCGCAAAAAGAATCGCGTGTGCCTGAGGTGGCACACATCACACCGACCGACCAGCATCCAGCGATAGGCAAAAAACATCCGGCTGTATTTTACAGTCGTCCCCCGTCTGGATAGATCTGACGAAAGCAACGGAACGCTGCCGGTTTCGTGCCCCGTCACGAGCGTGCGACGGCTACGTCGTCGTGCACCCCACAAAGCGGTAATTCAACTCCAGGGCGGGACAGGTTTTACAAGTTTGTTCCGCGGTGGCGGTGACACGAGCCCAAACAGTTGGCGAAACATGGCTGGGCTGCGCACCAAATGTTTCGGAAAGGAATATCTGATGATCGCGTATCACAATGTCAAACGAACAGCGACGCTGGCTGCCGGAACGGCACTGTTGCTTAATTTGCTATCGCCGCGGCTGGCTGCCCAGACTACTACGCCGAACAGTCTCGACTGGCCGTCTTATGGCAACGACTTGG
>Ga0126381_100004229_pt1 | contig 15617 bp, 14 predicted proteins | sample PanSoiMetPlot_28_FD_96465 | JGI IMG/M metagenome (GOLD analysis project Ga0126381, IMG submission 96465) | Tropical forest soil microbial communities from Panama - MetaG Plot_28 | ecosystem: Environmental > Terrestrial > Soil > Tropical forest > Bulk soil | place: Panama | collected 2016-02-17 | reverse complement strand
GTATCGTACGCTTGAAACGGGTGTATAACGACGAGATTACGCGACGCTTCCGACATCCGAAGGAGTAGCCCATCGTAGGATCCCTGCTGGGTGACGCTCCCGGGCAAGCGCCCAATGCGGCCTGTCCCCGCAATCGCAATGTTCGGCCGCGACACAGCCGCACGCGCCTTGCTTCTTCCTTTCCCCGGCGCGCATCGAGAGGCCGGCGAAGATCGTCAGCGCGGCGTCGCAGGTCCTCGCATCGGGCTTTCGCCCGCGCCGATCACTCGCGATCGCCGGCGGGAACCTTCACCGAAACGGCACAAAGGCACCACAATCGGTGCATAGTGCGCGCGTATACTGGAATGCCGGACCGGTATGTTTTCCAAAGGGGCGCAACTTCCGCCGCGTGGCCTGATCGCGTTGGTCCTAGGCATCACAGTTGTGCCTCTTACCGTCCTCCTGTGGCTGGGTTGGCGGATGCTCGATCAGGATCGGCTCCTGGAAGGTCAGCAGGCGCAGGATCGTCTAGAGCGTGCTGCCGACCTTGCGGCGGCATCGGTTCAGCGCGCCATCGCTGTGTCCGAACAACACCTTGCGGCCGGCGATTCCAATTGGCCCGATGGCGCCGTCGTCGTCACCTTATACGATTCGCGCGTGGAAGCGTATCCCGCCGGACGGATGGCCTACCTACCTGTTGCTCCCGATCTTCCCGAAGCGCCGACATCGGCATTCGCGCGCGGCGAGGACCTCGAATTCCGCCGGCATGATCGCGACGCCGCGATCGAAGTCTTCCGCGCACTTAGCCGGTCGCCCGATCCCGCCATCCGCGCCGGCGCACTGCTTCGTCTCGCCCGTAACCTGAAAATGCAGGGCCGCATCGAGGAGGCGATGGACTCTTACCAACAGATGGCCGCGTTCGATGGCGTGGCTGCAGGCGGCGTTCCGGCCAGTCTTGCCGCTCTGTATGCACGCTGCCGGATTTTCGACGAAGCCCGTCGCACCGCGGACCTGAAGGCCGAAGCCGGTCGTCTGACCAACGATCTGCAGCGGGCGCGTTGGTTGCTCACGGCGCCCGCCTACTGGTTGTATGCCGCGGATGCTGCGAAATGGACGGGCGCGGTGCCGCATCCGCCGCCTCCGTCGGAGATTCTCGCCGCGGCCGCAGCCGTGCTCTGGGAGCGCCGCGATCAATTAGCACCCTCCGGCCGTGAAGCCGTCCACGTCGAAGGCCGCACGCTCGCCGCCATCTGGCAAGCCTCCGCCGGCACCCGCCGCATCCTTGTCGCTGCGCCCGAGTTTGTGGACTCGCAGTGGCTCTCCGCCGGCCGAGAGGCCGGAATTCGTCTGAGCCTGGAAACCGCCGCACCACACATCCGCCGAGCCGTCCGCGCCGCAGCCGACACCAGTCTGCCGTGGCCGCTTATCGCTACGTTTGCTGGTCCTGCCACGGCCAGTGGCACCTTCGCTATGCGCCGCCGCCTGCTCATCGGGGGGTTCGTCCTGTTGGTCTCCGTGGCGCTTGCCGCTACTTATCTGATCTTTCGCGCCGTCAGCCGCGAACTAGCAGTCGCGCGCCTCCAGTCCGACTTTGTGGCCGCCGTCTCGCATGAATTTCGAACGCCGCTCACCACTTTGCGCCAGTTCACGGATATGCTTCGCGATCACGATGAACTCCCGGCTGATCGCCGCCGCATCTGCTACGAGGCTCAATCGCGCGCTACCGACCGTCTGACGCGCCTCGTAGAATCGCTGCTGGATTTCGGCCGCATGGAAGCCGGAGCGCGCCCGTACCGGTTCGAGCGGCGCGATTGCGTCGAACTCGTCCGGCGCGCTGTCGAGGATTTCCGCGGCCACGCTCAGGTCGCCGGATACGAAATCGATGTCCACGGCGAGGGCCCGCTCGAGGCCGAGGTCGATTGCGAAGCCGTTTCCCGCGCCATCTGGAATCTGCTCGAAAATTCCGTAAAATACTCGCCCGGCCAGAATGGCGTGGAAGTCGGTCTGGAACGTGGTGACGAATGTGTCCGCATTTCGATTCGCGACCACGGCATCGGCATCCCCGCTCACGAGCAGGCGGCCATCTTCGGCCGCTTCCGCCGCGGCGAGGAGGCCCGCCGCCTCGGCATTAAGGGCACAGGCATCGGGCTCGCCATCGTGGATCAGATCGTCAAAGCCCATCGCGGCAGGGTGGAGGTCGAAAGCCGACCGGGCGAAGGAAGTACTTTTACGCTGGTGCTGCCTATGAGGGAGTCCTGATGGCTCGCATACTAATTGTGGAAGATGAACCCGATATCGCACTGGGTCTGCGACTCGACCTGAGCGACGAAGGCTACCAGGTGGATGTTGTCGCCGATGGCGAGCTCGCCAGCCTCCGCGGTCGCGAACCCGGATGGGATCTTATCCTCTTGGACGTCATGCTGCCACGCAAAGACGGGTTCGACGTGTGCCGCGATCTGCGGCGCGCCAAAGTTCGGACGCCCATCCTGATGCTGACGGCCAAGGCGCAGGAGGCCGAAAAGGTGATGGGCCTCGATACCGGCGCCGACGACTACGTCACCAAGCCGTTCAGCCCGCGCGAGTTGCGTGCCCGCATCCGCGCTTTGCTGCGCCGCGCCGCTCCCGAGCCCGAAACCGTCCATCGCGTTGGCGAGTGCGAGATCGATTTTCCCCGCGCCGAACTGCGCCGCGGCGCTGTCCGCTACGATCTCACTGCCATAGAGCTCAAGATGCTCGAGCTTTTCCTGCGCAATCCGGGCCGGGTGGTGAGCCGCGCAAAGGTTGTCGACCGGGTTTGGGGCAGCGATGTGCATGTTACCGACCGTGTGGTCGATACCCATGTAGTAAAGCTGCGCCGCAAGATCGAGCCAGACCCCGGGCTGCCTCGCCATATCATAAGCGTTCGCGGTCTCGGGTACCGCTTTGAGCCATGAAAGCGACACAGAAATATCACAATAACGGCAAATCGCTGTCACGGTGGGCCGATAGATTTCCTGCATGGAGCCAATTCGATTGCGGCAACTAGCACCACTCGTTCTACTGGGCTCGATACTGTACGGTATCGCGGACGCCCAACCGCGGCAGCAGCAGCAAATCGACCTGCAAGCGGCCATCCGCAAGGAGACAGTCGATGGCGACCTCAACGGCGCGATCAAACAGTATGCCGCTATCGTTTCCAAATATGGCAAAACCGATCGTGCTATCGCCGCGACCGCGCTGGTCCACATTGCGGAGTGCCATCAGAAGCTCGGAGACGCCGAAGCGCGCAAGATCTATGAGCAGATCGTGCGCGACTACGCCGACCAGCCGGCCGCGACACAGGCGAGAGCGAAACTCGCGGCAATGCGGCAGGCTGGCACTGAGTTGGCTTCGACTGCTCTCACCCAGCGCACTTTCGAACTGCCCGTCGCGATCTTGGGACCGAACGTCGGCAGGCAGACAGACGGGCAGCGTGTGGTGTTTGTCGATGAAGGCACGGGCTTCCTAATGATTAGCGATTTGAGCGGCGCGAACAAGCGCGTGATCCTGAAACCGAAGGGCGCCATAAGCTATTTGTATCCTTCCCGCGATCTCTCGATGGTGTTCGTTCAACTAACCAGAACGGATGGGACCGGTGTAAGTGTGATCGTCGGGACGGACGGCAGGGGTTATCGGGAGGTCGGCGATGAGCCGCAATGCGGCGCAGCCTGGTCGTGGGATAACAGCTACTTTCTTGCCTGCCTGCCCCGGAGACCTGGTCCGGCCGACCTTCTGAGGATCTCTGCAGCCGACGGCCAGATTAGCAAACTGCAGACGACCGACGCACATGCCATACGTCTGTCTCCGGATGGCAAATTCATCGCCTATTCGACGTGGGAACGGAACTTTCAGCAGGTCTTCGTCGCACCGGCGGAAGGCGGAGACGCGCAGCTCATCTCGGATCGCGCGGTGCTGATGGACTGGACACGAGATGGCCGCTATTTGGTGGTCGCAATGGACATTTCCGGTACCGAGGCGCTCTATCTGGCGCCCGTGAAGGCCGGGAAGAAAGCGGGTGAACCGGTCTTCGTTCGCTATGGTTACTTTGGCATGGGACACGTGAATGCGGCCGGTGCGTTCGTCTATCCAGTACCCGTTCAGGACGGCAGCTACGAAACTTGGCTAGGGAATCTCGATGCCGACGGCCGCCCATCCGCATGGAGACCTCTTTCCCTGCGGAACGGAAGCGCCAATCCCAATCCGACATGGTCGCCGGACAGCGCGCGCATCGCTTACTCAGCCGCGAATCAGGCTGCCGGCCAGACTACGCAAAGCATCCGCATCCGAGATGTGGCGAGTGGAGACGACCGCGAATTGTACAAGGGTGGTACGGGAACTATCACTTGCAGTTGGGCGGCGCAGGACAACCTCTTTTGTACCGAACACGCCGAGAAACAAACGGAGATGCTATCTCTCGCCATCGACTCCGGAAAGCCGAAACGGCTGGGTACTGCTGTTCCTGCAGACTGGAGTATCGGAGGGCACAGCCTAGATAACCGGGCGATTTACTTAATGAGTCCCAGGCATCTCATGCGATGGGACATCGAGACGCAGCAGATGACATCGGTAGAACAGAGCGCCGGTATCATTCCGCCCTCCCAGGACGAGCGTTGGGTGGTACGACGCAACAACGGGAGGATTGAGATCCGGCCGATGGCGGGTAGCGCCTGGAAACAACTGGGCCCGATCGCTCCTGATGGCGACGTATTCAAGCTCGCAAGCTTCACCCCGGACGGAGAGTGGCTGCTCTACCAGACTTTTGACGCGACTGGCAAACGTAGCTTCTTTCGCGTACCGACGGATGGCGGCAGTCAATCGGAACGGGTGGGCGATCTTCCAGGCAAGGGGGCTGCCGTGCGGCTTTCGATCAGCCCGAACGGGCACAAGATCATCGCCGATACAGCGCGCCCCAGTGATATGTGGATTCTAGAGAACTTTGAGCCGAAGCAGTAAATGAACTGCGGGATGGCGGTTACGAGTCGAATAAAGGCACACTGGTCCGATTCAGACTTCAAGGGGGAGATGGTGCTCCACAAGCTTACATTCACGCCTTACGACATCGAGTTGATCGATCGAGGTCTGACGGAACGAGTGGCGGCCAAGTCATTGGGACCGGATGAATCACGCCGATTCGGAGTAATTTCGCAGCTTCTGGCGCAAGAGCCGCCCATTGAGCATGTAGCATTGTGGCTGCAATTGGGCGGTGCGGGAATCTTCAGCCGTTATCTGTAAATCAGCCGCTTGGCCCAAAAATGTCCCATTTTGGGCTGCTCTCTCGCGTATTTATGTTGCACGGTTGTGATCATCGCGTAGCGGTGGAGCTCCGCTATGTGTATAGCGGCAGATGGATTCGAGCGTTCCGATTTCGAGAAAAAAACCAGAGGAGCTGATCAAAATGAAAGTTATATCGAGGGAAATGTTGGAGAATTGGAGAAGCATCAGGCTAGTGGCATACTTGGCGCTGGCGGCTCTCGCCACCACACCGCGTCTATCCGCGCAGCCCACCGTCACAGCCGTGGAAAATGCGGCCAGCAATTTGGCGCCGGACCTGCCGAATGCGGCAATTGCGCAAGGCGCCATTATGGTCATCTACGGCAGTGGCCTGGGGCCTGCTAACCTGGCAGCGGCGCCGGCCGCTTTTCAATCCACAACCCTGAGTAACACTTCGGTGGCCGTCACAGTAGGCGGCACCACGGTGAACGCACTGATGTATTACACCTCCGGAGGGCAGGTGGCCGCGCTGCTGCCCTCGAACACGCCCACTGGTACAGGCACGATCACGGTGACCTACAATGGCCAGTCCAGCGCTAAGGCGCCGATCACTGTCGTAGCCAACAACCTGGGCGTTTTTACCATCGATTCGAGCGGAGCCGGACCGGGTATCGTAACGTATCCCGATTACAGCCTGGTATCGCCCCTGAAGGCCGCCAACTGCGGAGGGCCAAACACGACTTGCGGTGCGGCGAATCCGGGAGACACCCTGATCCTGTGGGCTACGGGCCTGGGTCCGGTGAGCGGAAACGACGCGTCCGGCGCGGGCTCGGGCCAGAACATGCCGAACGTTCCGCTAACGCTATGGCTGGGGGGTGTCCAGGCGCCGGTGGTCTACCAGGGACGCTCAGGTTGTTGCGTTGGGGAAGACCAGATCGTCTTTACCGTACCGAACAATGTTCCCATCGGATGCGCCGTACCGCTCGTGGCGCAGATTGGAAGCCAGGTCAGTAACACGACGGAGATGCCAGTCGCCAACGGCAGCCGGACGTGTCCTTTGGTGAATCCAGCCTCGGCCACGATTGGTACCCAGCAAATCGAACAGTTGATAACGGCCGGACCTGTCACTTTTACCTCGGCGCATATCGATCATTTTGCGGACGGCAACGGAGTATTCGAGGACGATGCGAAATTCCAGTTTCTGAAGTCGACCGGATATGTGCCGGGGACCCAACCATTCTTTGTTTCATGGATTGACGATTGGCCGTCAGGCACCTGCGTGGTGTACAACACGAATGCTAGCAACAACGTCCCATTTACAGGTGGATCTCCCCTCGATGCCGGCTCAACTTACACCGTGACGGGACCGAAAGGAAGCATGACTTTGCCGGTGAACGGAGCAGAAACCGCAGCATTTAATATGACGGGAACGTTTCTGGTCCCTGGAAATTACACGTTCTCAGGCGCAGGCGGAGCCGATATTGGGCCATTTAGCGGAAGCTTCGTCATTCCCCCGGCAGCCACGTTGGTGAGTCCGATGAACAATGGAGCGGCCACTAGGGCCAACGGCCTTCCGGTCAGCTGGACCGAGGGCAGCGGCGTTCTTAAGATCAGAGTCAGCAGCTGCTCCGATAATTCCTGCGATAGTGGCGCCGCGGCGGTTTGCAATGTGCCAGCCAGCGCTGGGACGTTCACAATTCCGCCATACGTGATGGAGGCTCTCCCGGCCAGCACCGCCGCCGGTGTCGTTCTCTCCTACTACTCGACCGTATCGTTTACGGCAACAGGCCTCAACGCCGGATTCCTGACCATCGACGGCAACGACAGCGGCTTCGGTTACGGTTGGGGGTCAGGCAACTTCACGCTGAAGTAGGCGAGAAAAGACGCCTGACTGAACCTTATGCCGGCAAATCCTCGCTAAGCCAGGTTCGGAATAAGATGTCGGCGCCGTCACATCGGGCTGCGTACACTTGGATCGGGGACCGCTGTCCTGAGCGCAGCGGTCCCACCGTTCCTTATTGTCCCTGTTTGAGGAGCGTCGGAGGGGGTTAAAATTACGAGCTCTCGCGCATCCAGCCCGTCGTTTTCGGCCCGCGAAAACCGGGGCAGCGCAGCAGCCAACCGCTTTCGGAGCCCAAATTAGTCTCGCGCGGCTCCCTTTCCGAGACCGAAAACAGGCCGGCCAGGCGCTGCCCACCTCGGAATTGCTTCCGCTCGTCCCTAGGGCCGATTCATCCGCCGGCTTTTCTCCTCCGCCTCTTCGGCCTGCCTCCGCATCCGTTCATACCTTCGCCGCCACATCCGTGGCGGTTTTTCCGAAGCGCCGCGCGCTTCCATCGGGCTCCCGCCCGCGCCGCTCCGCTCGCGATCGCCGGCGCGAACGCGCAAAGCGCGAAGCGTTTCTCAACGCCGCTTGCGATGCGGGTGCGGTGCAGCGCGCCAGCACGCCGGAACCGTTTGAAAGAACGCATTTAGCCAGGCCGTCCCTTAATCCAATTCTCACCTTGGCAGACCTGGATTGGACCGAAGGGCCAGCTTGGATGTCTCGGTGCGTTCGGGAGATTTCATATTAGTGTCGCCACCAACGACAGTTTCCGATAAGCGGTCTTGAAGTGGGGATTATGGACTTCATTCTACAGAGAGCTTTGTGAGCAGCCCGTGGGGTGAGGCGCTGCGCTCGGGATCGCCAGCTTTTCTCCTGCAGAGCCCTCTCTACGAAGCACCTCTTCATCTGGCCGGCGAAACCATCGAAGCGCGCTTCGATCCACTCGATCCCGCCGCGGTGGAGATCTATTTCCAGGGCCGGCTCCAAGGCGTTGCGCGGTCGCGCTACTCACCGGGCGTCGATTCGAGCGTTTCGTTGGCGTTCGCGGATTCGGATGTTGCGGAACATGGCGGTCGAGAACTGATCGTAGAGCTGCAAACCGATAGGGCCGGTATTGGAGCGGGCGGGATCGCCCGCGTACTCGGCGACTACTTGGCCGTTAAGGCGGACGCGGATTAGCTCGTCGCGCGATTCAACCTCAATACTGTTCCAGTCCGCTGGGCGCTGCACGCCTGGCTTCGCGGGAACGAAAGTATAGATGCTGCCGGATTGGAACGGCTGGGTTTCGTCATCGATGATTTCGATTTCGTAGCCTACCTGAGCGGCAGTGGTTCTAGGGAGGGTAGCGAGATCGGGACGCGCGGAATCGGATTCGCCGACAGCATGGTGCGCCCAGGAGCGGTCACGGATGGAAATGCCGCTGTTCCCGCCGCGCGGAATCCAGTATTCCACGTGCAAATCGAATTCATGGAATTCGCGGCGCGTATATAGCCACGCCTGCTGTGCGAGCCAGCTTTGTAACTGCTGCTGATCGATCGGCCAGGTGGCTGAAATCGCGGTGAACGGCGGGCGGGAGCGTTTGCCGATCAGGACTCCATCGAGGACGGTCCAGACGCCTGAGCCGCGGACTTCCCAGCCGTCGAGGGTCTTGCCATCGAACAGCGGCTTCCAGCCGAGATCGGCAGGCAGCGTCACTTTGCCGCTGGCGGCCCATTCCGCGCCGCGCGCCAGTAGCGCTTGAAAGTGTATGTCATCGAGGTTGGGATTAGTCTCGTCTTTCCAGGTGTGGCCCAGCATACTGGTGTAGACACGGCCTTTGCCATAATCGCGCACCCAGTCCATGGGTTCACCTTGGCGCGAGACCTCGGAGAAGGCGTAGGTGAGGATGGTCAGCCCCTCGGCGGGGCCGTGCTGACCGTGGGTCAGTTGCTCAGAGGGGTGCAGCCAATGTGGCGGCAGGCCGTGGGTGATGGGGTGGTCAGGATCGCGCACGAAGATTTCGAAATCGTGCCGCGGGCCGTGCCCGGGCGGCAGCCCCTGACCCTGCGGGATGGTGAACACCTGGCCATTAGGACCGATGGCGAGGCTTGGGCCGAAAGTGGGCGCCCGCCAACCGAGGCCGATCATGCGGTTGAACTCGGGCCATTTGAGGAAGGCATTGTTGGCGGCGTGGAAGATAACCAGTCCGCCTCCGTTGCCGACGTAACTTTCGAGGGCGCGCTGGGCTTCGGATGGCCACTCGATGCCGGTTTCCAAGTGGCCGCCGTTGTAGTTATCGATTACAACGTCGTAGCGGGAGAAGTCGGGGAGTTGGGGCCACGTAGAGACATCGACCGTGAAGCGGCCGGAGCCTTCGAGGATGGCCTCGATAGCATTAGTAGCAGCAGCCCAATCGTGATTGTTGAGGCCGTCGACGATGACAGCCTTTAGCTTGGGTTCGGCGGCGATAGCACAGCCCGCCACCAGCAGTGCGAGCGCCAGGATTTTTCGAATTGGTTTTCGCATCGCTGCTTAGACTCCGAGCTTCCACGGCACGCGGTGGTGCAGCTTCAGGTATGGCTTGACGGGTTGCTGGAGAGCGGTCCGATTCTGCTCGTAGAGGAGCACCTGTCAAGTATATTCCGAACGTCTTCGTAAAGCGTAATGGTTGGGCGTTCTCATCCATAATCGAAATTTATGGAAGATCTATAATCTATTAATGAGAGTGATGGACGATATCATCGTTTCACAACCGTGTTGGAGGCCGCATCATCTCCGCGTGGTCGATCCAAGCGAAGCCGTGGGGCCTGTCGATGTCGTAAGCCTTCGAGGGAGTGGAGCGGATCGGGGTTTGCGCTTAGACTGAAAGCGCCGAAGGGAGTCGATTTCCTTGTTATGCTGTTGCGAACTGCGATGTGCCTGCTGCTCGCGGTAGCGGCGCGGGGCCAAGTCTTTGAGGTAGCCTCGATCAGGCTGCACCCTGTGGCGGTGAACCAGCCAATAATGAAAAATCCAGATCGGAATCCAATACGCATCTCGGGCAACCGCGTCGAGTTGACGATGATCGGACTTAAGGGCTTGGTGATGGCCGCTTATAACGTGAAGGAATATCAAGTCTCCGGCGGTCCAGAATGGGCGTCGCGCATCGATAGCCTGTGGGACATCGCCGCCAAGACGCCAGGCGACGGCCAGGCAGGTATCGAATCGGTTCGCATGATGCTTCAAGACCTGCTCACGGAAAGATTTCGTCTCAAGCTGCGGCGCGAAACGAAGCAGCTTCCGGTGTACAACCTCGTTGTCGCCAAAGGCGGCCCCAAATTGAAATCAGCATCGGAAACGTCATCGGCAGTACGCGGGATGCGCCGTGGCTCGATGGATCAATTGGCTGCACTTCTTTCCGTAATGGTCCGTCGCCCAGTGATCGATAAAACCGGGCTTCCGGGAAACTACGACTACAGCAACGAATTCGCCGAGTTTGATGTAGGCGCGCAGGACTGGGCGGATACAATTTCGAGGACACTCACCGCGATTCGGGATCAGCTCGGATTGAAAGTTGAAGCGTCGAAAGCGATGATCGAGACGCTAACGATCCAGGGCGCAGAGGAGCCGACGAAAAACTGAGAGATCGCCGACGGGGTGGTCTGACGCGATGACGGCATTAAAGTGGCGATATCATTCATTGCCGGAATTTATGGGCATGCCTAATTATATTAATGGACATTATGGACGATATCGTCGTTTGTCCGCGAGGCTACGGCCCATCGCCGCCACGCACCATGAAATAATTGTTTGTATGCGCTGTGCCAGGGGGGTCCTTCATGCGGTTTCGGCAGGAATATTGTTCGGGTTGGTGGTTTGCGGGCAAGAACCTGAGAAATCGATGGCACCGTTCTGGACAAGGTTTATTCCGCAGAACCCCGAGATTTTTTTCAACAACCGACCGAGTTGCTGAAATTGGCGGTCAAAGATCGGACCCCGGGAAAGCGCTCGACATTGGCATAGGCCCAGGGGCGTAACTCGATTTTTCTGGCGCAACAGGGTTGGGATGTGATGGGCTTCGATCCCTCGGCGGAGGTAATCCGGCAGGCAGGGGCAGCGGCTCAGCAGCTCAAGCCCGGGGTAAACGCGTTGGTGGCGCGCGAGGAAACTTCGATCTTCGGACAGGGAGAAGTGGACCCTGATCGTGATGAGGTACGTTCGGCCTGTGAACGGCGAAGATGCAGCTCACTTTCAGCGGGCGCTCAAGCCGCGGGCGGGATCTTTCTATACGAGAACAACAACGCCGGTGTGCCAAACGAGCTGCTGCGAGCCTTTTTAGGATTTCGAATCCTACGCTTTTGAAGGTGTCGATGAATACACCGACTAGCATCGGGACAAGAAGCAGCGCGTCGAACGACTGATTGGCGAACGGACGGCCAAGTAGCGCGAAAAGAGCAGGGCCAGGTTTTCCTCCTGGAGACAAAGGAATGTCAAATTCAAACATAGGTGTTTACGATTGCGTCGTGATCGGTGGTGGGCTTTCAGGACTCATCGCGGCTCGCAATCTGCATCGGTCAGGGAAAAGCGTTTTGCTCATGGAAGCACGTGATCGCATCGGTGGTCGAATGCACGGTCACCGTCTAGCATCAGGGCAGTGGATTGATCTTGGAGGGCAATGGGTCGGACCAACCCAAGATCGTATTTTGGCACTTCTCGACGAGTATGGAGTGCGTCGTTTTCCTTCGCCTGTTCACGGACGGACGGTGCTTCTGTTCAACGGCGATCGCCACGAATTCCGTGGGTTGTTTATGGGCTACCACGAATGCGAAGTACCGGGTGTAACGGACGCTGAATGGCGGGACGTTACCGGGGCATGGGAGCGTTTTCATGCGCTTTCGGCGGCATTAGTTACGGGACATCCTGTCGCGGGTGATCAAAACCAACGACTTGATAGTGATACCTTTGCACGGTGGATCGAGGAAAACACTCAGACTGACTTTGGTCGCTGGTACTTCGCCTATATGGCTCGCGCCGTTGGCTTCATGGGGCCGGCAGAGCCCAATCAAGTGTCGCTTCTGCATGTTCTCTGGGGACAGAAGTGCGCTCCGCAATCTGAGCACCCAGAGGCAGAGCTCATTCATGGCGGAGCTGGACAAGTTCCAGAGAAGATCGCAGCCGAGTTGAGAGATCAAATTCGGCTCAGCGAACCGGTCTTATGCATCCGGCACCGTGAGACCGGGATTGAAATAGAAACAGCTCACAACCGCTTCGCAGCCCGGTTCACCATCGTTGCGACACCGCCTCATCTTGCAGGTCAAATTCGCTACGATCCGCCCCTGCCACCGTTGCGGCAGCAGCTTACCCAACGGATACCGATGGGATGTCTAGTGAAGATTTTGGTTTCCTATGAGTCCCCGTTCTGGCGCGAAAAGGGTTTAGTTGGAATGGGAATCGGTAACCGGCCGTGGATTGAACTCTGTGCCGATAGCTCTGACCCGGAGAGTGGCAAAGGTGTGATCGCAGCCTTCGTCGTGGGAGATCGCTACAAGCGTTGGCGATCCCTCAATGACAAAGATCGCCGCTCGGCAGTGCTCTCTGACTTGGCGAGCTACTTCGGAGAGGAAGCACTATCTGCCGTCACCTACGACGAGGCTGACTGGCCAGCGGATCCTTGGGCCGGAGGAGGTTATTCCGCCTTTATGCCGCCGGGGGTGTGGACCGGCTTCGGCGAGGCACTCGCTGCACCAGTCGGGCACATTTACTGGGCAGGCTCAGAAATCGCCGAACGCTGGGGCGGTTTTTTCGAGGGGGCAGTGCTGGCGGGTGAAGCAGCGGCGAAAGCGATTCTAGCAAAGCTTGAAGAATAGTTTTCAGCAGTCGCGGAATATGTTCTGCGTCCTCTTCGATTTGTCTTCCTTTCTCAATATGGCGGCTTCGCTGCCGCCGCGAATATTGCTTATCTCGGCTCACCGCAAGAAAGACATAGATAGCCACAGAGGTGAAGACAATACCGCCAACGATTGGAGAGGCCACAGTGAGCGGCGTGAATGCCGGGTCGGGGTGAAGCGCGCGAACAGCAACCTCGCGAACAGCTACCACGGCGACTACGGCTGCGCCGACTGTGGATGCTGCTGCCCGCCACAGTTGTGGGGGCGTTCAAGATACTGCGCCGATTCTTCCACGACAGTACAGCATTTGGACACCATCGGCTGTCCAGATGTTCCCAGCCAGTATGTAGCAGGTCGATAGGCGTTTGGGGGAAAGTACCTGGCCAAACTGGACTGCTTCGGTGTAGTTTCCGCAAACGCCGTGTTTCAGCCACTATGGTCTTCTGGGGGCAGAGTCGGGGTTCCGACGTTCCGGTAACGAATCACCGCAAGAGGAGCTAGAATCTGTACGAATGTTGCGATTCCGCTTGAAACAGATTTCGGTAATTTTGTGGCTATCTCTCGGCAGCCTACTTGCTCAAGCACCTCCCCCAGAGAAATTTCAGAAAGGCCAACTCATCAAAATCGACGCTGATTCAGAAGCCCACAGCTACCGTTACACGATCATGGCGGGCTGCGGATATGTCGGGCGCTCGTCAACTGCTCTGAAGCTTCACGAAAACTCTGAGGTGAAATTCGCAATCGAGCGGGAATCCCTATACGTCATCGACGAGGACGGGAACCTGCAGCGGACCCTGTATGTGCTGCAATTCTTGCCCCCACCTCCGCCGCCACCGAAGAAGTGATTGAGTGAGTGCCGCCCGCCGGTCCACTTTTCCGGTAACGGCGTGTTTCAATCGTTATCGGGAACAACGCGTTTTGAACGCCGATCTATTTGCTAGACGCGAGCACTTTGTACGAGATGCCAAGCGTATCTGCTACGACGCTTTGTTCCAGCGCCAAGGCCGTATGATGGCAACGACCGACAGCAACAGCAGAACAGCCTGCGGTTCCGGAACACTACTCGCCGGAAGATCGGCCAGTCCATCAATGCCCTGACCGTTGACAGATCCATTACTTCCGATCAACGTCGCCTGCCCCGTCGCGCTATTTACGCTATAGAAATTACCCGTGCCGCCTTCATTCAGGTATAAAGTGTTATTGTTCGCATCGTAGCCAAGACCGGGGCGGCCCCCTGAAATTCCAAGTGCTCCGATTAGGGTTGTGTTGCCGGTCAACGGATCGATAGTGAACAGGGACGACACGTCAACGCCGTAAAGTATGCCGTGAATACCATCGTAAGCTAAGTCTTCGATGCCTCGGTTGGTTGGTCCGATCGTACTGACCACCCCACCCGGAGTGACAGAGACCAGTGGATCCCCAAGCGAATCCAAGGCAACAGCATACAGAAGATTCTTGCTTGGGATTGCTGCCAAGCCTTGCCAATTTGCGCTTCCTCCCTGGTTGTTGATGGCTGTGTAGGCACCCGTTGTCAAATTAATAGTTCCGAACGTGAAGGCACGACCTGCAAAAACATCAGAGGCGTATAGCGTGCCGTTGAGAAAACTGATATCGACCAAACTGGTAGTGGAATCGCCGGTCAGGTTGACGACCGAGGTCGCGGCACCCGTAGCAGTATTGATCTGGTATACAGTGCCCGGAGTACTGGACGACAGCCCGTACATTAAATCGGCGTTAGCACGCGGCGCTAACACACTAAAGAAACAAAGGACAGCTACGGCATGAGCAGTGCGATTCACTGGTATACCTCCCAACGACAGCCGCCTCAGCATTTTGCTTGCCAATCAGAGGTAGAAGCGATGAGCCGTGGCGTTTTGAATATTCGGTAGTACTTCCCTGGGCAGCGGCTTCGAATCGGCAAGCAGGGCGATGTTCCCAATCCATGAAACTATGTTCCAATCTATTGAAAAATAGTCAATGGTCTTGCTTGTTCCTTCACGAAAAAGTTTGGGCCGCCAGAAGTGGTTTTAGGAAACTTACACGCCACCGCGCTCCGCTTCGGGCGCGGCGACCAAATCGTCGTCGTATAGAGTGAGCAATGCGAGGGTAGAGCCGTCGTTATCGCAGAACTCCACTTCGTAGCCCGGACAGGGATCCGTGTACACCGTCACCACCGTTCCGAGCGTCCCCTCCACCAGCCCGCCCGTTCGACGCTTGAGGCGGACCATCTGGTATTCATCGAACACGGAATCTCCCTACGCGAGGATACTACGCCCCGCTGTACTTACACTCCGATAAGCTCCCGGTAAGTGGCGTTTGCGGACTTCATTCCGCAAAGAGGTTTGCGGAATCCATTGAGGACGAGTTCCGCTCACTTCGCGGCTGGAGGCAGAGGGATTGATGCCTGGCCGTGAACGTATCGCCACCCGGAAGGAGTGCGCACATAGGTATCACTGAACCAAACGTGCCAATCAAAAGGTTTTCCCTGGTCGACACCTTTTAGCCACAGTTTTGCAGTCACAACTGCAGTATCGCCCCAAACGCGAACGGTCTGATCTGATTCCTCGTGGTGCTCATATTGGACTCGCTTCGTGCGCGCCAGATCGAGCAGATCCGATTTCGTGTAGATCTGTCCGGTTCCGAGTACCACGACAAAATCGTCGGCCAGAATCCGATCCATTGTATTGGCGTCATTGACCTTGACTGCGGCCTGGTACTCGGTATCAAGCGCCGCCACG
>Ga0126381_100004228_pt1 | contig 15618 bp, 16 predicted proteins | sample PanSoiMetPlot_28_FD_96465 | JGI IMG/M metagenome (GOLD analysis project Ga0126381, IMG submission 96465) | Tropical forest soil microbial communities from Panama - MetaG Plot_28 | ecosystem: Environmental > Terrestrial > Soil > Tropical forest > Bulk soil | place: Panama | collected 2016-02-17 | reverse complement strand
CGTGACGTCGCTGACGAGCTCGGTGCCCGAGCCGCGGCGCCAGAGTCTGGAGCGGGTCTTCGTGCCATGGGCCAAGGCGGGCATCATCGTCAAGGCCAGCCTCGCGGCGGGCTCGGCGTACGCGGCGATCATGGTCACCGGCGGCCACGGTGTCCGCATGCAGGACGACTACACCGGCGACATCCCTGGCCCGGCGCTGTCCGCGGGCTGGCTGCGGCTGGTCAGGTCCGGCTCGACGATCACCGGGTACGCGTCGGCCACAGGCTCGGCCTGGACCAAGGTCGGCACGGTGACGCTGCCTGGGCTGCCAGTGACCGTGCAGGGCGGGCTGTTCACCACCTCCCCGCAGTTCACGCAGACCGCGGTCGGCGTGTCGCAGATATCCGGCAGCCCCAGCTCGTCGACAGCCACCTTCGATCACGTGGCGCTGAGCCGGCCCGCCACCGCCTGGACGGGAACGAACATGGACGGGTCCACAGGACCGGCCAGCGGCCCGGCCGTCGGGTACGCCAGGACAGGCGGCCAGTTCACCGTCACCGGATCCGGAGACATCGGGCCAGTCACCTACGGTCCATCGGGGATCGGTGCCACGCTCGCGCAAACGCTCGGCGGCGTGTTCGTCGCGCTGATCATCCTCGCGGTCGTCGGTGCCATGTTCATCACCGCCGAGTACCGGCGCGGCCTGATCCGCCTCACCCTGGCGGCGTGCCCGCGGCGCGGCCGCGTGCTCACCGCCAAGGCGTCCGTGATCGGGCTGGTCGCCTTCGCCGCCGGGCTGGCCGGAGCCGCCGTCGCGGTTCCGTTCGGGCAGCGGACGCTGCGATCCCATGGCGTCTACCTGCCGCCGGCGACGGCGCTGACGCAGGCGCGGGTGATCATCGGCACCGCGGCGGCGCTCGCCGTCTGTGCCGTGCTCGCCGTCGCGATCGGCACCCTGCTCAGGCGTGGTGCCGCCGCGGTGGCGGCCGTGATCACGCTGATCGCCGTACCGTACGTGCTGTCGGTCTCGATCCCGGTCGTCCCCCTGGGGGTGGCCGACTGGCTGATGCGAGTCACCCCGGCCGCGGCGTTCGCCGTTGAGCAGACCGTGACCCGGTACCCGCAGGTCGACGAGGTGTACGCGCCCGCCTACGGGTACTTCCCGCTCGCGCCGCTGGCCGGCCTGGCCGTGCTGTGCGGATGGGCGGCGCTGGCCCTCGCGCTCGCGTACGTCGCACTGAAACGGAGGGACGCGTGAGACGGGCGTTGCGTGCCGAGTGGGTGAAGACGCTGTCCGATCCCGGCACGGCGTGGCTGCTGGCCGCCATGGTCACGCTGAGCGTCGCGGTTAGCGCCGTGAGCCTGGCCGCGTCCCGGTGCCAGGGCGCGGGCTGCGGCCAGGATCCGGCCCGGATCAGCCTGACCGGCGTCTACCTCGCACAGGCGATCGCCGCCCTGGTCGGCGTGCTGGCCATCGGCGGCGAGTACGGCACCGGAATGATCCGCGTGACGCTGGCCGCGATACCCCGCAGGAACCGGCTGCTGGCCGCCAAGGCGATCGCGGCGGCAGGCCCGGTGCTGGCCGCGTCCGTGCTCGCCGTCGCCGCCGCGATGCTTACCGGGCGGCTGATCCTGCCTGGCCACGGGTTCACCCCCGCCACCGGGTTCGACCTGTCCGCCGCGGCGATGTGGCGGGCGTCGCTGTGCGCGGTGCTCGACCTCACGCTGATCGCGCTGCTCGGCCTGGGCGTGGCCACGGCCGTGCGCGACTCCGCCGTCGCCATCGGGGTCGTGCTCGGCATCTTGTACCTGTTCCCGGTCGCCGCCGGGCTGGTCGCCGACCCGGCCGTGCAGCGGCACATAGAGCAGGCCGGCCCGCTGTCGGCGAGCCTGGACAGCATGGCCACGACAGGGCTGCGCGGGCTGCCGCTGACCCCGTGGCAGGGCCTCGGCGTGGTCGCGGCGTGGGCCGCGGCCGCCCTCATCACGGGCGGGGTGGTGCTCCGCGCGCGCGACGCGTGACGGTTCGCCCGGCGAGGTCGCCTAGGCGCGGACAAGGCGGATGATCGGCAGCCGGCGCGTCGTCTGGTTCTGGTACTCCGCCATGACCGGTATGGCCTCGGTGACCATGGCCCAGAGCCTGGCGTAGTCCTCGTCGGCGACCTCGCCCGCGATCACCTCGACGGTCTGCGTGCCCACCTCGACCGTCACCCGCGGATGGGCCTTGAGGTTCCAGTACCAGGCAGGATGGTGCGGCGCGCCGCCGGTTGACCCGATGATCACCATGTCCCCGCCGTCACGAATGTAGGCCAGGGGTGTCACCCGCGCCTGTCCTGAGCGGGCTCCCAGGTGGTGCAGCAGCATGATGTCGAGCGACGCGTGCTGGCCGCCCACCTGGCCGCCATTGGCCCTGAAGTCGGCGATGACCCCCTGGTTCATCTCCTCGAGTTCGGATTCGTTCATGACGATCTCATCCTGACTGTCACGCACAGCCGCCAGATGAAGACGGCTGCTGTCGGGCTTGTCGGGTTCAACTCCGTAGACAGGCAGAACGGCGCCGTGCCCGTCGGCGTCACAAGGGCATGCACATCGCCCGTCTTCGAATCGGTCGTGGACGCGACCGTCGCGGTGTTTTTCGGCGTCACCCGCAGTGGGTCGACGCTGCCGTAGCCATCGTCCACCACCGTCAGCCGAAGCCTGGCGCCCGGCGTGATGCAGACCGTTGAGTTGTTGCCCTCGTAACCGGCGAAGGTGATCGGTACCGTCCCGGTTACGCAGCCTTTCACTACCTGGGTCGGCGTGGTCGGCATCGGCGTCAGCGAGCCGGTCATGAGCACTGGGGTGACGGGCCCTGACGGACTTGGCGGCTGCCCCGGGGCCGGCGACGACGAAGTACAGGCCACCGCCACGACTGACAGCAAGCACGCGACCGCCAGACGCGCGCTCATTCCGCTAAGCGGACCCATACCGATCAGCCTACGGACGCCGACAGCCATGTAGCTAACGCGTTTCCGCGGAAACGCGCCGCGACGTCAGGCCAACGGTTCGGGCACCGGCCCTGAGTTGGGCCATCTAACTCAGCGCGATCGGACTCGATCAGATGGTGGAGTTGCTGGGTCACGGGATCGTGCCAGCTTGCGGCGAAGTAGACGTGCAGCCAGCCGTCGGCGTCGGCTTGGAGGAGCTCGTCGCGGATGGACGGGTCGGCGCCGCACTCCAGGAGCAAGCGGACCACCTCGAGCTGACGGTGCAGGATCGCCCAGTGCAGGCCGGTCCGTCCGAGGTAGGGCGCGGCGTCGGGGTTCAGGCCGAGGTCAAGGAACCAGCGCACGACCTGGGTCCGGCCGTGCTGGCAGGCGTGGACGAACGCCTCGGCCATGATCTCCTCCGGATCGGAGGTCCCCGGGATCCGGGGTGGGAGCGGGAAGAAGTCGGCGGGGTTGGGGCGCGACGGCGCGGCGTCGGGCCGCAGCCGGCCGTCCGTATCGAAACAGGCCCGGACGAGATCCAGCCGGCCGCACGCGGCATACGTCCAGAGACCCTGCGGGACGATGCCGTGCTCGGCGAGCAGGTCGACGACCTGCGTGTGGCCGTGGTAGATGGCGTTCTCCAGCGGTGTGGTGCCGCCCGTCCGGGTGCCGGGGTCGGCGCCGGCGCCGAGCAGCAGGCGCACATACTCCACCCGGTTGGAGCTGGCGGCCCAGGTAAGCGGGAGGTCTAGGCTGGTGGCCTTGCCGATCAGGACATCGACGGCGGCGCGCGGCACGCCGAGTTCCTCGCCGAGCCGGGTTCCGGGGATCGCCTCGGGGCGGGCCAGCATCTGCAGCAGGGTGTCGGCCTGCCCGGCGGTCACCTGGGCCAGCCGGTCGGTGTCGCCGGCCAGCAGGGCTTCGGCCTGCGGGCGCAGGCGTCGCTGCTTCTCCTGGCGTTCGTCGAGATCGCGCCGGGATTTCTCGGCGCCCGACACAAGCTCGCGCCAGGTCGGGAAGCCGAGCTCCCGGGCGATGATCAGCCGCGCGTCGCGGAGCTCGGCGGCGGAGGCGTCGGTGGCGGCGGCGTGCCTGGGCACGTAGGCCCGCAGCCGCCGCAGCGCGCCGGGGTCGTTGCGGCGCAGGTCGGTGAGCAGGAAGTCGGCCAGCGAGGCGTAGGTGCCCGCCCCGATCCCCGACAGGCGGGAGACCGGCCGGTCGCCGGTGGTGCTCTGGCTCTGGATGTGCGCACGGAACTCCGCCCAGGTCTGGAATCCGTGTTCCTGGGCGAGTACGAACTGGGCGTCGCTGAGCAAGAAGCGCTCGGCGGCCCGGTCGCCCAGCACGTCGGCCACCCGGACCTGGGCGGCCGCGTCGCCCGTGATGTATGAGCGCTGCAGGTGCTTGGCCTGCTTGCGGTAGTACTCCAGGTTCGGATGGGGCGGCAGCTCGAAGTGACGATCGGACATCGCAACCTCCTTCGTCGCCGAGGTCCGCTGGCCCGGCCGGAAAGAGGCTGGTCTTGTCCAGTGCGTCGAAGTTGCTGCTCGAGGTGGGAAAATCCCTGCCCGCGGACTGGCAGCGTCCTCGCACGCTCCGTTCACACTAGTGTCCGGCCCTGCGCGCGGCAACCGCCAGAAGGGATCGTGCGCAAATCGGTCTGTGACCCAGGTCCGGCTTCGTCATGGCCCGTCGGCCAGCCGATACACCTTCGAGTCACGCAACCGGAACCCCAGCCGCTCATACAGCCGGTTCGCCGCCCCCCGCGACGGCCGCGACGTCAGGTCAATGGTCCGGGCACCAGCCTCGGTTGCCAGCCGGACAGCCTCCCGCGTCAGGACCTCCCCGGCACCCCGGCCCCGCGCCGCCTCGTCAACCACGACATCCTCGATCCACGCCCTCATCCCGGTGGGAATCGGGAACATCACCAGCGTCAGCGTGCCAACGATCTCACCGTCCGCACGCGCGACCAGAACTCGGTTCCCCGGCCACTCCACCAAAATCCGCAGCGCCCGCTCATCTAGCGGCTGAGCTGAACGGGACAACTGCGGCAGCAGTCGCCCGAACGCCTCCACGACCTCATCAGTGACGGCCCGCACGACCTCAACGTCGACGCTCACAGCGGCGACTCTAGCGGGCTAGTTCGCCAGGGGGTGCATCGTGATGATCTTCGTGCCGGTGTAGATCTCCTCGTTGATGACGAAGACGAAGCCGGCTATGTAGAGCGCGGCGAGCGGCGCCATGGCGAGCCACACGCGCCTGTGCCGGCCGGCCGCCCGCTGGGCGGCGATCCAGCGTCGTACCGGCGGCAGCCGGAGGATCACCAGCGGAATGCTGATCGCGACCGCCTGGTAGAAGCGCTGGTGCACAACGGGGTCGCCATCGCCGTCCGATGCGCCGAACGGCGTGATCCCGTCTAGCAGCGCTAGATGGATGATGAGCAGTCCCCAGATGACATATGTCACCTTGTGCAGCCGTTTCCAGTACTTTCCTAGCTTCTTCTGCGCCGGGGTATTGGCGGTGGCGAGCAGCGGGAGGGCCAGGAGAATGATGAGAAAGCCTGCCAGCAGGAAGGAATGCCCGGCGAGCCGGCCGATCACCCCGCCGGCGAAATCACCGGTGATGGCCGCGGTGACGGTGTCCGCGAGGCCTATGACCGCGAACATGATGCCGTACCACCGCCGGAGCGGGGCTATCCACCTGGCTCCGGTCAGGGTAATGAGCGGTGTGATCGACAGGGCCACCAGGAGACAGATCTCGCCCCCGGTGCCGAGCACGTCCGCTTCGGTGTTAGTCAGGACCTCCTTCGCGTTCAACGCCAGCCAGCCGCGCGCGACGAAGATCAGCGGGACGAACGCGGGGAGGCGCAGCAGGAAAAGCGCCAGGGACTGCCTTGTTGTTGGGAAGTGCCTTGTTATTCGGAAGTGCTTTGTCACAGAGCCGAATGCCAGGCTCCGGCCAGGCGGGGTAACGACAGTTCTGGCCATCTATGGCACTTCCCTTGGATGGCGCGCGTGGTGGGCGCCCGGCGCGTCTGGCTGGCCCGGCCCCTGGTTCTCCTTGAGACCGCGTGAATTTCCCGCGCCCGCCCCGTCGTTGCGGAACAGGAAGAAGCTGAGTCCGTGCAGGTCTATCTCCGCGGCTCCGCTGATGACCCCGACCAGGGCGAGGGCCACGAAGGCCACCTGCACCTTGCGCATCGCGCGAGCCTGCCGTCCCTTTGTCTGCGGTCGCGGCCGGACCGCGGGTTTCGTGGCTGGCTCGGTGATGACCATCGCGCCCGTCCCGGCCGACAGTTCCATGACGACGGCCCGCAGCGCCGCGGCTTCGCGTTCGGCGGCCTGGCGTATCGCCTCGATTTGCGTGGACGCGTGCCGCCTTATCTCGGCTGCCTCGCGTTCGGCGGCCGTCCCGGCCCAGACGAGCCGTACCCGGCCGTCGCCAAGAGCAACCGGGTCGGGCATCCGGTCAGCCACGGCGGACCGCCGGCTGGCGCAGGCGTACCCGCCGCGAACGGTCCTGGTCCTCCGCTGACGCGGTCGGCTGCCCGTTGACCTTCGCCGTCTGCGTCTGCGCCCGGGCGATGGTCAGCATCCGGTAAGCCTCGGCGTCGGCGGCGAACTTCGCCTGGTCGCGATCCGCCTCGGCGACGGTGCGCCTTCTGTAGGCCTCGGCGTCGGCCGCCTGCCGGACCTCGGCGTCCAGGCGCACCGCGGCGACCTCGGCTTCCCGCTGGGCGAGCACCATTTGCTGTTCGGCTACCTCAAGGCCGAAGCCGGCCCGCTTGAGCTCCAGGTCGCGCTCGTACTTGGCCTTGAGCTCGGCCACCTCGCGCTCGCGCTCGCTGGCTTCCAGATCGGCGTTCGCCGCGGCGATGCGGGCCTGACTGGCCACGGCGGCGGCGTGCGGGGCGGCCAGATTGGCGATGTAGCCAGACGCGTCCTCGATTTCCTGGATCTCCAGCGCGTCGACGACGATGCCCAGATGATCCATGTCAGCGCGACTGCTCTTCTTGATCGCCGCGGTGACCTGGTCGCGCTTGGTGATTACCTGCTCGACGGTGGCCCCGCCTATCACGGATCGCACATGCCCGGCGAGCAGCGGGCCGACAATCTCCTCGATCCTGTCCTGCGCGGACAGGAAACGGCGCGCCGCGTCGGCAATCGACACCGGGTCATTTCCGATCTTGAACGCGGCGATTGACCTGACATTCAGGTGGATTCCCTGGCTGGTGATGCAGTCCTCGACGATCTCCACCTCGCGCAGCGCCAGCGACAGAATGCGGGCTTTCTGCCTGATAGGCCACACGAAACTGCCGCGCCCGGTAACGACGCGGAACCCCGCATCCGGGCCTTGATGCTTCGATCCTGTGATGAGCAGGGCCTCATCGGGTGCGGGTACGTACCACAGCAACATGGATTACTCCTGCCGGCGTTGGCTGTGAACGGTGATAAACGTGAACGGATGATAAATGGGGATAAATGGTCCCACCGCGCCCGGTAACTACCGTGATCGAGGCAACTTAAACCACGCTCGTCTACGATCGTCCGGTGCGGCATGACGAATCGGCCTTCCCGGGCATGCGGCTGGCACGCCCGCTATGGCCGCACCAGCAGCGCGCGCTCGCCGCATTCGACAAGGACCGCGTCAGCGGTGACATGTCCACGTACCTGGTTATCCCGCCGGGCGGCGGGAAGACCCTGATCGGTCTTGAGGTGGCGCGCAGGCTCGACAGGCCCACGCTCGTCCTCTGCCCGAACACGGCGATCCAGGCGCAGTGGATCGCCCAGTGGAACGGCTCATTCATCCCTGCCGCGTCGATAGCGGCAACCGCGAGCCGCGACCTGCCCACCCCGCTGACCGTCCTCACCTACCAGGCGATCGCCGCGATAGGTGAGAACACCACGGTCGCCGAGCGCAAGCTGCCCGACGAGCGGCTACTGGAAATCCTGCATCCGAACGGGCAGGCCCTGCTGTCCCGGCTCGCGGCCCATGGTCCGTGGACGCTGGTCCTGGACGAGTGCCATCACCTGCTGGAAATGTGGGGCCGCCTGCTGGCGGTGATCGTCGGCAAGCTAACTGACGCGCACGTCATCGGCCTGACCGCCACCCCGCCGCACATGATGACCACCGATCAGAAGGCGCTGCACGACGACCTGTTCGGCGCGGTCGACCTCGAGGTCTCCGCGCCGGCGCTGGTCCGCGACGGGCACCTGGCGCCCTACCAGGAACTGGCCTACTTCACCACGCCCACACCCGCGGAGGCGGAGTACATCCACGGCGAGGCCGTCCGCTTCGCCGAACTGCGGGCAGGCCTGCTCGACCCGGGGTTCGCGGCGACTCCGTTCCTTGACTGGCTGCAACGGCGCGTCGTGGACCGCCGCGAGGAAAGCAGCGGCGCGCAGGTCTCCTGGGAGCGGTTCGAGCGTGACGAGCCCGCGCTCGCCGACGCCGCGCTGCGGCTGCACGCCGACGGCATGCTCCCGCTGCCCGCGGGGGCGAGGCTGCGCGAGCAGCACCGGCAGCCGCCCACCGCGGCGGACTGGGTGGCGCTGATCGGCGACTACTGCCGCCATTGCCTGCTCGCCAGCGGTGACCCCCGCGACGAGCGGGCCTACGAGGCGATACGCGCGGCGCTGCCGTCGATCGGCTACCGGCTGACGCGCACCGGGCCGCGCGCGGCCGAGTCCCCGGTCGACCGCGTGCTCGCGCGTTCGGAGAGCAAGGCCAGCGCCGCCGTCGAGATCTTGCGCGCCGAAGCCGCCGAGCTTGGCGACCGGCTGCGTGCCCTGATCCTCACCGACTTCGTCGAGGCGGGCGGAACGGTGCCAGCCGCGCTGTCCGGCGTCATGGACGATGGCGCGGGCGGCGCGCTGCTCGCGCTGCAGACCGTGCTCGCGGACGAGGCCGCCGCCGCACTCGACCCGGTGCTGATGACCGGGCAGCGGGTTGCATGCGGGCCCGGCACCGCGGGCCGTCTGACGGACTGGCTCACGGCCGCGGCGCCCAGCCTGCGGGCCTGCGCCGGGCCCGCCGCCGACGGTCAGGTCGTGAACATCACCGGCGGTCCCGGCTGGGAGCCGCGCCGGTACGTTCCGCTGATCACCCGGTTCTTCGCCCAGGGCGAGTCCCGCTGCCTCGTCGGCACCCGCGCCCTGCTCGGCGAGGGCTGGGACGCGCCGGCCGTCAACGTCGTGATCGACCTGACCGCGGCGACCACGCCCACCGCCGTCGTGCAGGCGAGGGGCCGCGCGCTGCGCCTCGATCACGACTGGCCAGGCAAGGTAGCCGACAACTGGGCGATCGTGTGCGTCACCGCCGATCACCCGAAGGGCGGCGCGGACTACGACCGGTTCGTCCGCAAGCACGACCGATACTTCGCGCTGTCCAGCAGCGGTGACATCATCTCCGGCATCGCGCACGTGGACCCGGAGCTGTCCCCGTTCGGGCCGCCTGACATGGCCAGGCTGACAGAACTGGACGCCAGGATGCTCATCCGGGCCGGTGACCGGGCCGCCGTGCGGGACCGCTGGAACATCGGCGAACCGTACGCCGACGAGCCGGTGGCCACGGTGACGGTCACCTCCAGGCACCCGCTTGGCCTGTCCCGTGACTACCTGCCAGGGCAGGCCGCGCTTGCCGCGCGGGGCCCGGGCGCGCGGCTGGCGGGAGCGGTGGCCAGGTTCTTCCGGGTGGCCGCGAACGCCGACAAGGCGCCCTCTTCTGGCAGCCTGGAGGACATGGCGATGGGATGCGCGGACGCCCTGCACGAGGCAGGGCTGGTCAGCGGTGACGCCGCCGCGGTTCAGCTGGAACCGCTGCCCGGCGGCGGCTACCGCGCGCGGCTGCGGGACGTGTCGGCGGCCGAGTCCGCGACGTTCGCCGCCGCGCTTGACGAGATCCTGTCCCCGCTGGCGCAGCCCAGGTACATCGTGCCCCGCCTGTTCCTGCCCCAGCCCGCGGGCCGCCGGGCGGCGATCGCGCTGGCGCTGCGCCGCCTGGCCGGCCGCGGGGCTCCGGCCACGGTTGTCTACCACGCGGTCCCGGCGGCGCTCGGCGCGAACAAAAAGCGGGCGCACATGTTCGCCCGGGCCTGGAACGCGCGGGTCAGCCCAGGCGAGATGCTCTACACAGGCTCACCAGAAGGAACAGGCATCCTGGCCGCGCAGCGCGGCGACGACCCGTTCGCGGTCAGCACGCAGATCCGAACCTTGTGGCGGTGAGGCGAACGCCGCGGGCCGTTCCGGATAAATTCTCTACTGGTCTGTGAACTCCATGCTGGTCGCAGTTTCTTCGTGCATCGTCTCGTCCGTCTGCACGTCCTCTTCCATCGAAAAGCCCTCGCTGTCAGAGCCTTCGCCTGTAGTGGCTGGCTGCTGCGCCGGCTGCTTTTCCTCCCTTTCCTCGTTTCTGAGGAGGCGTCGTGCCATTCGATCGTCCGCGGCGACGAACGTGTTGGAACCATCATCGAGGACGGCGGATTGATACAGGGTTTGCCGACGAGCCTGACTCTGGGCTTGGCTGGCGAGCACTCGCTCCTCGTCTTTCGAGAGTTTTTTCTCCCTCGCTTCCCGAGTGGCTTTCATTGCCGCGAGCGCGCCAGCCTGGTCTGCTTTCTTCTCCTGCGTCTTGGTCCGCACCTGCATCTCGCCTTTATTCGTGGTCCTTGAAGCCTCTCCCTCGAAGCCCGCCACGACCACTTGTTCGTATCCTTCCTCATCATTGAGAATTTCCTGCGCCGACTTGGCGTAAGTCCCGGTCTGGCACCCTTTCAGGACAATAAGCCGTTTTCCCTTAGGCATATTGACTGTGTCAATGAGCCAGCCAGCCAGCTCTTCCGGACTCATCTCGGCGAACGTCCCTGCCCCGCCGTGCGAGTACAACCACAGAGCTTCCCCGGGCTGAAGATCTTTAATTTTGGTAAAGCTCGCAAGTGTCTGGCGCTGCGCTTTGGCTAGCGCCTTTCTTTTATTGATGATTATGTTCTTGTCCTGCTCGCTCCAGGTCGGGATCACTAGCGCCACTAGCATGCTCTCGCCCTCCTTGTTGTCTGGTTATGCGTGAGAGCGACGTGTCACTGGTCAGGCCGAGTCTTGCTGGCTAGCACCGCGTCGTCTTCCCCGTCCCCATCTGGGTAGTCCTCATAGTCCTCGTAGTCCTCGTCCTCGCCCGCGTCGTCGGCGATATCCTCGAATTGGATGCTCGGGACAACCAGCTTGCTAGGTCCACGGCTGCCCTTCGGGACATCGATCTCCTTCTCCTTCTCTGGCGTTGCCACGGCCGCGTCGCCTGTAGTTTGCGCGGTCGGGCTGGCGTTGCTTATCGAAGCGGGCAGTTCGCCCGTCTGCGCCCGGAGGTCGGAAAGCCGCTGAAACAGCAGCCGCCTTAGTTCCTCCTCCTTTTCCGGGGCGCTTCCGGAACTCTTCTTGTCTATTCTTTCCTCTGCCATAAGACTGTGGTCCTTAGTTCGGCGAGCACCTCGTTCAGGATTTCCATCCGGCGCTCTTCAGGTATTTCGTTGAGCTCGGCATTGTCGCCGAGCACGTCGTCCATGATGGCGGCGATCTGCTGGTGAGTCTCATCGGCCGGGTCGGCCTCGGCGTGCTCGGCGGGCGGCTGCTGGCCTTGCTCGGCGGGCGGCTGCTGGGCGGGGGTGATCGTCACGCCGTAGCGGGACAGCTCGGTGATCCGCTGGTCCGGGGACAGCGGGTGGAGGTAGTTGATGAGGGCGGTCGCGGGTGCGGCCAGGCCGGCTTGGTCGGCGTAGTACAGGAACCACTGCGTGAACTGGGTCCAGGATTCCTGGCTGCCGTCCCATTGGGTGGCGTTGGCTTGGAGGAAGTCCTGCCAGGCGTGCTCGTCGTAGCCCGGCCCCTCGGTCGCGGCACCCGCCACTTGGCCGTGGCCGGCCTCCTCGCCGTGGCCGGCCTCCTGGCTGGCGGCGTGCTGCTGGACGCACGCGAATGCCGCCGATTCGAACTGCCCCGAGGTGACCTGGTTCTTGCGCTCGTCGTCTGTCAGATCGTCAAGTTGCGCGAAGATCTGCTCGGTAACCGGATGCTCATCAGGCTCCCGTATCCCCAGCCGCTGGAGAAATTCCTCCCGACGGGTTTCCCATGGTTCTCCGGGTTCAGCGGTGAAGCTCTGCTTGAGGTCCTCAAGCGGGGTCCGGATCCATTCCCATAGGTCGTCTGCGTTCGACATCGCCGCCCCCCCGAGTAGCGTGTTTACCGGTGCGCAGACAGAATAGGCAGCCGAATACCATATCGGACCGGCCGGACGCACAGAAATCCGGGCAACTTATCCTGCGCTTTACGGCACCGTCAGGAACGGGCCCGGAGTGCCGCAGCCCCGGCTCAGCGCTGCTGGTTGATACGGACCATGTTTCCCGCGGGATCGCGGAACGCGCAGTCACGAATCCCGTAAGGCTGCTGCGTCGGCTCCTGGACCACTTCGGCGCCGCTGGCCGCGAGCTTGTCGAAGGTGCCGTCGAGATCTTCCGTCGCCAGCACGATGATGCCGTACGTGCCCTTGGCCATCATCTCGGCGATCGTGCGGCGCTCGTCGTCGGTGACACCGGGGTCGGCGCCCGGCGGGTGCAAGACGATGGACGTGCCGGGCTGGCCAGGAGGGCCGACCGTGATCCAGCGCAGCCCGCCGTATCCGACGTCGTTGCGGACCTCGAAACCGAGGATGTCGCGATAGAAGGCCAGCGCGGCGTCAGCGTCGTCGTGCGGGAGGAACGCGCTGTAAATGCTGATGTCCATGCCGGTCACGCTAGCCGTGTCTGCGCGAGCGGCGCTTCTCGATTCCTGACCGGTCTGGTCACCTGTTTGGCCACGCACGGCGGCATACCCTCCGCAGCGTCCGCGGCCAGCCGCCGGTAGGCGCTGGGCGGCATGCCGACCAGCTCGGTGAAGCGGGTGCTGAAGGTGCCAAGCGAGGAGCAGCCGACCTCGAAGCAGACATCGGTGACGGACAGGTCGCCGCGCCGCAGCAGCGTCATGGCGCGCTCCACGCGCCGGGTCATCAGGTACCCGTAGGGCGACTCGCCATAGGCGAGCCGGAACTGGCGGGACAGGTGCCCGGCCGACATGTGCGCGCCGCGGGCGAGTGCCTCGACGTCAAGCGGCTGCGCGTACTCCCGGTCGATCCGGTCCTTGACCCGGCGCAGCACAGCGAGGTCACGCAGGTGCTGCGCCTCGGTGGGTCTGCTCGTCACCTGTCCCATCGTAGCCGTGCACCGCCACGCCGTTGCGTGTCGCGGCCCGGGCGAGGACGTGGGCGAGGAAGATCGCGTTCGGGACCCCGCTCGGATCGAAGCGGTACACCCGGTTCGTCCTGACCTCGACGACGTCGATCCTGGTGATGAGTTCCGCCGACGCTGGCGAGGCGTGCAGCATCGTCAGCGACTTGATCTCGGCCCAGGCCAGGCGCCTGCCGGACGGCAGCGTGAGCCCGCCGGGACCGATGCGCAGCGCAGCGGCGGCCACTTCCTGGCCCGAGTCGAAGGTCTCGATCAGCGGCGGCACCAGGCGCGGGGCAAGCGCCCTATGGGCGGCGAGCACAACGGTCTCCGCGTTCGCGTCGCCACCTATCTCCATCCCCGTTGTCCCGCGCAGGGTGTAGCTTCGCACGCCGGTCGGCGGTGTCTCCTCGTCGGTTGTCAACGAGATGGTGACCGACTCGATATCGGCCCAGCGCAGGACTCGCGGCTCGGGCTCCTTGCGGTTGAGCCGCGCGACTCCGCCGGAGTACAAGGCCAGCCGGGTGCCGACCAGTTCGTAGGGAGTACCGACGGCCATCAGCAAACCGCCCGCCGCGATCAGGGCGCCGAACACCGCCGCGATGATCTCCTTCGTGTCCGCCGGGGCCGGGGAAATGGCCAGGCCGCCGGCGATCGGAAGCCCGAGAAACACGGAGACGACGATCGTGATGCACCCCGTCGCTCTGAGGCCAACCGGATCGTCCATATCGCGTGACACCAGCTCGACCGCGCCAAGACCGAATTCCGCGCCGACGCGGGCGCTAAGCTCAGCGTCTTTCGCGTTGGGGGCGGCCATCATGGGCGCCGGTAGCCGTTGACTTCCACGCCGTGCACCGTGGCGGCGTGCGCGATCGCGTCGGCGAGGAACATCCCGTTGGGGATGCCGGACAGGTATAGCTCGTAGTCACGGGTCATTCCGGCTGTGCGGAACTCGATCCTGGTGATCGGCGCCGCAGCCTGCCCGGAGTCGTACGTAACCGCCATTGAGGTGATCTCGCTCCAGGCGTGGCTGGTGCCACTCGGGAGCAGGGCGATTCCCTCGTCCCCGATGCCCAGCCACCCGGCGGTGACCTGTTCGCCGGACTGGCACGCCTCGATCAGCGGCGGGACGAGCCGCGGGGCGAGGCCGCGGTGCGCGGCGGCGGCCACGTCACGGCCCGGGGTTTCGGAGAAGTTCTCGCTGCCAGGGCCGGCGGTTATCTCGGGTAGCCCCGGCGCGGCTAGCACGCAGCTATCCACGCCGGTCTCCAGGTTGCCGTCGTCGTCTTTCTTCGCGGTGATCGTGACCGTCTCGATGTCGGCCCAGCGCAGCACGCGCGGCCGCGGCTCGCGGCCGTCAAGCTGAGCGACCCCGCCGGCGAACAGGAAATACCGGTGGCGCACCGCCTTGAATTTTTCGCCAAGCGCCATCAGCAGGCTTCCCGCCGCGATAAGGCCGCCGATGAACACGCCAAAGCCCGCCTTGACTATCCCGGGTCCTGACGGCAGCACGATGAACAGAACCCCGCCTAGCCCCCACACAATCACGCCGGTGAACAGGAAATTCGCCACGGAAATGAGGCCACTTCTGTCCCGCCACTGCCGTATCACCTCATCGACGGTGCCGAGCCCGTATTCCGCGCCGATCCACTCGGCCTCCGCCAGGTCCGCGCGCCGCCGCTCCGCCCCGCGCCCCCCAGTCCTGCTGACCGCCATGTCGCGCCGTCCCGTTCCGCGGAATGAACTCGTTGTTTCCTCAACGATTTGCCGCTCGACAGCTCTGAATTACCTGGGATAACCCCGAACAAACGCTGAATGAATATTGCGGTTAACACGCTAATTGGTTGCTTGTGGATCCTTGTGATGGTCTGAACCAGTCTGGATCATCCGAAGTGGTGGTTGTCCTCCCACCCCCGCGCCAGGACCTTCCACAAGGAGCTTCGATGAATAGGCGGAAACTATGGATAGCGGGTGCTGTCGCGGCCGCAGCGCTGGCCGCGATCACCCTTACCCCGACCCTAAGCTCGAGCGCGAACCACCCGACAACAGGCGTTGGCTCGTGCACACTCAAGGGCTATAACGCAGCAGTCGACCCTAATGACGCCCACGCACCAATAGGGCACCGCCTGCAAACCTACAAGCCTGACAACTACAACTGCACGGGCGCCATCTTCGCCAAGCCGGGTGTCGAGTTCAGGAAGTTCCCGCAGCCGCACGACTACCGCATCACCAACACGCACACCACCCGCCTGGTCCGCACCTGCAAACTGGGAAGCTGCAGCATGCAGGCGGTGCCGCTGTGGCGGCCGGCCGCGGCGATCAACCCGCTAGCTCCGTACTTCCCGCCGTTCACCCACTTCGTGATAATCATGCGGGAGAACCACACCTTCGACGACTACCTCGGCGACTGCGCCACCACGATCG
>Ga0126381_100004227_pt1 | contig 15618 bp, 16 predicted proteins | sample PanSoiMetPlot_28_FD_96465 | JGI IMG/M metagenome (GOLD analysis project Ga0126381, IMG submission 96465) | Tropical forest soil microbial communities from Panama - MetaG Plot_28 | ecosystem: Environmental > Terrestrial > Soil > Tropical forest > Bulk soil | place: Panama | collected 2016-02-17 | reverse complement strand
TCCGAACAAAGGTCGCATCACGCTCAAGTGCAACGGCAAGGTCCGGCAGGACGGCGATCTCAACCAAATGATCTGGAACGTGCCCGAGATCATCGCTAATCTGTCCGAGATGGTCGAACTCGCTGCGGGCGACATTATCATGACCGGCACGCCATCCGGCGTGGCGGCGACGGTCGCGGGCGACAGGCTCGAGTGCGAGATCGAAGGAGTAGGAATGCTGTCCGTGGCAATCGGTCCGCCCTTGAACTGAAACATGTTAGTGTTGCAATTTGAGAACGGATCCGTGGACGCTGCGCTGCGCCAGCGGACTCATCGCTAAAACGTGATGACCGACCTTTCAATCGTCATCACGATCTTGGCCAAGTTACCGGCATGATCTTTTGCTCTGCGATCGTATTGCGGGATCATGCACACAAAAGCGGCCCATCCGCGTGCGGTCACGGAAGAAGTTACGCACGCAGGTGTTAAGAGCAGTATGGAAATCACCAGCGCCGGCGTTCCGGATATGGCGCAAGCGCCCGGAAACATCCCGTACGGCTTCCTGCCGTCGCTGCCTCGTCAGGGCCGCGGCGGCACGATGCAGCGCGTGCAGGATGTCATTCGCGACGCCATCATAGCGCTCGACTTCACGCCCGGCGAATTCATCCAGAAGGACGCCATCTGCAAGCGGCTCGGGGTTTCGCGCTTCCCGGTCTCGGAGGCGCTCGGACGGCTTGCCGACGAAGGTTTCGTGGAAATCCTGCCGCAACGCGGCACCAGGGTGCGCCGGATCGAGATCGAATCGTGCCGGCAGGCGATGTTCATCCGCCGCGCGCTCGAGGGCGAGGCGATGCGGATGATCGCCCTCAATGCCAGCGATGGTCTCATCGAGAAGCTCGAGGCGAACCTGCGCGAGCAGCAGTTCGCGGTGGATCGCGCCGACGGCGCCCGGTTTTTCCAGCATGACGCCGCGTTCCACGACCTGCTGCTCTCCGAGCTCGACTACGATCGCGCCAAGGCGGTCGTCGAGGCGGCACGCGGCAGCCTCGCCCGTACGCGAACATTCCTGCTGCGCACACAGCAGCGCCAGACCGAAAGCTATCGCGATCACGCCGAGATCGTCACCGCCATCAAGGGGCGCGACCCGGACCAGGCGCAACGGGCAATGGCCCGGCATCTCGACCACCTACTCGACGAGATCGAGCTGCGGGCGGCCGAAAATCCCGACATTTTCGCGCCGGCATCGGATCGGCGGCGGTCCTGAGCGGACGCGCGCCGCGCGCGGCCTGAAGCAGAGCGAGCATCCGGTCCATGCCTGCTCCTGCGGGATGGGGGCACACGGCACAATCGGCGGCAATGCGACATGACGGCGCTTGCGGCTGCCCTTGCGGGCCGCCGAAACGCGGGCGAAAGTCGGCACGAACAAGACCCACCTGGGACTCGACCCATCCATGCTGCCGTTTGCTCGCTATTTTCGCGCTTTCGCGCTCATTGTCGGCGCCTTGCTGCTCGGCGTCGCGGCGGCCGAGGCGCAGTCATGGCCGTCGCGCACGATCACGCTGATCGTCGCATTTCCGCCGAGCACCACGACCGACTTTGCGGCGCGCGCGATTGCCCAGGAGCTCTCGAAGGAATGGGGCCAATCCGTCGTCGTCGAGAATCGCACCGCTGGCGGAGGCGTTGTCGCGTCGCTCGCGGTCGCCAAGGCGCCGCCCGACGGCTACACGCTCCTGATGACGACGATCGGTCCGGCGGTGCTGCGCCCGCTGATCGACAGCAAGGTCCACTACGACGCGGTCGCCGACTTCACACCGATCGCGTTGGTCGGGGAGGCACCGAACCTGCTCGTGTCGAGCCCCAAGCTCGGCGTCGGCGACGTCCAGGGCCTCGTGGCCCATGCCAAGCGCAATCCCGGGAAGCTGACGATGGGCCATCCGGGCATCGGCACGATGGGCCATCTGATCGCGCTCTTGTTCGCATCCGAGGCCGGCATCGAACCGAACTTCATCTCCTACGCGGGTTCGCCCCCGCTCCTCACCGACCTTGCGGGCGGAACCATCGATGCCGGGTCAATCGCCTTTGGGGCTCCGGTCGGGGCCTCGAAGATTCTCGCCGTTACCACCGACGAGCGCCTCACGTTCCTGCCTGGCATTCCCACCATGAAGGAAAGCAAGTTTCCCAACGTGACCGGGGCGACCTGGAGCGGGCTGTTCGGCCCGGCCGGATTGCCGCCCGAGATCGTCGGCAAGCTCAATCAGAGCATCAATGCGCTGCTGCGCAAGGACGCAACCCGCCAGCTGTTCGACAAGGCCGGCTATCACGCGCTCGGCGGGCCGCCCGAACGCCTTCGCCGCCAAATGGCCGATGACCGCGCCAAGTGGTCGAAGGTCATTGCGGCCGCCAAGATCACGCTCGAGCCGTAGCACGGGCGATCGTCCGCAATGAGCGCAAGGTCGATCGACATTCCGACGCCGGACGGAGCCATGGATGCCTATGTCGCCCATCCCGATACGGGCGGCCGGTTTCCGCTCGTCGTCCTGTTCATGGACATTTGGGGCCTGCGCGAGGAGCTCTTCGCGATCACGCGCCGCGTCGCCGCCGAAGGCTACTACGCGATGGTCCCGAATCTGTTCTACCGCGAGGGAAAATTCAGCTTCGTGAAACGCAACGACGAAGGCCGCGCCATATCGTTCAATCTGCTTCCGGAAGGCGTCCAGGAAGAGATGCGCGCGCGCGCCGAGCGGCTGAGCCGGCAGACCCTGCGGACGGACCTTGCTGCCATTCTTGATTTCTGCGCGCATGAGCCCGTGCGCGACGGACCGGCCGGGTCGATCGGCTTTTGCATGGGCGGCCGCGAGGCCTTCTTCGCAGGGCAGGAATTTCCCCGCTTCCGCGCGACCGCGAGCCTGCACGGCTCACGACTGGTGACGCCGGCGGAGGATTCGCCCCATCGGTCGACCCACCGCATGCGGGGCGAGGTTTATTGCGGCTTCGCCGAGTTCGACCGCGGCGCCCCACCCGAAGTCATCGCCAAAATCGAGGAATCGCTGCTCGGTGTCGCGGGGCTGACCTCCCGCACGCAGACGCATCGCGGCGCTCATCACGGGTACGCGCTGCCGGACCGCGACGTGCACGATCACGCCGCAACCGAGAGCGACTGGCGGGAGATATTCGCCATGCTGCGCCGACAGCTCGGCACGCGAGCCGGTTAGAGCTTTCGCGCCTTGGCGCGCAGCACGGTGATGAACGCCTTCATGACCGGTCCGCCTTCGTTCTTGCGAAAGACGGCGGCATGGTCGGAATATCGGGTCGCACGCACGATCTTGCGGAAGACCACGCCCGGAATGCCGATGTGCGCCAGCGAGTCGGAGACGACGCCCAGGCCGATGCCGGCCGAGACCGAGGTGATCACCGAGAAAGCGTCGGGCACGCGCGCGACGATCCGCATCGTCATGCCGGCCGGCGTGACCGCCCGCATGTTGCTCCAGAATCCCATCTCCATCTCGAGCGACGTCGCGACGAAGGGTTCATCGGCGAACATCTCGGGCGCGACCTCCTTGCATGACGCAAGCCGGTGCGCTTCGGGAATCGCGAGGCAGAACGATTGCCGATCCACCAGGAAACCGGTGAGCCCGGTCGGGTAGCGATCGGGCGAACGGGCGAAGCCGACGTCGAGCGTACCTTCGACCAGCGCCTTCATCTGCGGGATCGTCTCCATCTTGTGCAGCTGGAAGGAGACGTCGGGGTGGGATTTGCGGAAATCGGTGATCGCCGACGTGACCAGCCCGGCGCAGGCCGCCGAGAGGACGTAGCCGATCGCAATCGATCCGAGGTCGCCGCGCGCCGCCCGGCGGCCGACGAGCTCGGCCTGGTCGGCCTGCTTGAGCGTGGCGCGCGCTTCGTCGAGGAAGCGCTTGCCCACATGGGTGAGCGCGACGCTCCGGGTCTTGCGCGTGAACAGCTGCGCCCCGAGCATCGACTCGAGCGCCTGGATCTGCGCACTCAGCGTCGGCGTCGCGATATTGAGCTTGGCCGCGGCGCGGGAGAAATGCAGCTCCTCGGCGACCGCGACGAAATACCTGAGATGCCGAAGCTCCATGGGCGGTATTCTTGGGAGGGTGACGTTCCGGCCGGCCAACCCGTAAGCTTGGCCTCCGGCGGGGTAGGATTGCTGCGGGCCCACCGCCGGCGGTTGGCGACTGCCGGACGGCGGTGCCCATAGGATACGCGGACAGGGCGCAAATGTCTCGGCCAAGACTCAGGGCGATCATCGCAATTCTCGCATGCCTGCTCCTGTCAGCGGGCGCGGCGCGAGCCGAGGACGCGCCCGCATGGCCGACGCACGCGATCACACTGGTGGTCGCCTTTTCGCCAGGTACTGCGGTCGACCTCGCGGGACGCGCCGTCGCGCAGAACCTCTCGACGGCGCTGGGCCAACCGGTCATCGTCGAAAATCGCGCGGGCAGCGGCGGCGTCGTCGGCTCGGTGACGGTCGCGAAGGCGCCGGCTGATGGATACACGCTGCTGATGACTGGGATCGGACCGGCCGTGCTGCGCCCGCTCATCGACCCGACTGTCACCTACGATCCGGTCGCCGATTTCACGCCGATCATCCTGGTCGGCGATGCCGTCAATGTGCTGGCGACGACCCCGAACCGATTCGCGTCCGTTGCCGACGTCGTCGCCTATGCCAAAGCCAACCCCGGAAAGCTCTCGATCGGGCACTCGGGGGCCGGCACGATGGGGCACCTGATCGCGCTGCTGTTCGCGGCCGAAGCCGGTTTCGACGCGACCTTCGTCGGCTATCCGGGATCGTCACCGCTCGTCACGGACCTTGCCGGCGGCCATATCGACACCGGGGTGATCGTCTACGTGCCCGGCAGCGATGCGACAAAAATCCTGGCGGTGGGGACCCAGGACCGGGTCGACTTCCTCCCAGGCGTCCCGACGCTCGCGGAAAGCGGCTATCCCAAGGTCGTCGGCTCGACCTGGAATGCGATCTTTGCGCCCGCGGGCCTCCCCGCCCCCATCGCGTCGCGGCTCAATGCGGCGATCGCCGCCTTCCTGGCCGAGCCGGAGATGCGCAAGCGCTTCGCGGCGGCTGGCTATCGTCTGCTCGGCGGACCGGCCCAGCTGCTGCGCGACCGCATGGCCAACGACCGCGCCAAATGGTCGAAGGTGGTCGAAACCGCCAATCTCCGCGGCGCACACTGACAAGCGCCGGCTCAGACGTTTTTCGCTTTGGCCCGCATCAAGGCGATGAACGCCTTGGTCACGGGGGCGCCTTCGTTCTTGCGGAAGACGACCGCGTGGTCCGAGAGCCGGTTGGTCTTGGCGACCCGCCGGAAAGCGAGGCCCGGAAACGCAATCCGGCTCACCGACTCGGAGACAACGCCGAGGCCCTTGCCGGCGGCCACCATCGTCAGCACCGAAAAAGGATCCGACACGCGGGAGACCACGTGCATCGTGAACCGTGGCGGCGTGATCGCCCGGATATTGTTCGAGAATCCCATCTCCATCTCGAGCGGCGTCGCGATCATCGGCTCTCCGGCGAGCATCTCCGGGTCGATCTCGTTGAACGCCGCCAGTCGATGATTCTCCGGCATGACGGCGCACAGCGACTGTCGCTCGACCAAGAAGCCGGCGAGACCGGTGGGATAGCGGTCGGGCAGGCGCGTGAAGCCGATGTCGAGCGTGCCGTCGATCAGCGCCTTCATCTGCGGGATGGTCGCCATGCGCCGGGTGTCGAACGAGACATCGGGATGCAGGGTGCTGAACTCCGCAATCGAGGATGACACCATTCCGCTGCACGCGGCGGAAAAGATGTAGCCGACCGCAATCGAGCCGGTCTCCCCGCGCGCCGCCTGGCGACCGACGAGCTCCGCCTGGTCGGCGAGCTTGATCGTGGCGCGCGCTTCTTCGAGAAAGCGCTTGCCCACATGGGTGAGCGCAACGCTGCGGGTCTTGCGCGTGAACAGCTGCGCCCCCAGCATCGTCTCCAACGCCTGGATTTGCGCGCTCAGCGTGGGGGTCGCGATGTTGAGCTTCACGGCCGCGCGGGAGAAATGCAACTCCTCGGCGACCGCAACGAAATAGCGAAGGTGGCGAAGCTCCATGGCGGGGCGATTATGAGGTTAGGGCTTACAAAGTGAAACAGCTCTCTTAATGACAGACCCCGCTTCGCACAACATTCTTAGGTTGTGCAAATGTTTTCGCACCCAGGTTGCGGGACGCGCGTTGCGGGACGCGCATGGCTGGAAAGGGCGAGCCGCAAATTGCGTGATCCCGGCCGACGAGGGACGCAGATGGACGACAAGACTACGATACCGTCCGGCAACGTGGTGCCATTTCGGTCCGAAGACCGCCGAAAGACGCGCAGCGATTTCAGCAAGGCTGCGGCGGACGGCTGGGACCACGGCCCCTCACCCGAGGAAAGCTTGCGGATCATGCGCGCTTTCGTGGCGATCAAGAACCGAACGCTGCGCGCGAACCTCACCGAAATGCTGGAGGATGCATCGCGGGCCCGCGGCCAAGTGCCGAGCCCAGCGAAGGAATAGCAACCCCAGCACCGCAAGCCGCAGGGCGAGGTCGCGGTCCCAACTGACCGGGCCCGACGCTATCGCTGTCGCTTCCATAGGACGCAACGGCCGGCGCTCGGTTGCGACGATCGGGCATCATGCTCGTCCCGCGGTTGCGCGCGGGAACTTGACGCGGATCAAATCGGTTAACGGATTGTTGAGGCATCCTCGTCCACCCTGGGCACGCCGGGCTTGCTGGGTGGGACCGGGAGGGAACCGCATTCATGCGCACGACATCCGGCGCAATCGACGCAATCGCCAACCCGCAACCGCCCGCAGCCGGCGATCAGCTTCTGCGTGCCATGACCGACCTGCTGGTCCGGCAACGCCCGGCAACGGCCGCCGACGCCCTGCGGGCTCTCCGCCGCGACTATCCGGACATCCCGCTGGCGCTGCGCATCGCGGCGCTCCGCGCCGGCGCACGCTGAAGCGTGATGCCTTTTCGAATCGTCACCACGCATTAGCCCATTGTTGGAGCGTGATTCTCCGAAAGCCGGCACCGACTTTTCGGGATCATGCTCTAGCTTCAGAGCCCCAGATAGGCCTGCCGGACGCGATCGTCGACGAGCAGCGCGGCGCCGGTGCCGGTGAGCGTGATGCGCCCGTTCTCGAGCACGTAGGCACAATCGGCGAGGCGCAGCGAGACCGCGACGTTCTGCTCGACCAGCAGGCAGGTAAGCCCCTCACGATTGAGATCGCGAATGGTGGCGAGCACCGTCTGCGCCACCGCTGGCGCGAGCCCGAGCGAGGGCTCGTCGAACATGATGAGATCCGGGGCGCCCATCAGGCAGCGGCCGATCGCAAGCATCTGCTGCTCGCCGCCGGACAGCGTGCCGGCCGCCTGGCCGGCGCGCTCGGCCAGGACCGGAAACAACGCCAGTACCCGCTCGAGGTTGCGCGTGCGCGCTCCCCTCGCCCGCGGCAGCATTGCACCCATGGCGAGATTCTCGGCGACCGTCAGCGTGGGAAAGACCTGACGGCCCTCCGGGACCTGGCCGATGCCGCGGTCGCACACGCGATGGCTGGGCCAGCCGGCGATATCCTCGCCGCGAAACACGATGCGGCCCCGCGCCGGGCGATGCAGGCCCGCGATGGTGCGGATGAGCGAGCTCTTGCCCGCCCCGTTGGCGCCGACGATCGCGACGATCGATCCCGCGGCGACCTCGAGCGAGACCGCGTCGAGCGCCTGGGCGTCGCCATGAAACAGGTCGAGGCCCTCGACAGCGAGCATCAGCCGAGCGCCTCCGCGCCGAGATAGGACTGGATCACCGCCGGATCGCGCACCACCGTCTCGGGCGCGCCCTCGGCGATACGGGCGCCGTGATGCAGCACCAGCACGCGGTGCGCAAGCGCCATCACGGCGCGCATGACATGCTCGATGAGCACGATGGTGAGGCCGTCCCGATTGAGGCCGGCGAGGATCGCGACCATCCGGTCGGTCTCGGTCGGGCGCAGCCCGGCCATCACCTCGTCGAGCAGCAAGAGCTTCGGCTCGGTCGCGAGGGCGCGCGCGACCTCGAGCCGCTTGCGATCGGGCAGCGTCAGCGCCGAGGCCGGCAGCGCCCGCCGCTCGATGAGATCGAGCCGATCGAGCACCGCCAGGGCGTGGCGCCGCGCGGCGGCGACGTCGGGGCGGCGCAAAAGCGCGCCGATGACGACGTTCTCCTCAACCGTCAGGGCCGGAAACGGCCGCACATTCTGGAATGTGCGGCCGACGCCGCGGCGGCAGCGCTCATCGGGCGCCAATTCCTCGATACGCTCGCCGCAGAACGCGATCGTTCCCTCGTCCGGCGCAACCACGCCGGCGATCATGTTGAACAGCGTGGTCTTGCCGGCGCCGTTCGGGCCGATCACCGCCAGGATATCCCCCGGCATGACCGACAGGCTCACCTGGTCGACGGCGACGAGGCCGCGGAAATGCTTGCTCACCCTCTCGACGGCGAGAAGGGCAGTCACGGCACGCGCTCCGTGACGCCGATCACCCGCGCCAGCCACGGCCACACGCCGCTCGGCCGGACATAGATGATCGCAATCAGGGTCAGGCCGTAGAAGACCGCCTTCATGCCGGGCGCATCGATGCCGAGCCGCGCGGTGAGCGCGATCAGACCCTCGCCGAGCGGCGTGAGAATGAAGGCGCCGACCACCGGTCCGAACACGGTGCCGAGCCCGCCCACGATCGGCCCGAGGATGAGCTCGATCGAGCGGCCGATGTCGAAGATCTGCGCCGGAAACAGGTTGTTGTAGTAGAACGCGTAGAAGACGCCGCCCACCGCCGTCATGGCCGACGACACCAGCACGGCGGCCATCTTGGCGCGAAAGGCGTCGATGCCGAGCGCGCGCGCGGCGGCCTCGTCCTCGCGCACCGCAAGCCACTGGTAGCCGAGACGCGAACGCGTGAGCCCCGCCACCAGCGCCACGCCGCCGGCCGCGAGCGCGAGCGCAACGTAATAGAACAGCAATTGCCCGCCGCGCAGGTTCCACCATTGACCGAGCCGGCCCTCCTCGTAGGGGATGAACAGGCCGCCGGAGCCGCCGGCGAATGCGAGATGGTCGAACGCGATGCGGGTGAACTCCGCCGCCGCAATGGTGAGCAGCGCGAAATAGACGCCCTCGACGCCGAAGCGGAATCCGAGCCAGCCGACCGCGCCGCCGAACGCCGCCGCGATGACGATCGCGGCGAACACGCCGAGCCAAGGGCCGACGCCGAAGTAGACCCAGAGCAGCGCCGCCACGTAGGCGCCGAGGCCGACGTAGAGCGCGTGGCCGAGCGAGAGCTGGCCCGCATAGCCCATCATCAGGTTCCAGGCCTGCCCCACATAGGCGAAATAGAAGATCAAGGTGAGGATCGACAGCAGATAGCGGTCGGCGACGAGCGGCGTCAGCACCAGCAGGGCGAGAAAACCCGCAAGCCATGCGCGCGTTCGCGGCGCGAGGCCCCGCCACAATGCGATCATGCGCGCCGCCCCATGAGCCCGCGCGGGCGCAACACCAGCACGGCGATCAACAATGCGAACGAGAACATGCTCTTCATCGACGGCTCGATGATGAAACCGGCCAGCGCCTCCGATACGCCGATCAGGATACCCCCGATCAGCGCGCCAGCCATCGAGCCGAGCCCGCCGACGATGACGATGATGAACGCGAGCAGCGTATAGGCGGGACCGAGGCTCGGCGCCGCGTCGGCGATCGTCACCATCAGCGCGCCGGCCGCGCCCACGCACGCGAGCCCGATGCCGAACGTGATGGCATAGAGACGTTTCACGTTCAGGCCGACGACGGCGGCGCCGGCGAGATTGTCGGCGCAGGCGCGGATCGCCGTTCCGGTGGCGGTCCAGCGGAAGAACGCGAACAGCGCCGCCGCGATCGCCACTGCGGCGATCGCCGAATAGACCCGCACCTTGTCGACGATGAGCGGGCCGATCAGGTAGCTGTCGAACCCGTACGGCAGGTTGGCGGGCCGGGCGTCCGGCCCGAAGGTCATGAGCAGAACGTTGGCGATCACGATGCCGACACCGACCAGCAGGATGAACTGCTCGTGCTCCGCCCGGCCCACAAAGGAGTTGATGAGGCTCGCCTGCAGCGCGAAGCCGATCGCGAAGAAGGCCGCCGCGATCGGCAGCATGGTGACGAGTGGATCGAGCCCGAGCGACCGGAACAGCAGGAAGGCCGCATACATGCCGACGACGGCAAACTCGCCATGGGCGAAGTTGACGACGCGCACGACGCCGAAGATCACTGAAAGGCCGAGCGCCATCAGACCGTAGACGAGCCCGGTGAGCACGCCCTGCACCACGACGTTCACATAGATCGACCAGATCATGGACGTGCGGCGCGCGCTTTCTTCGTGGCCCGGATGGAGCACAGCGCAATCCGGGTTTGCCTCTCCCGCCCTGCGCTACGCTCCATGCGGGCGACGATGCTCAACGCGGGCTACAACACCGATCCTTACGTCCGCTTCTGCCACCCGGGCATCGGCAGCACCGGCGCCGTGGTCGCGATCGAGGCCGGCAGCACCACGGTCGGCGTGCGATTGCGGTTCTGCACCGCCGCCGACGGAATACCGACGTTCTGTCCCTTGGCGTCGAACTTGATCGCCGAGCCGATCATCACGTGCTCGGCAATGTCGGTCGCACGGATCGCCTCCATGAGCTCCGGTCCGTCGGTCGTGCCGGCGCGCTTGAACCCATCGGCGGCGATGAGCAGCGCCTCGAATGTGAAGCCGACGTTGAAGGACTCGACCGCGAAGCGAAAATTCGGATTGGCCGGCTTGAACGCCGCCTCGAGCGCTTGCGTCATATGCGTCTTCGGGTTCGCCCACGGAATGTTGTAGATCGGATAGTCGGCGAGCGGGCCGAGCGCCTGATAGAACTCCTCGTCGTAGAGACCGGGCGAGCCGGGCGAGACGATTCCCATCGGCTCGAAATGCTGGCGCACCATGTCGCGCACGAGCTTGATCGCGTCGGCGGCGCGCGTCACCACCAGGACGAGATCCGGATTGAGCGCGCGCAGCTTGGTCACCTCGACCGAGAGGTCCTGCGCCTTCGGATCGTAGGCGATCGAGTCGAGCAGCCGGAATGGCAGGCCGGCGGTCGGAAATATCCTGTCCATGGCCTGGCGCTGCGCCGTGCCGAACGTGTCGTTGGCGTGCAGGAAGACCGCCGTCTTGGGCTCGACCTTGGTGGCAGCGAGCAGATCGTTGATCAGCTTGAGGCCATTGGTGACCAGCTGCCCGCCGGTCGGGAAATTGCGCACCAGGTATTTGTAACCCTGCTCGGTGAGCTGCGGCGCGGCGCCGATGTTGACGACGAGCGGCACCTTGCGCTGCTCGCACACCTGCGCCATGGCGAGCGTCGAGGCCGAATCGAAGGCGCCGACGACGCACTGGGCACCGTCATTGATCACCCGCTCGCACTGGGTGCGGGCGACGTCGGGATTCGACTCGATATCGACATGCACCAGGTCGACCGCGTGGCCGAACTCGGCCAGGACTTTCGGGGCGATGAGCGCGCCGCGGTGACAGCTCTGTCCGGAGGGCGCGAGGTAGCCGGAGCGCGGCAGCAGCACCGCGATCTTGAGCGACTTGGCTTGCGCGCGAACGATCGCGGGTGCGGCGAGACAGGCGGCGGCTGCGGCGGACCCGATCAGCACATGGCGACGGTTAGGCGGTATCGGCAGCTTCGCGCGCATCCGCGCCCCCCTCCTCGGTCTTGCCGTAACGTTCTTGCCCCAACGTTATAGCGTTTTTTCCCAGCCAGCGACATCTTGCGACGCGACGAGGCGGAATGCTGGCCGCCCCGTCGGCCGCGAGCACGATTTCATTTCGCGCGCGGCGGGATCTGGATGAAGTCCGCGAGCTGGTCCTTGGTCAGCGGCGCATCGAGGAACTTGAGCTTCACGGCGTCGCGGATGGCGCCGTCGAGATCGGCCATCCGGTCGGTCTGCAGCGCCTCCTTGGGCTGGAACTCCTGCATCGACTGGCGGACCAGATCCTCCGCCACGCCGGTCTTCTTCGAGAACATCGCGATCGCCTCGGGATTGGAATACATCCAGTCCACCGCCTCACGATAGCCTTGCATGAAGCGGGCGATCGCGTCCTTGCGATCCTTGAGCACATTGGCGTTGGCGATCAACACGCGCACGGTCTGGCCGCGCAGCGACGGCACGTCGCTGCCGCGCGCGATGATGCGGATCTTGCCTTCCTTGATCTCCTTGAGGCCGAAGGGCGGCGCCGCCCAGCCGACGTCGACCTGGCCCGACATCACGGCGGTCAGGGTCCCGGGCGGGCTGCCAGTCGCGGTCGGCTTGGCCTTGGCGCCCAGCTCCTCGACGAACGCGACCACGATGTTGTTGGAGCTCGACCCATTGGTGGAATAGGCGATGGTGTTGCTCGAGGTCAGGTCCTTGAGGCTTTTGATCGGCGAATCCGCCTTGACGTACCAATAGAGGTCGCCGGTGCCCGTGAAGGCCGGCGCGATGATCCGCACCGGCGCGCCCTTGGCATAGGCGCGCATCGCACCCGCCACGCCGACGCCGGCGCCGATGTCGGCGCTGCCCGAGATGATCGGCTGCAGTGTCTCGCCGGCGCCCGCGGTGCCGAAATTGTCGAGCACGATGCCGTGCTTCTTGAAGAAGCCCGCGTCCTGGCCGAGCGTCGGGGCCTGGTTCTCCCAGTTGTTGATCTGCCCGATCGCGACCTTGAAGGTATCCTCGGCTGCGGCCGGCAATACGAAAACTGCCAGCGTCCCTGCCAGGACCCCGGCCCCACTGGCCATCCGTCTCATCGTGACTTTCTCCCTTTGAGCTTTGCGCCTCCTCCGCCGCGTCTGGCAACCGTCGCCCGCCGTCCCGATCGCGACGATGAACCTTTATGCGCCCGCGCGGTAGGCCCCGGCGGCATTCCGCCGCGGTTGGCGAGCCGCGTCGCCCAGTACTCCCAGGTGCGGAATGGCACACTCGGTATCTTGTTGATCGCGCCGGCGAGCTCGATTTCGCCCGGCGTGAGGGGTCCGACCTTGCCCATCTTCCTGCCTTCGTTGAGATAGACCGCGTTCGCGCAGGAATAGATCGAGCGGAAGACGAGCTCGCGCAGGCTCGCCCCGACCACGGTCGCCCCGTGGCGGCGCATCAGCACGACCGAATGGGGGCCGAGCGCGCGGGCGAGCGAGGCGCCCTCCTCCGGCTTGACCACCAGAAGGTTCGTGTCGCCGAACTCGTCCAGGCTGTCCCAGTACGGCACGGTCGCCCCGATGGTGGCGCCGAGATGAAAGACCGGCACCAGGGGCTCTCCGGTGATGCAGAACGGCATGACGGCGGGCGAATGGTGGTGGCAGACGGCCATCACGTCGGGACGCACCTTGTAGATCTCGCCGTGGATCACCCGCTCGGAATACATCTGGACGGTCGGCGGCACGACCGGGGCGGAATCGAGGGTGAACTCGAGAATGTCGGCCGGCTCAATCAGCTCAGGCGAGCGCGAGCGCGGCAGGAGATAGCGGCCGGGGTCGCCCGGATGACGCACGCTGACGTGGCCGAAAGCGTCGAGCACGCCTTCGTGGCCGAGAATGCGGTTGGCGACGGCGAGTTCGTAGCGCGTTTCGGCGAGTGGATCTGGCACGGGGGGTCCTTGGGCTTCGCAGGCGGGCGGCAGCAACAAAGCGAAAGGATGCGCGAAGCGCAAGCCGGCAGAGCCGCAGATGGAGGGCGTCAGCGTATTGCGCCGTCAGGCGGATCGAGCGCAATACGCTTCGCGATTGCGCCCTACGGGCTATCGCAGATTCCCGCAGAAACGCTGGATGCGCTCGCAGGCTTCCTGCAGCGCTGTCGTTGCGGTCGCGTATGAAATGCGGAATGCCGGGCCGAGGCCGAAGGGGGTGCCCTGCACCACCGCGACGCCTTCCGCCTCGAGCAGCTCGGTGACGAAGTCTTCGTCCGTCGCGAGCGTCTTGCCGGTCGGCGCGGTCTTGCCGATCGTGCCGGCGCAGGACGGAAAGACGTAGAACGCGCCTTCCGGCTTCGGGCACTGGATGCCCTTCGCCTGGTTGAGCATGGCGACGCAGAGGTCGCGCCGCTCCTTGAAGATCTTGTTGTGCTTCGGAATGAAGTCCTTCGGCCCGTTGAGCGCCTCGACGGCCGCCCATTGCGACACCGCGGAGGGGTTCGAAGTCGACTGCGACTGAATCATCGCCATCGCCTTGATCAGCGGCTCCGGGCCGCCCGCAAAACCGATGCGCCAGCCGGTCATGCAATAGGCCTTCGACACACCGTTGAGCGTGAGCGTGCGCTCGTAGAGCCGCGGCTCGATCTGCGCGGGCGTGAAGAACCGGAAGTCGTCGTAGACCAGGTGCTCGTACATGTCATCGGTGAGCACATGCACATGCGGATGCCGCACCAGCACGTCGGTCAGCGCCTTGAGCTCGGACTTCGTATAGGCCGCGCCGGTCGGGTTCGACGGCGAATTGAGCAGGAGCCACTTGGTCTTCGGCGTGATCGCGCGCTCGAGCGCCTCGCCGCTCATCTTGAAGCCGGACTCCATCGTGGTCTTGACCTCGACCGGCTCACCGCCGGCGAGCATCACCATCTCGGGATAGCTCACCCAATAGGGCGCCGGGATGATCACCTGGTCGCCCGGATTGAGGGTCGCGACGAATGCGTTGTAGAGCACCTGCTTGCCGCCGGTGCCGACGCTGATCTGCGACGGCTTGTAGTCGAGCCCGTTCTCGGCCTTGAACTTGCGGCAGACCGCCTCCTTGAGCTCGGCGATGCCGTCCACGTTGGTGTACTTGGAGGCCTTGCCGTCGCGGATCGCCTTGACCGCAGCTTCCTTGATGTTGTCGGGCGTGTCGAAATCCGGCTCGCCGGCGCCGAGGCCGATGACGTTGCGGCCCGCGAGTTTCAGCGCGCGCGCCTTGTCGGTCACCGCAATGGTGGCTGACGGCTTGATGCGCTTGAGCGATTCCGCAAGAAAGGCCATGACGCTGTCTCCAGGTCGCCCCGCGAGGCCGCCGGGGCGAGCTTTTGTGCACTGCGATGTCCTAATGCCGCAGGCCGAGTCCGGCAAGGGGCGCGGCAGGACGGAATCAATGAATTTCGGTGGAGGGCGGCATCACGCCGGCGTGCGGCGAGCGGCGCTAGCCGACGCCCGGAACATCGAGCCGGTCGAGGTGCGGCAGCAGGAACCGCAGCTTCTCGAACACGGTCGCGATCTGATCGAGCCGCCGCGTGAGCCGCCCGGTCGAGACCAGGTCGCCGGCGCCGGCCCAGCTGTCGGAGACGAGCCGCGCGTCGGCGCTGATGCGCAGGGCGCCGGTCGTGCCGCCGCTTCCGTCGCCGATCGGAACCGGCTGGCCGATGTGGCACAGCGCCGCCGCGATGCCGTGCGAACCCGGCACGACACCGGTGAGGTCGAGGTTGAGCGCCTGGTGCAGCCGGCGCGCCTGCGCGAGCGACAGCAGCCGGCCGGCCGATGTGACCGTGAACGGAAAGATCGTGCGCGCCGCGAACTCGCCATGATCGAGCTCCGGCGCGGCCTCGTCCCCCAGCAGCGCGACCTCCGGGAAGCGCG
>Ga0126381_100004225_pt1 | contig 15620 bp, 24 predicted proteins | sample PanSoiMetPlot_28_FD_96465 | JGI IMG/M metagenome (GOLD analysis project Ga0126381, IMG submission 96465) | Tropical forest soil microbial communities from Panama - MetaG Plot_28 | ecosystem: Environmental > Terrestrial > Soil > Tropical forest > Bulk soil | place: Panama | collected 2016-02-17 | reverse complement strand
GGCCGCCACCGAACGCGCCAGGGCGGCAGAGCAACAGGCCAAAGCGCAAGCCGAAGCCCAGGCCGCTGTGGATGCGGAGCGCGCCAACGCGGCGGCGCAGCAAGCTAAGGCGGCAGAGGAGCAAGGCCAAGCCATTCGCAGCCTGGCCGCTGGACTTGGCCGCCTAGCCAAGGGCGACCTTACATTCCGATTGAACGAGGGCTTCACCGACGCCTACAAGCAGATCAAGGACGATTTTAACGCGGCCATCGAGCGATTGCATGAGGCCATTGGGGCCATCACTCAATCGACACGAGAGGTCGCTAATGCCGCGTCAGAGATTTCCTCCTCAACTACTGATCTTTCGCAGCGGACCGAAGAGCAAGCTGCAAATCTGGAGGAGACGTCGGCCTCAATGGAACAGATGTCGGCGACGGTCAGAAAGAATGCTGAGAACGCCCAGAAAGCCGACCAATCAGCCGCTAGCACAAGGGAGGTGGCAAATCGGGGCGGTCAGGTTGTTGCAGAGGCCGTCGACGCCATGGCGCGCATCGATGAGGCTTCGCGCAAAATCTCCGACATCATCGGCGTGATCGACGAGATCGCGCGCCAGACTAATTTGCTAGCCCTCAACGCAGCAGTCGAGGCGGCGCGTGCCGGTGAAGCTGGACGCGGCTTTGCGGTCGTCGCCTCCGAAGTGCGTAGCTTGGCGCAGCGATCGTCACAAGCCGCTAAGGACATCAAGGACCTGATCACCAACAGCAACAATCAGGTCAAGGATGGGGTCGAACTGGTTAACAGGGCAGGCGCGGCCCTGAACGAGATCGTCGAATCGATCAAGAAGGTGGCCGGGATCGTTTCCGACATTGCCGCCGCCAGCGCCGAACAGGCGGCCGGCATCGAGCAGGTCAACAAGGCGCTGACCCAAATGGACGAGGTTACGCAACAGAACTCCGCGCTAGTGGAGGAGAACGCTGCGACCGCCAAGACACTGGAGCAGCAGGCCAAAGCCATGAGCGAGCAGGTCAGCGTATTCCGGCTCGACGCCTCCTCTCCGAGCCACCCGGCGTCGCACTCGGCGCGAGCCGTACCGGATGCCCCGAAATCCATCGCTGCGACTAAGCAGACTGCCGCGCAGGGAAATCCAGCCAATACCAGCGTGAAGGGCTCGCAGCCGCGACGCGGCGGGCCAGTGGGTCGCATGCAGGCAGCGCTCGCGACCGCAGTCAGTCAGCACGAATGGAAAGATTTCTAAGTCTGCTGAATAGCGGACTGTCCCTGTCGGATATTCAAACCCGAACGTACCGATGGTGAAGCCACCCAAGATTGGCAAGGCGAGCACGCGTTCTGCACGTGGCGGTGACGCCACGTCCAACCGCGGAGTGGACGGCCCAGCAGATAGTCGAATGCTGCGCTTTGGCTCGATGCGACATTCGAGCGCCGCTCGCGGCACCTTGGCATCGAGCAAGGTCGAACGCCTTTTAGGTCGCCTTGAGCGAGCAATTTCGGGGAGCGCTCAAACCCAGACAAGATCCTTCGCAGCTCGGCAATCTCAGCCCGCCACCGCTCTCGATACGCCATCTCCATGCTGCACCTCCGTTGTTGCAAGTTGCCGTGAGGCCGATACTCGTTCGAGGGTTGCGTATGTCGAAAAATCGACCGATCGATGTCGATAGTCGTTGAAACCGAGCAGATCGCGTATCGTCGAAATTGGTGTTTGAAATCAAGAGCGCAATTTTCTGACGGATTGGCGAGACGGTTCTTCGTCGGGCGCAGAAAAAATTAGCACTTCTAAATCAACACGTTACCATGGCTTAAAACAATCGAGTGGGAGTGACGGGAGTACCTGTGGAGTAGTTCGGATAAGCGGAGGACACTCGGGCGAATCGTAGGCCATCGATAGCAGTCGATAGATTCCAAGCGACCCGCAGACCACCGCCTTCGATTTCTGGGGCCACCGGTCGATTAGTCGAAGCTCGAGAACTCTCAGGGCGAAGGGATTGATGCGACCCGTCGGGCGTCTTCCCGCTCTTCGAATAGCGCCACTACGCCGTCGGGCCATCCCAGCTTCCACGACTTGCGGCCTTCGAGTATTCGGTCGCGTCACTCAAGAAGTTTGCGTGCTCGACGTCGTTGAGTATCTCGACCAGCCAGGGCGGCGGATGCGGCCTGACCGGCAATAGCCGCTCTTGGTCTCCTCGAAACAACCGAACAGGGGTGCTCGACGGCGGTAGCGGCCTTCGATTACCTTGCCTTACTTTTGCGTAGGAGATGGTCGTGCCTTGGTTTAAGCCCGTCGGCCTGATCTTTCGTCCGATCTCGATCGCGGGCTGGGTGATCAGTCTGTTCGCGCTCACATTCTGCCTGCATATTTTCTTGTTCGTAGATGGCCGATCACACTCGGTTTCAGACACGTTCTACGGGGTCTTCCCATATTGGGTTCCAACTTTTCTCGTGTGGATGTGGATCGCAAACCGGACCAGCGGCAACGGCGGGTCCGGGATTTCAAACTGAGACACGACCCGGTTTTCGACTGCTGCCGATTGCAGCCAACCAACCGGCAGCCGCCTTCGCAGCGTATTTCCACGCCCGCGCGGATGGCCTTGGGCTGCGCACTTGTCGGGATGTCATTAACTGGAGACCGGCAAAAACCTGGGGGCGGTCAAGCGGCGGTCGCGACCGGGTTTGGTTTGGGGTAATGCTCACTGACCTTGACTACGACTGGCCATGCGCCTTCGCCCGCTTCGAGATCGAAATCTGGAACCGAGATCGGGATCTGTTTAACCACGACGAGCTGGAATCCATCGCGCAGGCAATCGGGCATCCCGTTCGCCAGATCATCGCCCGCATTTGAGCACCTGCACCGGGTAACCTTCCTAATACCCGAGTGCTGAGGCATCACTCCGGGTGTAGCTGCAACGTCCACTCCAGCGGCGGACATTAGGTCACTGCCACGTGCACAATTTCTCTGTTGAGGTGCGAAACGATAAAAAAATGACGCTCAGTGTCTGAAACCCGTCGGTTCGAACGCAGAAGAACTTACAGATGGCGCAGTGGTGCTGGGATTTTCGCGGCGCTTGGAGCGATAGTATGTGGTGGATCGTCGGCAGAGTCGTCCTCTTTCTCGGCAGTGCCGTCCTCTTTGTCGGCGGCGTTTTCTGGATGTACTTCTGGGCCTTCATGGGTGTCATGGTGTTCGACAACCCAAGCGCGACGATCGTCACCTATCTGCACGGCGTCGTCCCGATAGCAGCGCCCGGCCTCGTCGCGTTCGTCGTCGGCGTAGTCCTGCTCAGCGTTGGGAGCGACAGCATGTGGCGGATCGCCGGCAGTGTCGTCCTGATCCTCGGTGGCCTTTTGTGCATGTACTACATCAGCTCCGCGTTGGCCAAGGGTCCGAGAGAGGCGATTCGGCTCGCCATCATCATCCCGGCAGTAGCGCCCGGCCTCGTCGCGTTCGTCGTCGGCGTCGGCCGGCTCATCTGGAAATGACGTCCCCGGCAAGTCACATCAGATGCGGCCGATAGCCGACACCAGCAAAGCCGCGCACACACATATCACCTCCCACGACATCACCGTGCTCCGACATACCCATGCTTCGCACCTCGCAATAGCCGCAACGCCTATGGGGGGCGCAGCCCAACTGGGCACGTCGATACGCGGGTGGCGGAGAAGCCCTACGCTCATGTCAGGATGTCGTTAAAGGTGAGACTCCGCACTTTGCGGCCCTGCAGCAGGCATTAATTTGCTACAGTCCAGTCTGCTTTTCTCAAATTAATGCTAGCATTTCTAGCTATTGAAATCACTGGAACGTAGCGGATGTTGTATCCGCTTAAGGCTTCGCAATAGTCGGCACTGTCTTGCTATCGTCTTTCTGTCGTCACTTGATTGCCACATGATTTGATGTGGGTCCGGCGTTCTCGAACACGGGCCCGCCCGACGCGCCGGCTAATGCGATGGCTCGCCTGGCCGGCGTGCCGGTGCTGTTCGCCGGCCCTAGGCCGTCGGCCATCGTTGCGGTAGCCGTGCTCCAGCACCCCGCAAGCACCGGCAGCAGCGCTTGCGCAATGCGGACGGGCAGTTCTTGGATTTGCGCGAGTCGATGGTTCGCCGATTCGCGCGGCGACGATCAACACCTCAGGGCCGAAGCATATCTGACGTGGCGTGCCCCGCGGTGAGCCGTGGGTGAGGTTATAGGGGAGATCAAACGAGCCGCAAGACGCGGTGCCGCCGCATAGACGTGGCAATTTCGATCGCCTGCCGATGCGCGGCGTATAGTCGCTCTAGGTTATATTTTGGCGCCGCAGAATAAGATGCAGGAGTGGCGAAGTCTCGAAACCTTGATTTTAGGCGTAAGCTCGCGCGGCAGATCGAGCCGACGGGCGGCCCCGGGGCATTGCTGGAGATCCTTGAGGACGCGGCACGATTTATCGGTTTGATGAAACGTTGGCGCCAGGCGCGGCCGTATTGGGATCATTGCGCCGGCGAGATCCTGAGGCAGCCGAGACCGGCGAACGGGCGCACATCGTCGAAGCAACGCGTTGCCTAGAGGTTGCGCTCCGCAGAGACAATTGGTTGTGACCGTGCCCCACGGTTCCTATTCCCTTGGCGAGGCGGCCGCCAAGCTGCAAATGGTGCGGCTGACCTGCGCCAAATGCGGCCGCGCCGGGCGGTTTCGGATTGCAAGGCTCTTGGAACAGTACGGCCCCGATATCGCCACGCCCGATCTGCGCCACGAGCTTGCCCAATGTCCTCGGCGGCGCGACATGTCCGACCCGTGCCAAGTCGAATACGTCGATCGGCCAGCTGGCAGCCCGGCGCCATCCCGGCCGCAGTAGCTCGCCGCCGGATGCGCCGGCGCTACTCGGCACAAATGGTCAAACCGCAGAACACTGGTGCATGACCGGCACGACCAGCGTGACCCAAGCTCGTACTGGGGGCGGAGTTTGGTTAGCCAGTCCAAGTTTCGCCCCTGCCCGACGCGAGGGCGTAGTTGTCCGTCGTCAATGGGACAGGATTGCGCCGTGCGTCGGTGCGCTGGAGCGTGTCCATTAGGTCGCCTTCTCGGTCGGACGCTGAGGGCGGCGGCGGGTTACTACGGCACTAGTTGACTTGGCGAATTCACTCGCGGGCGGAAACCCGCAAGTAAGATGATTCACTTACCTGTTCAATGTCCAAAACGCTGCCCCGTATGCGGAGTAGCAATGCTCGGCAGCCGAACGAAACCCTCGCATTCGAAACTCGATCATTTCGAATGCCTAAATTGCGGTTTAGTCGTGAGGTATTCCGACTCGGAAACCCCGGAAACACCAAACACGCCCAAACAGGATTGACTATCTCAGCGGCCTCCGCGGCGGCGATCGGGCGACTGAGCGCCCGGCGTCGGCGCAACACATCGACTCGATCGATTTGGGCCGAGGGGTGCGAACACTACGATCGGCACCGCTCATCTGATCCTCCTATCGAGCTCACCATCGAGCCCGTCCTATTCGTGGAGGACCAGCGTGCAGAGCGGGCCTGCAAATCCCATTGAGCCATTCATGGAGCCATTCATGGCGCGCAGCTGTACGATTCAGGAAGCGAGCGGTTGTGGGTCCGCGGCGCTGGGCCAGTTTCGAGCGCGGGCCGATGGGGTTCGAGTGGCAGATCCGATGCAAGCATGCTCCAACAGAGCCGATGTCTTGCAGTTCGGCTCGAGGTGGGAGGGATGGACGGTGAGCGGTGAGGCTAGGGGAAGCGGTCGACGTACCGCGAAAAAATGGCCCAGCTTGGGGCTAGGCCAGTCGCGCGGACGAGCCGTTTGGGGGACTTGCCCGCAAGCGCTACGTTTCCACATCGGAGAAGGGCGCACAAGTGCCGAGACTTCGCGCAACAAGGTTTGTGTTTGCAACGACGATTGGTTGCATGCTCGTATTAGGATGCAAATTGATCTATCACTTGAGGCGGATGGTTGCTTTGTCGCCGCCCGCCTCTTTTCTATTTGGAATGTTTGTGGAGTCGAGGCCCGGTGGGTTGATAGTTGGTCCTCGACCGATACCCCGGTGCCCGCTGGAGAAGTCGCGTAGAAGCGCCCCATGTAAACGGCTCGAAGAAGGAGTTGTCATGACTGTCGTGGCGATTTGGTTTGAGCCCTTTGATAAGGTCGTTTGGGCGGCTGAAGATACAAGAGTCTCGCGTCCAGGAGCCGCTTCCGAGACGATTACTGATGGCGCGGCAAAGATTCTTCCGCTCGGAGTAAGGTGCTTTCGAACATCCGCTCAAGGTACTGAATTTTCTTCGTGCTCTTCGGCGCTTAACGTAACCTTGCCTTCAGAGCGGCGCGACGCCCTCGGGTCCTACTCGTCGCGAATTTTTGTAAGCACTTCTTCGGCAAAACAACAAACACGGGTTCCCCGCGCAATCCAAGCCACGCTCGCGGTTCCGAACAGAAACAAGCGCCCTTGTTGCAGGAACAACGCCGGATGATACAATCAACGCCGACGCTTCAACAAACCCGCGCTGCAACCAACGCGGCTAACATTGGTAATGCTCACGATCGCGTTACGCAATTCGACGCCACCGATTTGAGGTAGGGTGCTCCGCCGGCTTTCAGTTGAGATGAGCACATGAGACGGCGTGGATTTCATCATGCCCGCTAGTGGGTGCTCGACGATGCTCTGTCGCGTGTTGTGCATCAATTCCCACACGCGACTTCCGCGTTTGTAGCCGTACGCCGCGCGGTTCAATGATCCCAAGGGAACGACATGACCCAGCCCGAAGTACACGAGGACAGTCGCGACTCCGGCTCGCTGACCAGCCGATTACGGCACGTCTATTGGATCGGCGGCGCCAGCGGCTCCGGCAAGTCCACGATCGCGCGCCGCCTGGCCGACAAGTATGGCCTGCGGCTCTATTCGACGGACGAGGCGATGGGCGACCATGCGCGTCGATGGCTGCCGGAGGACTGTCCGAACCTAACCGAGTTCCTGAACATGAGCATGGACCAGAGGTGGGTCGATCGCTCGCCGCAGATCATGCTTGAAACCTTTCACTGGTTCCGGGGCGAGGGCTTCGGATTGATCATCGAGGATCTGTTGGTGCTCCCGCCGAATCAGGGCGTCCTCGCCGAGGGCTTCAGGTTGCTGCCACACCTCGTGAAGCCGCTGCTGCATGATCCGAGTCATTGCGTCTGGCTCCTCCCGACGCCCGAGTTCCGGCTGGCCGCGTTCGAATCCCGCGGCACCATGTGGAGCATCCCCAACAAGACTAGCAACCCGAAACGCGCCCTGAGCAACCTGCTGGAGCGCGATCGGCTCTTCACCGAGCGTCTCCAGGGCATGGTCGAGACGACCGGTCTGCCCGCCATCACGGTCGACGGCCGCCTGACGGAGGAGGCGCTCGAGAGCTGCATCGCCGGTAAATTTGGCCTCGATGGATGAGGCTCCGGGTCCAGGCCGTAAATGGGCCGGTACTCATTTTCGGGATGTACCAGGAACGATGTATTGGAGTGCCTGGTCACAGAAGTGCCCAAGCATGCGCCTGATTTCTTCGTTGTGAGGCCATCGGTTCGCTTCGTTGTTCGGCGCTCCAGTCGGGTGTTGACCCGATGGCGAGATTGAGGCGTGCGAGGAGCGCCAGTGAGCATTTCGTCGATCAGGAAGGAACGAATGATAGGTGGCGCGGAGGTGCCGCGACCTGTGCTTGGCCTGTATACCGTCACCAGGCTCCAGGATCAGGCGACTGCGGCGTTACGGATCCGAAATGCTGTTACAAAACTCACGTTTTAGCGCACGTTATCGCGCGTATATTTTGTAACAGGTCGTTGATTTCTCAGCATTTTCGCCGGCCTGTCACGCCGGCGCTGTAACCAACCGAGACAGGCAAAAGCCCGAGAACTGAGCGCTGAGTGGGGACGGCGGCGCCAGCCGCGTGAGGGCTTGTGGCTGTCTACGTCGGTCGGGTGCTATTGCCGGTGCGCTTGTCGTATAGGATCGAGTGGAACTTCCCGCGCGCACTGTCCGACGCGGTGAGAGACCTGAGTAGCGGCCCGCCGCGGATCGGCCTCGCCGGAGCATAGCCGCTGTTCGCCGCGGGAGAGCGGGCTTGCATCGCCAAGAGGCTCATTGGACGAGCAGCGGAACCTGGGCGCTTTCGAGCAGTTGACGGCTTCAAGGGTACTGGCGACCGCTGAGCTGTGTCCGCGATCCTCCGCATGCCGGTCGCTCCCCGACCGGGGTAACGTTCGATTCGCAACAACAAGTGACGTTGTGGGGCGCTGAGATTCAGATATGCGACCGTTCGCGACCATTCTGGCGCTGAGCTTTGCGGCGGCGGCAGGCCCTTTGGAGGACGGTGCCGCTTTGTATGAGAGAGGTGACTATGCGACAGCCCTCCAGGTTGTTCATCCGCTAGCGGACCAAGGCGTGGCGGGAGCCCAATTCGTTCTTGGAGAAATGTATCTTGGCGGGCTAGGTGTTCCGCAGAACGACCCAGAAGCAGTAAGGCGGTTTCGTCTCGCAGCGGACCAGGGCGACCCCCATGCCCCATCTATTCTGGGCTTTATGTACCTCAATGGTCGGGGCGTGCAACAGAATGACGTGGACGCGGCAAGGTGGCCGCGTGTCGGAGCGGAACACGGTGTCGCGCGAGCCCGGCTTTTACTGAGCGAAATGTGCCAAGTCGGTCACGGCGTGCCGCAGGACTATGTCCTCGCTCACATGTGGAGTAGTTTGTCTGCAGCTCAAGGTGAGCGGGGCGCGGAATTCGTTAGAGACAACGTGGAAAGACGTATGACTGCAGAGCAGATAGAGGAGGCGCAGAAGCTGGCCCGGGAGTGGAAGCCAACTCGTTAGCAAAGCCGCAAAATGTACTACCGCAAATCTGCGTTGATAAGCGGCCGCGCGGGGGCATGCGCATGTGGATCTACTGCCAAAGGTGATGTGCTCTGGGCGAGCGGACAGCGGCCCTCGAGACCGGCCAAGCCGGCCGAGGCGCGGCTGCCTCTGGCCCCTGCGATCGACGTGGAGCCTGTCGTGGGTTCTCATATGCTCGAATGCTCACTCCCGCCGATTTAGGTAGTGGACTGGCAAGCCCGCATAGGCTCTACCAGAGGGGGAATCGTCAGAAGAGACGACGACCTCATCGTTTAAAGGGAAGGAATACGCGGTTGAGATCGATCTATGAAATGAAAGAAGCGCTAAGGGGCAAGTTGCTCATAGCAGACGCGGCCAAGCGTCCGGAGATGTTAATTCGCCTAACCTTGCTATTTGGTGCCTCTGGGAATTTCCGCGGAACAGCCGATGACTTTACACGTGTCATGGAAGAGTTGTGCGGCGAGTTTGGCATTTCAGATGAAGAGGTTGAGGAGGCGATGAACCAAAGCGAATTGTTTTGTGGGGCATGGCGAGAAAGTGGCGATACGTTGAAGGCTCGGCATTGAGGGCACAGCGGTTAGATGGCCGGGCGAGTGATTGATAAAAAACTCTATCACATGACGACTACGAAGCCGTACAAGCAAGCGTTTACAGCTAGTCAGGTCGTCCGCGGATCAAGGAAAACAACTAAACTGAACTTGTCCGAAACTTAAAAGGTTTGATTTATCGCGCAAAGCTTTTGTTTTGTCGCAAAATGTAGTTATGTAACTCGTCATATTGTGTGTTGATACTTGATTGATTCGCGATAGAGGCGGGCGTCTCGCATCGGGCGAAATTCGCGATGAAGCCAGGGAAGCGGGCGTCTGGTGGCCGGATCAAGCACCCGGACTCTCCGGGTAAGAGCATGTGTAGCAATCTCAAATTCTGGGCGCATCGGGCCGAGAGCAACTCGGCGCTCGGCACGCGAGCAGCGGACGAGAAGCCGCCGCAGAAACGTGCTTGCGGCGGCGGGACGCACTATCACAAGGGGCGTGGTGACGTGAACGTGGCGATGATCTCGCCGCAGGCTCGTCATCCTGATGCCGATCCCCGTGGGGCCTGGAGGCGTTCCGACGGACGCGGGGCGTATCCTGAATCCTCAACCTGCGATGCCGCTTAGAGGTGCGCCTGTGGGCGGTGGGCTGGGAACCCCCTTCGGAGTTCGGCGTGGCTAAGCGAGCGGCTGATCTCCACGGCCGCAGACGGCTCGACGTCGATGGTCGTTCGGAGCGCATGTTGGCCAAGGAACACGCGAAGGCTGAGCGGAAGCGTCGAGCGAGACCACGCAATGGCAAGTCACCAACTGGGCGCATTGGATCGTGGACGATTCAATGCACGTTAGACGACCCGACTGAGGTCTTTCCGAACCCGCACAGCCGTCGCAGATTATCCTGCCCTGGTCGCGCTCCGGTCTGCGTGAGGCTGACCCACGTTCCGCTGAGAAAGGCCATTGCGTGGCCTTTGAGCTTGATCCGATATCCTGGCTGGTGTCCTTGTACGGTATCAATAAGTAAAGGGCCAAACTCACAGGGCTGGTGCGTGTCTCTCGCGTGTTTAATGACTTTCAGGATTGCGGCACGCTTCGGTTCAACTATCATGGCGGCCTCTATCGGGGCAGCGCCTGTCCACGTCTCCAACAATCCTTTGTTTTTTGATTTGTTCATGCGTACGGCGAAATCCTCTATTGCGACGTCCCCGCTAACTGGCGTTTTCCTCCATTCTTTGGGACGTAACCTTTGGTTACCCCCTCTCCATAGGGTCGGAAGTCACCTTCACGCTTTTTGCAACACTGCGTTGCGATCCAGGTCATAAAGGTTCCATCGTCGGCGTCCTCACGACCGCGCGGTACAAAACACCAGAGCCTCACGGCGCTCCGTAAGCCTCGCTGGGTGTCCCGCCTGCCATTTCCGCAAATCGAACCAGGACCCGGTCTATGTGGTGGCGCGGGGCAACTGATCACCGAGGCGCAGCAGTTCAAGGAAAGACTGAAAGCCGCATTGGTGATCAATCATTTGATGGCATCGATACGCTGATGGGTACGTTACATGCAGCCATTCAGCCTTGTCTAATATAGCACAATATCGCGTGGCGACGCATTGGACTTCGATGGGAGGCTATCTTTCCAATCCTCCTTTCTTGGAATCAGCCTTGCCAATTGTTCGCGAGTGGCGGATCGAGTGGTTGGCCTGCCATTCCAAGAATTTACGGAATATCAACTCGTGATCTTCCGTAGCGCCCCGGAACGTCGTGGTGGATGGCTCAATGATCGCGGGCGCTGAGACTGCGGATGTCGCTTGCGGCAGCCTGTTGGTCCACTCGAAATGCAACCTTCGGCGATCGACGGCCTGGTCATCGCGCCGCAACTCCACCGTAAGGTCCGCGGCACCGACAAAGCCTGGAGCAGGGCGAATGGCCGCGTTGACGAGCTCGTACGCAAACAGATGCCATCTACCCGGCCCGGATGGACGACCGTTCGTGACATGTGCGCCGGAAGGAAGACCATCGACAAGCACGGCATCGGTGTTGTCTGCATTGATCAGCGAAATGCCAAGCGCGATAAGATCATCAACGCCGCCCTGCGTAGCCTTGGCCACGACGAACTGCGGTGCCGGCCGCACCGACTGTCGGGCTGCTGGCGCTGATGCTGTCGGGCCGATAGGGGCGGGCAACTCTCTGGCGAGACCGTCCGATGCAGCGCGCCAGTGCAGCAGGCAGCCGATCACCAGAAATGCCGCGATGCCGGCATGTGCCATGGCGCCGCCAAAACGAGCCAGAATTCCGAATGTGGAGCAGTCCCGGGAGCCGGACACCAACTGCCAAATGCGAGATTGGTTAATCACAATATAGCGTTCGCGGTCACCGAAGACCCCGTGAGCATCATGCGGTTCGCCGTACTCTGCTCGACCGAGGTAAAAGCCATAGCGCGAGGACGCTGGGTTCATATCGGGAAAACTGTCGCTAGACAGCGACATTTCCCCTGTTATCCAGCTGGTCGCGCGACTGAGAGCCACGAGCATCCCGACAGTCACGAACGCGCCGAGGCCAAGGCCGCCGCCAATGCCAGGCAAAAATACCCGCACGAGAGCCAAGACGGCAGTGAGGACAACAGCCCCGAACACCGGCTGAATCCATCCTTTTAGCCGTTCAGGTGTGGACATTCCCAAGAAACAGCCCGCGTAAAAGGCATCTAACATGCGCATATCATCGGGAGCGGCCAAATACAGAATAAACAACCCAATAAACGCCACCGCCGAAGCGATAAATGTTCTGTCAGCTACTCCCATCGGCGCAATGCGCCATCGTCGAAGCACCAATAAGGTCGCGACGATCCCAACCATACACGCGAAGAATTCGAGAGCTGCTGCCCTGGGCTCGATCCCAACCGCGCCAAAAGGAGCGCCATGGAAAAGGGCGGCATCTGGACCAAACGGCTGATCCAGTTCGACGAAGGCTAGGGACGCCACAGTTGCGATTGCTCCGGACCTGCCGCCGAATCCAGACGCCATCGGAACTGCTGAACGAGTATCGAGCTTGGCAACGATAAAGAAAGTAAACCCGCAGACGGTCGACAGCAAGATGAACAGCGTGTCCGTCATCGTCGCTGAAACAGCGGGTGCACCCTCGCTGACCGAAAGGACCGTCGTCATGCCTCCAAAAGTGCCGCCATAGAGGGCCGGGAAAAAAGCGTTCGGAAGAGCCCTCGTGGTACATATGACCAGGCCACATAACAGTACGGTTGCGAAGGCGGACGCAATTGCCGGGAGCATTCCCAATGCGGCAAGGTGCAACGTTGTCAAACAGCCCAAGAAGGCGCCGACAAGCGCCGCGATCGGGGCGTCGCCGTCGAGTAGGTCGGTCGACAAGCCGACGGTCCGATTTTGGAAGATCAGAACGTCGGATTGCGATTGTGCGCGCCGGAGGAAGAGCCTATTGAGAGCTTGAAGAAAGGCAGGAAACGATCTTTGTCTCGCCCGTAGGTCGCGACGATCGAAACCCACCTTCGCTCCGCCCTCCACCATATTCGCGCTACCTTTAACCGCATTGCCGGGAGTCACGAAAATTGCTGACTTGGTCGAACCATTCCGACCAGCATCCACAACCGCAAATCGGGAATCAGCGGAACCGCCCGAGTGGAGCGAACCAGGCGCACCAAAGCCAGTTGGCCGTGAACTTTGTGCGGCTATTGTGTGGAAATTCGATGAACATCGGGCACAGATAAGCCTTAAACTATCAGTTGCGACATAAATGCAACAGGCACCGCGTAGGGCAAAAAATTGACATAAGGCAGATTCACGGGGACGATTGCGGCCAGCGCTGCTCTATGGCAGCCAACTTGTGACATCAGTTTTGTCGTCGGTGATCATCACAAACAGTGGCGAAGGCAACGCTCGCCCTCGCCTGAAAATGGCGCGCGGATTCACGCGGCCTCGTGATGGTAGTAACGTAAAAGCCCACCCAGTCGCTCGCGGCATCGCACCGGCTTCGAACTACGCATCTCCGCGATGCGAGGAAACAACAACGCGTTGGACTTTCCCTGATGATTTCGCTCAGTGTGGTAGTGTGCAACATATTTCGTTCATTGCCCGCCGCAGGGAGCGGTCGCCACCGGCTCTGCGATGACCGGCTTAGCCGCGGCCTTCCTTGCAATCCCCAGTGACGTCTCGGACGTCCTGGCCATTGCGTTCACCTCTATGTCTCGGCGCGTCGGCTGCCGCGCCACTTGGCGGCATACGGCAACGCGAACATGTACAAGCCTGTAGACAGCAGCAGGAAGAGCGGGAGCAAAGGCGCGTAGACTACCCAGGTAGGAGACCTTCCCAATCCCATGGCGATGAAGTTGGCGACGACAGTCAGCGTAAAGGCGATGGAGAGCCAGCGGTGGATCTGTCGAACCCACTTGTTCCAATTCAATGGAGACCTCCTTTGAGCATGTGCCGAAGTGATCCGGCAAACCTCGACGATCCCGGCCGATATAAGCCGCAAATGGTGGTCTAGGCAAAAATCGGGGGCGCATGGGACCACACAGACCCGACTCTACCGAAATTCGAGAAGACGCCATAAATGTAAGACTGGCGGCGGCTTGGAAGCCTAGAGGACAACCGGCAGCGCCATCTGTGACGGTATTTTTGGCCGCGGCGGGCTATCGCTGGGGAATGTCAAAAATCGACCGATCGATGCTGATAGTTACTGAAGCCGACTGACCACGCGCCCCAGTGCCAGAGCGGATCCGGCGGGTCGGTGGTCTATTGATTCGCGGCAATGTTGGTCGTCAGGCAAAAGATGATTTCGATGGGGTCTTTCAAGCGATCAATATCCGGTGACGGATCCAGATTGCTCATTGTGCATTCTTCGGTGGTTCGCTCGCTTGTTGTTAGTGTAGAACTCGAATATCTCGGTTCTCTGGCGCATGGCGGCGATCTTGTCCGCAATATAAAGAACCTCGACCATGTCCTTATAGACTTGATCGAGCTTCGGTTTTATTTCCTTAATATCGGTCTCGATCTTATCAGCGGCGGTCTTCGATCGTGTCCAACTGAGTTTCGATCGCATCCAGCCGGCTATCGTTCTTTGACGCGCTCGTGCGCCTCGCTGCCGGTTTTGTCGGTCGTCGTGCGATGCTCTTTGGCGCTCGCTTCATTTCAGGCATTGTTTTCTTTGTCATCGTGATCTCCTACAGCGCACGAATTCTTGGTCGTTTGCCATACTTGAGCTTGTCTAGGTGCTCAAGCAATCGCTGGTGACGTTCGGCCGTGTGATTTTCGCTATGGAACGGTGCGCCATTGCCAATTGAAGAGTCGACGATGAGTTGCACCGAACTATTTTGGAGCATCTCTGCGTCGGCGTAGGCCCATGAACGCGTCTGGCGTGCCGTGGACGGGGGCCGTCGAGGTCAGTATGAGGCTCTTGAAGGATATCCACCAGCGGTGACGTTCGGCCAGCCGACCCGGCACGCGATGCCCGTTCAGTGTCTGGACGGCAACCGATCACGCCAAACCGCTGCCGTGGGCGGCTTCATGTATTTTCTGCACAAGTGAGTGAGACGGGGTGATGGAACATGTCGAAACTGGCGTGCAAGTGCTTTACTACGGATTAGGGATCATTTTCATGCGTGGCGACGCCCTAGCCGGCTATGTCAAGCGGCTGCAAAGCAGGATTGGCGAGCAAGAGAAAGCGCTCAGCGAGTTCGAGCTCTATGCCGAGTTCGCAAGAGTTCTTGAACGGCCTGGAGCGGGAAATCACTGACTCGCCACGCGAGCTTGGCAGGCGCATTGATCACGTGTTCCATCCCAACCGCGACTGATGCGCGCCATGGGCACAAATTTTTAGCGTCGCCACGGAGCAAGTTTTAAAATCGCTCGCCACAGCACTCGATTTTCGGGGCCATGTTTTTAGGGGCATGTTTTTTTAGCATTACTTTTTGACTGCTTCGTACTTTCCGGCCTCATTTGTGCTCTTTCTCCCCTATCCGGTGTCGATATCGCTTGACGTGCCGGATCACCTCCCTATTTGATCAGGAAAGTCAAAGTGCACAGCGGAAGTCAAGGAATATCAGATGCGGACCAGATCGGATACTCTGGCTACTCGGCCTTCATTGACGGGCGCTGCAGTCGTGACCTTCGGGTTGCGGCCGCCGCTTTAGGAGCGGGGCACGCTAAAAATATGGCCTGTGGGGCGCAAATACCGAAGGGATTATAGCATTGACAAGTCGCCGGCGCGGCGCTCTTGATGATGGTGGTAGGGGCGCGCAGG
>Ga0126381_100004224_pt1 | contig 15621 bp, 12 predicted proteins | sample PanSoiMetPlot_28_FD_96465 | JGI IMG/M metagenome (GOLD analysis project Ga0126381, IMG submission 96465) | Tropical forest soil microbial communities from Panama - MetaG Plot_28 | ecosystem: Environmental > Terrestrial > Soil > Tropical forest > Bulk soil | place: Panama | collected 2016-02-17 | reverse complement strand
GTCCCTTTCGATGCGGAGAATTTTCTCTTTCAAAAAACAAGCCTTGCGCCGAACTGGATGTCACGGTTGTCGATGGTCGTTTGGGCATTTCCGACATCCCAATGGTTAAAAATATTGCACATTTCCGCACGGAATTGGAATTTAGCTCGCTCTTTCATAGGGAAATCTTTGAATGTCGAGAAGTCGGCGTTTTCGAATTGGTCTTCCTGTGTGTTTCATTTTTTGGCGCTCCCTTCGTTGGGCCAATTCGCCTTCTTAGGCCGCGTTCCGTAGCCGTTCCCCACTTAGAGAGGAACACTGATACCGCCGGTTCTCTCCAATAGTCAAGAGCCACCCCGCACCACCCCTCTTGTTCCAGTCTAATAGTTATTCGACTATGATCGAACCTCAAAACGACTTCGGTCATGGCCTTCGCTGCTCGAGGACTGGCTGCGCGACCCCGCGACAAGGCGCATTTTGACTCCTTATCGGATCGCGGCAGGTGGAGTTCGAGCGTCAGTTCGGCGAGGCAGCCATCTACATGGCTGTTTCTTTGTCGCCACTAGACAAGCTGTCACTGTGCCGTGCGGCACCGGCCTTTCGGCCTACGACAAATCGCAACGGTCCTTTGCCGCGTAACTGGATTGAGGCGTCAGAGACCGCCAGTCTGGTAAAATGCGTGTTCGAGTCCCGAGGACACCGCATGATCGATCGTCGTCTGTTCGTGAAGCGCACCTTCCTCGGCGGATTGGTACTTTGCCTGGACCACTGGGCGACCTCGCCAGCCTACAGCGAAGACATAATCCCTCCCGCGCCACCCATATACGTGAACGAACCGGCGGGAACACCGCCTTCTCCATTGCGCATGCCCGGGCTCTTTCCGGGCCGGGTTGTAGAAATCGCGGATCCCCAAGCGATTGTGGCCAATCGCGTTTCGCAGCCCGTCATCCGTCGGATGCTCGAGCGTGCGTTGCGCGAATTGACGGGAGCGCCAGACCTCCGTGAGGCGTGGAGCAAATTCATCGAACCGAAGGACATTGTGGGTATCAAGATCAATCCCTCGGGAGCTCCGGCCTGCTGCTCTTCCCCCGAAATCGTGAGGGAAATTGTCGCTGGGGTGCAATCGGTCGGGGTTCCGGTCGAAAACATTCATGTCTACGATCGTTATGCCTACGAAATCGACATCGGCAGCTACCAAACGCTTGTGCCCATGGGTGTGCGCGTCATCGGTATAGAAGAACGCAAGCTGGATGCCGCCGGTTACGATTCGAAGATATATTGCGAGGCTAACTTTTTTGGTGAATGGGAAACACGCTCTTACATGGCCAGTATGGTATCTTCCAGTTTCACGAAGATCATCAGCGTTCCCACGATGAAGGATCACTCCGCGGCGGGGGTCACCGGTTGTCTGAAAAACATTGGCTATGGAACGTTCAACAACGTGGATCGCTCTCACCGCCGTCCATTTTCCTTTACCGACCCGTTGATTGGAATCATGTGTTCGGTTGAACCCCTGCGCTCGAAGGCCGTGCTTCACATTATGGACGGCATGAGAATGCTTTGGCACGGGGGGCCGCTGAGTCAGAACCCGAAGTTTATTTTTCCCGCGGGCATTCTGATGGTCGGCACGGACCCCGTCGCAATGGACACCATTGAACTTGAAAAGATCGAGGCGAAACGCCGCAAAGAAGGCGCGCCCAGCGTGTGGTCACGCGATCCCAAAAGTCTGACCGACGATGGTGACGAGTTTTACGAGGATGCCACTAAGAACCTGTTCTACCGCCAGCCCCATCACATCGCCGCGGCAGGAAAGCTCGGCTTGGGTACTTCCGACCTTAAGCAAATCGATCATCGTGTGCTCGGTGCTGGCTGATGGACGCGACCAACTTCGTTGTGAGGTTCAAGTAAAAGTGGCGAGCGATTGGCCTACGTTGCTTTGCGACAATAGGCGCAGCGGCGGACAACTCCCGCAGCCGTGGCGAGCGCCCCGAAAAGCTCTATGGCAGGCTAGGGTTGAAGGCTCAGTGAGGAGCGCTCCGATCTTATACGACGGACTCCTCTACACCTCTTCTCTGGCGGGCTTTCTAAATGCGATCGACACTCACACCGGCAAAGTGCGGTGGCGGTTCAAAACTGCGGCGCCGATCCACTCAACGCCCTCAATGAATTCAGGGCAAGTTCTCGTCACTTGTGACGGCGGCACGTTGTATGCGATTGATTCGAGCAGTGGCGCCAAGATTTGGGATGTGCCAACCGGCGGGGAGGTTTGGACCTCGGCGGTCGTCGCGAAAGACACAATCTTCTTCGGCAACACAAACGGCCACATGCAGGCCGTGAGTTCTGCTAACGGGACGCGACAGTGGCAACGCGCGCTGGGGGGCAAAATCTACTCGACTGCCTGCATTGCGGGACAACGCGTCTTCGTAGGCAGTAGCGACGGCCGAGTCTATAGCATGGATGCAAAATCCGGCGACATTCTCTGGAAGACGCCCACTGGAGACGGCATCGACAGCTCGCCAGCCGTTGCCAAAGAAACGCTGTTTGTGGGCTCGCTCGATTATTTCTTCTACGCGATCGACGCGGTGAACGGGGACATTCGTTGGCGGCACGAAGCCGAGTTGGGTATCACCTCGTCGCCGGCCATTTCTGGCGACCTTGTTGTTTTCGGATGTAAGGCCGGCGTCCTCCGAGCGCTCAACGTGCACACCGGAAAAGTGATATGGGCGCAGCGTCTCGGCCAAGCCATCACCGCACCGCCGGTAATCAGTGGAGGTACCGTTTGGATCCAGTCGGGAATGACCTACGCGCTGAACCTGGCCGACGGTAACATTCTCTGGCGGGCTAGCCTCGGAAGTTCGCTGCAGTCCGCGCCAGTAGTTACAGAGGCAGCGGTTTATTTGACCAGTATAGAAGGCAGCGTTTATGCGCTGGCTTAAATCCGTGGCCTTGCCGTCCTTGACCTTGGCCATGCTGCCGCTCCCGGCAATCCTGGGTTCACCCCAGAACCGCTCGTTTGTCCACCAGCAGCGCTACGCGATGGGTACGGTCTTTGAAATCGTGATCTACGATGAAGATTTGCCGCGCGCAGAGGCTGCTGCGCGCGCCGCTCTTGATGAAGTTGTCCGCCTCGACGGTATGATGAGCAACTACAAGCCGGAAAGCGACCTTAGCCGGATGAACCGAACTGCGCATTTTCAGCCGGTGCGCATTCCCCGCGAGCTTTACGAAGTCATCGAAGAGTCGCTCTTTTACTCACGTCATTCCGACGGGCAGTTCGATATCAGCGTGGGGCCAGTGGTCGATCTATGGAAAGCGGCTCTTGCAGGCGGACCCTTGCCTACGGCCGCTGACCAGGCTTCGGCCCTGCGTTGTGTCGGATATCAGAAAATCGAATTGACACCGCCTGACGGCATTCAGTTTCATTCGGATTGCATGCGACTGGATTTGGGTGCGATCGGGAAGGGCTACGCGGTCGATCGCACAGCAGAAATACTAAATGCCAGTGGTATTCACCGGGCTTACATCGACGCTGGAGGCAGCACCATGTACGCTCTGGGCGCACCGCCAGGAGGCAATGCCTGGCGCGTTCGTTTGCGGGACCCCTCCCGTAAGCTCGGGCCAGAAGTGATGTTGAGTAATAACAGCGTCTCGACCTCCGAGCAGAGCGCTCCGAGCTCGCTTCAAGGGGATGCGCCGGGCCACATCATTGTTCCCGGGACGGGCAAGCCCTTGCAAACACGCTATGCGATCAGTGTTACGGCGCCGTCCGCTACTGCATCCGATGCACTCTCAACCACGCTGCTTCTGCTCGGCCCCACGAAAGGGGCGGCCCTGGTGAAGGCTTTGCATAACGTATCGGCCATGTGGATCGCTTCTGATGGCCAGCGAACAATTGTCGGCGACGGTGTCAGTTTCTTTCTGACCGGAGAGACCCACCCGATCCACGTCTCGCCGCTCAAAGATAGAATCGCTGCAACTTCAAAAACTGCGACCGAATTGCTCCCATGAAGCGCATATCCTTCCTCGGCATGCTGTTTCTTGGTTCGATTGCCGCGTGCACCCCAGTAACCGCGAAAGTCTTTCTCCGCGTGGAGGCATCGCCCCTGCCACCCGCCGACAAAACCGGAATCCGGGATGTGGTCTTGCTCTGGCCCTTGCGGGATCTATCGGTCGCCGCCAAACTCCACTCCCAGGGTTACCGCGTTTTTCTGCAGTGTGAATCAAAAGACCTCGCCGCCGCCGTCGCTACTGCGGATCGCCGAGCAGTCACAGGCATGATCGTCACCAACACTGCGCCTTCCAGCCAATCTCCCGCCGCCGAACAGCTTCGTGCTTACTTCGCTGCGCATAAGAGCCTGACATTCCGCATGCTGGTCCCAGGGGGAAAACAGCCGCAGATGAAGGGACGGTTGGTGGTCGAACGTGACGGCGTACTGCAAGTTTCCAGTCCTTCCTCCCAGCCTTGGCTCGATACCAATCTCGCGTTGGTCAGGCTCGCGCAAGCTACGGATCCGGACTCACTTCCGATCATCTACGATTTTCACTGGTACACGTCGGAGGCTCTACCTGATGCATGGCACCCGGATGCCGAGGCCTATCGAGTGGCGATCGCCGAAGCGGACGCCATTCGCTCAGACGTCACCATCGATCTTCCCGGCTCGCTGCAAAGGGCGCTCGTCGCGGACGATCCTCGGGCTTGGAAGCTGTGGAAAGCTGTCATGCCCTATCTGGACTTCTCCTCTCACGCGGCAAAGGAGAGAATGCTGCCGGTGGTGAATCTCGGTGTCATCGTGGATGACGCACAGGCCAACTACGAGGCCATTAACCTGATGGCGCGTCATAATCTTGCTTTCGAATCCGTTCGCCCCTCGAGCCTCACGCTGGCGCGCCTCAGTAGCTGGAACTCTGTCGCGGTCTTTTGCCCTCTGAGTAAAGAAGCCGTCGCGCTGCTTCGTGACTTTGCCGCGAGTGGCGGGATCGTCATCTTCGTAAATACCCACGACGAATTTCCCTGGCACTCGACTCCGCCGCTTCGCCAGGAATCTCGCGCAACCGTTTACTCCGTCGGCGCAGGGCAAGTAGTCGAGCTGGCCGAGCCGGTTGTCGATCCCGAGAATTTCGCCCGTGACCTGCGTCGTCTGATCGGTAGAGAGCGAGCAGCCCTGGCTCTGTGGAACTCACTGACCACACTCGTAACCGGCTATCGCCAGCAAAGTCGTCCCAACATTACGCTGTACCTTGTGAACTACTCGAACCAGCCCGACAGCGTGCAAGTTCAAGTGCAAGGCCGCTTCACCCGGGTTCGATTGGAATCTCCCGAGGAACGCTGCTGCGTTTCTCTGCCTTTTGTTGAACGCGGCGGTTTCACTGAATTTACAATTCCGGCCCTCCGCATTACTGCTAGAGTGCGTCTCGACTCGGCTCGGGAAGCTCCGCCCCACCGTAGAAAGAAAGGGTGATAGATGCCGAGACTCAGCTCGCGTCCACCAGGTGCCTCATGGGAAGTTGGTCGCCGACTGATCGCTTCCGAACTCTTCGGAACCCATCCTCAGTATCGGGGTTGAAGGCATTTCCTGAAGCAGTTTCTTAACGTAACATCTTCGCCTTGGCAAGCCAGAACCCAGGCGCAGCAACCTGCGTAGGAGTCACAATGGGTGGACAAAACATAGAACGGCGGCAGATTCTTCGCTTCATCGCCGTCGCCTCAGTGGCGGGTACCTATCCGGGATTCAGCAAATGGTGCTTTGCTTGCGTTCCAGATCATGTAACTTCAACCATCTCAGGATCGGCCCAAACGAAGCGCGAAGCGTTCAAGCCCTTGTTCTTTCCCTCGCCAAAATACCGGATGCTCGAGCATCTGACTGAGATGATCATTCCCGCAGATGACACACCGGGCGCCAAAGAGGCCGGGGTGGCGGAGTTCATTGACTTCATGGTTGCTAATCGCGTTCCGATCACCGCCAATCGAGACGTGCGTTCGACCGACGACGCCTTAGAGTTGGGCAACGAGGCCCAAAACCGTTTCCTGCTAGGCCTCGATTGGATGAACGCGCGCTGCAAATCAGAATTCGGCCACGATTTCATGGATTGCCTACCGGAGCAGCAGCAAAGTTTTCTCGAGGAATTGGCTTACAAGGCGAAGTTCAAGCCCACAAACGAGAGTGGCCGCGAGTTCTTTCGGTTGCTGCGCGACTATACCGTCGTCGGCTATTACACGACGAAAATTGGCCTGGAGAGCTTAGGCTATCCAGGTCTTCGCGTGGTCTGGCCTTCTATGCCCGGGTGCAATCATCCGAGCGATCCTGAGCACATTCATCTTCACGAACAAGCTGACTCGCCTCGAGCGGCTGCGTCTAGCGCGGGTCAGAAAGGAGCGGTCTGTGCCCGTCAAGAAATTTGATGTGGTTGTCGTTGGAACAGGTGCCGGCGGCGGGACAGCGATGAAGATGCTGTGCGAAGCAGGCCTTCGCGTGTGCGCTATTAATTCCGGCCCGCGGCTCGAGCCCGCTAAGGACTACCGTTTGCACCGCCAAGTTTATGACTTGAAATATCGGGGATTTGGAGATCCCTTGAGGCTCCAGGACAAGGCTCATCAGGAGCCCTACTCGGTTGAAGAATCAGAATACAGCGAAGGTCACGACCTTTTCGAGCACGACGTGGCCTACTCGAACGCGCCCGGCACCGATTGGTACTGGAAACGCTGCAAAGCAACTGGGGGCAAAGCCAATTTCTGGGGTCGCTCTTCGGCGCGCTTTGGCGATATCGATTTCAAGGCCGCCGATTTGGACGGCTTCGGCGAGAATTGGCCTGTGGACTATGCGGAGATTGCGCCTTGGTTTTCCAAGGCAGAGCGGTACATGGGCGTTGCCAGCACCGTTCAGAACCGTCCTAGCAATCCCGATGGCGATTATCTGCCGCCGATTCCCTGGCGGTGCATCGACTACATGATTCAGAAAGGTGCGGAAAAAATCGGGGTGCCCTATCTACCCGACCGCTGCGCCCAGCTCACCGTCGCCCACAACGGGCATCCCGCTTGTCACTATTGTGGCAACTGTAGCCGCGGTTGCGACGTCGGAGCATTCTTCTCTCCGACTTGGTTCACCATCCCGGATGCCGAAGCGACGAAGAATCTCACACTGCTGACCAACGCCTTGGTGCGCTGCGTGCTCGTGGACGAAAACGGGCTGGCCAAGGGCGTGGCCTATACCGATCGCGCCACCCAGAGAGAGGTTGAAATTTACGCCGAGGTAGTGGTGTTAGCCGCGTCCTGTGTGGAAACCGCCCATATCATGTTGAATTCAAAGTCCCGCCATTGGCCTTCCGGCATTGCCAACTCCAGCGGACAGTTGGGTCGGAATCTTTGCGATCACTTGTACGGTGGTCCCGGCTTTGGACACCTGCCACAGCTCCTGGGCCAACCCGCCACGCCGGACAATATAGCGGACTCGACCGTCGCCTGGATGCCCCGCTGGCAGAACTTGAGAAACCCGCGTGAGGAAAAATTCATTCGTGGTTATTCGGTCTACGTTGGTGGTGGGTGTGGAGAATTTCCAGGCTACTACAACCAGATTGAAGGTTTTGGTTCGGAATACAAGAGCAATATCAGGCGTTACTATCCGACTCCCGTTGGCGCTTTAATTCAGGCACCTTCTTTGCCGAGCCCAACCAACTTCGTGGACACCGACCCTGTCAAGAAGGACATCTTCGGAATCCCCCAGCTCCGCTTCCACTTTCAGTGGGGCGAGAATGAGCTTCTCATGTGGGAGCACTCCAAGCTGATGATGATCGATCTCTTCAAAGCCATGGGCGGTGAAATGTGGGGTGCCGACAGCGAACCAAATCGTCCCGGGACCAGCCTCCATGAAACGGGCGTCTGCCGGTTCGGAGCGAACCCCAAGACTTCCGTCACCAACAAATGGGCGCAGACCCATGACGTTCCGAACCTGTATATCTGCGATGCCAGCATTTTTCCAAGTCCCACGGATAAAACGACGACTATGCCGATTGTGGCCTTTGCCATGAGAACCTGTGATCATATGCTTGGAAATTTCGGCAAGGGCGTCCATCGCCGTGCTTAGGCTGCGCGAGGGCGAAGATGAGAAGCCTGCCCCCTTCTTGAGACTGGTAGCGCCAACTGCCGAACTTCTACCGTTGAAGGCATTCAAGTCGGACGGGACGGCGAAGCTGTCCGATATTTTGCGCGCGATCTACTACGCGGTGCAGCAAAGCAACGCCAACGTGATCAACATGAGTTTCGACATGAAGACTTCGTCCACGGAATTGAAGAACGCACTCGACTACGCGACCCAGCTCGGCCTGACGTGCTGGGGCACTTCTTTCAGCGCTCCGCCCCAAACTGGCGGCTCGTCGCTTGATCCAACCCATTTGACAGCGTCGTAGCCATCGTCCGATTCGTGGCGAATCGGATACCACTCGCCTTCCGTTGCGTAGCTCCCGCGAACATCCTGAATAGCGCAACTCACAACAGGGTTGCCGATTCCGTGAAGCTCTTCTCGCCGAACCGCGTAAAGTGTGACCCTTCCTTCCTGTTGACATTCCACAGGAAGCGATGTACGCTCCTGTGGACAGGCCACAGGAACACGATGGCGAAAAACAAATCAGAAATTCTTCAAGGCACGCTCGATCTGATGGTGCCGAAGACCCTCACGGCCATGGGTCCATTGCATGGCTACGGGCTCGCGCGTCGCATTGAGCCAATTAGCGAACAAACGCTCGAGATTAACCAAGGCACGATTTATGCGTCGCTGTTTCGTCTGCAACAACGGGGCGGATCTCTGCGGTGACAGCAGAATGGAGTTAATGCGCATGTTTGATTGGCTTCGAGTAGCGGCAGCAAAAGCGCGCGCGTTGTTTTCGAAACGTCGTCTCGATGAAGACTTTGCCGAGGAGCTGCAGACGCACTTGGCCAGCCTCACCGAGGAAAACCTCCACAAGGGCATGAGCGAAGAGGAAGCGAGGCGCGCTGCTCGGCTGCGCTTGGGAGGGCTTACGCAACTCCGAGAGGCCCACCGCGAGCTCCGAGGCTTGCCGACTGTCGAGACGCTGTTCCGGGACGTGCACCACGCGCTGCGAACACTGCGTAAGAATCCCGGCTTCACGCTGGTGGCGGTTCTCACCTTGGGTCTCGGAATCGGTGCCAATACCGCCGTCTTTAGTATGGCTCAAGGCTTTCTGCTCAAACCCCTTTCTTTGCCCGACCTCGATCGCTTGGTCGCGATTGGTGAGTTGCAGGCGTACGACCACAACGATACGATTCGCGCTTCCCCGGCAAACTACCTCGATTGGGTTGCTGAAAACCGATCGTTCGACCGAATATCGGCGTTCGATTGGGAAAGTGTGAATCTCAGCGGAGTAGCCCAGCCCCTGGCGGCTCAGGGGATCCATGTCTCGGCAGACTTTTTTGGAGTACTGGGAGTAAGACCTCTTCTTGGACGCACCTTTTTGCCGGAGGAAGATCAGCCCGGGCACGAACACGAAGTAGTTCTCACCCGAGGCCTTTGGGAGCGGCAATTTGGTAGCGACCCGAATGTCGTTGGAAAAACCGTTCATATCAATGGCAGCGCCTACACGGTTGTGGGTGTGATGGACAAGGATTGCAAGTTCCCGCAGACCGTCGAACTCTGGCTCCCGCTGGCACTGGACGCGCGAGCACAGCACAACCGTAACGATCGTTACCTGCAAGTGATGGCGCGCCTCAAACCCGGAGTTACCCGAGAACAAGCCCAGGCAGAAATGAAAATAGTGTCCGCTCGACTCTCGGATCAGTACCCTCAAACGAACCGCGATTGGACCGCGCAGGTAATCTCGCTGCGCGACTACGCGGTCTTCCGCGGCAGTGGCCCATTTATGTTCCTGCTCATGGGTGCGGTCGGTTTTGTGCTCCTCATCGCCTGCGCCAATGTGGCTAACCTGCTATTCGCCCGCGCAACCGGACGACAAAGAGAGATTGCAGTGCGTGCTGCGCTAGGTGCGAGCCGATGGCGAGTTGTGCGTCAATTGCTCTGCGAAAGCGTGGTGCTCGGACTGCTCGGTGCGGGCGCCGGAGTGTTACTGGCGCAATGGGCGATCTACCTAATCCTCGTGAATATGCCACCGGACCTCGAGCGGTTCGTAGCTGGCTGGGATCAAATTCGTCTGGATGGTACAGTCTTCGTCTTCGCTCTGGGTGTGGCAGCGACCGCGGGGGGCCTTGCCGGTCTCGCTCCCGCCTTCCAAAGTTGGCGGCCGGACTTGAATGCCGTCCTAAAGGAAGGAGCGCGGAACAGTTCCGGTGGCCGTTCGAGTCACCGCCTGCGCAGCGCGTTCGTGATCGCTCAAATTTCGCTCGCGCTCACTCTGATCGTGGGTGCCGGGCTCATGGTCAGGGGCTTTCGCGGTCTTCTTGACACCAATCGCCGTTTCCATCCAGAGAGTCTGCTCACGATGCGGCTGGTTCTGCCCGATTCCCCAGCATTCAAAGACCGGCACCGGCGCGCCGCATTCTATGACCAAACGCTCAAGGAACTAGGTGCGCTCCCGAGCGTTCGCTCGGCTACGTTGGTGACGGGCTTTCCTTTCTCGGGTTTGATGAACAATGGTAGTTTCAGCGTCGAAGGGCAACCAGCTACTGAGGCGGGTGCCCAACGCTTGGCAATTATCAAAGATATCAGTCCGAACTATTTCGGGACGATGGGGGCTCCCCTGCTGCAGGGCAGGGCGTTCAGCGATCTTGACGGACCAGATTCGGCTCCGGTTGCACTCGTTAGCGAACGTTTAGCCAAGCTTCATTGGCCGAACCGGAGTCCCCTCGGCCGCCGCATCGAGGTCGGCGCCCAAGACTCCGCCGACCCCTGGCTAACCATTGTTGGGGTAGTGGGCGACATCAAATACGACTGGGCGGCTGTTTCATCCGAGCCGGTCATCTACCGGCCGTACCGTCAAGCGCCGCAGAACTACGTGGCTTTTGGCCTGCGCACTACCGTGGAACCCGACTCTTTGGTTTCCGCCGCCCGTTCCGCCGTCGCCCGCGTCAGCCGCGACCAGCCTATTTTCAACGTAGAAAGCCTGGATCGCGTGATCCGCGACAACACGCTGCCAATCGCCTATGTTGCAGTGATGATGGCCGTTGCTGGGGCGCTGGCATTGCTCCTTGCCTCGGTCGGCGTGTACAGCGTCATGGCCTATTCCGTGGCCGAGCGCACTCATGAGATTGGCGTCCGCATAGTGGTCGGGGCTCGGCCCAGGGAGGTCGTGCGCCTCGTCGTTTGTCGCGGCTTTCTGCTCACGGTCTTGGGATTTGCTTTTGGTTTGCCGTGCGCGTTCGGCTTGGCTCACCTGGAGGCAAACTTGCTCGCCGGCGTCAACGCAAACGACTTTTGGACCTTTTCCTGGGTTTCCGCGCTGCTGGGTTCCGTTTCACTTCTCGCCTGCTATATCCCGGCTCGGCGTGCCATTCGCGTTGATCCGATTGTGGCATTGCGCTACGAATAGTTCGTTTCTCAGTCTGTCCAGTTGAGGGTCTAAGCATAGAAGAGGATCGTCAGCGACGACCCGGAGGTCTGGTTCGATAAGCTCGAAGGCCAATAGCAGGGCTGTTGCGAGCTGGGAGGGCGCCATGTCTTTTTCGAAGTCGAAGTTGTGGGTTTCATCGCGTCAGATGCGCCGCTTCGAAGCGCCAGGAGAGGTTTGCAAGTGCATATCCCAGATAACAAATCGCTAATTGCGAGGCGAATCAGCGTAGTGAGACACGCTTGCAGGAAGGGAAGTCGCCAGCGCTGATGTGAATAGCGCAGCGCCTTCCGAGTTCAGATGAAGTTCATCCGGCTGAAAGTGCACCGGGCTCATGAGAAGGTTCTTTTTTGTCGAACCGTTCTAAAACCCACGCTGCAGGGTATCTGATCTCCTTTGAACGCGAGGTGATCTCCACGTTCGCCATTTAGGATTGATAACAAGGCCCTTCACTCAGGGGCAGCGCGGAACGGCGCCGTTTCTCCTGGTACATTGCTCGATCCGCCTCGGCGATTAGCTCCCGAATTGACACCGGATTCCACGGATCAAAGCGCGCTGTCCCCCAACTGATCGAAAACCTGCGATGAGTATCCTTGCGGCGCTGCGAGTTCAGGTACTCGCTCAGGCGTTTCCGAATACAGGCTTCGCTTTGACCGGAAGCTTCGATGGCCAGCGCCGCGAACTCGTCGCCCCCAAAGCGGCCAACCACGTCGCAATCGCGAAACGTAGCTTTCAGGGCCTCCGCGGTCCACCTCAATGCGGCATCGCCTTCGGCATGACCGAAAACATCATTAATTTCCTTCAGTCCGTCAAGGTCAATGAAAAACAAAAGTAAGCTGCGGTCAGAGCGGTGAGCAAGCTTCAATTGCCGCTCCGCGAGGGCCAGGAAACCGCGCCGATTGTACAGCCCTGTCAATTCGTCCTTGAGCGCAAGATTGCTGAGCTCCGTTTGCACCACATATTGCTTGGTCGCACACTTTAGCGCACGCCTAAGAAGGTCGCGCATGACGCCACTTTCCGCGCCCTCCAGGAGTGCCGTGTTGGAACCGGCACGCACATCCCTCAGTAGGCTGGCAAGCTCCCGGTTCGCCTCTTGCACCAGGGCTTGAAAGACCCTATCGAGAGTCTCGTCTGCCCCTCGTCGAGAGCGCCGTCTCCGGTCTCGAAAATCGGCCTTGGCGTCAAGCGAGATCTTCAACCTGGCGGAGTCTTCTAGCTGGCTTGCGGTTTGTAGGATTCCCGTAGGATTGTGTGATTCTCGGCCGATCTTGCTTCGCTCTGAAGAAGTGGCCATCGATCCCTGGCTCGGTAGGACACTAGGTTCGCACTGGCCGGGTTCCTCTGTAAGTGCGTCCAAGACTTTGGACGCTTTGACGAGTCGAGCGCTCCAGGGCACTTTCGGCACCGCCTGAACCTCCCAAGAAACTGGGGATGGGGCCGCCTCCCTTCCAGGGCAAAGGGATGTTGGGGTGTCTCAGGCGGGGCCCTGAACTCGGAGGCAGCCCCCCTCCTGGGTGCACAATAACTTCTTGGCTTTCGAATACAATCCGGTGAATCACGCAAACGACGCTAGGAGAAAGATTGAGAGTGCGGCGGAAGAAATCGTTGATGTCGCAGGAGGTTAGGCCTGGATTAATCCACGCCGAATGGCATAGCGAACGAGACTGGCAGTTTCATGAATATCGAGCTTCCGCATGAGTCTAGCCCTATGGGACTCCGCAGTCTTTACGCTGATTCCGAGCTGCGAAGCAATATCCTTGGTGGACTTCCCCTCGCCAACCAACTGCAGGACTTGGCGCTCGCGCGTAGAAAGAGGATCCGGCGAAACATAGGTCTTCGACAAATAGGCGTCTACGACAGCGCCCGAGATGCTGGGACTCAGATAAACCGACCCCCTGCACACCTCTCTAACGGCATGAACCAAGTCTTCGGCAGCTTGGCTTTTCAGGACATATCCCTTTACACCGGCGCGAAGCGCTTCGGTGACGTATTGATCTTCGTCATGCTGGGTGAGAAGAATGACTTTCGTTTTCGGCGTGGACTTGATCAGTTCGCGGGCTGCGTCGACTCCGTTCAAAAGCGGCATGCTGATATCCAGAATGGCCACTTCAGGCTGGGTCTTATCGGCCAGACGCACGGCTTCCTGTCCATCGGAAGCCTCGGTAATCACCTGGATTCCTTGCTTTTCTAGCAAGGCCTTGAGCCCCTGACGGACCAGCGCATGATCATCCGCAAGCAAGACGCGAGTGGGCATCGTTCTCTCAGCAGGTTAAGAAGCTAGGGCGACCCCGGGCAATCGGGTGGTTGCCCTCATTCGCTTGGGGCGAAGACCTTAACCCGATAAAGAGGATCACCGTTGAAATCTCAAGAAGATCGCCTATTGCATTGAAACTATTGATTTTAGATGTCACACCTCAAGAAAGGCGGTTTCGCCTCGAGCGTAATTGACCGAAGACCCAGGTCGTCTCAGAATGGAGGTTGTAGAATGGTGGAACATCATCGAATTTCAGGCTCTTACCTTTCGCCAGAGCCAGAGTGGTCAATCCAAAGAGGAGCTGTTGAAAAGCTGTAGACGCAATAAGGAGCCATGATTACTGAACGACGGTGTATTCCGAGGAGAAGGCTGGGGGGGATTTCCTATTTCGAGTTTGAAGCGGGAAGCGGCGGAATTGTGCTCGATGCCTCCGAAAAGGGCCTCGCGTTCCAGGCGGCCGATGCCGTTGAACAACTGGGCTCCCGCAGAATTCTTATCTCCCCGCATCCTGGAGAGCGCATAGAGCTCAACGCCGACGTGGTGTGGATGGACGGATCTAAGAAAGCCGGGGGCTTGCGATTCATTGACCCCGGGGCTGATAGCTGTAATCGAATCCGCGACTGGCTAAAGCGAACAGGCGAATCGGGAGCCTCCCACGAGCGCCAAGAACACCCGCTCCCCACCGTGGCGGTTCAAGAAGTGCCGGATATTCCTCCTGGCAGCTCTAAACTTTATACGAGCCCGATCTCACCGCAACGAATGCAAGTCCGTGGGCAGCAGCCGGTCGAGCCCCGCCTGGCCCCAATTGTGATGCCCCTCATGAACCCGGATTTGACCTGGCAATCGCAGAATTCTTCCGGGGTTCGACGAGGTTTCTTAAACCACATCGCGACAGTATTCCTTATCGTGGCGTTTGTATTGGCGTGTGCAGCGGTCGTTGAAAACCTCGGTTTGGTCGCGAAGTTCCGTCCAAAAGTCGCTATCCTATTAATTCGTCTGGGTGAGAAACTGAACGGAACTACCCACTCGCAAGCCCGGATTTCCTCTCCCTTGCCAGGGTTGCCCCAGGTTGCGACGCCGCCTCCCTCTCGAGCGAAATCAATTTCCGACGCCCCTCACCCGGAGCCGGTCGCAAGTTCAGATCCAGTTAATTCCTCGGCCCAAAATAATTCTGAGACTCCGAGTCTAAAGACTCCTCGCGCAAAGCAAGACGCAGATCATTCAGCTTATTCTCGAACTCCGAGCTTTGCTCAAGAGAGAAGCATCGACGCAAATCGCCTCTGGTCTGCGGTACAGGCGGGCAGCTCTGCGGCGGAAGTGGCCCTGGCACGGCTTTACTTGAAGGACGAGGGTGTTCCCAGGAATTGCGAGCAAGCACGGATCCTCCTGAGGGCGGCGGCCAAGAGTGGAAGCCGTGAAGCCCGTCAACAATTGCAGAAGCTGCGCATATACGGTTGCCGGTAGCGCCGCGGGAAATCGTTTTGCGCCGTACTACCGACGGGTGGTGTGCAACTCGAACAGGGCGCGAAGGCTAGCATTTTTCCACGATCATTTCAGGGTTGTACTAACCCCCGGCGAACCGCATACCGCACAAGGCTTGCGGTTTCATGAATATCCAATTTTTGCATGAGTCTGGTTCGGTGAGATTCGGCAGTCTTCACACTGATTCCCAGAAGGGAAGCCACATCCTTTGTCGACCTTCCCTCGGCAATGAGTTGCAACACCTGGCGCTCCCGAACCGTAAGCGGATCGGAGGGCGCTTGCGATCTTGTGCGGTAGGCCTCCACAACCGCCCGGGAAACGCCGGGGCTCAGATAGAATTGGCCACGCGAGACCTGTTGAATGGCGTGAACCAGGTCGTTCGCCGCCTGACTCTTCAG
>Ga0126381_100004223_pt1 | contig 15621 bp, 13 predicted proteins | sample PanSoiMetPlot_28_FD_96465 | JGI IMG/M metagenome (GOLD analysis project Ga0126381, IMG submission 96465) | Tropical forest soil microbial communities from Panama - MetaG Plot_28 | ecosystem: Environmental > Terrestrial > Soil > Tropical forest > Bulk soil | place: Panama | collected 2016-02-17 | reverse complement strand
GGGGAAGAAGTTCGTCGTAACCGCGGCTCCGATCACGCGCTCCGCGCGGCCGTGGTATGAAAAGCTGAGACCGTCTTGCGACTCCGCGAAGGCGCCGTCGAAGACATCGCCGCCGCGGTTGAGCGCTTCCGCCAAGGGAGCCGGGAGGCCGATGAGATCGTTCCGTTTCACGCGGGCAGAGACAAAACGAACCAGGCTCTCCGGGCGGTCTACCGGCAACGGCTTCCACAGCATCGCGTCCATCGCCGTGAAGATCGCGGTGTTCGCTCCGATTCCGAGCGCAAGCGAGAGCACCGTCACAGCTGTGAAACCGGGATTGCGCCCGAGCACGCGGAAGGCATAGCGAAGATCCATGATGAGATCTTCGAGACGCGTCCAGCCCAAGGCGTTCCTGCTGTCCTCGGCGATCGACGCTGCGTTACCGAACTCGCGCCGCGCCCGCAGGCGAGCTTCTTTCTCGGATAGTCCGCTCTCGATGAAGGCGGCCGCCTTTTCTTCCAGGTGCGCCTCTAATTCCTCACCGATCGATTGCCGAATACCCAATCGCTCAAGAAGGCGTCTCATGTTTGAGCCATCTCCATCACGCGTCGAAAGCCTTCCAGCATTCGGTCAAACGCAGAAACTTCACGAGCCAGTTGTCTGCGGCCCGCTGCCGTAACCCGGTAGACACGAACTCGCCGGTTTCGTGTTGATATACCCCACTCCGACGAGAGCCACCTCGCTTTCAGCATGCGCATTAGCGCGGGATAAAGGGTACCCTCTTCCACCTGAAGCAGATCGTTGGAACCCAGACGGATTGTTTGCGCGAGGGCGTACCCGTGCATCGGCTGACGGCGGAGGGTCTGGAGGATCATCATTTCTAACGACCCAGGGAAAAGGTCGCGCGTTGGCTGTTCACTCATGCCTGTTCGCTCTATGCCTAGAGTGAGCCGATGAAGAGGTTTTGTCAAGAAGAAAAATCGGGTCGGTCACCCCTATGCCCGAACCGATGTCACTCCTCCAATGGGCTCACGGTAGCGCCGTGTCAGCCTCGCTTTTCCTCAATCAACCCATGGCCTGGGTCTACCGGCTGTCCGGTCAGACGGAAGCGACGGTTCGGACAGACAACGGACTAGGGAAGAAGGAAGTGAAGGATTATCCAGTCTGCCAGTGCGATATGGCGTTCGCCCGCTACCTGAAAGGCGAACGCTTACCCACAGATTCCTCAGACGAGGCATAAGGACAGAGCAGCGTAACGTCAAATATCGGTAGGCTCGGTGCCTTCTGTCCAGCTTTCGGCTGACGCGCAGCCGGGAACAACCCGAGCTCGTGAGAAGATGGGGTGCATATCCGGTTGGAATGCTTCAACGGACCGACCGTTCGTGATTATCTCGGATATGCCAAGTCGTGGTTGGGGGTCCGGTTCGCTCCCTTGTTGAGCGTGGCCTTCATCGACGAGGATGAGAGTTTGGAGCGCCTCTTCGGTATAGGCGACTCCGCGAGGCGCCGCGCTCTCAGCCCTGAGAGCAGAGAAAATTCGATTTCCCATGTCCTTCAGGGAAAAACTCCTGCTCTCAGGACCCACATTTGCCAGGGCTGTTCCTTCCTGCCTCTATTTGTTACAGTCCTTGACGAATCGACACGAAAGAAGGAAAAAATTCAGCGTACCTTCCTCTTCGCAATCTGTTCGCGCAGCCGCTCCTCCTTCTCGCGGGCCTCGGGCGTGAAGTTCTCCCCGAAATCCGTTAATTCGTATAGCGGCCGGATTTCGACGTCAGATTCTCCGGGCATCGGATTCGGACAACGCCTCAACCACTCGACGGCCTCGTCCATGGACCGAACCTGCCAGATCCAGTAGCCGGCAATGAGTTCCTTGGTCTCCGGGAACGGTCCGTCGATTACCGTCCGTTTACTTCCCGAGAAACGGACCCGTTTGCCGTGCGACGATGGCTTTAGTCCATCGCCTGCCAGCATGATGTCGGCTTTTACCAGCTCTTCGTTGTAGTTCCCCATTGCCGTAGCCAGCTCTTTGCTCGGCATCACCCCTGCTTCGGAGTCCTTGGTTGCCTTTACAATGACCATCACCCTCATGAGTCTTCTCCTTTAATCGTTGGCTGGAAGTACTGATTCCAACCTCTGTATGAACGTCGAATGACGACCGGCAAGATCGACAAAGTTTCAATTGCCCCGATGAGAAAGTTGGCATTCGAGGAGTGGCGCACTGCCGGGCCTAAGCCGTGGCCAGCACAGTGAAATCCGATTACCACAGGATGAAAACCTTTCTCCTCGGCCGCCTGTAGTGCCAGCGGACGCTTGTCCGAGTTCGGCTCACGTTCATGGTTGCCGAGCAGTGCTCTCCCGATTCGTCGGTAAACCGGAAGTTGGCCCGAAACGATAGCCTGATAATTCGTATTATCGCCGTCTATTCGGTAGCATTCGGCTGCCAAGGGTGGGAACGCTAACGGTACGATCAAGCCGTCGGACCGGCGATGTTCGAGAACTAACGCGCCACGGGCTCCATTCCGCTTTGGAGAATTGCCGGTTTCGCGTCTTCCGACGCGAGAAACGCGATCAGCCGCTGGGCAGCGTCTGTCTGCTTCGAGCCGGTCACGATTGCGGCCGAGAACACCATGACGTTTTGGATTTCCCGGGGAATCGGCCCGACCAGATCGACTCCCGGGACGTTCACCAACTCGCTAATGGGCCGGATGGCGATCTCCACTTTTCCATCTGTGAGATCCGAGATTGACAGAGGCTTAACCTTGGCGGAGATTTGCGGGATCCCGAGTTCAGGAAACACCTTTTCCTTGAAGTAAATGCCGCTGGTGCTGACCAACTCGATGGACTGCGCGCGAACCAGCATCTGCTTGAAGCCTTCGACGGTACGGATGTCGGGCCTAGGTGCGCCAGACCGGACGGCCACACCGATGGGAGTCTGCGCCAGGTCCATGGCGCTTCCCGCGAGGATTCTGCCGTCGGCGACGAGGTCGCCGAGTCCTTCCTTCGAGAGGATCACCACGTCAGCAGCGACGCCGCGGCGCAGTTGGGAGGGAATAGTGTTGGGTGCGCTTCCTTGTGACGCCCCGCCCAGAGTGGTGATCGCGATTCCGGTGCGCTTCTCGAAGGCAGGGACGAGTCGCTGGTAAGCGGCCGAGAATCCACCGGACGTGAGCACGGTGATCTGGGCATGGGACGATACAGGAGCAATCGCCATTACGGCAATCAGAGTGAGCGGAACGATGCGAGCGGCGCGCATAAGAACCCTTCGGTGCTTGTTCACGTATTGTACACTTGTGGCGGGTTAGCACTGGATCGCGTGGAGACCTTCCGCCCGAGCCTGTACTTTCCGATCAGGATGTCCTTCGGCCTGGATGGGACGCCGCTCTGCCGTCCTAGCTTGGATTCGGCGGCGTGCGAAATTCCCGCTGCGAGTCTTCCTCATCTTTTGAACGTCTTGTGGCCCGGAGTTGGAAGCAGCGGACCACCTTTCCCGAGGCCGGAGGTCTGCATAGGTCTGTCGCCCTCCTGCTCTGTTTTCAATGGTCCCTGAAAACTTGCAGCAGCGTGTCGTGGAGTTCGCGGGCAATCTGCGTCCTTTCAGACAAGCGTTCGTCGAATCGGAGCGTAAGTTGAGCTTCGGTCATCTTGCGGACGCGGGAACCATTGCGGTAATCACCCAGGCCGCCACCAGGAACGCCACACTCGCGACGATGGTAAGAGGATTCCTCGACCCGGCGCCGGCGAAACAACGGAACCAAGTAGTACTGCAGCAGGAAACCGCGATCAACGAAACGCCAACTGACAAAAAAAAGCGGGCTTTGAGCGAGACAAAGACAACAGCGATCAAAATAGAGCAGCGAAACCGCGCCGGGCTGAAGAAGGTCGAGCCGGACCGCTGCAAAAGTGATTCGCAGCAGGCCGGCAACGCCAAGCCCGGATTGCTCGGCCGACTTTACGATTTCGGAGCGCGCCATCGTGGCCTCGATGCCGCGGTTCGAACAGAACCTCTATGTGATTTCAAGATGTCGCGGCGGCCCCTCTGAAGGAGTCGGGCTACTGGAATCGCCGTCAGTCCAACTACCAGCGACGTGGTAGCCGTTGCAGCCATCTGCACGGGCTTCGGGACACCACGACAGCGGTGCGAGCCTCAATGCATAGACCGGATCGACGGCGTCGTGGATGCATCCCACCCTCCGCCGAGACCTTTGATCAGCAGTACACTGGCCTCCATTCGGCGACGCAGAATGTCAATCGCATTCCTCTCGTTCAATAGCTCAATGGTCTGAGCAACGAGCACCTGAAGGTATGGGTCCGCGCCGCCTTTATAGCGATACGTGAACAGTTCCACTCCTCTTTTCGCTTCCGCGACTGCCTCGTTCTCCTGTTGGGCCTCCTGCTCCAGCACACGGAGCGTCGACAGGTTGTCTTCCACCTCCTGAAATGCGGCCAGGACCGTCTCGCGGTATGCGGCAACAGTGGCGTCATAATTGGCGCGCGCCGCATCCGAAGTCGCACGGCGCCGTCCCGCATCGAACAGCGTTTCCGCCAGAGTCGGACCCACCGCCCAGAAACGGCTCGGCCAGATCAGCCAATTCGTAATTGCGTTTCCTTCGAGTCCGCCGGCCGCTCCCAACAGCAAGCTCGGAAAATATGCGGCGCGCGCAATTCCTATCTGCTCATTGGCCTCAGCCACGCGGCGTTCGCTGGCCGCAATATCAGGACGCCTCTCCAGAAGCTGAGAGGGTACTCCCACCGGTATGGCTGGCGGCCTGGCGGCCAGCGGCGCAGCCGGCAGGCTGAATTCGGCCGGAGGCTTTCCCATCAGAATCGCCAAGGCGTGTTCGTACTGTGCTCGGGATACAAAGACATCTGTGTACTGCACGCGCGCAGTATCTAACTGCGTTTGGGCCTGGACCACGTCCGATTCCGCCGCCGCTCCTCCGCGGAACAGTTCCGTCGTCAACTGGGCCAACTCGGTGTACCTTCGCACAGTGTCGGCTAACAACCGGATCTGAGCATCGGCGCTGCGCAATTCGAAGTAGTCGATCGCCAGTTCGGCATGCAGACTCAGTCTGAGGGTCTGGAGGTCGTCGGAGGTGGCCTGCGCCTCCTCGCCCGCGGCAGCCACAGTCCGGCGTATGCGGCCCCAAAGGTCCACCTCATAGGAGACGTCGAAAGGCAGGAGGTACTCGGCGGTGGAGCCGATGCCCCTCGATCCAATGGGAAAGTATGGCGAATTTGGCGAGTCGCGGAGAGTGCTGATGTTGGGCGCCGTGGAAATCGATGGAAAAAGTGCCGCCCGGTTGTATCGCACCATGGTGCGGGCTTCGCGGTAGCGCGCCTCGGCGGCTTTGAGATTCAGGTTTCCGGTCGTCACCTGTGCCTCCAGACCGTTCAACTGAGGATCGCCGAAGATCTCCCACCAATTGCCGCGCAGCGCCGCGGCCATCGGTTTGGCGGTTTTCCATTGATCCGTTTCTTTGAACGCGTCCGGCGGGGGCTCTTTATATGCCGGGGTCATGGGGGCGGGGGGCTGGCGGTACTTAGGGCCGACCATGCAGCCCGCCAAGAGGGCCGCCCAGAGAATCGCGGGCCAGACACGGAGATCGATCATTGCTGAGCGCTCTTTTGGGAGACGACCCGTACGGGCGCGCCCGTGATTAACGCGTCCGGCGGACTGAAAATCACTTCATCTGCGGGAGTCAGCCCGGAAATCACTTCAACTGTACCCCCGTAATCACGGCCAATGGCGATCGGGACCAGCTCCGCACGGCCGTTTCGAACCACTCCGGCGCGCAGTCCCTCGGAGCGGAAGAGCAAAGCACTCGAGGGAATCGATACGGCCTGGGTCTTCACGGGCAGCTTGAGATGAACCTGGACGTAAGCGCCCGGCAGCAACCGGCCTGTTGGATTGTCGACATCCACTTCCGTGTTCAGGGTGCGCGAGGCTAAATCGATGGAGTTCGAGGTCCGGGCGACCTTCCCGCGGAACGCCTGGTTCGGAAACTCATCCAGCGTGATAGCAGCTATTGCACCCAGCCGCGCGGCGCGCGAATAGACTTGAGGAACCGCGACGAAGACGCGCAGTGTGCGGATCTCCGCCAGTTGAAACAGTTCGCTGCCCGGCGGATTGGCGCCGGCGTCTATGAGCCAGCCGATATCCGTGTTGCGAACCGTGACGATGCCGTCAAAAGGAGCATAGACCTTCTCGAAAGACACAAGGTCTTCCAGGCGGCGGACATTGGCGGCGGACGAATCGACGGTCGCCTGCATGGCCCCGAGGTTCTCGGCGGCCTGATCGGTCGACTGCTGGGAGACCGAACGCGTCTTAATGAGACCTTCCCACCGGTCCGCCGTGATCTTGGCCAGCGCCAGGTTCGATTTTGCGGTTTCCAGGTCGGCACGCGCCTGTAGGAGTTGTTTGTCCAACTCGGGCGTATCGATCACGGCCAGCAAGTCGCCCTTCTTCACACGCGCTCCTATGTCGTAGAACCACTGGACGAGATATCCATTGGTGCGCGCATAGATGGGAGAACTCGTATAAGGCTGCGTGCCTCCGGGCAGTGTGATCTCTTCCGTGGGCGGATTCTCTTTCGGGTGGATCACGGCAACATCGGTGATCGCGGCCTCCTCCGTCACTCGCTCGAGGATGCTTGCCGCCTGCAGGCGGCCGCGAATGCCGGAATAAATGAAAAACCCGAGCGCCAGAGCAATCCCCAGGAGCAGCACGAAAATCGGCCGCAACGAGCCTGGCCGTGTTGGGCTATCCGCGGCGGAGTCGTCCCTGGAACGGACTTGCTCTTCATTTGTCTCGTTGGATGACATTGGCTTTACACCCGGCCGTGCTGGTGGACCGTTTACTCACTGCAGACGCCTCCATCTTCCGTGTCCCGGGCGTGAAAATCCGCACGCGCCCCGCATGCCATGCACCAGACCGAAGACCGCAGGGACGAACAGGAGGGTAGCAACGGTGGCGAAGAGCAAGCCGCCGATTACGGCGCGGCCCAGAGGGGCGTTCTCCTCACCTCCATCGCCCAGGCCGAGCGCCATGGGGATCATGCCAATGATCATCGCGAGCGCGGTCATTAGCACAGGCCGGAAACGCGTGAATCCCGCTTCAATGGCCGCGTCCGGCGCGCTCACGTTCGCGGCCAGACGTTCGTTCGCGAAGGCTATGACGAGAATGCTGTTCGCCGTAGCGACTCCCATGCACATGATGGCCCCCATGAGCGCGGGCACACTCAGGTGGGTATTTGTAAGAAACAGGAAGACAATGATGCCGGCCAACGCCGCCGGAAGCGCCGTAATAATTATGAAGGGGTCTAGCCACGACTGGAAATTCACCACAATCAGCAGGTAGACCAGGACAATCGAGAATCCAAGCCCGGCCAGCAGGCCGGTATAGGATGTCTGCATCGTATCCAACTGCCCGCGGACTCTGAAGAAGCTGCCTCGCGGCAGCAGCTTCCGGTTTGCATCGACGATCCGGTTGACGTCCCGGCCCACCGCCCCCAGATCGCGATCCTGCACGGCGCCATAAATATCGACAACCCGGCGAATGTTGTAGTGGGACACCACCTCCATCTCATTGCCCCGACTGATCGAGGCCACATCAGACAGGATTTCGGGATGCACCATGGCGAGCGAACTAATTGGAATGTTCCGGATGTCATCGAGAGACTGAATGCGATATTGCGGCGTTTGAGTCACTAGGCTGTATTGCACGCCGTTCTGCCAGTTCAAGAAGAAGGTGGGCGTGGTCTGGAAGCTGCCGCTCAACGAAACCAGCATGGCGTTGGTAATATCACGGTCGGTGTAGCCTCCCTGTGCCGCCTTCGTCCGGTCGACCGTTACATTGAACCTCGGGTAGTCGGTTTCCTGTTGAATGCGTAAGTCCGTGAGCCCGGGGACGTGCCGGAGCTGGTGCATGACGCGGCTGGCCAATTCGTGGTTGGTCTGTATGTCCTGCCCTTCCACCTGGACGTCCACCGGCGCGGGCAACCCGAAGTTGAGGATCTGCGTAGTCATGTCGGCCGGTAAGAAGTAGAAGGTAGTTCCGGGGAACTCGCCGGGCAGTTCCTTCCTAAGACTGCGGATGTAATCAGCGGTAGGATGCCGATTGGCTCCGAGCGAGACGAGTATGTCCGCATCGCCGGCGCCGATCACGCCCGATGTGTTGTACATGTAATTGAGCTGACTGTAAGGCAGGCCGATGTTGTCCAGGATGCCCGCCAGCTCCCGTTGGGGAATTCTCTGGCGAATCGACCGTTCCACGAGGTCGCAAAGCATGGCGACATCTTCAATTCTTGTGCCGGTCTTGGCGCGAAGATGAAGGATGAACTGGCCGCTATCGGTGGTTGGAAAGAAATCCTGCCCCAGCCATGGAACCAGCGCCGCGGCGGAAAGGCAAACCAGAAGAAAGCCGGGAACAAAAAAGCATCTTGCCGTAACCAGAGCCGTCAGCAGCCGCCTGTATCCGCGGCGAAACCGTTCAAAGTTGCGGTCGAAGACTCTGACCAGCCAGGTGAAAGGATTGCGGGAGCGCGCCGCACCGGGTTGCGGAGCTTTCAGGAGATACATCGCCAATGTGGGAACCAACGTACGGGACAGAAGGTAAGAGGCAAGCATGGCGAAAATGACAGCCTCGGCGAGCGGCTGGAACAGAAAGTGCGCCACACCCTGCAGAGAGAACATCGGAAGGAAGACAATGCAAATACACAGCGTCGAGACCATGGCGGGCGTGGCGATCTGCGCCGCGCCCTGAAAGATGGCGTCATTCAGAGGCTGGCCTTCCTCCAGGTGCCGCGCAATGTTTTCAATGGTCACGGTGGCGTCGTCCACCAGAATCCCGACCGCCAGGGCCAGCCCGCCCAGCGTCATAAGGTTGATGGTTTCGCCCCGGAGACCCAGTACGATCACCGACGTCAGGATGGCGAGCGGAATCGAAATTGCGATGATCACCGTGCTGCGCCAGCTCCCCAGAAACACCAGAATCATGATCGCGGTAAGGCCGGCGGCGGTGAGGGCTTCCCGAACGACGCCGGAAATGGCCGCGCGCACAAAGACCGACTGATCCCCCAAGAGTTGTATCTTCAGCTGCGTTGGAAGCGTCTGCTGGACGCGCGGCAGCAGGTCACGAATGCCTTGGACGACGTTGAGTGTCGAGGCAGAGCCCGATTTGACCACGGTGATCAATACGCCGCGGCGGCCATCCTGGCGCACGATGTTGGTCTGCGGGGGGAAGCCGTCGCTCACACGGGAGATATCCCTGAGATAGATCGTGGAGTTCCCGACAACCTTGACAGGAAGGTCGTTGAGTTCTTGCACCGTTCGTGGCGCCGAGTTAGTGGCGACGTCGTACTCGAATTGATCGATTTTCGCGGTTCCGGACGGCGCAATTACATTCTGCGTGCTGACCGCACTCAAGATGTCTTGCGGGGAGAGTCCTTTCGATTGCAGAAGGTGGGGATCCAGGTAGACCATGATCTGGCGCTGTTTTCCACCGTAGGGATAAGGAACCGCCGCCCCGGGCACGGTGACCAGCTGGGCCCGCAGGAAATTCAACGCCAGGTCGTTCAGCTCTTGTTCGTTCAGGCCGGGTCCGGAAAGCGATAGCTGGAGAATGGGCACCGTGGAGGCGTTGTAGTTGATGACCAGCGGCGGCAGCGTGCCTGGGGGCAGTTGCCGCAAGATGGTTTGCGATCCGGCGGTGACCTGCGCGTTGGCTCGGTCGATGCTTGCACCCGGCTGCATGAACAGCTTGACGACCGCGGTCCCGTTCACGGTGGTGGATTCGATGTGTTGGATATTGTCCACTACTGTTGTCAGAACCTTCTCATAGACCGTGGTCAGGCGGCCCTCCAACTCTTCCGGGTTCATGCCTGTGTAGGTCCAGGCGACGGCGACAACTGGTATGTCGATGTTGGGAAAAATATCAGTTGGGGTCTTTAAGATAGCCACTGGGCTCAGGATGAGGATCAACAGCCCGAGGACAATGAAGGTGTAGGGACGATTGAGGGCAACCTTAACTATCCACATCGTTGCGGATCCCTTGCGCTGGCCCGCCGAGGATCAATGCGATCTTTGCGTCTGATGACGGCAAGCCGATTCGAGACTCAGTAATTTAACCGGCTGCGCTGCGTGTGAACCCGGGCATTTTGGGAAACTGTCGTGATCTCAGGTGGTTAGCCCCCGGACCCTGCGTGGAGGCAAGCAGGAGGAAAATCGCCTTTTTTACGAAGCAGACCCAAACGTGTTTGGATGGCCGTTAGCCCACCAGTAGAAATAAAATGCTCTCGAGTCGGGGGTCGTAGGATTTACGCGGCCTGGAGCGGAATGAGATCTGCTGCGACACTGGATGAGTTGAGGCCGCAAATGTGTTTGATCCGAACGCGCCGGTTCTGAACCAACTGCCCTGCTCCCTGACAGGAATCGCGGCACGTGACGGTGCCTATCAAATTGTGCTTGCGTTCTCCACTCCTTGCCAGGAGGACGTTATGGAACCCGCACACAACATCGCGGGGATCGATGTTCATAAGAAGATGCTGGCGGTGGTAATCGCCAATGCCAGACACTCCGAGTTGCAGTTCGATTGTCGCCGTTTCGGAACGACCGCCAGCGAACTGCCGATCCTATCCGCATGGTTACAGGAACGAGCGGTCCAAGAAGCGGCCATGGAATCGACCGCGTAATACTGGAAGCCGGTGTGGGTAGCGCGTTGGCTCAGGCCGGTGCGTAAGCATGGGCCAGTATGTCCTCGCGACAAATCTTGTCGTAGAGTGACGCCGAGCCCTCCTGCGACAAGAGCTCGCCTCATAGAAATCTTCCACGGATCAAATGGATTTCTGGCCTATTTATCTCATCTGGGTGCCGTAGCGGCTGCCAAAACGCCGTTACCGGAGAAGTGGTTCTTAGCATGAAGCAGTTCGGGGATCGATCCGCCACTAAACTTAACCGGCGTACTCTTTGAAGTGGTCAAGCGCAAGCTGCGTATATTGGCCAACCTCGATCAGGTAGCCGTCTGGGTCGCGCATGTAGCAACGCCATTCCCAGCCATGGTTGTCGAGCGGCTCAGTGAGAAAGACCGCGCCTTTGTCGCGCCATAGTTTGTAACAGGCCCAGATGTCCGCGACACGTAAATTGAGAAAGCTGTTGGCTCTGTTAGGATTCGGAGGGGTTTCGAGGAGAACCTCGGGCTTATCGGGCGTTGGACCGCCACCGGAATTGAGAATGATCCAAGAGTTGGCAAGCTTAATGTAGCAGGGATCCTCCGGCCTGATCACTTTCCCGCCAAGAATTCGGACGTAGAAGTCCTTCGATTTCTCCTGATTCCTCACCGTGAAGAAATGCGTGACGAAGAAGCCTTCGCGTGCAACCGGCGCATCAGGAAGATTCATGGCGTTGCCTCCCTCTATCGATTATCGGATGCCGCCGGGTCCTCTTGGGCTTACATCAACTCATTCGTTGCCAGTGAATCGCCGGCGGTTCGGGTGTCAACTGGAAGTGACCCACAATGCGGCTGGCTGAGTGCCTGCGCACTCTAATGGTCGGTCCCGAGGCGACCCCCGAGGAAGTCCGGCAGGCATATCTCGATATGGTCCGGGGTGTGGCATCCGCCGGTTCCCATCGGATCCCCGGCTGCGGCAGGTCGCGGAAGAGCGGTTGCGATAGATCAATGAGGCCTACACGCTGTTACGCAGCGGTGGCGGAGTACTCTCGAACAGCCCTGAGCCATCGGCGACCGGCTTTCACTACGCCGTCGGGGACGGAGGCGCCAGCGGCGGAGGCTCCGCATCCGCAGAGAGCGCCGGCACACCAGGATGACGCGAGCCGCCCCGCAATGGTGCCAGTGGAAACGGGCAAGCCGACCAGGGCGCCGGCGGGCAAATCGCCGCGCCGGTGCGCGCCGGCGACGGCCTCACCATCCGACCTAAGCACCCGCGGCGGCGTGAGCTTCTGATACGATCGGAACGCGGCCTTCCGCTGCCGGGTGAGCTGGTCATCCACCTGGTGCGTACGCACGGCATCGTGGAGCTCAGTTCGCGGCCGGTTCAACCGGCTCCTCCCGAAGACCTATACGTTCAGCTCCACAGGCAATAAGTCTTTTGTTTTCTGACAAACGATTGGATCTCATCAAAATTCGATCAACTGGTTGACAGATAAATACTGCAGTTGATATCATTCAACCAGATGACCGAGAAAAAAGGGAAACTGCGGGCAAGTAGCCAAGCACGCCGTAGGGATCTGGTGCAGATCGCATATCGTTTGATCGCGCAGAAGGGGCTGGAAGGATTCCGAACGAGGGATGTTGCCGACGCTGCGGGTATCGACACAGGCACGCTCCACTATTACTTCCCCTCGAAAGAATCCCTGGTTCAGGCAGTAGTCGAGCACCTAGTCGACGATTTTCGCGCCGTCCGGCCGGAGTCCAGCGACCCGCCCCAGAATGCGCTCGAAGAGCTTCGGAACGAGATTTTCGATTTGGTGCCGCGAGGCCGCGAATCACCTGACCAACTGCTGGTGATGCTAGACCTGAAGGCGCGCTCTTTCAGAGATCCAGCAGTGGCGGAGATCCTCGGACGAGCGGAGCAGGAGTGGTTCAAGGTTCTGACAGGAATCCTAAACCGCGGCATCGAGCAAGGCGTCTTTCGGGCAGACATCCGCCCCGGGACGGAAGCGATCCTCCTGAGCGCTCAACTGATTGGACTCTCGATGGTAGGACTGGCCGCGCCACAGCAAGCCGAGGCCGTTGCCGCGGCGTTGTTCGAGCAAATCAAAGCATGGCTTTCGAGGTCACAGAGTTAGGAATTCGATATGGCACGGAATCTCCAAAATAGAATCAGAGCGTGGCGGGTGGATGCCATGGATTTTGTCGCCATCCGCATGCTAACGGGCGACCGCGGCAAATATCTCGGACTGATATTCGCCATCGCTCTCAGCTCTTTTCTAATCGCCCAGCAATCCTCGATCTTCGCCGGTCTCATGGATCGAACGCGTTCTCAGATCCGCGATGTGGGTGAGGCCGACTTGTGGGTGATGGACCGCTCTATCCGGTATGTAGATGAGATCTATCCGCTGCGGGACGATGCACTGTACACGGTCCGCGGCGTGGAGGGAGTCAAGTGGGCCGTACCGCTATTCAAGGGACAAGCAGTCGCAAGAGCGATGGACGGTCGATTCCGCTCCGTGATCCTGATTGGCCTGGACGACGCGTCGCTTACAGGCGCGCCTCGCAAACTACTGTTGGGATCGATCGACAGCCTGCGGGAGCCGGATGCCATAATCATCGATTTAGCGGGCTACCACTTTCTGTTTCCTGGACAAGAGCCGCGACTCGGAGGCTTGCTTGAGATGAACGACCATCGTGCCAGGATCACCGGAATTTGTGATGCGTCGCCTCCGTTCATTTCTTCCCCTGTAATGTTCACGAAGTATAGTCAAGCAGTCAACTACATCGGCCGAGAGAGAACCCAGCTGTCGTTCGTGCTAGTAAAAGCGCAGGCAAGTGTGCCGGCTGCCGAAGTGGCCCGCCGCATCACCGAGGCGACAGGATTGCGGGCGGCGTCTCGAAATGATTTCGGCTGGATGACGATTCTCTACTATATTCGCTATACCGGCATTCCAGTGAATTTCGGGCTGACAGTCGCGGTCGCGCTGATCGTCGGCACCGTGGTCGCGGGCCAGACCTTTTATATCTTCACGCTCGAAAACCTGAAGCAGTTCGGAGCGTTGAAGGCGATCGGTACCACCAATCGACGGATTGTGCGCATGATCCTCTTGCAGGCGTCGCTGGCCGGTTCCATCGGTTACTCGATCGGGATGGCGCTCGCCGCGGCGTTTTTTGAGATAGCGGATCGCAAGGAGGCGCTGCGCGGGATGACTATGCCATGGCAGGTCATGGCCGGAGCCGGTGCGCTCGTGTTGGTTATTGTGTCGGTATCCAGTTTGATCAGCATCCGCAAGGTCATCAAGCTGGAGCCGGCGGTTGTCTTTCGAGGGTAACTGCCCTCTTTCAGTCTGGAGGGGAAATCATGACGAACGCGGTCAACGCTAGAAGTGTGTCCAAGTGGTTCGGCGAGGGAGAAACTCGCGTCCAGGCATTAACAAGCCTGGACCTGGAGATCCGTATGGGCGAACTCTCCATACTGATGGGGCCATCCGGATGTGGGAAGACGACGCTGGTTTCCGTGATCGCGGGCCTGCTCGACGCAAGCGAAGGCGAACTCGACGTGTTGGGCGAACGCCCCGCCGAAATGTGTCCAAATGAGCAGATCCTCTTCCGGCGCCGCAATGTTGGATTCGTGTTTCAACAGTTCAACCTGTTGCCGGCGCTGACTGCAGCCGAGAATGCAGCCGTGCCATTGTTCGTGGCGGGGCAGCGGCAGCGGGAATCGGTGGCCAGGGCCGAGGCGCTGCTGGCAGAGTTGGGCATGGCGGAGCGTGCGCACGCATTGCCGAACCAGCTTTCGGGCGGGCAGCAGCAGAGAGTCGCCATTGCGCGGGCGCTCATTCACGATCCGCGCCTCGTCGTCTGCGACGAGCCGACATCGGCGCTCGACGCGGAAAGTGGGCACGCTGTCATGGAACTACTCACTCGAATCGCGGTTCGTGACGATCGAGCCGTCATTGTGGTCACCCACGACAACCGCGTGTTGGAATTTGCCGATACCGTTGCCCACATGGAGGACGGACAGATTGTCGAAATCGAAAGGAAACGACCATCATGAAACGCTACCTGCTGCCTGTTTTAGCCGCGGCATGCCTGTTATTTGCAGTGTCATCAACGCTGACTCACCGCCGTATCGAGAGGACCACTCTTCCTCCAGCACCCCCACCCGAGGCGAATTCGACCGGATCGGTGGCGGCAGTAGGATTGGTCGAGGCGCCAACCGAGGACATTCAACTCAGTTGCGCGGTGTCGGGAATGGTCACGGCGCTATACGTCAAAGCCGGTGATCATGTGCGCGCCGGACAAGAACTCTTCTCGGTCGATGATCGCGATCTGCAGGCGGACTTACTAGTCAAGCGAGCGGCGCTCGACACCGCGCGAGCGCAGTTGGCGAAACTCGAAGCCCAACCGCGTCCTGAAGAACTGCCGCCGCTCGAAGCAAAAGTAACGGAGGCGAAAGCTCTTCTAGCAGACGCGGAGGTCCAGGTAAAACTGATCGAGGGGGTATCGGATCAACGAGCAGTGAAGAAAGAAGACGTGCTCCGAAGGCAGCAGAACTACAACGCAGCAAAGGCGCGGCTGGCACAAGCCGAGAAAGACCTGTCTCTTACCAAAGCGGGCGCGTGGGCACCCGACCTGGCGATCGGACGCACCCAAGTAGAACAGGCCGAGGCGGCGTTCCATCAGGACCAAGTGAACATCGAACGGATGACCACACACGCGCCGATCGACGGAACGATTCTTCAGAACAAAGTGCGGCTCGGACAGTATGCGCAGTGCGGTCCGTTGGCCGAACCGCTCATGATTTTTGGTGGAGCAGGAGCGATGCATGTGCGCGCGGACGTAGATGAAACCGACGCCTGGCGCGTGAAGGCGAGCGCGCCGGCAGTTGCGCACGTGCGCGGGAATAGCCGCATCACCTATGCGCTTGAGTTTGTACGGTTCGAACCGACGGTGATTCCGAAGAAATCTCT
>Ga0126381_100004222_pt1 | contig 15621 bp, 14 predicted proteins | sample PanSoiMetPlot_28_FD_96465 | JGI IMG/M metagenome (GOLD analysis project Ga0126381, IMG submission 96465) | Tropical forest soil microbial communities from Panama - MetaG Plot_28 | ecosystem: Environmental > Terrestrial > Soil > Tropical forest > Bulk soil | place: Panama | collected 2016-02-17 | reverse complement strand
CAGCCTCGGACTCGTCGTGCCACTCTTCCTGTTCTTCCGGGCTTTGGGTGAAAAGGAATGTGACGACCAAATCGTAACGATCAGCGCTGGAGAACTGGAGGGGCTCGCAAGACATCTTTATGGACGCGGAAGCGGCATGTAAAAGCCAACGAAATCACGCACGTCTCAATCACGACTGATTGGCTCGGATTCGACCCGCATCGACATTACGGCGAAGGGACGGCAACGCACAATCCTGGATCAACTCTTGAGCCAGATGCCGTTCGGCTTGCGTACGAAATAAGGCAGGATCTGGGAATGCAGTAGCCGCCGCAGGCAAGTTGAGCAAATCACAACTCCCCGGCGATCGCTTCTCTTTACGTGTCAGCAGCTCCCAAAGGCGCGGGTGGGGCCGCAGCCATCCACTGCCGTATCCTATTTTGAACCGGCCACGACTGGCGGCATTCGCCTCCCCAGCCGCAGCTTCGATGAAAATGCACCACTTAACTGGCTTCGTTTTTCCAAATCGCGCTCGAAACACACACCCCCGTGCCGGAACCCCTCACATGAGTCATTCCCGCCGCGAACTTTTAAAAAATTAGCGCATTCGATCCGCCCGCACCTGCGTATTAGCTTCATGAAAGGCAACGGTGACTTCGACCTTGGCCCAACCGGCTGCAATCGCGCGAACGGCCGCCGCCAATGCGGACCGTGCGTTCGAAGCCGCCCTACGCGAAAACCAGTCCATGGTCTTCAGCCTGGCCTTCCACTTTTTGCAGGACCACGCCGCCGCCGAAGAACTTGCCCAGGAAGTTTTTCTCGAACTCTACCGCCACTGGAGCGACATCCAATCTCGCGAACACCTCGTCCACTGGCTCCGCAAAGTCTCGAGCCGCCGCTGCATCGACCAGGCTCGCCGCCGCAAACTCCGCCGCCACGTGAGCCTCGACGAGGCGCCCGAACCGTTCTCACTAATGCCCGCGACCGATCCGCTCGTCAAGCGCTACACCGAGCAGTTGCTCGCCGCACTCGCCGACGCGCCCCGCATGATCGTGATCCTCCGCTATCAGGAAGGCCTTGAGCCTGCCGAGATCGCCGGCTTACTCGAAATGCCGCTCGCAACGGTCAAGAGCCATCTGCAAAGGTCGCTCGCTCTGCTACGGCGCAAATTGGCGTTCACCTCGCCCGATGAAAAGAAACCGATGGACAAACTATGACTGATTTTGAAGATCAACTTCGTCGCACCCTCGCACGCCGCGATCCCTCTCCGGATTTCGCCGCTCGCGTGATGGCGCACGTCTCGGCCCGCCGCAGCTCACGCGCGCGGTTCAGTGGCTGGCTCGACTGGCGTGCCTGGACCGCTGCCGCCGTTGCTGCGTCTCTGCTGATCGCCGCCACCGGTCTCGATCTCGGACGCCGCGAACGCATCGAGCGCGAAGAAGGCGAACAGGCGCGCGCCCAATTGATCCAGGCCATGTCTATCACTTCCGCCGAGCTCAACAAGATCCACAAGAAAGTACAAGGTGCTCTCCGATGAAACATCCGGCATTGTTTTTGTTCTTAATCGCCACGCCGCTGTTCGCGCAACCCTTGAAGCTTGACAGCCTCGACAAGCTCGCCGCCCGAGCGTCCGGCACGGTGAAGGTCTCGCTCGACGGCAACCTGCTTAATCTGGCTACCCGATTTCTCTCTAACGACGATCCCGACGAAGCCCAAATCAAAGTGCTCGTCAAAGGATTGAAGGGAATCTACGTCCGCAACTTCGAGTTCTCTTCCAACGGCCAATATCAGGATTCCGACGTCGACGCCATCCGCAAACAACTCCAGGATTCGAGCTGGAAGCCGATCGTAGAAATTCACAAGAGCAACGACGTCGACAACACCGACGTGTACGTCAAGGATCTCGGCGACCGCTTCGGCGGAGTCGCGATCGTGTCTGCTGAACCCCGGGAATTGACAGTCGTGCACATCGACGGCGTCATCGATCTGGACGGCCTCGCAAAGCTATCCGGCAACTTCGGTATCCCCGAGGACATCCGCGGAAAAATCGACAAAGTGGAAAGGAAGAAAAAATGACCGTACTGCCGCTCATCCTATTTCTTGCGCAGGAACCGTTAACGGCCGAAACCATCGTAGCCCGCGTCGCCGAAAATCAGGACCGCGCCAACGAAGCTCGCGCGGCTTACGTCTACCATCAGGATGTTCTGATCCGCCTCAACCGCACCAACGGAAAACTGGCGCGCGAAGAGAATAGCGAGTACACCGTCACCCCAACACCGAACGGCACGCAGCGCGAACGGCTGGCTTTCCACGGCAAGTACGTGGACCACGGCAAGACCGTCGAATTCGACAAGCCCGGCTTCGAGCACAAATCTCTAGACGCCGACGCCGGAATTATCGGCGGCTTAAGTGATTCTTTCGGCAACGACAAAAAATCGCGCGATGGCATCGAGCGCGATCTGTTCCCGCTCACTACCAGAGAACAGCGCAAGTACCGCTTTCAGCTCGAAGGCGAGGAGGACTACCTGGGGACGGCGGTGTACCGCATCACGTTCGAGCCGAGGAAAAACACAGGCGATGACGATGAGTGTTGGGCCGGCCAGGCCCTGATCCACCGCGACGAATTTCAGCCCGTCCTCGTCACCACGCACCTGGCCGAGAAGATCCCGATGTGGGTTAAGGCCGTGTTCGGTACCGACGTCAAGGCGCTCGGTTTCAAGGTGACTTACAAGAAATTCGCCGATGGCCTCTGGTTCCCAGTCACCTACGGCGGCGAATTTCAGTTCAAAGCGCTGTTTCTGTACTCGCGCAAAGTGGGCCTCTCGTTGCGTAACTCCGATTTTCATCGCCTCGCAGCCCACAGCGAAGTCAGCTATGCCGACATTCGCTAGTCCGAGGCCTTCGCGCTGCCTTCCTCGCGGCCCGGAACCCGGCGAATGGCAACCCGCGCAATGCGGTTGTGTTCCATCTTTATGATCGTGAATCGCCGGCCGCCGTACTCCACGCTCTCGCTTTCAGCCGGAATCTTGCCCAACTGAAACAACAAAAACCCGGCCAACGTTTCAAACCCCGCTTCGGCCGGAACCTCCACGCCATACTGCGTCTCAAGGTCGCGAATCGTGGTCGCGCCTTCGACATCGATCACCACGGCCTCGGCGGCCGGCTTCGGCCGCTTCACGTCGTGCTCATCGCCGATCTCGCCGAGGATCTGCTCCAGCGCATCTTCCAGAGTCACCAGCCCCACGATGGTCCCGAACTCGTCCACCACGATCGCCATGTGCTTGTGCGTGTTGCGAAACTCATCGATCAAATCGTTAAGCGCCTTCGTCTCCGGCACCACCAGTGGCTTGCGCAGCACGCGCGAGAGATGAAACGGCCGGATCGCGCGATTCTTCTCGATAGCAATGCGCCGCTCCTCCCAGATCCGCATCATGTCCTTATAGTGCACGTAGCCGATGATGTGCTCCGGATCGCCCTGATATACCGGAAGGCGCGAATATTGGTGCTCGCGCATGCGCCGGATCACTTGGTCAAGGCTAGCGTCCACCGAAATAGAGACGATCGCGTTTCTCGGGACCATGATTTCTCGCGCGTAGTAGTTCTGCAGTTCGAGCAGCGCCTGGATAGCGTCTTCTTCAAAACGGTGCAAATGGCCCTCGCGCCGGCTCGAACTGACAATGAACTTCAATTCTTCCGCCGAATGCCCGCCGCCAGAATGGCTGCCCTTCAGACCAATAGCACGCGAAATCGCTGCCGCGGTTCGCTCGGCGAAAAAAATAAACGGCGCCGAGAGGCGATCGAAAAGCAAAAGCGTCGGGGCAACAAGAATGGCGAGACGATCGGCCTTCTCAATCGCCAGATTCTTCGGGACCACTTCACCCAGCACCACGTGGGCGAAGCTGATGATCAGGAACGCGATCGCGAAACTGAGCGCGTGCATCCAGGGCGCAAGCGTGGGAGTGATCCAGCGATCGAATGCGAGCAGAATCAGGTTATACATGCTGTTCTCGCCCGCCCATCCCAGCCCCAGGCTCGCGAGTGTCACGCCCGCCTGCGTCACAGAGAGCAGGCGCGCGGGATTGGCGAGCAGGTTGAGGGCCGCCTGCGCACCAGCCTGTCCTTCTTCGGCGAGAGTGCGCAACCGGCTCTTGCGCACCGAAACGAGCGCGACTTCGGCCGCGGCGAAAAATCCGTTCAGCAGCAGAACGGCAATCAGGACGATGAACCGGTAGGGCATGCCTCAGCGGGAGTCGCTTCCGCGGGAGTACAGTGGAATTTTCCAGATGCAGCGTGGAAAAGTTGTCAAGTACATCAACTTGAGCATAGCCGTTTTGCTGGTGGTGGTCCTCTTTGCGGCATACTGGATCGCCTATCGCCCGCTGGCGCGAACATCGGGCGAGATCACCGCGCCGGTCTCCGAAAAAGCCACCGTCGCGCGAGACGCGATCGGGGTCCCACACATCCAGGCCGCCTCCTGGGAGGACGCGATCTTCCTGCAAGGCTACGTCACAGCACAGGATCGTCTGTGGCAGATGGATGGACTGCGCAGGCTCGCGGCGGGAGAATTGTCTGAAATTGTCGGACCGTCGGCGCTCGAACTCGACCGCGAAGCGCGCCGCCTGCGTATGCGACGCATGGCGGAAGAGATTTATAAGACGCTGCCCGACTCAGACCGCTCGGTTCTCGCGGTCTACGCGCGTGGCGTGAATTACTTCATCGAGACTCATCGTGGGAAACTCCCGCTCGAATTTACGCTGCTCCAATATGATCCGCGGCTCTGGACCATCGCAGATAGCCTGCTCTGTGGCTTGCAAATGTATCGCAACCTCACGACAACCTGGCGTGAGGAATTGCAGAAGGCCGCGATGCTCGAGACCGGCGACCGGGCAAAGGTCGACTTCCTTTTTCCCTCGCGCATTGGAGGAGACTATCAACCAGGCTCGAACGCCTGGGCGCTTTCGGGAAAACACACAGCCGACGGCAAACCGATTCTGGCTAACGATCCGCATCTCGAGTGGGGCATTCCATCGACTTGGTATCAGGTTCACTTGCGCGCGCCCGGACTCGATGTCACCGGCGTGTCGCTTCCCGGCGTTCCGTGCGTGATCGTCGGACACAATCAGCGGATTGCCTGGGGCGTCACGAATCTCGGCTTCGATGTGGAGGATTTGTACGTCGAGCGTCTGGATCCGCGCAGCGGCCGGTATTTGTTCAAAGGGCAAGTAGAACAGGCGCGATCGGAGACCGAGTGGATCGCCGTGAAAGGAGCGCGGCCGATCGAGTTTCGGCAGTGGATCACGCGGCATGGGCCGGTCACGATCGCGGAAGGCAATCGGCTCCTAGCGCTGCGGTGGAGTGCGGCGGAGCCAGGCTCGTTTCAGTTTCCGTTTCTCGATTTGAATCGCGCGAACAACTGGACCGAATTCACCGCGGCGCTCGCGCGATTCCCCGGGCCGGGGCAGAACTTCGTGTATGCCGACGTCGACGGGAACATCGGCTACCATGCTACGGGAAAACTTCCGATTCGGAAAAACTACGACGGCGACGTTCCGGTGGACGGGAGTTCCGGCGAATACGAGTGGGACGGATTCATTCCGTTCGATCAGTTGCCAACATTCTACAATCCGCCGCAGGGTTGGGTTATCACCGCCAATCAAAATCCGTTTCCGGATGACTATCCATATCGTGTTCACGGCAGCTTTGCTTCGCCGTACCGCTCGCAAGAGATTCGCAGCCTGCTGACCTCGCGCGGCGGATGGAAGCCGGATCAAATGCTCGTGGTCGAGAAAGATGTTTATTCGGCGTTTCTCGATCATCTTGCGAAGATGGTCGTGGCTGCGTACGACCGCTCGAAACGCGATCCGAATCTGAGCGATGCGGTCACAGTGCTGCGAGGCTGGAACGGCCAAATGGAGAAGCACACTGCGGCGCCGATGTTGATTTCGATCGTTTATCAGCAATTGCGCAAACGAATGGCGGAATCGGCGTCGCCTGGAAAGGCAGATTTGTACAATCCGCAGATGGCGCCGGCCGTGCTCGCAGATATTCTCGACAAGGGCGCGCACGGATGGTTTCAGGACGAGGACTCGTTGCTGCTGCGCGCGCTTTCGAACGGCATCGAAGATGGGCGAAAAACGCAGGGCAGCCACGTGAAGCGCTGGAACTACGGGACGTTCAATCAGCTCACCATCCGTCACCCGGTGGGCGACAAGCTTCCGCTACTTGGCCCGTATTTTAACGTTGGCCCCGTCGAGATGAGCGGCTCCTCCACAACCATCAAGCAGACGACGCTCGCGCTCGGTCCTTCGATGCGATTCATTGCCGATGTAGGCGATTGGGACCGATCGTTGAACAACATCACCATCGGCCAATCGGGGCAGTTCCTCTCGTCGCACTATAAGGACCAGTGGAATTCATACTACACGGGCAGTAGTTTCCCGATGCAGTTCCAGCACGTGGATGCGAAGCAAACGTTGACGTTCCTGCCGAAGTAAATCGCGTCAACGCGATCGCGGCTCGAAGCGGCCGTCGGGATGCAGGAAGTACTGGCGGCCGCGCCACTCGATGGTGTTGCCGAAGAAGCCGGCGAGCCAGAAGGCGAATTGCAGGATGTCTTCGATCAAGAGCAGATGGAAGCGCGGCGGAGTCCGCAGAATCCACTCGCAGGTTGCGTAAGCGGCCAGCACGCGCAGCAAGCAGGCGGCGATGAGAGCGGGCCACCACGACGGCTGAACCGCGCAGACCAGCAGCGCGAGTAAAAGAGGATGCGTGAAGAGCTGGCCGAAGTAGCCGAACGGACGAGAGCGCCGCGTGCTGCGTGCCCATCTCAAGCGATGAGCAATGCTGGCGCGCAGATTCTGGCTGCCGATCCGATGCTCAACGATGTTGCGAGAAAGGATGACGCCCATTCCGGCTTGCGCGGCGAACTTGCCCATTACGAAATCTTCGGCGAGATAGTTTCTGAGCTTAGCGAATCCACCGATTGCCGCGAGCGCCTTCTTGCGCGCCGCTATGGTCGGGCCGACGGCGAACTTCACGCCTTCGATCATGCGCGCGACCAGAAGTCCGGCCAGGAAATCCGTGTTCATGCCTTCGGCTTCGAGCTGCGACCAGTAGCTTTTTCCGGCGACCGCGCGATAGGGGCATGTGGCCATGGAAACGCGCGGATCGCAGAATTCGGCTGCGATGGAGCGGAGGAAGCCGAGCTCGACGCGGATGTCGCTATCGCTCATTACCAGTACTTCGTGCTGCGCTTCGGCGACCATGCGATCGAGGCTGTAGACTTTCGCGTTCGGGTACGGCGGGTCGCCGGTTATGACCAGACGTGCCTGGCGACTGGGAAATTTCTCGATCAGAGCACGAACAATCACGGCGGCGGGATCGGTGGATTCGCGGACGGCGAAGAGTAATTCGAAGTCGGGATGGTCCTGCTCGAAGAAGCTGCGGAGATTGGCTTCAAGCCCCTCATCAACTCCTGAGAGGGGCTTAAGCACGCTGATGGGCGCGGGTCGCTCGATCGCCGGGATCTCTTGCGAGAGGTAATTTCGCGCGGCGATCACGACCAGAACGCAGTAGACGAGCGATCCGGCGAGTAACGCGGCTGCGATGATCGCGAGCACTAGTCAATCCGGGCTTTGGTCTCGATCAGTTTTTGGATCGAGACCAGGAACTGGTCGACCGGTTGTGCGCCCTGGTCGCCATGCTTGCGGTTGCGAACCGAGACGGTGCCGTTCTCGGCTTCGCGATCTCCGACCACCAACATGTAGGGAATCTTCTGTAACTGCGCGTCGCGAATTTTCAAGTTCACTTTCTCGCTGCGGTCGTCGAGCTCGGCGCGAATGCCGGCGGCAGTGAGTTGATCGAACACTCTCTTCGAGTATTCGATGTGTCGGTCGGTGATGGGCAGCACGATGGCTTGAACCGGCGCGAGCCAGACCGGAAACGCGCCCGCGTAGTGCTCCACCAGGATTCCGAAGAAGCGCTCGATAGAGCCGTAGAGCGCTCGGTGCACCATGAGCGGCTGATGTTTCTTGCCGTCTTCGGCGATGTACTCGAGGCCGAAGCGGCGCGGCAGCGTGAAGTCGAATTGGACCGTGGAAAGCTGCCAAAGGCGGCCAATGGCGTCGACCAGTTTCACGTCGATTTTCGGGCCGTAGAATGCGGCTTCGTCCGGCGTGATCTTGATCCTAAGATTGAGCCGGTCGACCGCGCTTTTGAGTGCCTTTTCGCCGAGCGCCCATTGATCGGCCGTGCCGTCGTACTTGCCGCTGGCACCGCCGTCCCAGGTGGAAAGCTCGGCTTCGTAGTCGTCGAAGCCGTAACTCTTCAGAGTGTCGGTGGCGAATTCGAGGCAGCTCACCACTTCCTGCTCGATTTGTTCGGGCGTGCAGAAAATGTGCGCGTCGTCCTGCGTGAATCCGCGGACGCGCAGGAGGCCGTGCATGACGCCGGAGCGCTCATAGCGATAGACGGTGCCGAGCTCGCCGAGACGCACTGGAAGCTCGCGGTAGCTGCGCTGATGATCGGCGTAGATCAGGATGTGACCGGGGCAGTTCATTGGCTTGAGCTGGTATTCGGCGTCGTCCAGCTCCATGGGCGTGAACATGTTGTCGCTGTAGAAATTAGCGTGGCCGGAAATTTCCCACAGCTTGCGGCGCATCACGTGCGGAGTGTAGACGAGCGAATAGCCGCGCGCGAGGTATTGATCGCGCATCCAGTCCTCGATGATTTTTCGGACGATGCCGCCTTTGGGATGAAAGAAGATCAGGCCGGGGCCGGCGGATTCCTGGACGCTGAAGAGGTCGAGTTCCTGGCCGAGCTTGCGATGGTCGCGCTTCTTGGCTTCTTCGAGGCGCGCGAGATAGGCGTCGAGATCCTTCTTATTAAAGAAGGCCGTGCCGTAAATGCGCTGGAGCTTGGGATTGTGCTCGTTGCCTTTCCAATATGCGCCGGCGACGGAGAGCAGCTTGAACGCTTTGATGCGCGAGGTGACGGGCACGTGCGGGCCGCGGCAGAAATCGATGAAGTGAGGGCCGAGCGTATATTCGGAGAAAGTCTCGTCGGCTTTTTCCAGGATGAGTTCTTTCTTCATCCAGTCGTCGGCGTATTTCTTGAGGCCGTCGGATTTGGACGTGAGCTTGCGTTCGTAGGGAAGATTGCGGGCCTGGATCTCCCACATGCGCTTTTCGATTTTCTCGAGGTCTTCGGGCGTGAAAGGCTCGTCGCGCTGGAAGTCGTAGTAGAAGCCGGCGTCGGTGGGCGGGCCGATGCCGAGCTTGGTTTCGGGGAAGAGCTCGAGCACCGCGGCCGCGAGCAGGTGCGCAGTGGAGTGGCGATAGACTTCGAGCGCTTCGGGATTGCGCGAGGTGAGGATTTCGAGCTTGGCGTTGGTTTCGAGCGGGCGGGTAAGGTCGTAGAGTTGATTGTTAACGCGCGCAACGACCGCGTCGTCGGCCAGACGCGAGCTGATGGACTGGGCGACGTCGAGCGGCCGGCTGCCGGGCGCAACCTGCTTTTCGCTGCCGTCGGGCAGGGTGATGGTGAGGGAATCGGGCATTAAAGTTCAGGTTAGCATTCGGGGGCCGCGTACCTGCGGGTAACGCGAGCAAAGTGCATCGACTTAAGGCTTTCTAATCCTCAGCGTGGTCGGGCTTGTCCACTCCACGCATATTCGGAAGCGCGCTGCGATTGCTGAGCGGACTTGCTTTTCTGTAATGAACTCCGCGTCCACGCGAATGGACAATAAGCATAGTTGAACCTGGCTTGGATCTCCAGGCGGCCAGTCGAGTGGACGACGCATGCCTGAAGTCCCGATCTCGAGTCGATTCTCTCGCGTGTTGATGAATACAAGCCAAGCCTTTCGAAATCAGGACGAATCGCATTGAATGGTACGAGCCGGGCATTCCCGGAGCACTCGGGATGAAACACTTTCCTCCTAGAGTCGAACGTCTGGAGCTTCTATCGTCGCCCTGCACTCCATCAGCGCGCGTTCGCGTCCGTTGACAACGCAAATGCGCTGACCGTCTGAATCCGTGTCTGGCTCATGGGATGCCTTGATATGAATGTTAATTTCCTCTGGCGATGATAGTTCCAAGCGCACCAGACCAGCCTTCGGCGTTGACGTCGCCCCCAGTCTCTGCCGGCGGTTCAGTCTCTACGGCGGCTGGGACAAGCGTCTCCAGGCGCTTCAAGATGTCGCATACAACCTAGTTGTCGGTGAGTTGGCTGATGTCGAGATAGCCATCGGTTGAATAGAGTCCTGGAATTTCTGCGTGGTCCAGCCGAAGGAGCATAAGCCGGTCAGTCATTCCTTCTAAGGAGGTCCTGGCCGGCTCGCCATTCTAGCCCGCACCACTCCTTTTATGCGCGAATTATGCGCGTACTCGCTGCAAAGAAAAGAAGACTAGAAGGCGAGACTGTTCGTGGTAGAGTCTCGGGAGGTAGACATCTAGGTTTGGTCGCGCGAATTCGGCCCTGTGCCATTTTTCGTAGAGCACTTTCTTCTGCCCGATCGTTTTGGCGCTGGCCCGAAGCGATCTTCTCAACTCTCGTCCGGTATTCACCAGGAAACGACAATGCTATCTGAAAACGGAATGGCTCCTCTTTGTTACTCTTCGAGTTGCCGTTGTCGCTACTAGAGCTTTCCACTTGAGTGGTGGCGCGGCGCGCGATCCCGGCTGCGTGTTTCGCCAATAGCTGCGCCCCTTCTGTGGAGATCAAGTGCCAGCCCTGACATGTCGGGTCAGCGATCAGCGGCCCTGCCTCTCGAGCCAATTCCAGGCTTCCATCGCCCGTCGCGTTAGAGCGGGCTGTCCGGCACCGTATTCAGGCTCGCCTGGCAATGCTCCTAGCCCTACGTTTCCATTCTCGAGCATTGCGAGCAAATAGCCTTGATTCAGCCGGCCCTGTTGTTTGACGCGGTCGTCATAGCTGTTTAGGTGTACCAGTAGAATTTCGCCCAGGTCTTTCAAATCGGCCGCCAGCAATTCTTCTGCGTTCGGGAGAACGATTTCAACGGGCGGACAGGCACAACGGTATGATACGGCCCGGGATCTATCGCACGTTGAAGGTAAAGTGCACTCCTGCAAAATACAAACTGCGTTGGCATGACTAAGCGTATGAAGTGCGCCTAATCCGTCAGCGCGATGGCGGGCTTGGGCGGAGCGTCGGTAAGTCTCGTGTGCGCAGCGCTCATAGAGCATATTGTTAAGGCCGGTTTTGTGCGCTGTGATAGATCCGCAAGACGTCGATGACCGTTTCGGTCACGCGGTAAACCCTGACATCGGGCATTCGTGGAAACAGAATTTCCCGAGTGCCTTCCTCGCTGCCAGGCCCTCCACGGTCGGGCCATTGTTTCAACGAACGGATCGTGTCGTACAGCTTTCTTCGAAACGGGCGTCCATTTCCTCTTCTTCAACGAATTCGCCGCGATCCGCTTTCGCGATACCTTCCCGCCCGGCGGCGCGGAAACGGGCATCTTCTTGAAGCACGGCGTCCTTAATCAGGTATTCCAAGTCGGTTCCTGACCTAGTGGCTAGGTGCGTGAGCTGCGCTCCCTGCTCGGGCGTGAAATGAACTTCCATGCCCTCAACCTTAACGCGTTCGCGGTTTATCGAGCCGGCCCGACGTTCAGATGGTGGATCACGGTATCAGGAAGCACCATGAAAAGCAAAAAGCCGATCATCGCGTGCGCCACTCCTAGAAAATAAAGGTTTCGATGGCGGCGGTAGATTTGAATCGAAGCGTAGCCGGCTAGGGGTGTTAACAACATGAGAAACCAATTCGGGCAGTGCACGACTGAGAAGAGCGCAGCCGCTGTCGCGTCGGAAGCTCGCGGCGGGAGCGCGGTGTCGAATCGCTTTAAGAAATAGCCGTTCAGCAAGTATTGTTGGAACAGTCCCCAGGGCAAATAAAGAGCCAAACCCAGGGCGGCTCGGTTCAGACCGATGGGACGAATCGTACCAAGTAGTCGGCCGCCAACGAGCATAAGAAGGACAAGGGCAACCAGTGCCGGTCCGAACCGTCGGATGCATTCGCGCAGTTGGGTGATGCGAAACCCGAGTGAGCGGGCGCGCTCGTTCCGTGCGAAATGCGAGAAGAGGACGGCTGGGAGGATTGGAACCACAAACCACGGGTGGGCAAAGCGTATCAGCCAGATATACGCCATGATGGCCGCGAAAACCGCCAGCGGCTCAATTAAGCTGAGCTTTCGAGTCACACTCCTAGCGTATCGTGGTTTGTTACAGTTTGGTTTCTTTACGCGCAAACTCGTCCACTGAGTTGCCGAAATTACGGTTCACGTGGTTGACGATTCACTCCAACAGGCATAGGGCTTAAAAGCAACGAACCGACGGGCGCTCCGGGTCTTGTTATCAAGTTAGCAATGGCACCCATCTATTCTCAGGCCGATGCGGGTGCCGAGGATGTCAAATCTCCTCCGCTCAACCTGCGATGGAACAGCTCAAACGCCAGACCCAGGCATTGGAGCGTGAGAGCCGGATCGTAACGCGGGCCTTCATCGCGCAGGAATGCGTGCGCAGCGTTCACCTCGTGCCAGGTGAACAGCGCGCCAACCTCTTCGAGACGAGCTTTGATCAGATTCCGGCCTTCGAGGGGAATGTGCGGATCCTGCCGCCCCCAGACGTGCAGCAGCTCGCCGTGAATCTCGCCGGCTTTTGCGAGTGAGTCGTCATGCATGCCCTTGCCGAGGCCTCCTTTATGTATATCGGTTGCATAGAAACAAGCCGCTGCTAGGACTTCCGGATTCATGGCGGCTCTGAAAGCAAGATGTCCGCCGATGCAGATGCCCATGACGCCGAACCGCCCGGAGCAGAACTCCAGCGTCTTCAAGTAGCGCAACGCCGCCCGAGCGTCGGCATCGTACGCGGAGATTTCCTTTTGGATCTTGTGGGCGTTTCCGCGATCCGCGCCCGCCTGGTCGTAGGCGAGGACCTCACCGGCAGGCTCCAGCTCATGATAAATCTCGGGGACAATGACGACGTACCCGTGTCCGGCGAGCATAGCCGCCATGCGGCGAATTGGTCCGGTGACCTGGAAAATCTCCGAGAAGAAAACGATGCCCGGATATTTTCCGGAAGCCGCGGGCCGAAAGATGTACGCGCGCATTGGTCCGGCGGCGGTGGGAATGTCGGTGTACTCGCTATCTTGGATGGTCATAACCTGGGCGGGTTCGATTGTACCGAACGTGGACCACCGGCAGCTGTGCTATGTGAAGAACCCGGCTGTTTTTAGAGGCCGGGGAATAAATGTCAGCGCCTTTTTGACGGCGTCCATGTCACAATGCGCTCATAGACGGCACATCTTTACGTGAAAGGACGCCCTTTATGCACAAATTACTTCAGACCACGATGTTATCGTTGTGCGCCGCGTGCCCGATCGTTTGCCAGCATCCGAACTCATGAGCATGGGAACAGCCATGCCAACACCTCGCGCTGGAGCATTCACAGGAGTTATCGGAACGAAAGTGTTCGTCGCAGGAGGCACTTCAAACGCTGGCATCGTGAATGTCCACGAGATCTACGACACCGCGAACAATAGCTGGTCGCAGGGTGCGCGTTTACCGACGCCGCGTCAGGGCGGCGCGTCCGCCGTAGTCAACAATATTTTCTACGCGATCGGAGGGGCGAACAATGGCCAACTGAGCGTCGTGGAGGCTTACGATCCTGCGGCCAACGCGTGGTCCACTAGAGCCCCGCTACCTTTCATCCTGGATAGCATGCAGGCAGTGGTCGAGAACAACATCATTTATGTCGTAGGAGGATTCAACTCGGGCGGCGGAAGGCTCACGAGCACGCTCTCCTATAGTCCCAGCACCAACGCATGGAGTATGCTTGCGCCGCTGAAGGTAGGCAAATCGGACTCCGCCACGGGTTTGCTGGGCGCCCCGATCGTTTCCGCGGGAGGTCTCGGCAGCTCTGGGGTGATCACGGACACTGAAGGTTACAACGCCGCCACCAACACCTGGACGACGCTTACGCCGATACCGACCGCGCGTCAGGCGGGTTGCTTCGGAGTCATCGGGAACGGACATACGTAGCTGGCGTCGATTCCAGCGGGACTACGTTCAACGCCCTGAGCGTGACCGGAGCCTACAATTCGAGCAGCAACTCCTGGACGAGTGGCCTCGCGCCCATGCCCGTCGCCGAGATAGTCCCAGGGTAAGCCGTGGTGGGCGGCAATCTTTACTGTTTTGGCGGCGGCAACGCCAGTAACGCTGCAACCAACAATGTCCAGATTTACACGCCCTCACCCCAGCCCCGACGATCGCTTCCGGTGGCAGAGTGAGTACGAGCGCATTCGCAGGGTTCCCAGCCGTTTCACCCGGAACTTGGATCGAGATCTACGGTTCATTTCTCGCGACGGACACGCGCGGTTGGCAGGGCAGCGACTTCGTCGGCGGTCAGGCGCCCAATCAGCTTGACGGCAATCGGTCAGCATCGGAGGGAAAGCCGCTTTTGTGGACCACATCAGCCCTGGACAGGTGAACGCTTTGGTTTCTATCGATACGCCAACCGGTCTTCAGCATTTAGTGGTCACCACCGGTGTTGGAGCGAGTTCGGCATACGACGTGACCGTGAATCCGATTGAGCCAGGCCTTCTCGCTCCGGCGTCCTTCAATATCAACGGCGTCCAATATGTATTCGCATCGTTCGCCGACGGAACTTATGTCCTACCTGCAGGAGCAATCTCCGGTGTCAATTCCAGAACGGCAAAACCCGGCGACCTGCTCACACTCTACGGCGTGGGATTCGGACCGGTGACTCCGGCTGCCGGTGACGGACAGATTGAGCAGCAGCTCAACACGCTCGCGTCAAGCTTTGCGATAAAGCTCGGCGGCGCACCGGTGACCGCCTCCTATGATGGCCTCGCTCCACAAGCCGTGGGATTATATCAGTTCAACATCACGCACGGTTCCCGCCGTTGCATCAGGCAATGCGGCGCTCACTTTTTCGGTGGGCGAGGAGAGCGGAACGCAGACGCTTTACGTCCCGATCAGAGACTAAGTTGACCGTGGGCTAAGAGAGAAACTCTTTGAGTTGGCGCTTGGCGCGCCGAGTTGAGATTCTCGTAGAGCAAATGGCCTTTCAATTACGACAGCGGCTTGCCGATCTCCCAGTGGTGGCCGAACGGATCGACAACCCGTCCGAGGCGCCAGCCATATTGATTTTGCACCGGCCAAACGACTGAAGCTCCAGCGGCGACTGCCTTGTCGAACGCCTGATCCGGCTCCTCGACGATCATCACGATCCTGACAGTCCCGCCCCCAAGTGATTCGGGGCTAAAATTCTTGTTCTCGGGGGACTCATCCGCTACCCAAAACTCTGCGCCTTCCGCCGAAAGGCGGGCGACAACTGCGCCATCGGGTGCATCCACTCGATACAGGACTTCGGCGGCGAAGGCGGATTTATAGAATTCAATTGCCTTTGCTCCGTGCCTGACCGACAGCATCGGAGCTATGGAAATCTGGGGCATTGTTTCTAGTCCAGGTCCGGCTCGAAAGTATTATCTCTTCGGCGTGATGTCCTGGCCTTCCGAGGCGCGTGCACCGTTCAGCAAGTCCGTTAGCGCGTAATTACCTTCAGTGCAGGCGTATTCGAAAATGCGCTCGGATGAACGGGCCAT
>Ga0126381_100004221_pt1 | contig 15622 bp, 12 predicted proteins | sample PanSoiMetPlot_28_FD_96465 | JGI IMG/M metagenome (GOLD analysis project Ga0126381, IMG submission 96465) | Tropical forest soil microbial communities from Panama - MetaG Plot_28 | ecosystem: Environmental > Terrestrial > Soil > Tropical forest > Bulk soil | place: Panama | collected 2016-02-17 | reverse complement strand
GCACGCTTCGACACGCACGGACGCGAGCCGGCGGGTTATAGCTCGTGCGACTCAAAGGACCCAGCTTTTTGCGGTCTACAGCTGCTGACTAAGGGTCAATGGTTCACGCGCTTCATGGCACCGCTCTGGCCGCTTGAGACGGCGCAATTGATGAGGACGCAGCAGGGAAAGATGTTCGCGATCCACTTCAAGGACGCCGACAAGAACGCGCAGGTGAAGTCGGATGTTGACGAATCGGGTGGGACGGACTACGTCTTCGAGACCTTCGACGGCACCGACATCGCCGTCGCCAAGGTCGTCTGAGCCCGGCATAAACACTCCGGCCACGGATACTCAAACGGCGTGGAGGTCTTAAAACATGGGACCGACCTTGCGTCGCCCGATCATTACCGGCGACGCGTTCCTGGGGCGTTACGCAAAAAGGAAACAGGATAGGATAGTGGAAACAACCGCGAAAGCGGCTCAAATATTTTGGATTGGTGACGAAGCTGCAGAAGTGCCGTGCAGGCAAGAAGTTACGCCTGAAGTCTGAATAAATGTCTGACTTTTGTGTAAGTCGTTCAACGTCAGCATAAAAGCAGGGTTCTTGCAACTCTGCCACTGCCTCCTCTCCCAGTTCCTGGATGAACGCACGCGCCTCATCCGGACTATGCGCCTCCCAATCGCGGAAGGCCGCAAAAGCATCAACAAAATTGAGCTGCGGACTTTTCAACTTTGTCCGCAGATACGTGTCGACAGCGCAGGCTCGCCACCGTAACTCCTCTGCAGCCTGTTCGTTAGCGACCATCCAATCCTGAAACACATCCGTGTAAAGTTGCTGCAGATTCTCGACGATAAGCGCGTTCCGCAGGGCCTTCCGTTCGCCTTCCAAATTTTCGTTGCCGCAAAAGTGCAGGCAAAGCCCGGCGCTAAAGGCGAGGTGCAAGGGCGAAAGAGGCACTTCGCCGGTGTCGAGATAGTTAATTGTCAAATTCCCATTTGGACTGATAACCAGGGGTTCGCACCCCTGGGTTTGCGTTAAAACGCCGTGTGCCAGACCCTCTTCAACAACCAGACGAAACCCGTAGCGATGTCCGATCTGTGCCAGCAGATCACTAATGATCACTGATTTTCCCGCGCCGGTCATTCCAAAGACCACCCCGTGCTGCGGGGTACTTCCGATGCGAGTTCTGATGCCGACGAGATTACCACGTGCCCCATTGTAGATCGCTTCCGCATGCTCGAGATGACCTGTGAAGGTCGCAGACCAAGGGATCATGTCGGCGAGATAAGAATCCTCGGCTGGCAAGTCGAAGGCGCGATAAGCACCACAAGTCCAACCCGGCCAAGTCTGGTAAAAGAGCTGGCGAGCGCTCTCCGGGATTGTGGCATGATGCACGACGGCGCCACCCATCGCGGTAAAGGCGTTTTTCAGCGAGGCGCAGCGGGTGGCCAGGGGTCGGAATTGCGGCTCCAGAGGCGAACCACGTAAAGGCAATCCAAGGGAATAACTTTGCCCTGTTGAAGCTCGTGGACTTTGTCCTGCTTTGCGGCCATATCGGTGGCCAGCGACTGTTTTCTTTCGGAGACAGCGTCGATCTGGAGCCGCTGAATGTACCGCTCCCCCCGTTCGATCACCTTGTCGACCGGTTTGGGATATACAGTCATCGTGATGGAGTAGGCTTGGAACCCCATGCTAGTTAAAGCGCTGATTATTCCCGGAAAGGTTCGGCGCGGCCACTGCCGCACGACAAAGATCGCGTGATAGTAACAGTCCAAGACGAACGAGACTCCGGGCAGGCTTGACCATGCGATTCCATCGCCATGCACACAATTTTGCTGAATCGAGGAGCCGGGATCGAACAGCTCCAACGGATCGATCTCTGTCATCTGTATGTTAGTGTTAAGAAATCGATAGTAATGGAGGAAATGATCCCGATCCGTCATCGGACTGATCCGGCAATCTGGAAACAACCGGCAGAGAACACCAAGCCCGAATTCGAGCAGGGAGAGACTTTCCTTCCGAGCCAGCGTGTCGAAATACTCGGCCACGACAGATTGGCCTGCGACCGGGGCTTTGGTTTCAACTGTCCGGCTAAAGAAGATGGTTAATCGTTCGCGCCGGAGCCGGCCTTCCTCCATCGCGGCCCGGTAGCGTTCGTACCGTTCGGCTCGGACCAGAACACCGAATTGGCCATGTAGCGGGTCCCGGCGCCTCAGTTCCAGCGTTTCCCGGCGGTACCGTTCCAACTCCTGTCGATAGTCGCTATCTATGCTCCATTGAATCTGGAGCGTATATTCCTCGCCCAGAATCCCCAGTAGGATTCGAAGGCGCTCATGAAGGTCGTTAAGCTGGCCGATGCTATAGGCGTTAATCTCACCCGGTTCGATCATAAAGCCGCGAGAAATTGTTGTCTGCCGGGCACCGCCGTCGCCAAACCACAAGAGGTCATGGAGAAAGAATCCGTTCGGCATGCTGAGGCGGGAAATGCTCGAGACGCGGACGCGGCCCTTTCCGGCAGCCAATCCTACCAGCACCTCGCAGGCACTTAAGAAGGAATTCATCATCGGGGAGGCAGAAAGGGATGAAGCGGTTGGTTTCTGGCAGGCCCGAAAGCGCGGCCTTTTACCCAGGAAGAAAACAGATCCAGATCGAAGCGTGGCGGTTTGTGGTTCCGCAAAAGGATGATGTATCCGGTCGTCACTATGGTGGGAGTGAGCGCGAGCGCGAACTTCGCCCCGAGCGGCAAGGTGTTATTCCCGCTGAATAACAAGGTAAGCAAGAGGACCGAGGTGAGCGCGGCAATGATTACCGGCAGGCTCAGGTTGCCTTCGAAGCCGAAAGCTTGTCCGGTCGATTTCGCTCGCGGCCTGCTATCGGTATATGTCAATCCATCACTCATGAGAACGCCTGCAGATCACGAGTCGCTCTAAAATCCCTGGATCGCACTTCCGGTCCCCGTGCTCCCGCTGAAGATGGCAAAGAGCGCTTTCATCAGGACAACGGCTCCCGCCACGCCAATGCCGTAAATGACGGTCATTTTCCAGTTTTCGTCCCGACGGGCATTGAGAAATGCGCCCATCACCATCACGCACCCGGCGATAAAGCCGAAGATCGTGATTAGATTCAGACCATCTTTCAACGGATTGATAAAATTATTCAAGCCACCGCTACCGGTGGTTTGGGCAAAGGCAGAGCCGGCATCGAGCCATGCGAGCAGGGCGGCGGTCACGAGTCTTCGCCAGCCCGCAGCAGCTGGCCGATTCACGGAGCGAGCGATCGTCTTCATAGTAATAACGTAAAGATTATACGTTTTAAGTTCGTCCCGCAACCGAAAAATATTACAACTTTTATTTTTGTATAAGTTATAGGACAACCGTTGCTGCTTCGGAGCAGGGAAAAGCTTGGAGGTGACGCTGCGACGGATACGTTCTCAAGCTCAACTACGGTCATAAGCTCGTCGTTTTTTTCTGGGGCCACATCGCGGCGCTGACGGAGCAGCGCCCTCCAAGGCAGCACCACCATTGAGAACGGAGAAAATCCAGCTAGTTTTCTGCCGTGGAAGAAATTGACCCGGTGGCGGTGGCTCTGGCTGAGGACATTGGCACGGGCGACCTCACCTCGAGGTTTTTTGTTCCGGACCAGCAGCGCAGCCGCGCCCGAATCTTTGCCAGAGAGCCAGCTGTCGTGGCTGGAACCCACACGGTGCAGCGTGTCTTCCAGCTCCTTGACCCGGCGATTCAGGTACGCATTGCCCAGCCGGACGGAGCAGAGGTTGATCCTCACGACCTGGTGCTCGATATCATCGGGACCACCCGCGCAATCCTGACAGGAGAGCGAGTGGCCCTTAATTTCCTGCAGCGCCTTTCGGGCATCGCCACGCTCACACGCCGGTTTGTGGAAAAGGTCCAAGGCACGCCGGTCGAGATCCTCGATACTCGGAAGACGACACCGGGCCTTCGCCACCTCGAAAAGGCCGCCGTGAAGGCCGGCGGCGGGAGTAACCACCGAATGGGTCTTTACGACGGCGTGATGGTGAAAGATAACCATCTGCTGGCTCGCCCCTCTCTGGAGCAAGGGATCCGGGAGTTGCGAGCTGAATATCCCAATATTCTGCTCGAGATTGAGGCTGACTCCGTTGAGCAGGTTCGCGACTTTGTCGCTCTTCCCGGGGTGGATGTGATCCTGCTGGACAACATGTCTCCGGTGGAACTTCGAGAGTGCGTAGCGCTGCGCCGTCCAGGTGTGAAATTTGAAGCTAGTGGCGGAATTACGCTCGACACGGTTCGAGCGATCGCTGAGACCGGTGTGGACTATATTTCCATCGGGCAACTGACTCACTCGGCCCGGGCCATCGACTTCTCGCTTGAACTAATTCATGATCCGGATTGATCGCACCTTTGAATTCGTGCTTATAGATTGAGACTTTTGCAGATGGCAGGAGGAGGCATAGGGTTTATCTCTGACTTCCCCCGAGACGCGGCAGTGTTGACCGATCGGGAGAAATTGAAGCGCATCCTGGAAGAGGTAGGCCGGAACGCGCACTTCTCACGAGACTTCGCCAACAGGAAGCCGGACAGTAAAAGTCGCGCCTGCGCCTGGGCTGCTCTCCAGCACCACTGAACCACCGTGGGCTTGCACAGTGTGCTTTACAATAGAAAGTCCGAGGCCCGTTCCGCCTGCATCTCGGGAACGATCTTTATGGACTCGATAGAATCGCTCAAAAACGCGCGGCTGGTCGCTCAGGGGAATACCCGGGCCGTTATCCTTAAATCGAACTATCAGGTCGCGACCATCGAAAACTGCAGAGATTCTCAATTCCAGCCCGTGCGAGCCGCCGTATTTCAGAGCATTTTCGACGAGGTTGAAGATGACTTGTTCCAAGCGGAGTGGATCCGCCTCGAGTTTTGGCAGGGTTGCCGGGAGGTCGACCGAGATGACTGCGTCCATCTCCTTGACCATGCCATCGAAACGCTCCAAAACGCGATTAATGCATTCCTCGAGATCGACCAATTCGTAACGAAGGCTGAGTTCTCTTGATTCCAGCTGAGACAAAGCCAGAAGATCCTCCACCATGAGATGTAGCCGCTGGGAATGCTTGTGCATTACCTGCAGGAACCGCCGGCTAGTTTCTTCGTCCTCGGCGCCTTCCAACAGGGTTTCCAGATAACCCGTGATAATGGATAGTGGAGTCCGGAGCTCGTGCGACACGTTCGCCACGAAATCTTTCCGGACTGATTCGAGCGACTTAATCCGGGTCAGATCGTGGAACACAATCAGAGCTCCAGCTAACGGTTCATTTTCGCGGGGGCACAATCCTACCGATGTCACCTGGAAAAAGCGGGTGTCAAACTGATCCAAGCCGCGAATCTCGATCTCTTCGAATTCCGGCTGTTTGGTGCGCAGAGTTCGCTCAATGACCTGTTGGAGCAGGTGGTTGCGAAAGACCTCCATAACCGTCCGGCCAACCGGGTCGCGCGGAAGCCTGAACATCTGCTGAAGCCTCTTGTTGGTGAGCTGGATCTGTAATTGAGGACTTGTGATGAGAACGCCCTCGACCATGCTGCTGAGGATCGCGCGAAGGCTGAACTCCTCTGCCGCAATCTGCTGGGTGATTGTGCGCTGGCGAACCTCTATTCGACGCAGCCCTTGATAGATCTCGCGGACCACGGACGGCCCGTCGGCCTCCTCGACGAGCACGTCCTCGTTTGCGAATCGCAAAACCGCCCGACGCAATCTCCGCAGGTGGCGCCAAAAGACGGCCGCCAAAACAGCCGCCGGAGCAACGAGGGCGATTGTCAAAATTGTCCAGCCAAGCATCACGGCTTGCGATTGCTCAGAAAGCGGTACCCTTCACCCCGGACAGTTACGATGCGCTCTGCCGCGGTGCCCAATTTCTCTCGTAATCTCCGTACATGAGTATCTACCGTTCGCGTGTCGATCGCGTTTTCGTAACCCCAGACATCATGAAGAAGTGTTTCGCGACTGAGGATATGGCCACGTCGTTCGACCAGGACCGCCAGCAACTTGAATTCGGTCGTTGTCAGATCAAGTCGTTTCCCTTGCAGACTGATTTCAAAACTGCCTTTATCGAGGCAAAACTCATCCACGTTGAGAACCGAGGAGGTCTGGACAGATCGCATTCGTCTGAGCAGGTTCTGAATCCGGAGAACCAATTCCCTGGGGCTAAACGGCTTCGTAATATAGTCATCGACGCCGAGCTCCAATCCGGCGATGCGTTCCGACGGTGCGGCTTTGGCTGTGAGCATGAGGACGGGTATCCCCGAAGTCTCATCATTCCTCTTGAGCGCTTTGAAGACCTCGGTTCCGCTCAGTTGGGGGAGCATAAGGTCAAGGACGATCGCGCTCGGGCGACTCTCCTGTGCGGCGGCCAACCCGGCCGGTCCCGTAAGTGCGGATATCACATCGAACCCTGCCCGATGAAGGTGGTATCGGACAAGATCGACAACATCCATTTCGTCGTCTACTACCAGGATAATATCCCCCATCGGATGCGGAAACTATCGGATGGCTCGACCGGCATCAAGCCACGGGAAAAAAATGATCCGGGCTGCGCACGCCAAGGAGTAGAAGTCGAGAGAATTCGTGCGCAAACCCGAATCGCCTTAACCGGTAAAAGTAGACAAAGCGGTATACGCCCGTGTTCAAAAGTTTCTTCTCTTTCGTTTGGGGTTTTTCCTGGGGATCGCGCCTCTGGCTATAAACATTTCACCCTTCGATGCTTTTGGAAACAGCTGAGGGAGTTTATGTTTGACCCGCATGGGCAGTCGCGGACGACGGCGCCCTTGCTTAATCTCAACCGATCCCCCCCACCAATTTCTCCCAGACAAGTGAGCACTAAATCATTCGTAGCATGTGACTTAGGCGCCGAAAGCGGAAGAGTGATCCTCGGAAATCTTGCCGGCAAGAAGATTACCCTGAAGGAAATCCATCGCTTTGCTACCGGCCCAACGACTGTCCGTCGCTCCCTACGGTGGGATATCCTGAAATTTTACGATGAGATCAAAACCGGGCTTCGAAAAGTGAAAGCCGAAGCCGCGCCCCTCGGCATCAGCGTCGATAGTTGGGGCGTCGACTATGCGCTAATGTCGCAATCCGAGCCGTTACTCGGGTTGCCATTTCATTATCGCGATAGCCGGACCGACCACTCCTTCCGGAAATTCCTGGAATGCGCTGGAGAAGACCTGATTTTCTCTGAGACGGGCATCCAGTTCATGCAGATCAATACTCTGTACCAGCTCTATGACGATGTCCTGAGCAGGCCGCAACTGCTGGAACAGGCAAATCACTTTCTGCCGATCGCGGACTATCTTCACTTCCTTCTTTCCGGGGTGGCGGCGGTAGAGATCAGCGTGGCCAGCACCACGCAGATTTTCAACCCGGCTACGGAGTCGTGGTCCAAGCCCCTGGTGGCGATACTCGGAGCGCCCGAAACTCTCTTCCCGGTGGTAGTGAAGTCCGGCACGTTGCTTGGCCAATTGACCGACGAAATTGCCGAAGAAACCGGATTGGGCCGGTGTCCTGTCTACGCGACCTGCTCTCATGATACTGCTGCGGCTGTAGCCGGTGTACCGGCAACTGGTGACCGCTGGGCGTTTATCAGCTCCGGTACCTGGTCGCTGCTTGGAGTCGAGCTAAACAGACCGATTATCAACCAGCAGAGTCTGCAGGCGAACTTCACCAATGAAATCGGATTCGGCGGGAATATTCGTTTTCTTAAAAATATTCTTGGCCTCTGGCTTCTCCAGGAAACGAAGCGAGGACTTGCGGACCGGGGGGTGGATCTCGACTATGCAACGCTTGATCGGGAGGCCAGCGCCAGTCCGCCGCTCCGCTCGATCATCAACCCAAACCACAATGAATTCCTGAAGCCGGGGAGGATGATCGAAAAGATTCAAAGCTTTTGCCAACGGAGCGGCCAGCCGGTTCCGGAGAGCGCCGGAGCCCTGGCCCGCTGCACTCTGGAAAGCCTGGCTCTCTCTTATGCCTGCCAGATCGAGGTGATTCGCAAGAGTTTTGGGCAAGACGTGAGCCTGATTCACGTCGTCGGCGGTGGAAGCAGGAGCCGGCTGCTGAACCAGTTGACCGCGGACGCCGCCGGTTTGCTGGTTCTCGCTGGACCGGTTGAGGCCACCGCTCTGGGCAACCTCCTCATTCAAGCGGTGGCCGCTGGCGAGCTTGCCTCCCAGACCGATATTCGCGAAGTCGTTCACAATTCCTTTGAGATCGAGTCCTTTCCCCCGCAGAACCGGGAGCCTTGGATCGAAGCATTGAATCGGTATAAGAGTTTGGAGCAATGAAATTTCGATTCGTGAATTATTTATGGGATGACAAGCAGGCCGGGAAACTAGATCCTGTCGCCCGCCTGGTGTACCGGTCCAACCTTCTTGGCGCCGACCAGCGAATTACCAACACTGGCGGAGGGAACACCTCCTCAAAGACCACGGAGAAAGATCCGCTGACCGGGGAACCAGTCGAAGTGCTGTGGGTAAAGGGATCCGGCGGCGACCTCCGGACATCGAAAAAAGAGAACTTCGCCAGCCTGACCATGCACGGTCTGGAGCGGCTCCGAACAATCTACGAAAGTTCGGGCGAGAAGGGACCCAAGAGCGCGATCGAAGATGCGATGGTCGGAGCCTATCCTCATTGCACGTTTAATCTGAATCCGCGAGCGTCGTCGATCGACACAGCATTGCACGGGTTCGTTCCGTTCAAACACGTCGATCACACCCATCCCAACGCGGTCATAGCCGTTGCCGCGTCGCGACACGGCGAAAGACTAACCAGGGAGATTTATGGAGAAGAAGTGGCTTGGGTGCCTTGGCAGCGTCCGGGCTTCGATCTTGGACTGAAATTGAGAGACCTTTGCGGCAACTTTCCAAAGGCGACCGGCGCCATCCTCGGTCAGCATGGTCTCATCAACTGGTCCAACAATGACAAGCAATGCTATGAGCTTAGCCTCGAGCTGATCGAAAAAGCCGCTCGATTCATCGAATCGAAGGACAAGGGAGCGAAAACTTTCGGCGGAAGCCAGTACGAGTCCGTCGATGACGCCACCAGAGAAGATCTTCTGGCGCAAATTCTTCCGTGGTTGCGCGGCCAGGTGAGCCGCCAGCATCGCTTCATCGCGACTGTCCAGTCGGACCCGAAGATCCTCCAATTTGTCAATAGCCGTGACGCCGCGCGTCTCGCTGAGCTGGGCACGTCATGTCCAGATCATTTCCTTCGAACAAAAATCAAGCCACTTTTCGTTGCTTGGGATCCGGCAACCCGGGATCTGGTTCGACTGAAGAGTCTGATCTCGGAGGGTCTCGAGCACTATCGTGCCGATTATCGAGCCTACTACGACCGCTGCAAACATCCGGATTCACCGGCAATGCGTGATCCAAATCCTACGGTCATTCTGATTCCCGGTCTCGGTATGATTGCCTGGGGGAAAAACAAGAGCGAGTCGCGGGTGACGGCCGAATTCTACAATTGCGCTGTTGAAGTCATGCGAGGCGCCGAGGCCATCGATGAATACATCGCGCTGCCCCAACAGGAAGCCTTTGACATCGAATACTGGCAGCTCGAAGAAGCCAAATTGCGGCGTATGCCTCCGGAGCAGGAACTCGCTCGCAAGGTCTTCGTCGTGGTTGGAGCAGGAAGCGGTATTGGCCGTGAAGTCGGTCTCCGCCTGGCTAGCGATGGCGCTCATATCGTCGCTGTCGATCTCATCGAAGACGCCGCGCAATCGACCGCGGAAGAGATTACGGCGAAGTATGGTCAAGGTATCGGGGTCGCCGGCTCCGGCATTTCCGGGTGTGGACCAGCGGTTGGAATCGCAGCCGATATTTGCCACCGGGAAAGCGTTCGCGTGATGTTACAGCAGGCCCTGCTCGCCTATGGCGGCATCGACGGAATTGCCGTCACAGCGGCCGTGTTCTTCCCGCCAGACGCGACCGGGCACATCGCCGACGAGAAATGGGCAACGACGCTCAACGTTAACGTAACAGGCTCCTATCTCGTGGCTGACGAGGCGGCAAAGGTCTTCACAGAACAGGGGCTGCCGGCGTCGTTCGTTCTCACATCGAGTGCCAACGCCGTGGTGCCGAAGAAAGGCAGCCTGGCTTATGATGCCAGCAAGGCTGCGCTCAATCACCTCCTGCGAGAATTAGCGATTGAAATGGCGCCCCTAGTCCGAGTGAACGGGGTTGCCCCAGCTACGGTGGTGCAGGGGAGTTCCATGTTTCCCCGCGACCGAGTGATCGCTTCTCTCCGGAAGTATGGGATTCGGTTCGCGGATTCGGAATCGACAGAAGCGCTTACCGGCAAATTAGCAAAATTCTACGCAGACCGGACGCTAACGCGCAGCCCGATTACTCCCGGAGACCAGGCAGAGGCCTATTTTGTTTTGTTATCGGATCGATTCAGCAAGACAACCGGACAGCTGGTGCCGGTTGATGGCGGCCTGCAAGAAGCATTCTTGCGGTAAATCACTCTGGCGTTGTCCATTCCCTTCAGTCGTTGAGCAAAAGCTGAAATGACTCCCTCAATTCGTCCGGACTGATCGGCTTGCAAAGAAACCCACTGGCGCCCCGCTTTATCGCGTCGATCGCAGTCGCGCGATCCCGCAACGCTGAAATGATTAGTACCCTAGCTGCCGGATTGATCGCCATGATCAGGTCAAGGCAGGTGAGGCCATCCATCTTTGGCATCGTAATATCTAACGTGACGACCTCATGCACCTTTTCCGCATAGAGACGAAGCGCCTCCTCGCCATTTTCCGCCTGGTCAACTTCAGTAATTTTACCCGACTCGAGATCCCGTTCGATCGCTCGCCGCACTACCCTGGAATCATCTACAATGAGCAGTTTCATCGGCACGGGAGCTCGATTCGAAATTCACAGTAAGATCCTTCTCGCGATGAGACGCGCAGCAGCCCACCGTAGCGCGCCGCCAAGTCTCTTACGGCATCCAAGCCAACTCCGAGTCCGCCATCGAACGTCGGGCGATCAAGCGTGGTAAAGCCAGTCTGGTAAAGCAAATCAATCAGCTGCTGGTGATTCCATTCCCGGATCTCCTGCAAATTCGCGTACCCAAGCTCCACCGCCCGCTGGCGTAGCTGCTCGTAACTAATACCGCGACCATCATCGCGCACGGCCAAGGCCAACATTCTGTCAGCCGCCCGATTCGCCGAGATCCGAATTGCGCCGGCCGGCTGCTTCTTCCTGGCCAACCGCTCGGAGGGGAGTTCGATGCCATGGATCACGGCATTTCGAATCAGTTGTGTCATCATGGTTTGAACCGGTTCGCGGAGATGTTCTGGCAAACGGACCAGATCACTGGCGATCTCAAGGGTTACTCGCACCTGTTTTGCGTTTCGGGACGCAATGTCTCGCGCCAGGTCAACCAGAGGCGCGAAGTCGCCAAGGCCAGGGCGTTTCTGCCCTTTCCCGAAAACCTCCTGCATGGCGCTCAAGCGCTGGATTAGATCACGAGTCATTCCCACCTGGTCAAGCAGGGAAGCCATCCCCGTGGTAATCGGCGCAAGGTCTTCCCTGGAAACGAGGGTGTTCGTTCGCACTGCCGCGATCTTTTCCTCCAACTGATGCGCAAGATCCTCGAAGTAGGAGAGACGCAGCATCGCAGCGTTCCCTTTCACGAGATGGATCGAGCGTGAAATTTTCTGCAGCAGCCGCCCATAAGTGGTCGACCTCTGCGAGTCCGACTCGGGTTGGCGGCTGTTAAATTGCTCAGCCTCCAGCAACCGCAAGATCTCAGCGATCTCGGTCTCGGCATGGTCAAGGAACTCCGACAAGATGGGCAGATCGACATGCATGACGCCAAAGACCATCTCGATCTGCGACTTCGCCTTGGCTTCGTTTTCCTGGATCTGCCGGCTCAGCGAAATCCGGGATGTCGAATCGAGGACGGTGACCATGATCTGCGTAGTGCCGCCGGCCTCGATCACGCGATTGAAGCGGAACTCGAGAAACTTACTGCGGATACGCTCCCCTTCGAGACGGCTTTGAAATTCGACCTCAATCAAAGGGTTAGTCTGCCGAACGAGCTTTTCTTTGATACGGGGATTCAGAAGCAGCTCCAAGTAGTGTTTCGAAGCGTCCAGGACTTCGTCAGGGAGAATCGGTTGCAGTCCCGGACCGGGATGGGGTTTTAAGAGGTCAAGAAAGTTTAATCCCTCAATTTTGCGCTGAAAGATCTCTTCGCTGGCTCGGGAGCACTCCGGCTGGATAATGAGATCCGGGCCCAGAAGAAAGAGCCCTTCGTTTACTGTCTCCAGAATTTTTCGAACCTGACGATTTCGTCCCTGGACCTGGTCGATCATGTTGTTGAAGCGTCTGGCTAAGAAGCCAATCTCGTCGCTGCTGGAGATCGGAGCGCGCGCCGTGGGATCACCAGATCCGATGGCTTCCGCCGTCGCCACCAACTGCATGATTGGCCGCGAGAGGAAATGCGCGAACAACAACGTCGCCCCGATAGCGGCCGCCAGTATCGTAAGGCCTCCAATCGCGATGAGGAGCGTCAAGTGCGCGGCAGGCGCAAACGCCTCCGCCGTACCGATCCGAACGACGAGACCCCAGTCCAGGTCAGGAATGGACAGCGGCGCGAAAACGCCAATCGATTCACGGCCGAGTTCGTCATAAAAGGTGATTTGCCCTTCGTTTGTGAGATCGTCCGCCGAGAAAATTCGTTCGACCGCGGCGTTTCGAAGCGGGAAACTCAGGATTGAGGTGGGCGGACCGGGATTTCCGCTGCGGTCGAAGGTTCGCGACTTCATCTCGAGAGGAAGCTTGTTCAGAAATCGCGATTCGGTCCTCAGCTTGCGGTCCGGCCCCACTATGAAAGCCTCGCCAGTGGTGCCCAGGCCAACGTCTTCCCAGTGCTGATCGAAAGATACAATATCAGTAAACTGCTTGCTTGGTATTTCGTGGACTAAAACCCCTACCCGACCGCCCAAGCGGTTTGTAATTGCGCAGCCCATGAAAAGAACCGCGGCATTATAGGCCGCGGGATAGCGAGCCAAGTCACTGACCATTACATGGTCGACACTCGGTTGGCCGGCTTCCGGCAGGGGCACGTACTTGGCGCCAAGGAACACGCTCTTTAGCTGTGCCTGCTGCTGCCAGCCCTTGAAGACATTCGTTCCAAAGTCCCACCCCTTATTAAATGAATACACAACGTTTCCTTCGTTATCGATCAGGATCAGATCCCCGTAGCGGCTGCGGCGAACTATAGTTTCAAAGGAAGCGTGATAACGATCCATCGCGCGGGCGTACATCGTCTTCGAAAAAGCGATCCGGAAGTCAGTCGGCAGATTTACGTTGTCTGCGATGTCCGAGGACAGGTTATTCAGATACTTGCTTCCGGGCGACGCCGGATTGCGCAGCATGTACACATACTGAAGAATCAGACCTCCCGGGCTCAAGTCAGCGAAAGAGTCGAAAGTCTCCGGCGGTCTTCCCAGGGTCCCGAGCGCCCCCAGCAAAGTCTTGCCGTACTCTTCCCGCAACTGGTTCCGGATCTCGGCCAGGAACAGATCGTCGGCTTTGAAGCCGCCCGCTTCCAAGTCCTCCCGGAGATGATCATAACCCGCAGAAAGCTCCGCTACGGCATCACGAAGGGCTTGTTGTTCCGATTGCGTAGCGATGTCACGGCGATTCTGGGCCATGAAGGTGTTGACTGCCCGGGAGAGAGAGCGGCGGATGGTCTGAAAGCCCTCGGTCCGGGTCTGGCGAAGTGAGACAGCGGAGAGGAAAAATGCTGTGGTCGCCAACGCCGTCAAGATCAAGCAGCAGGCTGCAATGGTAAACAAGAGGAGCTTGACGCGAATCGTCAGCCCGCGGGATGGCCGGGGGTCAAACTTCTCCACCTTCGCTGCTGGATCGGCCTTGATCATAGCGCTGCGATGCCTCAGCGCTGCGCGGGAGCCCGGGTTAGAGTCTCCACCGGTTTCGCTTCGCCACCTTCGATCCGGGTTAGAAAAACTGCATGTGTACCCTCGCGAGAGATCCGGTCAAACACTGTCTGAAATGGCCCAAAGTCGAGGGAGACATTCTCGAGCGCCTGTTGGAAACCTTGCTGAGTCAACTCAGCGCCCGCCTGACGCAAACCCGAAACGAGGATCAAAGCATCCAGATATCCCTCCAGGCTCGCATAATCAAACTGCGTATAGCCCGCCTGCTTCATATCCGTCTGATAGTTCTGTACAAAGGGAAGCGATCGGTCCTGCGGTGAAGGCAGAACCTGGGATACGACTACTCCCTCCCCGTCAGAACCCAAGAATTTAATCAGGGGTTCGGTTCCGACAGAGGAGACATTGCAGAAGACCGCGTTGCCAAGCCCGCGCTTCTTGGCCTTTTTTATAAATTCGGCACAGGGCTTATAGGTTCCGACCAGAATAACCGCCTGTGGCTTTACGCGCACAATTTCGTCGAGGCCTGGCTCAACTTCCACTGAATTGCGGACATAAGTTCCGTCCGCAACTAAATCCAGTCCTCGCTGGTGCAAGGCCTTCAGAACTCCTTCTTTGCCAGCTTGGCCGTAGCTGTCGCTCTGGCGAAAGAGCGCGATCCGGGTAATTCCAAGGTCGCTGGTGAGATGCTTAACCAGGGCTTCGGTTTCGTCGTCATAGCTGGCACGTGTATTGAATACCAATGGCTGTGGTGGTTCTCTCAGGATCCCGCCTCCGGTTATGGGCCCAACAAGCACCAGGTTGGCCTCGCTCAACATCGATAACAAAGCGCTGCAGTTCGGTGTCCCAACGAAGCCGAGCAGGGCAAAGACTCGATCCTGATTGATTAGTTTTTCGGCGTTAGAGACCGCATTGAGCGGCTCGTAACCGTCGTCATAGTCGACCAGCACCAACCGGCGGCCATAGACACCACCCTCGCTGTTGACCCGGGCAAAATAAGCCGCGCAGCCCCGCTTGACCGAGACACCGACGTATCCCAACCTGCCCGACTGGGCGTTGGACATGCCGATCCTGATCGTACCGGCTTCAACCGGGCGATCGCGCGTCAACATCTGCCCTTTTGCCGTCACGCCAAAACCCGCGGCGCCCAGGTGCAGCAGGGCGAGCAGGAAACCAAGTCGCAAACGAACCTTAGGGCAAAGCTCGCAAATGAAAAGGCTTCGAAGCACAACCAATATATATGTGAAATACGCACCATAATCCTGAGAAAGTCGAATGCAATGGGCGGTTCCAAGCCACAGAACAAAATCCCCTTGGCGAATCAACAAGTTGAGCTAGTCTAGAGACCCGCCTACAGACGGTGGTCGTAGCTCAATGGTAGAGCCCTGGATTGTGGTTCCAGTTGTTGCGGGTTCGAGTCCCGTCGGCCACCCCAGGAGCCAGTCGAATTTGATGCTGGGTCAGCCATGAACACTGTGCCATTTCTTCTCCTGGTGCTTGCGAGTCCGGTATTCGGCCAATTGAAGTGGGAGAATACCGAACAGAGCTTTACCGCAAAGCCACTCGATAAGGTCATTGTCGCCAGGTTTCGGTTCACGAATATCGGAAATACATCTCTCAAGATAACGGACCTGCGCCCGTCCTGCGGGTGTACGACTGCGGCATTGCAGAAGAAAGAGTACGCCCCTGGTGAATCCGGACAGATT
>Ga0126381_100004219_pt1 | contig 15624 bp, 14 predicted proteins | sample PanSoiMetPlot_28_FD_96465 | JGI IMG/M metagenome (GOLD analysis project Ga0126381, IMG submission 96465) | Tropical forest soil microbial communities from Panama - MetaG Plot_28 | ecosystem: Environmental > Terrestrial > Soil > Tropical forest > Bulk soil | place: Panama | collected 2016-02-17 | reverse complement strand
GGGTCCGAACAGACCTAGCAATTTCCGGTTTCTGGCCCGTTCCGTGCGGCGATTCATCATGATGATTATGTCTACGTGACCCTTTGCTCTTAATGGTCGGCAGGGACTTGAGTGTAATTGTGCGTCAACAAAGGATTCGATCTTAGAAATTCGACGTGAGGCGCAAGACGAAACTGCGCGAAGGACCGATCGCATTTCCCGAGAAGAGGCCGCCAAAATCAATCACGTCAACCACATTAGTGAGGTTTTGCGCGTCCATCTGGAAGCGTACGTTCAGGCGCTCCGATTTGTGTACGTCTGCCCCTATTGATGCACTCAGTTTGAAAGTTGGGTAAATACGACCTTGCACGAAGTTCACGCGGTCAACAACCCGCTGTCCGTATGTCTGGACTTCGTTAGCAATGCAGTGACTGAGGATCAGACTGGAATCGCATTGAAACTCAAACGGTAATCCGCTATCGAATTGGATCCCTCCGGCGACCCAAAGGCGCGGAGCAACTTGGTATCGGATTCGCCCACGGGCCGTATTGCGTTGATCTTGAGATACTGGGAAAAACCCAGAACTGGGTATCGAGGTATTTGCCCCGAGAAAGAGTCCCCCAGTCACCGGATTCCAAGCATTGCCAAGCTCGTAGGAATAACTCACGAATCCCGAAAACTTCTTCCATTCCGGCAAATCAAGCCTTGCATCTCCTCCGTAGATGATTGCTTTGCTAAAGGAAACAGGGAAACTGATGGTCGTGTTGTCTATCTGATCGTCGTCCGCAAAGTTGTTGACGGCACGACGAAAGTAGTTCGTATCGAGTCTGAGATTGTTGAAAAAGACCTTGGATAGCCCCACTTCGTAGTAATTTCCAGTCGAAGGTTTGACTGGTAATTGCAGCGAGACGGGATTTAGCGTCGTGGCTGCCGTCGAACTGGAAAGCAGCAGATTCTCGAACGCTGGTGTCTGGAACACTCGGTCGTAGGAAAAATGAACGATCATGTTCGTAGACGGAAAATAGTGCGAGATCGCTAGGCGTGGCTCCAATGCCTGTCGGTTGAGGATTAGCTGGTAGTGATCCCAACGAAGGCCCGCGTTCACAGTCCAATTGCCCAAACGAATTAAGTCCTGTACATAGACGGATTGCTCCAAGTCAGGACGATGCGCTATGAAACTGAATATCAGGGGTGTGTCTAGATCGAATCGCGTGGGATCGGTGATGTTGTAGTTGAGATTCTCGTGAAGAAACAGATTGTCCGATTCCACCCCCGCTTTGATCTCATGCCGACCGTGGCTAATTGTCACACTACCTTTGAAATATCCTTCCCGGAAACCGTTGTGTTGCAGGATCTTGATCGGCGTTGAATTGGCGTTGGAATAGAAGTTGTTGGCGTTCTCTCGGACCATGCCTCTCAGATCAGCCAGCAAGTTCGACGAGAATGTGTGCTGGTACGAGATAATCCCCATCGTTTCGAGATTGTCGGCTGTCTGAAGTTGTCCCGCTTGTTGCTGCACTTGCTCGTTGGGAAGCTTGTACCGTGCAAGTTCGTGGCGAACGGTAAGGCTCAGGCGGTCTTTCAAGCTCAAATCGCGCTGGTAGTTCCCGGAGAAGTCCCCGAGCGTGCCCCGGTTGGTGTAATTCTGGATAACGACCGGATTGAGGTAGTGGCTGGTCATAGCGCCCGTGGCACTGGCTCCGAATGTGTTCTTGCCCAACGTGTACTGGCCGCGTGCAAAGGCTGCTGCTGAGTCAAAGCTGCCGCCGGAAAGCACTACTTGTCCATGGAATCCCTCTTGCGTGTCTCGTAGCGTATTGACTTCAATGACTCCACCCATATTTCGTCCGTATTCAGCAGGAATCCCGGCGGTGTAGATGCTCATCGACTGCACATCATCAACTTCAATCTGGGGACCGAAGCTAGGAGAGCGATTGTCAGTGATAGGAATGCCGTCAACAACGAACTGTGTCTGATACTCCGAGCCTCTCGGGTGTAGGACTGCATTCCCTTCGTATAGCCAACCGGGCTGCGCATTCACCAGATCCTGAATCGAGCGACCCGGAATGGAACTGATTCGATTCTGTATGGAATCCAAGCCAACTTGGTTGACCGAGCCTGCTTGCTCTGGATTGATGAGCGTGTTGGCGGCGCTCACGGTCACAGATTCGCTTTGCGCAACGACTTTTAACTGAATCCAGTGTTCCGTCGGAATGGACGAGTGGACATCAACAAATTGAGAGACTTCCGCGAACCCCACCAGCTTGATTTGAAGTTGATACATACCATAGGGCAAACGCTGCAAAGTCAAAATGCCCTGATCGTCGGTGCTGAGGGTGCGGCTATATTGGTTCACCTCACTGATAATTTGAATCTGGGTCTTCACGGCAAGACCGGACGGGTCTGTAACCTTGAGGCGCAACTCACCGCTATTGCTTTGGCCGCAAAGAAATACCGAACAAACAAGTAGAAAACCGACAACCTTCCCCATGAAATTATTCGCCCGCTCCAAGACTTATACACCCTCACAGTGACGGATGAGGGTGTCCTTCGGCGTCCCGACTTCTGCTGCAATCTCGCGCCAGCTAAGCCCCTGCTTGCGCAGCTTCAACGCGCACGCAGTGTCCACTTCAACGGAAGGCCGTCCGAATCGCACGCCCCGTCGTCTAGCTGCGCGTTGTCCCGCAAGCACACGTTCTCGGATCGTCGAGCGTTCCAATTCAGCGACGGCGGCCAGGACCGTAAAAACCATCTTGCCCATCGGTGTGCTCGTGTCAATGCTCTCCTTTAGGCTGACGAAGTCGATGCCGAGCGAGGCAAACTCTTCCAGAGCGCGGAGAAGGTGAGAAGTCGAGCGAGCGAATCGGTCGAAGCGCCAGACCGCTACCGCTTCGAATCGACCCCGCCGAGCATCGGCCATTAAGCGATCTAGCGCAGGACGGCGATCTTTCGCCCCGCTCATTTTGTCGCTATAGGCTTCCACGATTCCCCACTTGCGGAAATTTGCGTAGTCGGTGAGTTCCGTTAATTGCGAATCGAGGTTCTGCTCTCCCCTGCTAACCCTTGGGATGCACTTTCATTCGAAGACCTTCATCAAAAGCGTTCCTGAATCGAACCCGCCGCATTCTCTTGCACTGTTCTACTTGCGTTCTGGCACAAATAGTTCTGGAACCAAAGAAAGAAGACCGAACTATGTCAGGAACCCGTTTGTGACTTTGGTCGATTTGGAGAAACTCGAAGGGTGGACCCTGCGAAGTCTCTGTCCATGCTCTGAAATATCCTCTTGCCACACTGATCCAAGGTGTCGCACCGGCATTTTGTCATCAGCCTTTTGAGCAGGCTGCGCACCTCATTTATTCCCTCCATCAGATTGTCCAACTCAGCGAGTTTTCTTTGGGACAGTGTTTGCCAGCGATCCGAAGCGCGAATGACGTCGCGGAACCCGAAAAACAAGTGGCGGATTTCGCTCAATGAGAACCCGAGTTGACGTGCGCGCTGGATGATTGCAAGGCGATACAACACTACCGGATCGTAACGTCGCTGGCCACTCTGTCGCTGTGCAGGAGGAAGGAGGCCAATTCGCTCGTAATATCGAATCGCAGATGGTCGCAATAAAACTTGTTCAGCGACTTGCGAAATAGTTAGGCGATCCATGCCACATTGTAATGCTCAGCTTGGCGCTCGCCGGTTCCTAACGACAAATTGTTTACAAATAACCTTCTTGACTTAAAGCCAACTTTAAGTTGTAGGTTGGTGGACAGCGGACGAGTACTGCCAACTGTTCCGCCCAAAGGAGCAAAGATGCATAGTGGGAAATGCAAAACGGTACTCATGATGTGCCTAGCTGCAGGGTATTGTGTCACGCAGGCCAGTTCCCAGGTCGTCAACCCAAAGGATGTAGCACTTCTCGACGCACAGCGTGAAAAGCGCGCGACGGAGGTCCTCTTGGAGATCTCCGAAAAACTAATCATACCTGCTGTGGAAGCCATGCCCGCCGATAAGTTCGGTTTTGCCCCGACTGACGGCGAATTCAAAGGCGTGCGCACATTCGGACAAATGGTAAAGCACCTGTCCGCGACTAATCACATCCTGGCTGCCGCAGCATTGGGCGAGGCGCCGCCGCCCGATGCGGGTGACGAGGTTGGGCCTGAGGCCGTTAGAACCAAGGCCGAAATTCTCGATTATCTGAAAGGTTCGTTTACACATCTGGAAAAGGCGGTCGAAGGTATCGGCCAGGCGAGCACGCCCGTCAATCCGTCACCGATTTCACCGCTGAAACAAGGCGAAGTGACTCGCTCTGCTTTAGTAGCAGAGTCGTTGATGCATGCTGCTGACCATTATGGACAGCTTGTCGAATACCTCCGGATGAACGGGATCGTCCCGCCAGGAAGCCGGCCATGAAAGCCGTCATCCTTTGAGACAATGCAATGCCGCAGATCTCAAGACGAGAGTTCGAACAGCTGCCACTGCGAGTTCACGGCCTCCTCGCGGGTGTTCCGCTTCACGATGTGTGGGCCATCGATCTGCCGCCGGCGCGGTCCGGCATCACGCTGAATGAGTTCTTAAGTGTCGGAACCATGCATCCCTTTAGATGCTCGCCACTTGTGCACATCCTCGTCAACATACGTCTTGCCCTCGGCTCGACCTTCGGCTGGGATCGCGAGCCGAGGGCAAATGCTTGGGAAACGTTCGCGTCTCGTATGACAACCGCCGATCGTTCGAAGACCCTTACGGTACCTGGCAGGCGGGAAGGTATGTTCCGCGTGGTATACCGTTTCGAAAATGAGCAACTTCTTGAGTTGATAAACCGGACCGCTCACGCTGGGGCCTTGAGCGCTCTGGTCGAGCGTGCGAATGGCTACCGCTATTACTTCGGCGTGTACGTATACAACGTCAGCCGCATTACGCCGGTCTATATGGCCTTGATCGACCCGTTGCGCAAGCTCGTCGTCTATCCGTCTATGCTTCGCATGATTCGGGAGAGGTGGAATGAAGCCTTCTGCGCGTACTCGATAACGGAGCGCCTCAAGCCGTGAGGCTGTGCCGACAGGGATGATCCACCTGTTCACCAATTTCGAGAGCGAGCTTTCGCAGCCATCTCGATGCAGGATCTTGGGCAATTCGAAGCGGATAGAACAGGTATTCCTGGTACCCGCCCGGATCAATAGGTGGTGGAAGCACGGTCAGCGAAAATGGTTTTGCCAGAGATTCCGCCAGACGCTTGGGAACAAATGCGATGACGTCCGATTGAGCTACTGTTTGAAGGGCCTGCAAATAGCTAGGAACACGCAGCACAATATTTCGAGCAAGCCCCTCCTGCCGGAGCCAGTTATCGACCGGATCTTCCATCAACCCCTTGCCGACAACCGCCACGTGGTCCGAATGGAGGAATGTTTTCAGGTTCTTCAGCCGCGAGGCAGCCGGGTGTCCTTTGCGAACGACCGTAACCTCGGTGTCTGTGAACAGGATCTCGCGCTGGAACCCCACAATTTCATTGGTCGAGCATGAAAGAAGCAGATCAATCGCGCGTGCACGCTCCGGTTTCATGGAAGAGGGACTCTGCCAGGGTAGAACGTCCAACCTTATCGTCGGGGCATCGGAATGGACCCTTTTGACCAGACCCGGCACCATGAGGTGTGCAATGTGATCCTGCATCATGAGCGAAAAGCGGCGTGTACTTGTTGCGGGTTCAAAAGAATCTGGAACCAGAAAGGCGTGGACTCGCTGGAGCGTCTCTGCCAATGGGTCTCGCAGCCCAATCGCTCGCGGCGTCAGCTCCATCCGTATCCCCACGCGCACCAGCAATGGATCGGCAAAGAGTTCTCTAAGCCGATTTAGCGCATGGCTGGTCGCCGGCTGGGAGAGGCCAATTTTTCGCGCAGCACGACCAACGTGCGCTTCGGAAATCAGGGCGTCTAAAGCGACCAGAAGATTCAGATCTACAGCGGATAAATTCATCATATGAATGGCAAATATATCATCAATCGATTGGACGAATCAAAGGAGAGGAAATAGAACTTAAGGAGTCAATGATGGTCGAAACAAAGATCCGCGCTTCCCTGCTCGCACTTTTGGTTGCTGCGGGCCCAATCTCCAGTGCGGCTCAGGATCGAAGATCCGATCAAGACAAGAGAGTCGTTCTCCATGCCACGCGATTACTGGATGTAAAGACGGGCACTACGCTACTTGATCAAGTTATCGTCATCGTAGGCGACAAGATCACAGCTGTTGGGTCTGCGAAGTCACTCAAGGCGAATGCCGGCGAAGAGCGAATTGAATTGCCCAACGCGACGGTGCTTCCCGGCTTGATCGACTGCCACGTTCATCTCACTGGCGATCCGAATCTGCTGGACCTGGGCCCCGCAGGACTCCACATTTCTTATCCGGGCCGCGCATTAATTGGCGCGCGTAACGCCCGCATAACACTCGAAGCGGGATTCACTACCGTCCGAAACGTAGCTGCTGATGGATACTCGGACGTCGCCCTTCGTGATGCCATCAACGAAGGTGACGTACCCGGTCCGCGCATTCTAGCTTCGGGTCCTGCGCTGAGCATTACGGGCGGCCATTGGGATGAGAACTACCTAGCGCCCCAATTCACCTTTTCAAAGCAGGGCGTTGCGGACGGGGTTTTAGCGGTCGTGAAGCAGGTCCGTGAGAACGTTAAATATGGCGCCGATCTCATCAAAGTCATGGCCACCGGTGGAGTTGTCTCGGAAGGGGACAATCCGGCGCTGGCGCAGTACAGCCCCGAGGAACTAAAGGCAATCGTGGAAACCGCCCACGGTCTTGGCCGAAAGGTGGCCGCGCACGCGCATGCCACGGCGGGGATTAAGAATGCGGTCCTCGCAGGTGTCGACTCCATCGAGCATGGCAGCTATATCGATGACCAAGGCATTCAGTTGATGAAGGAGCATGGTACCTACTTGGTGCCAACCGTCTATCTCGAAGACTGGGTGTTACAGAACCTGCAGACTTTGGGATGGACTCCAAACACAATACAGAAAGCTAAGACCGTGATTCCCATCGCAAACAAGAACGTTTCCCATGCGTTCCGGTCGGGTGTGAACGTGGCCTTTGGAACAGATGCGGGGGTGTACCCGCACGGCCTCAATGGGCATGAGTTCGGGAAGATGGTGGAGATGGGCCTCGCACCTTTGCAAGCTATTCAAGCCGCGACGATCAATGCGGCAGACTTACTCGGCTGGCCAGACAGGGTTGGCACGATTGAGCCGGGCAAGTGGGCGGACATTGTTGCCGTCGACGGAGATCCACTGAAAGATGTGACCACTCTAGAGCGGGTGAAATTCGTGATGAAGGGTGGCAAGGTGATCAGGAATGAATACGGCCGATAAGAGTGGGCCGGAGCCTCGGCTGCAGTTCACCAGTTCTCGCAATAGGGCGCAAGCGACGCCTGCTGCGATACTTCTCCTGCTTGTTGGCATTGTGTGCACAGCCCTTTGGCACGTGGCACGCGCCCAGTCGCACGTTTTTCCAGCGCAAGTTTCCCGAGGAATCATCCTATGCCAGAACTACAATCGCGTCATTTGTTCACCCTCAGCATGAAGCTTCCTCCGATTCTGGAATTGGGGGCCACACCCGCTGGAGAACGGCGCGTGTTCACTGTCTCCAGCGGACAATTTGTCGGAGATCGGGTCCGTGGTGAGGCCCTGCCGCAAGGCGGTTCCGATTGGCTGCTGGTTCGCCAGGATGGTTCCTCCCAGCAAGATGTGCGCCTCATTCTGCGGACCGACGATGGAGCGCTGATTCTGATGACCTATCGCGGGGTACGCCATGCTTCCGACGCGGTAAACGCGCGCATCGCTCGGGGGGAGAGGGTCGCTGCATCGGATTACTATCTGCGGACCGCGCCCTTTTTCGAAACGTCTTCACCAAAGTACGCATGGCTCAACAAGATCGTCTCTGTGGCAGTCGGCGAAAGGCAGCCCGATGGCGTGAGCTACGAGGTATATGAGATTCTCTAGCGGTGCTGGCTTCCGAAACAATTTTACTGAAATGGATTAGATCATGGACTGGAAGGAACTGTTAAGAGCGTTACAACCGTTCTGGTAATCGACTGGCCCAGTCGTGACGTGCCGGAGACGCTCGCACGTGCAGGTTTCGAGGTTGTAGTGCGCAGCGGTGCGGGACCTGATGATTATTCAGTTTACGAACTAGACAGTACCGGTGCCGTTACGCGTCGAAAGGGATGCTCACCTGAGAAGGCCGATCTGGTTTACGCGCATCGCCCGGCGAGCGAGCTACCGGCAATCATTGCGACCGCCAAGACAATACATGCAAAGGCAATCTGGATGCAGTCGGGCCTTTCCGCCGCTGGATGTAGAGATCCAAGTGGGTGCTGGATTCCTGACGAAGAATATCAACAGGTCGTCGAACTATTCCGGTCGGCCGGAATTAGATACTTCCAGGAACCTTATATTGCGGATGCGGTGCGCGAAGTGTATGCCCTGAAGATCTGAACGGGCTAGCGGCCACTCTAGTGGAATTTGGTTGTGAGTTTTTCGCTGCTAACGCCGACACGCCTCAGCCGTCGGTGAAGTCGTGGAGGTTAGACATGCGCGCATATAATGCCGTAATCTGCGCCATTGTTCTTTGCAGCGGTTCGTCGTTTGCTAGCCAGTCCGAAGCATCGGTTCTGGGACAGGATGCAGGGGTATCTGTTACGGCTCCCGCCGACGCAGAGAATGTTCGAGCTGAGATTCGCTCGCTTGAGGCTATTCTCGCGAAAGTTCCGGATCGAGGCGCCCTCCTTTTCCTCCTGGCGCGAAGATATGCGCACCTAGGGGAGTTGCAAAAGGCACTCGCATTGCTAAAAGAATGTATGGCGCTCGACGCCGGTTTCGTTCCTGATCCCAGCAACTCGCCATCGCTCCAGCCCTTGCAGGTGAATTCAGAGTTCCGAGACCTGCTTGCGCAATCTCGGCGCCGTCATTCCCCAGTGCACAAGGCAGATGTTGCTTTCACCGTGCCCGAGAAAGACTTATTCCCGGAAGGTCTAGCGGTGGATGCTTCGAGCAGGCTCTTCTACATGGGCAGCATGCATCGCAAGAAGATCGTTGGGTTTACGTTGACCAGCGCCGCATCCGACTTCGTGAGGCAGGACCTCTACGACTTGAGTCCGATCGGTGGCATCCACGTGGACCCTGTGGACCACAGCGTGTGGGCCTCGACAGATGCTGGTGCCAAGCAAAAACCGGAATTGTTGCATTTTGATCTGCGAGGAAAGCTACTCGAGCGTTACGCGTCGCCTGGCACCATGCCTCACGATTTGAACGATTTGGTTCTCCGTGACACGCGAGAGATTTTCAGTACAGACACGGAAGGACATCACGTGTACCGCTTTGATCGCCTCTCGCATACCTTTGCAGACATGAAGTTTTGGCGTCCAGTTTTTTATCCGAATGGCATTACGCTCTCGCGAGACTGCAATTTATTGTTTGTCGCGGACATGCTGGGTGTGATTCGCGTAGACCTGCGAACAAACGAGTCCGCCGACGTTGATCCCGGAGTGCACAATACGCTTTCGGGAATTGACGGGCTGTACTGGTATGACGACGAATTGCTCGGAGTGCAGTATGGCACCGGAGAGTATCGCGTTATGCGCTGGAAGCTCTCGCCGGGCGGACGTAAGGTGATTGCGAGTGAGGTGCTTGAATACCGCACAGATTTGGTCAGCGATCCGACAACCGGCGCAATTATGGGAGACCGATTCTATTTCATCGCCAACACGGGGATTTACAACCTTCAGGACGACAAGATTTTGGATCCTGCAAAGTTGGAGCCAGTGCACATCGCGGTCGTGTCTCTGAAGTGACGTAGCGCTCGGGAGCCACAAGGCGAAACTCAATCATCTTTCCCTCCGAGGACCTGCGATTGTCAGACTGGCTGGTCGTATACGCCACATGACGACGTAGCCGCGGTCGAGCGCTTTGACAAAGGTTGTCGTCACTAATGTGTATCAAACCAATGAGGTCCATCTACGTTGACACCATACCAGCCGCAATAGGCTCGCTGGTTTTGGATGGAGACGAGAAATCTATTTAAATCATGCTGCCGCGGCAAGAGTTCCTATAAAAACAAGTTGGATCAGACCTCGCACAGGCCAGTTCAGTACGCGCTTGCCCGCGATGCTCCCTTGCTGCCGCGCAGCGTGGTTGCGGAATTGCTTGCGAGGACGGTTCTCACACATGCTGCCTGCAGGTAAATTCGATCAACTTTGATTTCGGCGAAAAAGGGATCGCGAGTACGAGTCTCAGGAATGCCGAATCCGGCGGAAACTACGAACTACGTTTCACGACCGGCGCTGCTGTCTGCCTTTGACCAGTGGAAAATACAGAACCAAAAAGGCCGTAAAAGCCCCGCCAATGACAACGGCAGGGATCCATATGTTGGAAGGGATTGCTTCTTCTGGCGGATGATAGCGCACGACGAAGTAAAAATTCATCCACATCAGGATGCTCGAGACCAGCCCCGGCGAGTATTCATGGAAGCGAATCGACCAGCCAACATGCCAGATTCCGTTCGAGGCTCGTTCGATCACCCAAGCCAGCGGCAGGATCATCCATGCGCCGCCGCGAAAGTCGTACAGGACGACACTGGCGATCATGACCACGAAATACCCGGTATTAAACCAGAAGAACTTCGTCCAGGAATACTCCGGCCACCAGTGCTCGCGCACCTTTTCCACGAAGCTGCCGCCCAGCAGGGATTCGTCGAGGCAATGTACGACATAGGCAGCCACCGTGAACCAAAACGAGACAAGCAGCGGCACATGCATATGGATCAGCCTCTAAGCAAGCTCTCAAGTTGAATAACAAAATGGAAAGGTAGATTCACTTTCTTTTGTGTTAGGCTCGACAGAATTCTCTCCGCTCTACTGCACTTTCTCCCAGACAATTTTCCAACGTTCAACTGAAAGGTCGTTCTTCTCCATGTCGCTCAGGATCAGGCGTCCTCCATCGAACCTAAATGGTCGGACTTGTCGTGAGCCTACGTATCCGGGATCGCTAGCTACTTCTGGCAGATGAACAATCCATTTTTGCTTGGCGTCGATCTCGTACCGACCACAATAAGCGAAGCTGCCTTCTGCGGCAGCGATCTTTTCCTCCGGAGTGCTGTGCGCTGGATCTGCCGATTTGGGCCGGTCGGGATTCATTAGCTCGGCGCACATGTAACCGTCGCGCTGGTACATGAGGAAGCCCTTGGCGCGCGGCCCGAAACCAGGAAATGATCGAGTTGTGCCGTCCTTCATTGTTTCTTCTGCCGACAAGAGCTTCCAGCTGCCCACGATTTGCTCACGGATCTCCGATTCCGTCTGAGCAAAGGCCGAGGTGGCGCAGAGGATGATTCCGATCAGAAAGAATGCCTGTCGTTTCATACAGCTTTTCCTCCGAGTCGTCGAGGTCGCGTTTCACATGAAAAATGGACGCCTCACTCAGACGCGACGCTCCGTTCAGCACGCGCTTAGTTCTCTGACGTTAAGGCCTTGAGATAGCGGTAGAAGAACAGCACCCCGGTGTTGAAGGAGTCGATTGGCAGACGCTCGTCTTTCCCGTGCGCGCGTATGTCGTTATTGTCCAGGGCGACGCCCTGTATTCCAAACGAGGGCATACCGGCAGCGTAGGCGTACCTGCTATCGGAGGCACCGATGGCCATATCGGGCACCACGGGGATACCCGGCCAAAATTCCGCCACCACTTCGCGCAGCGGTTTCATGACATCTTCGCGCAGCGCTACGGGCGGGAGTTGCTGTTCCTTGGGGGCGGTCGGGGTGATGGAGTCGTCAATCTGCACATAGCCCACGCTGACCTTGGGATCGGCCACGATCTTCACCAGCTCTTGCCGTATCTCCTCTCGCGAGTGTCCCGGGAAGATGCGGCAATTGACGTTGGCCGTAGCCGTCTGGGGCAGCGCATTATTGGCATGGCCTGCAGCGAGGCGCGTGGCTACGCATGTGGTCCGCATGGTGGAGTTCAGGATCGGGTCGTCGGCAGAGAGCTTGGCAATTGCCTCCTGGTCCGGCCGCTCCTTTAGAACAGCCCGCACCAGCGCAGCTTTCTCCGGGGGATAGGTCTTTGCCAGACCGGTGAGTTCCTCGCGCGTCACCGCGTTCAATTCAAAAGGAAAGCTGTAGTGCTCCAATCGTGCGAGCGCATCCGCGAGATGATAGATGGCGTTGTCGGCTGTAGGCATCGAACTGTGCCCGCCGGGATTCAAGCTGCTCAATTCATAATCGGCATACAGCTTTTCTGTCGCATCCACAGTGAAACTGAGCAGCTTGCCGTTCTCCTCATCCACGCCGCCGCCATCGTGGTTGAGCACGAACTCGGCGTCGACCATGTCGCGATGGTTTTTGACGAGCCAGTCCACTCCATTGAACACGCCGCCTTCCTCGTCGGCGGTCAGCGCAAGAACGATGTCACGATCGGGTTTGTAGACTTCCTGCTTCATACGGATCAGAGCGGCGATCATGATGGCGTCGCCATCCTTCATGTCCTGCGTGCCCCGTCCGTAGTAGTAGCCATCCTTCTCGATGAACTGAAAAGGATCGGTGGTCCAGTCGCTGCGTTTGGCCTCCACCACATCGAGGTGGCCGATCAGCAAAACTGGCTTGTGCTTGCCGGTTCCGCGCAGCCGAGCGACCATGTTGCCATGCCGGGGCTCGGACCCCATCACGACGATGTCTTCCGCAGGAAACCCCGCATCGCGGAGCCGCTTAGCCATCGCTTCCGCGGCGACGGTGGTGCTGCCCACCGAATGACTCGTGTTTATTTCGATGAGCTGCTTGAAGATGCAGGTGGCGAGTTTGATGTTGGCGTCGTCGGCCGGCGTGCGCGGAACCGTTCCACCGCTCGCTGTTATTGCTAGCGAAGTTGCGATGGCGAGAACCAGAATTCCGCGCAGGGTCGTGTGTGTCAGGTATTGCATTCGCGGACTCCACTCTCGATGAAGTTGAGATGTTACTCAATCAACTGACCTCAGGTAACGCTCGTGTGGGGAAAGCATAATATCAGGCCTGCTGTGGTAGCCGGACTTACGGAAAGACGTGGTCTCGGGCGTCCAATTCCTCAACTCACCCTCGCGCCTAGAGTGCGCACGATTACCCATTTGCCTGCGCGCTTCTGGAGGAGATCCATAAAAAGAAACTGACCGCTGATGTCTTTTCCGTCCTGAAGCCTCTTTTCCGTGACACTGGCCTGGACCACGGCAATACTGCCGAATGCCTGCACATGCATAGGTCCAAGTTCAAACGAGACGAGTTTGTGGTTGCCGGATTTGAAATCGTCCAGGAGAACCTGTTTGCGGTAAAGCTTGCCCGACGACCCGACCGTTGCCCAATCGTCTGCGTAGGCCTTATTGAGCGTTTCTAAATCGACGGCCACCATTGCATCTCCAATATCCTGTTCGAGTTTCTTGATCTCCTCGGCAGTGCTCGGATCGGGGACCGCTTTGAACGAGTTGGGCAATTCTCCCGATAAAGAGCGCACGACTACCCACTTACCTGCGCGCTTCTCGAGGAGATCCCCCCAAACAAGCTGAGGATTAGTAAGTTTTCCGTTCTCGTTCCGTTTTTCACGCACAACACCTTGGCTCAAAGCGACATTGCCAAACACCTGTATGTCCATAGGTCCGGTTTCAAACCACACGAGTTTGTCAGGGAAACCTGCGCTTAGAAGTTTCTTCTTATTAACAACGTTGCCGGAGGACACGACGATTGCGAAATCGTCAGCATAGAGCTGACTGTACTTGTCGAAATCGCCTGATATTTGGAAATTTCCCAAATCTAGTTCGACCTGCTTGACTGCTTCGATGTCGGCCGGATCTTTGGGCTGCGACTTGGGCGAGTCGGCCAGAGCCGGCGCTACGAATATCCAGGCGAACAAAACGGACGTGATGAGTGTTTTCATCTGTTGTATCTCCTGTTCGGGTTTTGAGGGATCAGGATCGAACGAATGAGTAGAAGACGCCTTTGCTCACACTTTCGGAAAAACCCCACCCACCCCAACCGCAGTATTCAGCAGCGGGGAACCGCTGTCCATGACCTCTGAGGTCATGGAGAAATGGGTTATGGCGGAGCGTTCTGGGGCTAAAGCACTTCGTCAGCGAGGCGATTCACCACGACGCGCGTGGCTTCGTCTGCGGGGAAAAGAGTTTCAATGCGGAGTTCCTGCAGTGCAACGTCCAGGGGTGTGCCCAAGGTAGTGAGCGTAGAGAACCAGCGAAGCGTCGAGGTTTTCCACTTGTAGTTAAGGGTCAAAAACGGTGGAGGAGTGCCATCCAAATCGAGCATGCGCCAACGGCTCGGTACGTCCGGATAGCTGAGCAATTCCTCAAGGAAAGACTTCATCGTCTCATCCGAAGGGTTGTCCGCAGCTTCACGGAGGATGCGCCGGATCATGCGTGCGGCGACCACTTCCCAGTCTTCGATGAACGGCCGCAGCCCGTGAGGATGGAATACAAGGCGAGGCCCGTTCAGAGGCCTAACAGATTCGCAGCCGGGAAAGAGATCAAGAATGCGCTTTGCGCCAGCATTCATCCTCAGGATGTTCCAATAGCGATCCAAAACGAGCACGGGATTCGGCTCGAGTTGCGCTACGAAGAACTCCACGGCGCGGCGAGCTGCCTCTAGCTCCGGTGCATTGAGATCAGTATGACGATATAACGGCGCATAGCCGGCTGAGAGCAGCAACGCATTGCGTTCACGCAATGGAATCTGCAGGGACTCGGCAAGACGTAGGACCATTTCCCGGCTTGGCCGCGCGCGGCCAGTCTCGAGGCAACTCAGATGACGCGTCGAGATGTCCGCATCGAGAGATAAGTTGAGCTGGCTGATGCGCCGAACACTGCGCCACTGACGCAGCAAGACGCCGAAATTTTCGTTAGGGAGAATTGTCGGTGAGGAACTGGGCGAGGAACTCACGATCCGATTATAAAGAGGCATTGTTCTCCGCCTACCAGAACGATCGTTTCTGGCGCCAATTCGGGTTCGCGTAGTGGGCTAAGGTATAAAGAGGCTGGCGCCAACCCTCAGAAACCGTTGCTCGATCTCGCGTGGCCCTAGAAGGATATAAGTCCTACAGCATCACATTCGGCAGATCTGGGACAATCACGAATCGGCTCTCTAGGAAGCTCGGAATCGTTAGGCGCCAATTCTGGCAACATTGTTCCATGCGTGTTTACGCCGGTGCTGGCCAAGCACTGGAGGTCATTCTCTCTTGTCGATTGCGTTTCAGCTTCCCGCAAGGTTTTTATCGGAGTATTCCGGTGCCGGCCGGGCCGCCGCTTCGACTGTTGTCGCCTGCCTAAAACGCTTGGGACCATCATTGATTCACTCGTACTTCTGTTGCCACCCCTATCCGCCCGCTGCCGAAGAAAGCCGGAGAACATCTAAATAACTCGCCCCTTAACGACGGGATTTAGGGAGTATCCGGAATTGTCAAGATGAAGGACACACCTCGTCCGCGGTTGTTTTCGATCTGTAGGGTTCCCCCGTGCGCCTCTACAATCCGCTTGCACATGCTAAGACCCAAGCCGTAGCCGCCGGTTTTTTTCGATCGGGATGGATCGATTCGAAAGAAGGGCTCGAAAATACCAGCCATCTGCCCCTCGGGAATGCCTTGTCCG
>Ga0126381_100004217_pt1 | contig 15625 bp, 20 predicted proteins | sample PanSoiMetPlot_28_FD_96465 | JGI IMG/M metagenome (GOLD analysis project Ga0126381, IMG submission 96465) | Tropical forest soil microbial communities from Panama - MetaG Plot_28 | ecosystem: Environmental > Terrestrial > Soil > Tropical forest > Bulk soil | place: Panama | collected 2016-02-17 | reverse complement strand
TGGACTCGGCGTGACTGGGCAGCCATCCACCGAATTCTTCGACGAGGAGACCCAACGTAATGCGAGTTACGCAGATCAGCGTCGAACTGGAAAAGCGAGTGTCCGACGGCGACTACGGATCCGAGCGGTCGCAGGCCACGCTCACCGCGTGGATCGAGCCCACGGAAGACTCGCTGGAGTGCCTGGACCAGCTGATGGCCCAGGCGCGGGTGCAGGTCGAGGCGGACCTGCGGGCGTCGAAAAACCTGAAGGTGCGCCGGGCCGTGAATCCCGAGCGGCGCCTGTGCAGTGAGTGCAAGCGGCCGCTCGCCGATTCCGAAGACTACGAGCACGAGGCCTGCGGCGAGATCCGCAAGGAACGGCGTGCGCGCGAAGAGGAAGAGCGGCGCGAACGCTACCGACTCGAACGCGAGGAGCGCCAGCGCGAGCTGGAGAAGCTCCCGGTCGCGGTCGGACTCGCCGAGGACGAAGACGACGAGAAGTCGCCGTTCTGATGGCTGTGCGCATGGGGTATTTCCTGGCGGGCACGGCGGTGGGGCTGGCGCTGGGCACGGCCATCGTGGTGTCTCGCGCTGAAGATCCGCCGACCGACGTCTACGCGGCGGCCATGGCCGCGGGTGTGGACCCGACCGATTTACTTGGAGCGGTCAACACGACTGGTGACGATCCATGGATCTATCTGCACGCCGTCGGCGAGCTGCCGGGCGCGCCAGATGCACCGCCCGCCGCGGCCAATAGGACTTCATCCCCTTTGGGCGCGCGGGTGGCGTGCATCGAAGCCAAAGAATCCGGCGGCGCCAATGTCGCCAATCGCCGCGGCTCGGGCGCCGTCGGCGTCCTGCAATTCATGCCCGCGACGTTCTACGCCCACGCCCTGGAGATGGGCCATCCCGACTGGTCGCCGTGGATTCCGGCTGAAGCCCGCGCGGTCGCCGCGCACGATCTGGCACTGGGGAGGCGTGGCCAGTGGACGGTAACGGGCTGTTGATCATGGCCCTGTTTTGCGCCCTGGTCCTGCTACTGATCTTGCTCACGTTCGGAGGTCATCGCTTATGAGGAAGGTGGTCAGAGTCGATGCGGTCACCCTGGCACTGGTTACCAAGCTGACCGAGACGCGCCGGATCGTGGCCACACTGTGCGTGCTCCTGGCCACCATGCTTGGTGAAAACACCGGTATGACGCCAAAGCAACGCGACGCACTGATCGACCACTTGCGCGAGTTCTCCAATGAACAGGCAGACGAATCCGATGAAGTCGACCGGCTCGTCTCGAGTCTGCATGTGGAGCAGCCCGGGAACAACTGACGGCTACTGCTGGACCCGAAGGAGTGTGTCTATGACTCAAGCTATTGTCCCCGCCGACATGAGCGGACTCGCGCTCAGTGTCTTCGGCCAGGACCGCATCGCCGTCCTCAAGGAACAACTCGGTCGCGGCAAAAAAGAGCCGGTGACCGACGCCGAACTCGAGCACATCGCGCTGCTCTACCAGCGCACCCACCTGGATCCGCTGGCGCGGCCGGCCCAGATCTACTACGTCTGGCGCTACGACAACCGCCTCAAAAAGGAGGTGATGGCTCCGCAGATCTCGGTCGACGGCCTGCGCCTGATCGCCCAGCGGGCGCGCCGACGCTTCCGACAAGTTGGGCCGCAGTGGACCGCCGATGGCAGGACCTGGGTCGACGTCTGGCTGCCGAACAATAACCCGGCGGCGGCGCGCGTCGGCATCCAGTTCCCGGAGTTCAGGGAGCCGACGTGGAGCGTGGCCACCTGGCGCGAGTTCGCCCAGTGGGCAGACGAATATGACACTCGAGGCGTGCGCACGGGCCAGAAGGTGCTGGCGCCGTTCTGGCAGCGCATGCCCGCGCACATGCTGGCCAAGACGGCCGAGTCGCTCGCGCTCCGCCGCGCATTCTCGCTCGAGACGCACGATCTCGAAATCGCGCGCGCCGACGAGGACTGGCGGCAGGACCAGCTGCGCAACGCCAAGCGCTATGACGCTATTTTCGGGCCGACCGATGATGTCGTCGTTGCGGGCAACCGCCTGGTCGAACGTGGCAGCGGCGAGGTCCTCGCCGAGTTGCCCGAGACCACGTCGGACAATCCGCTGGTCGACAAGTACAAACGCAACCGCGAGCTGGTCGCCCGCGCGCGCGAACTCGGCGTGGCCGGCCTATCGCCATTAAAGCTCGGGCTCGCCGAGGACGTGGTCGATCAGGCCAACCTCGAGCTCGAGGATCGCATTGCACGCCACGAGTTCGAACAGGGCGAAGTGGCGCGCCAGCGCGCGCAGGAGGGTCTGCTCTGATGATCGAGGCGCAGTGGCTAGCCGTGCGAGACGGCGATCCGCGCGCGCGGGCGATGTACCTGCGCCACTACAGCTCGAGCAAAGCGCGCGGGCGCTACACCATCGTGCCCATCGGTAATCTCGGCCGGTTCATGGGCAGCGGCGAGCGCATGGTGCTGCTGACCGGTGACTGCCGCGCGATCTTCGCCTGGCGAGCGCAGCGCTACCGCGCCGACGGCCAGCGAGGCGTCGAGTGCACCATCTTTCGCAACGAGGGCCACACCGCGCTCGCGAGCGACCTGGTCGACGAGGCGTGCGAGCTGGCGTGGCAGCGCTGGCCAGCCGAGCGCCTGTTCACATTCGTCGACCCACTCAAGGTGCGCTCACCCAACCCTGGCTACTGCTTCAAGCGCGCAGGCTTCCGCTTCGTTGGGCGCACCGCGCGTGGCCTGCACATTCTTGAGCGCCTCAGCGGTGCGCAAGAGGAGGTAGCTGCATGAGTCCTCTGCCACCGGCGCTCGAGAACGAGACCGAGCGCGAGTACGCCTGGCGTGTTTTTCCCAGTGACGCCGCAAAGATCCTCGATCCGCATGAGGCACCCAGTCGTCACTGCGGCCAGACCGGCTGTCGGGCGCCGATCTGGTGGGGCTACACCGCGGCGAGGGGGCGTCGTTGTCCGTTCGACATCAGACCTGACGGTGAGCGCACTGCCACCAGCCACTGGCGAACCTGTCGCGATCGACCTGGAAGGGGGACCTGAACCGCATGGAGTTCTACGCCCGTATTGCCGCTGTCCGCGGCACACCCTCGCGCGCCGACGACGTCCGCACCGTGGTGCGCATCAACCTCGAGGCGCACGACCTCGACCCGGCCTGGCTGTTCGAGAATCTGGGCGACGCCGTGTCCATCGAGCTGCGGAGCATTCCGCCACCGAAGCTGCCGATGGACGAAGCCCTCGAGCAGACGTACGAGAGCTACGAGACCAACGGCCAGGCTGAGGTGGGCCCGGTCCAGCAAGGGCGACGTCGCCGCGGCACGCGCTCATCCGAATCGGCGTAGATGCCAGCTGAGCCTGGGCGTTTTCTCCTGGTGGTGCTGCACGAGGACCTGGCGGCGCACCGCACGACCCTTGGTGGCATCTGGGCCCAGCTCAGGTTGATCTCGGGCATCAAGAGCATCACCGACATCTCTGTCATTGATCGAGCCACCCTGGACATGCTGTGCCTGGATCCGACACCCGCGTTGAAGCGCGCCTCGCCAACCATGTTCCAGGCCTGTCGTCGCTACTGGCAGCGCCAGCGCCAGCCGGAGATGCTATGAGCTGGGCCAGACTGGACGATAAGTTCCACGGCAATCCGAAGGTGATGGCAGCCGGATTGCCGGCGCTGGGGCTGTACGCGCTCGGCCTGTCGTACTCCGCCGACCAGCTGACGGATGGACAGGTGCCGCGCAAGCTGGTAACCGGCTGGCCGGGTTGGAGTGCCGCGGCGCGCCAACTGGTCGAGGTCGGTTTGTGGGAAACGACGGAGGGTGGCTGGCAGGTCCACGACTACTGCGACTGGAATCCGAGCCGCGACCAGGTCCTGCGCGACCGGAGGTCCGGCTCCAAGCGCAAGCAAAAGGCGCGTGATAACGGTGTGACTCCGGCCGGACAAATCCCGGAATCCGGCCGGAGTCACACCGGACGGACGCCAGGAATCCGGCCGGATTCCGGCGTGACTCTGGATCCACGCCCGGACCCGGTCCCGGACGCTGCCCTACAGGCAGCGTCTTTCCCCCCAAACCCCCCGCCAGGCGACAGCCCCAATGAGGCTGCGCCTCGGGCCGTCGCCGAAACGTGTCCGATCTGCCGGCGGGTGTTCATCGGGTCCTACTCGGAGCACCAGTGCGCCCCGGTCAACCGTCCGCCGCAGCACCTCGGCTCGCTGCTGCCCCGCCGAAAACTCTCAAAGGCTGATCGTGCTGCCGCCGAAGCCGAACTCGCCGAGATGGAGCGCGCCAAAGCGGAGCACGGGCCGGTCAGTCTGCCGCCGGACCTGGCGCAGCTCGACGCCAAACTCCGAGGGGGGGATCGCCTATCGTCCTGACGCCGGCTGATGTGCCCATCCCGCAAGCCAACTCTCCCTCCTGAGGTCTCATGCAGCTTGCACTCGCGATTCTGATGCCACTCGGTGAAGCCGGCCCACCCCCGGGTATGTGGCCCTCGCCGCCACCAGGTCTGTGGCCAACTCCGCCTGGGCCGACGCCACCAGGCGGCATCGCCACGCCGCCGATTTACCTGCCACCGGTCATCTGGCCCACACCGCCACTGCCTGGCCTGCCACCGGTCGCCACACCGCCCATCTACAACCCGCCAGGCATTTGGCCTTCACCGCCGGTCATGTGGCCAACGCCACCGGCGCCGTCACTGCCACCGACCATCTGGCCGACACCGCCACTGCCAGTCGTCAGTCCGCCCATTCACATCCCACCCGGTGGGGTGGCCACGCCACCGATCTACTACCCGCCGGTCATCTGGCCGCAGCCCCCAGGCGGCGGCGGCGGCGGCAATCCCGGTGGCGGCGGTAAACCCGTGCCGATGCCGCCTGGCACCGGCGACGGTTCGTGGGTCTGGTCGCCTGTCTATGGCTGGGTCTGGCAGCCAGCCGTTCCGGAAGAGCCATCCGAACCGACTCCCAAAGAGACCGACTAACGTTGCCGTGACATGTCGCGTGGCGTTGCCTATTCGGCCCAGCTCCGCGCCCAGGTGGTCGCGGCTATCTTGGCCGGGGCAACGATCACGCAAGCCGCCAAGCAGTTCGGTCTCAACAAACAGACCGTGGCCCGATGGGTCACGTCTCAACCAGTTGAGACCGAACCGCGCGCACGCGACGTCGAAACACCTTCGCTCGAGGATCTGATCGTTGACCTCATCGCCACCCACCTCGAGACGCTTCGTGTTCAATTACAGGCCGCAACGCGCGCGGAGTGGCTTGAGAAACAATCCGCTGCCGAGCTTGCCCAACTGGTTAGCGCTGAAAGCGGGAGCCTCCTTCGACTTCTCGCTGGACTTCGACCTGCCGAGCCCGGCGGGCGACCATTACCCACGCTCCCCGAACCGCAGCCCGGAACTCTGGACGCCACCAGCTGACGCCAAGCCATCGATCGGTCTGCTGGAATTTCTCCAGACCGCGTGGCCGCTGCTCGAGCCCGCGGTCCCATTTGTGGGCGGCTGGCACCTCGAACGGCTCGCCGAGCACCTCGAGGCGGTCAGCCGCGGCGAGATCGCCGATCTGCTGATCAACGTGCCGCCGGGTACCACCAAAAGCCTGGCCGTCGGCGTGTTCTGGCCAGCCTGGTGCTGGACCTGGCAGCCGTGGACGCGTTGGCTCACCAGCTCGTACGACGCGCGCCTGGCGGTGCGAGATGCCCAGCGCACGCGTCGACTGATCGCCTCCCAGTGGTACCAGCAGCGCTGGGGTCTCGGCTTTCGGTTCGCCACTGACCAGAACGTCAAGAGCTATTACGCGAATGACAAAACCGGCTGGCGACTGGCGACCAGCATGGCCGGTGGTGTGACCGGCGAGCACGCCCAGTACATCGTCGTCGACGACCCGCACAACGTGCGCCAGGCCGAGTCCGACCTGGAGCGCGACGCGGTGCTCACCACCTGGCGTGAGGTGTATCCATCCAGACGACTGCCGGGTGGCGTCAGAGTCGTGGTCGGCCAGCGCGTCCACGAGGAAGACCTGACCGCGGACTGGCTCGGCCGCGAAGGCGACCATATCCACCACCTCGAGCTGCCGATGGAGTTTTCTCCAGACGGACGCCGCGCCTCGCAGCTGCAGCCGTGCCCACTGAGCGGCGAGCTCCACGACCCGCGCACGACGGAGGGCGAGCTGCTGGCGCCCGAGCGTTTCCCAGTCGAGCGCGTGGCTCGGCTGAAGGTCGACCTGGGCCCGTATGCCTTCAGCGCGCAGTACGACCAGCGCCCATCGCCGCGCGCGGGCATGGTGCTCAACCCGGCCTGGCTGGTCGATCGGCCTGAGGAAGCCGACCTCGATGCCTGCGACATCATCCAGGCCTGGGACCTGAACTACTCAGAAAAAGACTCGAGCGACTGGACGGTGGCGATCACTGCTGCGGTCGAACGGCACGACAGCGACAACCTGCCGCCGATGATCCACCTGCTGGATGTGTACGCCGAGCACCTGGCCGAGGAGCGCCACGACCTGGCGTTGGCCGAGTACATCGCGTTCTGGCAGCCGATGCTGATCGGCATCGAAAAGCGGGCCTACGAACGCCAGGGCGCCACGCGCGACCTGGTGCGAAACATCGAGCGCCAGCTGCGCGGACGGTGGGAGCGCTGCCACATCGAGCCGATCGAGGTCGACACCGACAAGGTGTCCAGGGCCATGATCATCGTCGGGCGCGCCAAAGCCGGGCGGATCAGCGTCGATCGACGCGCGCCCTGGTGGCATGCGCTGTCGAACGAGATGTCGCGATTCCCGCGGTCGAGCCACGACGACCGCGTGGACGCGCTCGCACACCTGGTGGGTCTGGCCGCTACCCGGCTCGCCAGCGTGCGAGCGCTGCTGATCATCACCTCGGAAGCTACCGCGGTGCGTCATCACGGCGCGCTCGTCGGCGGCACCGGCAACCGGAGCTGGCGTTGACCCTAGACAACCACTCGTACACTGAGGCCATGCCCACAACATCTGGATCGAGCACGCCTGCAGCCACAACCAGTAGGACCGTCACGCCCGCGCCGGCCGCCGCCGAAGCCGCGGGCCTCGCCGCGTTGCTGGCCGATTCACAAAGCGCCACCCTGTATGTCGACCTGCCAGACATGACCGACAAGCGCGCCGCCACGCTGCTGCTCGCCGATCCGGCGCTGCACGTTGAGTTCGACCACGTCCGCCAGCTGTGGGCGGTGCGCGCCGCGTACGACACCGAGATCGCCGACGCCAAAGAAGCCGCCGCCGCGACCTAGTCCACGCGCGTGGATCCGAGCGAGATCGGCGAGTGCCGCGTCGAAATCATCACGAGTGGTGACGAGCAGTACGTCAGGATTGTGCGCGCGGATCCGCGGATCTACGTCTCAGATCACGTCCTCGAGCAACTCGATGAGCGCTTCGGCCACTTTGGTGACGGCATCTTGACCATCCACGGCATCGATGGCGACGTCAGCTACGGCCTGAGTCACTACGATCTGTACCGCCGGCAGTTCCTCGGGACGCGCTCGGCCTGATGGACGCAAGCGAGATCCCGACCTCGGCGCAGCTGGCCCAGCTGTGGTGGTCCAAGTACCAGGAGTTCCAGACCACACGATTACGCGTCCGCGACTGCCGCGACTGGCTGAATAACCGCTGGGACCCGGTCGTCCCCAAGGACTTCGCCCAGGTCGCCGGAAACCTGGCGATCAAGCTGCCGTACGCGATTACGATCGCGCTGCACGCGGCCCAGATGTTGTCGTCCAAACGCCCGCGGTTGCACCGCGATCCGATGGGCAAGAGCATCACCGCGCGGACCAACGCCTCGGACCTCGAGCTGTGGGCCAACGCCTGCATCACCGCGGTCGAAGAGCAACACGGCGCGTTCTGGCGACCCTTGATGGATATGTTGTTCCAGCAAGGCTCGGCGGCGGTGCTTTGCTTTCCCTCGGCAGCTGGTTGGGAAAATATGCCCAGCTACGTCGACGAGGACGGCGGCGTCTACCGCCAGTGGGACGCGCCCAGCGTCAAGCAGTCGACGCGCGAGTACGCCGATTTTCTGCTGGACTGGAAGGCGCGCCAGGTCCCGATCTCGATCCGCGTCGTTGGCGTCGACCAGTGTCTTCCCATTCTGGGACCGGGGCACCGCCTCGACGGCTTGATCTGCCGGAGCCAGTACGCCCAGGAGGACCTCGAGGCGCGCGGCTATCGCTGGCGGTTTGCTCGAGCGGGCCACGTGGGCTCGGGCTACGACCCGGACTATATGAGCCAGTCGCGCGGCATGTACCCGAAGTTCACGCTGTACGAGCTGTGGCGACCCGGGTCGGTCGTCTTCTACATCGGCCAGGGTGTGACCGCGCCGGCCACCGACGGCTCGAACATCACGATCGCCTATCGCGTCAACGCCGGTGGCGAGACCAATCTAGCCGCGATCGACCTGGCGCGCGACTGGGGCATCACGCGTCTGTGCGGAACGTGGGTCTGGGGCTGCAACTTTGCCTCTGAGACGGATGGAGATCGGCGCGGTGTGCCGTTCGTGTGGCCGTTCCTGTCGAGGTTCCCGGGCAGGAACAACCTGGCCACCGCCAAACTCGCCCACCCCCTGCAGCACGCGTTCGGTGGCTGGTTCATCCCCGCCAACGCGGATGTCACACCTGACCTAGTGCTCGAGAACGGGCGGCCGCGTGAGATCGACATACAGCCGATGAAGGCGCAGTACGTGGCCGGCACGCCGGTCCCGGCCACCCATCCGGGCACCAACAAAGATGTCGACGAGCTGATGGGTCTGATGCTCGGCGCGCTGCGCGAGGAAGCACCCTCCGCAGCGGCTGGCGGCGGACCGGGCGCGACAAGCGGGCACGATCGCGCCCTGATCCGCTCGATGCTTCAGGACGCCTACGACGACACTCTGAACGGTGGCCTGAAGGCGATGACGTTTGTCGGATCCATGGCCACCGAGATCGCCGACCGCATCGTCGACTATTACGGCGTGACGGTGCCGGTGTACTGCAGCGTGCAGCCCAAGGGCATGCGCCAGAGCGTGCGCAAGGCGATGGAGCTGACCAATGACATGTGCCAGGGCGTCTACGACTTCTGGGCCGACTACCCGCCCGAGGAAGGCGAGAACCTCCCGCTGGCCCAGATGATGATGCAGTGGTCGCTCGAGGGCCGCATCCCGTTGCGCCAGGCTCTCGAAAAAGGCCTGGGCGATGAAACTCCCGACGAGACCATGATCGAGATCCAGACGGAAAAACTGTTATTTCAGACCCCCCAGGGCCAAAACTATCTCTTCCAATTGGTCGCCAAGAAGCTGGACGATCAGAAGATGGCCCAGCTGTTCCAGGCCGTCCAGTCCGGCCAGGCGATGCCGGATGGCACGCCGACCGCGGCATTACCGAACAGTGGACAGCCGCCGGGCCCGACCGGCCAGCTCATGGGGACCCAGGTCCCGAACCCCGTAAACTCCGCGATCGGGGGCATCATCCAGGGTGCGCTCGGAGCTGGGCCGATGCGTCAGGACGTGCTCGCTTCCCAGCAGACGGGCGCGATAGTCGGACCGGGGGCCGCGGCTCCTCCGGGTGGATGACCAGCATGGCAAAAAACGGTGGGCGAATGCCCACGATCGGGGCCCAGGGCCAGGAGTGCAGCTATCCCACGCCCGCGGATTACGGGCGCGAGTCGTCCCTAGGCGACGCCTCGTTGGGGGTGCAAGGCAACAACAACGTGGCGAACTTCGTGGCAGATCCGGCGGTCTTCAACGAGTCGCCCGCGACCAAGAAGAGCTACAGCTGGAATCGTGGCGAAGCGGGCAACGCGACCTAACGGCCTCAATCCGAAGACCGGCAAGCCGTACACCGAGGCGGAAGATCGCGCCGCAGATCGGCGAGCTGGCATCAAAGAGGGCTCGGCCCGCGATAACGCGCTGGATAAAAAACGCGGCGTGCCGGTCAGGAAAGGCAACTAGATGGCGGTACTTTCGAGCAAGCGACGCCAGTCGCTGAAGTCAAGCCAGTTCGCGCTGCCCGGTAAAGGCGAAGGTCCCGGCGGCAAGGGCTCCGGCAGCTATCCGATTCCCGACGAGTCGCACGCTCGCAATGCGCTGGCTCGAGTGGCCCAGCATGGCACCGCAGCCGAAAAGGCCACCGTCCGCGCGAAGGTCGCGGCGAAATACCCGGGCATCGCCGTCAGCGGCAAGAAAGGCAAGAAGTAGCCCATGGCACGAGCACCCAAGATGCCGGGCGCGCCGAAGATGCCGGCGGCCGCGCCCAAAATGACAGCCGCACCTCGAGCTCGAGCGGCGACTCCGGCGATGACCACACCACGTGTGCCGCGCGCACCCGCCGTCGCGATCGCGGTCCCCGCCAGGCCTCGGTTGGCGGCGGCGGCCATCCGCGCGCCGCGCATTCCGCGCGGGCCAGCGATCGGACCGTGACACGCTCAAAGGCGGAAAGCGGGCCCAGCAACGCCGGCTCACGCGCGGGTCCCTCGAGCGAGCCCGAGCTGGATCGTCTGGCACGGCTCAACGCGCAATTGTTGCCGCCACAGCCAGGCATGCTCGAGGCGGATCGGCACAGCTATCCACTGCCACCCCAGCGCGTGCACCGCGGCATGACGCCGACCGGTGGCGAGGGCGGCGGTCTTTTGCATGAACGCCTGCCGACCAAAAACGCGGACGTCCGCAAGCCGAACGCGAACTGATGCCGCTGATCAAGAGCACCTCGCCCAAAGCCGTAGGGACCAACATCAAGACCGAGCTCGCGGCGGGCAAGCCGAGGAAGCAGGCGATCGCGATCGCGCTCAACACTCAGCGCCAAGCCAAGGTGAAAAGCGCAAAGCGGAAGTAATAGTCCGGTGGAGTCGAACCACAGGCGCCTCGTTTTCGTCGCCGTCGCGAACGCTGACCGTAGCGGTCAGAACGCGCCCCATAAAAGACGGTGGGCCGGGCTGCCGCCCCGGCTTCCAGACTACTGGGCAGGATACCGTTGATGGCCGGACAGTCCTCGCAAGACGTCCTGTCGCAAACGGTGGACGCGTTTGCCACGCGCGTGCAGCAGTACGCCGAGGGCATCGCTGGTCGATTGGGGCAGCCACTCAGTGGCACCCAGCTGAGCAAGGACGAGGCGGTCGCGCGTTGGAACTTTTCTCCACTCGGCTCGACCCAGGCCGCGGACGCGCGGTACCACCAGCTCGTCGGCCAGGGCACGCCGCCAGGTCAGGCCCTCGACCAGGTGTATCCCATGCGAAACCTGCTCATCCGCGGCTCGGACCTGCAGGACTCGATCAGCACGGCCAAACAGATCCAGGGCTGGGCTGCTGAAGCCGCTGGCACCAAACCGCCCGAGCCGTTCCAGGGCTCGACCATGCCGCTGATGCTGGCCATCCAGCGCAACGCGCAGCTGCAGCAGCAGGCAGCGCCGCAGCCATTGCCAGCACCGCCGATGCCGGTGCAGAACGCGCTGCCAGCCGCGCCTGGGCCACCGCCTCAGACACCTCCGCCGATGCCCGCGGCGCCGATGCCGCCACCGAGCCCGATGCCGCAGCAGATGCCACTGCCGATGACCGGCTAGACCGATGCCGTCCCTGCCGTCCCTGCCGTCCCCTCAAGATCTGCTGACCGGCATCGTCAATACCGCCGCCGGCACCATCGCCCCCTGGGCGACACTCGCGCCTCAAATCTACGGCGTGCTGCAGGCACAGGGCGCGACCGTCCAGCAAGTCCAGGCATACGGTCAGCAGATCCAGGACTGGGCGCGTCAGAACCAGCCCACCCTCGATGGCCGATTCAACTTCGTCACCAGCGAGCCACTGGATACGAGTCGGCCGATCCAGCGCATCGGTCCGCTCTCCAGTGGCGTGCCAGGCGCACCTGCAGCAGCGGCACCGGCCCAACCGACGCAGGCCGGTCAGGCGGCGCCACCGGGCACACCGCCCGACGTCGGCGGCCCGTACCAGGGACCGGCCCAGCCGACGGGCACTGCCACGAGCAACGCCGTCGCGCCGCTCGGGCCGCCCGGTCCGAACGGGCTCTACACGGTCGACCAGATCACGTCGTCGACCGACGCCGACATCAGCAGCGCTCGCAGTGACATCTCCCAGATCTGGGCCCAGATCAGCGCTCAGCAACAGGTTGTCACCCAACTGCAGGGCTCGGACAACCCGCTCGACCAGGCCAAGCTGACGCCCGCGGTCTCGAACCTGAACGCGCTGTACACCGCGCTCTCGAGCGCCGAGTCGCGGCTGGAGACCGCCAGCACCGCGCGCGCGACGCTGGTCCAGAAGGTCATCGATTCCAACCTGCTCGACCCGGCTCAGGCCAGGGAAGCCACCGACCTGGGCAACAAGGCGCAGGCCGATGCGTACCAGGCGCTGACCACCGCCAACACACTGTCCGCAGCCGCACCAGGCCAGCGCGATCTGACTGCGGCCCAGGCGGCCTACCAGAACGCGCTCGCCCAGAGCACGGCCACGACCTCGAAGGCGCAGGCCGACCTCTACAGCGCGCAGGCCGACCAGATCCAGGAGCAGATCAAGTCGGGCATCTACCAGGCCAACTCGGACCTGGTCAAAGCCCAGACCGGCACCCAGGCAGCCCAGACCCAGCTCCTGGGCGCCCAGGCGACGGGTCTGGTGCCAGCCGAGGCGGCCGCCCAGCTCGGCAGCGCTGCTGCGTCCAACGCTCAGGCCGCACTGACCCAGGCGCGCATCCCTGGCGAGACCGGCCTGCTCGGTGCGCAGACCGGCCTCACCCAGGCCCAGACGGGTCTGACCGGCGCGCAGACCGCCGGCAACCTGGCGACGACCCAGCAGACCCTCGAGAACATCATGAAAGGCCGCCAGGGCGCGCTGTACGGCCTGCAGGACCAGATCAACGTCATCAACCAAGTCGCCAGTCAGGTCTGGGGACCAGGCGCCGCGGGCAGCAATGCCGACCGCGTCCAGCAAGCGAATGACCTGCTCTCTCAGTACGTGCAGGCCGCAATCGGCGGCACCACGCCGTACCAGGCCGCGACGACCGCCGGCAACTTCGGCCTGCAGAACTTCGCGACCCAAGCGTCACTCGCGGATGCGGCTCAGGCCGCCCAGGCCGCGCGCGCCAACGCGTACATGGGCTTCGGCGGCAACGTGCTCGGCACGCTCGCCAGCCTGAACGCCAACGCGCCGGCTGGATCCACCGCGCTGGCGGGTGCCTTCGGCGACGTGATGAAGTACATGGCGGGCCAGATGCAGGCGCCCCAGTTCGCGGCGCCCGCGATGCCCACGCCGCCGCAGTTGCCCGCCTATCTGCAGGCGTTTGGTGCTCCAGGTGGTGGCGCAGCGGCGGGCGGACCCCTGGCGACCGCCTATCAGAACGCCGCCAACACTGTCGGCAGAGCTGCGCAGACGATGTCCGGCGCAGGCGCAAACGCGCCGACCAACGCGCCGGTCACGATCAATATTGGCTCGAGCGGTATCTCGCCGACGCCGAATATTCAAACGCCACCGCCGGTGCCGGTCACCGGCCAGAACACGCCGGGCTTCAACTTCGGCGCGATGCCGGGCGCTGGTCCGCAGGGCCAACAGAGCACACCGTTACCTGGTCCACTGCAGGGCTACGCGCCGATGTCGGGCAACGATGCGATGGATTACCTGCACCAGCTGTGGGGCCCGGAGCTGTCGTCAGGCGCGGTCACTTCGCCGGTGCCGGGCTACGGAGGGTAACTGAGCATGCCACAGTTCACCGTTCCGCTCGCTGGTGGCGGGTCGATGACCGTGAACGCCAGCGACCCGCAGGCGGCAGTTGACAACGTTCGTGCTGAAGGCGGCACGCCGGCCAGCGATGCTGGCGGCGGCACGCCCAATACGGGCAGTGCGCCCGGTGTCGGCCCCCAGGGCAACATCCCCAACTTCGGCGGTGATTTGAGCGGCCTGGCCGCGTTCGGTGCCCAGACCTCGGGCGTCACCCAGAAACAGCTCGACCAGCAAAAAGCCGAGTTCGACGCGCAACTGCAGTTCGCGCGCGACCAGATGCAGCAACTGGGCATCCCGCAACTGCAGATCAACCAGGCTCTGGCGCTCATGCAGCAGTGGCAGTTCCAGTCGCAGCTGGCCCAGGTCAACGCGGCCATGACCGGCTACTGGACGCCGCCCCAGTTCTCCAACAAGCTCGGCTCGCTGGCTGGCGGCACCGGCGGCGGCGCGGCTGCCGCAGCCGGGCTCGGCCTGCAGGCCGGCACGGTGGTGCGCACCAATGGCAATCAGTTCGGCGTGGTCAACTCGGACGGCTCGATCGCGCCTCAAAATGATTCCAACTGGCCGACGATCTATGGCGCCATCCAGGCCGGCAGTGGCATCCAGACCGTCACCGACGCGCAGTGGGCCCAGGGCACGGCGCCGGGCGCGGGTGCTGGCGGCGGTGGTACGCCCCAAGGCGTGCCCACGCTCGCCGCTCAGGCGCAGTGGGCGCAGCTCTACGGCCAGAACGCGCCGCCGACCACCGGTCAGCAGACGCTGGCGGCGATCGCCCAGGCAGCTGCGCTGTCGGGTATGTACCAGGGCATGCCGACGGAGGCCGCGCGCGAGTTCAACGCCAACCTCGCCCAGCAATACCTTTCCACCGCAGCCCAACTCCAGGGCCCGCAGAACACCTTCCAGCTGTCGAATTACCTGCGCGGCGCGCAGGGCAATCCCAACGTGCCGGCCTACATCCAGGCTCTGGCGGCTGGCACCGGCTTGCCCGCGTTTGCCGCACCCGGCAGCACGCCACCGACGCCCCAGAGCGCGACTGGCCTGCTGTCTCAGCTGGGCGGAACCGGCGGCGGCGCCGCCCAGAACCAGACCATGGGCCCGACGTTCTCGCCGAACGCCCCCGCGGCCCAGACCGCTGGTGGTGGTGGCGCACAGACCGCACAGACCGCACAGACCGCGGGCGGTGCTCCGACGCTCAGCTTCGCCGGTGGCGCGCAGAACGCGCCGATTCTGGGCGGCCGCTCAGCCACGCCTGGCTGGAACTACAACCAGACGTTAGGCGCCATCGGCCAGATCATGTCCCAGGGCGCGCAGGCGCTCGGGCCGGGATCGCTCGAGCGCCTGAGTCCGGACGAGCTGGCCGCCTTCGGCTCAGGCCTCGGGCAACTGGGCGGCTCACTGCCCGCGTTCATGCAGGCCTACGCCCAGTCTCGGCTCGGCCAGCAAGCGCCGGTACCCATGATGGCGCTGGGCTAGACGTGTGGCCGGCAGTGGCATCTGGCTGGACGACGCCACCTATCTGCAGACCGGCGCGCAACTCTGGGCTCAGCAGCGGATCCAGGACGCGCGGCAGCTCGCGCAGCAGGGCCAGGACTGGGCCCAGCAGCAGATCCAGCAGGCCATGGCCACCGCCCAGCAGCAGAGCCAGCAGCTGCAGGCGGCCGTCCAGCCGATCATCAGCCCGAGCCCTACGCCGGCGCCGACGCCGACTCCTGCTCCGCAACCCGCGCCCGTACCCACAGCCACGCCAATACCCGCTCCCACGCCGGGTGCCGGGCTCGCCAACCCACCCACGCCCTCAGCACAGCCCGTCACCAGCCCGACGCCCGGGCTTCCCCCCCCCCCCCCTCCCCCCCCCCCTCCCCCCCCCCCCAACCCCCCCGGGAAAAACCCCCCCCCCCCCCCCAGGTTCCCCCAAGCCCGCC
>Ga0126381_100004215_pt1 | contig 15625 bp, 14 predicted proteins | sample PanSoiMetPlot_28_FD_96465 | JGI IMG/M metagenome (GOLD analysis project Ga0126381, IMG submission 96465) | Tropical forest soil microbial communities from Panama - MetaG Plot_28 | ecosystem: Environmental > Terrestrial > Soil > Tropical forest > Bulk soil | place: Panama | collected 2016-02-17 | reverse complement strand
GCCTCCGGGAACGCTCGCCATGCTGATCCTGCGCGTTCTCCGCAGCGGTCCCCTCCACGGCTATGCCATCGCCCAACGCATCCGCGTCCTTTCAGAGTCCGTGCTGGATGCCGAAGAGGGATCACTCTATCCGATGCTGCAGCGCCTGCTGCTCGAAGGTTGGGCCTCCGCCGAGTACGGCACCTCCGAAACCGGCCGCCGCGTCCGGTTCTACACTCTCACCCGCGAAGGCGCCAGGCAGCTCAAGCGCGAAATCGCCGATTACGAATCCGCCACCGCCGCCATCCAGAACATTCTGAGGATCGCGTAATGGGCAAGCTTCTGCGCCGCCTCTCCGCCCTGCTACACCGCCGCCGCATGCGCCGCGAGCTCCACGAAGAAATGGCCGCGCACCTCGAGATGATGCCTGCCGGCCGCCGCGCCGACTTCGGCAGCACCCTGCGACTTCAGGAACACGCTGACGACGAGTGGGGCTTCGTCTGGCTCGACCGTCTGCGCCAGGACCTCACCTATGCCGCCCGGCAACTCCGCCGCTCGCCCGGCTTCACCCTCACCGCCATTGCCGTACTGTCGCTCGGCATCGGGGTCAATCTCGCGGAAGTTCACCTCTTCGAGGCCGCCCTCCACCGCCTCCAGGTCCGCGATCCCGATTCGCTCGTTCAGTTTTATCGAGTCTCCCCCAAAGGATTGACGCGCACGCTTTCTTTCGCGGAAATCGAGTTTTACCAGCGCCACAACGCGGCACTCTCCGCGGTCATCACCGAGACAAATATCGCCGGCGTCCTCCACGAGGGCGATTCCGAAGGCCTGCAGTGCAGCATGGTCAGCGGTAACTTCTTCGGCGAACTGGGCATCGTGCCTGCCTACGGCCGGCTGCTGGATGAGCAGGACGCCCAACCTGACGCGCCGCCCGTCGTCGTCCTGAGCTACAAATATTGGCAGAACCACTTTGGCGCCGACCCGTCGATCGTCCTGAAGACCATCCGCCTCAACGACCGCCCGGTTCAGGTCGCCGGCATTGCGCCGCCCCAATTCGTGGGGCTGATCAGCCTGACCGTGCCCTTTTGGATGCCGGTCTCGCAGTACTCCTACCTCACCGGCGATACCCGGTCCGCCGCCGCTCTGCTGGCGGATTTCAGCTCGCAGCGAACCTACATGGTCGGCCGGCTCAAGCCAGGCATCTCCATGGACGCCGCCGAAGCACAATTCCGTCTGCTCATGACCCAACTGCGTCGTCAGCAGCCTGAGGCAATCGGGCGCAACGAATGGCTGACGCTGCACAACGTCGAAACTCCGGTCTCTAACAATTCCGCCGGCCTCGTGGCCATCGCCGCCATTGTCGTGCTCGTCCTGCTGGTGTTGCTCTCGGCCTGCGCCAACCTGGGCAACATGCTGCTGGCGCGCGGCCTGGCGCGGCAACGTGAGATCGAGATCCGGCTCTCCATCGGCGCCGGCCGCTGGCGCCTGATCCGGCAGTTGATGACCGAGAATTTTCTGCTCGCCATTCTGTCGTCTGCTGCCGCGCTGCTGGTAGGGCGAATGGCCGCCCGCCTGTTCCTGAAAATCACCGACTTTCCCTCCAACTTCCGTGTTGCTACGGATTGGCCCATTGTCCTGGCCTGCATCGCGTTCGGCTTGATCGCGACCTTCGCCTTTGGTCTCGCTCCGGCGTTACAGACCGTGAGGCGCGGCCCCAATGCATCACGATTTCGAAAGATCCTGGTCTCGGTGCAGGTGGCTGTAAGTTGCCTGCTGCTCATCCTGAGCAGCTACCTTACGCGTTCCGTCCAGCGCGCCTATGAGCTTTCCATCACCTTCGACTACTCCGGACTGGTGCTGATCGATCCCGCCTTCTACCTGCACCATTACGGCGTTCCGGAAGCGCGTGAAGCTAGCGGCCAGATCGCAGCGCGCCTGCGAGGGTTACCTGGGGTCGATGACGTTTCCATCATCACCATTCCCCCGCTGCGGCGCTCCCGGATCGAGCGGGTCTCATCCCAGGATCTTTTTTTGAACGCGGTCGATCCGTCGTATTTCCCGATGATGCGCCTGCCTGTTTTCGAAGGCCGCATCTTCGGACCGGACGAACCGGATTCCGTGGTGATCAGCGAGTCCGCCGCCCGCAAGTTCTGGCCGAACCAATCGCCCCTGGGAAAGAGCATCCTGATCGCCACGCGGCCGCGCACGGTAAGCGGAGTCGTGAAAGACAGTGGGGTCAATCTCATGGCGAATCCGGATTCGGTCGAGGCCTATGTTCCCATTGCGCCCAGGGATGCTGTCTACGTGAACCTTCTCGTCCGCACTCACGGTCATCCTGGGCAGGTGGTCGGGGCGATCCACTCGGCAGCCGCCTTGCCCGGCGTGACGCCGTCGGTGTTCAGCTATCGCAGCATGATCGAAGCGCAGGTCGATTCCACCAAGCGCCTAGTGGGGGTCTTCGGCACGCTCGGGGCGGTGGCTAGTCTACTTGCCCTCATCGGCATTTTCGGATTGCTGGCATTCACGGTGACGCAGAGGACGCGCGAAATCGGAGTACGAATGGCCCTCGGTGCCCGCAGTCCCCACATCCTGCGAATTGTGTTGGGGCAATACTGGCTGCCCTTTGGCATCGGCGCGGCTCTGGGGGTCTCGCTGGCCGCTCTGGCCGTTCGGATTCTCTTCAACGTGGTCTTCGGCTACCGGCCGTTCGATCCGCTGAGCGTGGTCGGCGGCCTGCTCCTGTTCGCGGCCGTCGCCTTGGCGGCGTCCATCGCGCCGATCGGCCACGCGCTCCGCATCGATCCGGCCTCGGCATTGCGATATGAGTAAATCTCTTCGCCCGCCTCTCCGCCCTCCAGCACGCATCTCTGCCTGACCGACGGTAGTAAATCCCAGGTTCCTCAACGCGGTTTAGGTATCCGGCATATCGGGTATTGTAGCCGGGGTGGCGTCTCGCCTCCTCAATGTGCATGCGGTAATCGCGTTTCACAGCCGTTATCAGAAACAACGATTTGGCGAGTGGGCCGTTCTCAGAAGTCTCTGTCCGTCGTAACCTTCCAGGCACACGCGGCCAAGACAAGGCTTAAAGCAAAGCTCAAAGCTACTCCGCTCCACGGCATTGGCCCACGAATCAGGTGGGTGTGGGGATCTATCATCTGCATTGGGCGAAAGATCGCGTCCTGTAGATTCAGTCGCTTGATGGACTCAATGACGCGCGTGCTGATAGTTACTGCATAGACAAGCGCAATTCCGATTCCGGCGCTCGTAAAATCTCCGGCAAAGAGCGTGGACAACAACAGGCCAATCGCATAAAACAACATTCCGCCGAGTCCCATACGCAGGCCAAGGAGGAGCGCGTCACTGACGGGAAAGTCACCGCCGGACAGCGCAGCTATGACCGGAATCGATAGTGCAGGTATAAGCGCGGCAGCCATTGATTGAAGAGCGCCATTCAGAGAACGATAGAGAAACCAACTAGTTCTGCTGACCGGCAAGGATAACGTATAGTCCACGGTCCCTACCGCCCGTTCCCGGAGAAAACCGCCGAGCCCCAGGAACAGGGCGGAAAAACTCCAGAACATAAAAAGGACACCTGAGATGGTTCGCACACCGGCCGCGTGAAAGTCCTTCGACTCGATCACCACCCTCTCGGCTTTGGCATTGTAGAACACCGTAGCGGCGGTCACGAGTAGCAGCGCGACAAGAATGAAGAAAAAGCGCGATCGCGATTCGCGCCAGACTTTACGAATTGGCATGGTCTTCCTTCACCTTCTCCAAAAACAGTTCCTTCAGACCGACGGACTGCACATCGACGGACTTCGCGGCAAGCATCGGCCCAAGTGCGACAATTTCGTCGACGTTGCGGCTAGCGAGAATGCTTATAGTTCTCCCTTGCATGATGACGCGGTCCACACCGTCCCTTCTGAACGCTTCCGCCGGAGGAGGATCGTCGAAGACGAGATTGATGCGGCGAAACCTCTGCCTGAGATGGTCTAAAGCGCCCTCGAGAATAACTCGCCCTTTTTCGATGGCGATGATGTGATCGGCGATTTGCTCAACCTCCGCAACCTGATGAGATGAAAAGAATACGGTGGTGCCGTCAGCCGCCTGCCGAACCAGGCTCTGTAGCATCTGTTCGGTCATTACCGGATCGAGACCTTCGCTGGGCTCATCGAGGATAAGGAGCTCCGCATGGCGGCATAGGTTGAGCAGAAGGCCCAGCTTCGTCCGCATGCCCTTCGAGAGAGCACCGATCTTGTGATTGAGGGGAAGCTCAAAATCCATAAGCAGCCGGGTCTCGGTCTCGAGGCGCCATGCCGGAAAGAACGGACGCGTGAATGCAATAATCTCTCGCACAGTCATGTACGAATAGAGTCGCTTGTCCTCGCCGAGAAATCCGATGCGACGGCGAACGGCGACTGACCCCGTGGGCTCGCCAAGCACCGTCGCCTCGCCGGAGGTTCGACGGATCACGTCAAGTAGAATTTTAATGGTGGTGGTCTTGCCCGAGCCGTTCCGGCCGAGGAAACCCACAATATGCCCTCGCGGAACGGTTATAGTCAGGCCTGTGAGCGCATAATTATCCCCGAATCTCTTGGTAAGATCTCTTGTCTCGACGACGGCATTCATCGGGCCGAAACCTCCTCGATCCATTCCGCTTCGAATAGGCGGCGGCTCTCGTCATCGCTTAAACCCATGCTCCTCAACTTTCTTACTGTCTCCTTCACGACAGTAGAGGCCTCCCGAAACCTGCGAAGTCGCGATTTCGCGAGGTTGCTTTTTTCGACATACGCACCGGCCCCATGTCGGAGGCGGATCAGACCCTCCCGTTCGAGATCGTCATATGCCTTCACCACGGTGTTCGGGCTGACGACAAGTTCCTCCGCCAGCGTGCGAATCGCCGGTAATTGTTCTCCCTCAACCAAAGCGCCGATCTCGATTGAGTGTCTTATCTGCTCGACGATCTGCAAATATATCGGTACCCCTAAGGACGGATTCAGCCGTATGACCATGAGCAATTGTACCACAGTAATGATACAGTGCAAGTCTTTCGGAGTCTTTCATAGCCATCGGTGGAATCGCTCCCGACGAGCTGCGCAACGTACCCCGCAACGGTTGTGATTGAGATGCCATTCGGAGGCCGAATAGTCGTTGTGCGTCAATCCTCGAGAGTATGGGGGACACTTCCTGCGAGTCGCTGAAGAATCGCCAACTCCCACGCTCCACTCGGAAGGTAAGGCGCTCAACTACCGCATAACGCCCTAGTGGCGATGGGGGTGTTCGCGGTAAGGAATGATATGGCGATTTTCGGAAACTGACCCGTCAGATCGGACTGCGTCGGTCCACTCTTCCGATAACGAAGTTTCACATCGGTTACCGACCACAACCACGTCAGTTTTTGTGAGACGAGCCGATTCAGTTCGTTGAAGGCCGCTCCACATGGTCGATAACCACAGACTTCACGAGTCCCTTCGCCGGGTCCAGCCGCAGGCCCAACTGCTCGATCACCGCTGTGAAGATTGAGGGGCGAGTGTCGCGCAGATCCTTTTCGTCCGGTGCCCAATCGAGAATGAAATCATACCTCCCGCGCAGACCCGTTTCGTCCTCAACAATCAGTCCTGTTGCAATCGAAAGCTGTGTCACAAGCATGGAAAGGGAGCACCATATCCCTGGATGCGGCCATCGGCCGTGCTGATTCTTCCTTGCGGGTTGTCGGTCTTCACGGCTGCCAGTTTCGACCCGACCTTCGCGATCCCAAGTCGCACAACGGTATGCTCTCTTTGGTCGAAGTGGACCCGCAGGCCAAATCGTTCTGACAGCAGCAAGCGGAGCCTTTCCCGCACTCGCGCGACGCGATCCCTCCGCTGAACGTCTGTCTCATCTCGTGGGTCGACGATGATGTTATCCACCATGGCCGCTCTAGCGACAATGTTGTACCGTTCGTCGCTGATCCAACCCGGCCCGTCCGACAACTGGAAGTCGCGTATGTCGTAGGCGTAGATGATGATCTTCCGTAAAGGCACATTGACGATTGTCAGGGACTCTCCTTCGCCCAGCAGTACGTTTGAAGTTCGACTGTTCGGGTCGGCGGGTCTCACCGATGCGATTTCAAATTCAAGCGGCTTTGTACTAGGTTGGGCCAATGCCCGCAAACCAACGAGAGCGATGCAAGCCAGCCTGACCGAACTTGACGCCATGTCGATTAAACGCCCGGCACAGTTGGCGGTTAGGCAGGCAGTGTACTGTCACGGATGCGGTTCGGAGTGCATCTGGACGATAGGTGTTTCTGGACTTCATTCCGCAAAGAGGTCTGCGGCCATCAACCGGCGGTGTCCCGCCAGGTCAACGTACGATAACGGCGTTTCGACCGCGACTCGATACTGCGGCACGCTACAATACTGAATTATGTTCGGGCGTGAGACGATGCTAACAATATGCGCGGTGACGTTGGCGGCCGTAGTGGCGGGTGGCGTTCACGCGCAGGATCCGGCGGCGGCGCTCAAGTTCGAGATCGTGTCCATACACTCCGCCCCTCCGGACGCGCGTGGTATGGGGATCAGCCCGAGGGGAAGTCGCGTGCAGATTAGGAACGCCACCCTCAAGTTCCTGATTCAGGTCGGATGGAACCTGGAGGACTTTTCCATCTCAGGCGGGCCATCCTGGCTCGACGGGATGCGCTGGGACATCGAGGCGACCCCCGGCGGCGAAATGGCCCGGATAAGGCCCATGATTCAGAACATGCTGGCGGACCGCTTCGGTCTTGTGGTTCATCGGGAGGCGCGCGAAGGCCGCGTCTACGACTTGGTGGTGAGCAAGTCAGGCCGTCTGAAGGAAGCGGCGCCTGGACAAGGCCAGTTCACGACCGGCCTGGCTTCCATGACTGCGCGAGGCATGGGCATGGGACAACTGGCCGAGACGCTATCCAACCGCTTGCGGCTTCCCGTCATCGATAAGACAGGCCTTACGGGGGTCTACGATTTCGATCTGGCGTGGACGCCGGACGAAACGGAAGCGCTACCAGCCAAGCCGGGCACCGATCCTGTTGCGAGGCAAGCCGCGCTTGCCGCAGCGACGGATAGTTCGCGGCCTTCGCTGTATATCGAACTTCAGGACAAACTGGGCCTCAGGTTGCAATCCGGCAAAGGTCCCGTAAACGGAATTGTTGTAGATTCCGCGCACCTGCCTACCGAGAACTGATCTCGCATTGAAGCAAACGGGCTGGCCGCCAACTTCCGGATTGCCAACCATCCACCCAGATGGTGCGTGCACTTCGAAGGATAAGGCGTTATACGGCCAAGTTGGTTCCTGGGAATGGTTGGTAAACACCTGGCAACAAGGCGGGATTAATTCGCCGGGGTGAACGAGCAATCGGAGCTGCGCCGATGGTCCGTCCCTTAATTGTCTAATCGCTTCTCCGCTATGTAATCGAGAACCTGACTGGCGCGGGATGCTTTTGTCAATATGTCGCGCTTCGTTTTCCTTCAGTCACCTTGCCGCTGGATTTTGATGCGAGTTTCACTTCCAGTTGGTGCTGGCGCGGCGCGCCGGATGGCGAGGGCACGAACCCGACCGTATACATCGAACTGAAGCGAGCCAAGGCATGTCTCTTTACCCGCTCCAGAACGTCGAGGGTTTCGCTGCCGGTCATGGAATAGTTGGGGCCAACCGACAACAAGAGGCCTGGTGGTATGTCTCCTTCGGGGATGACAAAGTGATTTTTGGCATCGAAGCGACGCCCTCCGGTGAGGTCTCCGAGGAGTTCAAACGGGTAGTTGTAGTAAGAAGCGAAGTAGCTCCCGCAATTCCCACAGCCGGACGGGAAGTCCCTGGTTGCGCCCTTCACGAAATATGCGCCACCCGGGCCGAACATGGAAAGCTGATTCCCACCGTCGTCCTTCAGCTCCTGCTTCGAGGGATAAAAATAGTAGAAGCCATTGGGGGCACGGTACGTGTAGCCTTCGTACGGCAAGACCCACGAAAACCGGGGAGCGCTACTGGATAGACAGCGACGCCGGCGGAAATCGCCTGCTCAGCGAGGTCCGCTGGCGTTACGGAAGTTCCCTCCGCGCCAGTGGAAAAGATGACCAAGGCTCGCGCTGCCGTCGCGCTCTTGGAATCTGTCTTTCCCGGACCAGCCGAGGGAACGGAGGCCGAGTCCTTCAAAACCGAAAGCACGCCCGCTAACGACCACGGCTGTGGAGGATGTCCGTCCGCCTGAGCCTTTCGCTCCATGTTGCGAAGCGCGAGACCCGCCGGCAACGGAATATCAACGTCCTGACTGTCGGCTTGGGGAATGGACGAACGGCCAGCCAATCGATGCAGAGCATCAACGAGAACCTTGGGATCGCTGGTAGTTTGGCACAACCGCTCCAACCGAAATTGATCAAGGCGATAGATCGAAAACCGGATGGAAGCCTCGTGTCCGTCAAGAAGCCGCCGTGCGATCGCTTCACTCCAGTAGTCGGCAAGATCAATGACGGCTTCGGTGTCCCAAAAACCAGCTCTTCCTCTTCGATCTGCGCTGGGGTGCGTGATCTTTGGGTTCGTGACGTCGAACATCACCACAAGATCGAGCGTGAGATGGACGGAGGGAGCTTCAAACATTGTGTAACTGCGCGGGACTCCGTCTTCGAGCAGGACCACATCCGAGGGCTTCAGATCGGAAACCGAACGAGACCCGCGACGAACCTGAAAGGGAACGACCACCAGGTTGGTCTCGATGTGAAACGAGGGTATCACCGAATTTTGTTGTGCAAGGCACAAGCAAACCAGCAACACGGACGCGGCGATTGTGCGACTGGCCTGACCGATCATATCCGAGAGACGTTGGAGCCGAGCTGAACGTAACGTTTCGTTGCAAACGTTCAGCCTTCTGGCTGAGTTGAGAATCCTGGTTGTGCGCGGGTATCACTTCCGCAAAGCGGTACAGCGTCTACGAATATCAGTTGACGGTTTGTCGCCATGTCGCAAATTGCTCGAAACCGGTTTGCTCCTGGATCTTGCGCAATGCGGAAAGTGATCCCTTTGGTGTCCCACTCAGTGGGCGTTAGGTGGCGCTTCCGAAAACTACGCCGCATTTGCGAAATTTATACTGAACCCACTCGAGTCACTTTTTCCGGAAAACGGCGTCTTACAAACCGTCATTGAAACTGCGCAGCCTCTGAGGTTGCGCCGCAATCCAGTGCTAGTTTGGTAATGGCTTCTCGACGTGGTCTATCACGATGACCTCAACGGGACCTCTGGCAGGTTGGAGCCTGAGACCGAGCTGTTCCTGAACGGCCGTAAAGATGGATGGGGCATCGCCCATCGTCGAGCTGCTTAGCGCCGGTGTTTGTGCCGTATCTGGTGTCCATTTGAGGGTGAAATCATAGGTTCCCTGCATGCCTGTCTTGTCAACCACCATTCGATCAAGCTGCCCCGAAAGGTACTTGGCTAAGAGCGGGGGGCCGACGTTCCGAAACACTCCGCCTCTGATTGACATGGTTTCGCCGTCGGTTGCCTTCTGGAGTTTCGCGCCGCTTTTCGCGATCACCAGTTCATACACAGGCATCGTTTTGGTTTCGCGATGCGTGGACAGTTTAAAGCGATCGGCCAGAGAGGCCTCGACCATGGCACGAACCTGTTGGCTGCCACCGGGTGTGGCTATGATGTCAAAGCGATCGGAATCGAGCCACGCTGGTCCGCCCGAAAGCTGAAGACTGCGAACATCGTACGCGAAGGCGACTAGATCCTGGACCGTCACTCTTTTCGCAGCGAACTCCCCCGGAGAATTGAAGATCCCATTGCCGGCAGTCGCGGGATCGCTCGGCTTAATTGATACGACCTCGAATTGCGGTCCTGTCTGGGCGGGCGCCCGGACCAGTTGTGACACCACGAGCGTGTTTGCAAGAACGAAGCGCATCACCCATGGCATCCCACCTTGAACAGGTCTGATCGATGTCTTCAGCATGCCTGTTGGACGAGACAGGCACCACATGCGATAGGCGAAAGAAAATCTGGGCGGCTGCTCCGAAAGCCTTGTGGACCTTTTTTTCGGAAAATGACCGCCAAGGCCCGACGCGCAGCCACGGCCGCGCGCCTCTCTTGTTATCATGGCAGCCAACCTCTATGTCCATCCGCTCACAGCTCGAATTGGAAAAACTACGCGCCATCGGAAAGATCGTGCGGCTGGCGCTGGATCGCACGGCGGCTGCGGTTCGTCCGGGCATCACCACGGCGGAACTGGACGGTATCGGCGAGCGCGTGCTGGCCGATCACGGTGCCGAATCGGCGCCACCCAAAGTCTACGGCTTCCCCGGGGCGATGTGCATCAGCGTGAATGACGAAGCCATCCACGGTATTCCCAGCGGGCGCGTGATTCAAGCGGGCGATCTGGTGAAGCTCGACCTGGTCGCCGAAAAGGACGGCTTCTTTGCCGACGCCGCTGTCACCGTCACGGTCGGCGAAGTGACCGACCAAGCGCGAGAGCTGACGCGCTGCGCTGAGCATGCCTTCACCGAGGGTGCACGTGCCGCGCGCGCCGGAGAGCGCGTCTATGAGATCGGCCGGGCGGTGGAGCGCGAGACCCGCCGGTCGAATTTTCGTGTTATGCGTGACCTGTGCGGTCATGGCGTGGGCCGCACCATTCACGAACCGCCGAGCATTCCCAACTTCCACGATCCCCGGTTCCGCTCCCGCCTGACCGAAGGATTGGTGATCACCATCGAGCCGATCATCTGCGCCGGCAGCGGGCAAGGCGCTTTGCAGCCCGACCGATGGACGATCCGAACCACCGACGGTAGCCTCTCCGCGCACTTCGAGCACACCGTAGTCATCACGAAACGCGCACCTATTCTGCTGACCGCGGCATAATCGAATCTGTCGCCCCGTCATCCCCGTCGGTGGCTGTCTGACTCGCGCCACGCCGCCACCAAATTCCGTCTGGCCTCCCGCCAGTGGACGTTAGGTGGCGTTCCGTCACTTGTACGGTAACGGCGTTTGAACTAAGCCTCTCGCGCGGCGGACGCTACGCGTATTCTCTGTTCGATCCCAAAATTTTCAATTTCGCTTGGGCGCCCGCTTTCGGCATGGGTGCAACTCTCTCGGAATTTACGGGATTATTTTTGCAAAGGAGGCAATGCAAAGGCGTACACGTTGGACTCGTGATCGACTGCAAATATGCGGCCGTCCGATACAGCGAGGCCGCTGAAGTGGACCCAGGATTCGATCGCGTTATGGCTGTTGAAGAGCTCCTTGCCAGTTTTCAAATCCAGCGCCTTCAAGACGGCAGGATGATTGGTTTGAACACGTACGGCTTCTCCTCCTTTCTGCACCTCGTTCGAGCCGGTCGCGAGCGCGAAAACTATTCCATTGGCAATCACTGCGGGATCGGGCATGTCGAAGTCGCCCGACACCCACACGGGCTGGAGCAGTGGATTGCCAGTCTTTGCATCGGCTTCCACTTTGAAACCCATCAAACTTCCGTGTGGAGCTGGGCCGTTGGTGAACTGGAACTTAGGTCCATCAGCGGAGGGCGGGCCTCCCACCGGCACGACCAACCAGGTTTGGCCATCCAGGTCACGCGCTGTCGAGATGCCTCCCCATATGCCAAGGCCCGAGCAGCACAACTGGGGGTCATTGCCGAACCGAGGACTGGTATAGAGGGAAGTCTGATGATCGTTGCCGCCCAGATGGTCGGCATCCAAGACATAGATGACGCCCTCTTTAGCTCCCGCCGCCAGTAGGTTTCGATTCTTCCATGCAAAAAACACAGGGCTGGCCGATCCCAAATCGAAGTCTTTTCGACGGATGTATTGCCAGTTCAGCGGCAGATAGTAATCGAGCAAGGTCAGATCCTTCACTGAGACAGCGATCTCAGTATTGGAGTAATCGCCGGCAGCCGGGTCGAAGACGCCATCGGCCGTACCACCATAAATGCGTCCATTGGCACCGATGATCGGGCCGCCACGTCCCCAGATTCCGGCAGTATTTGTATTGGAGAGCAGCATCTGATGAATCACCGGATGGTGCCGATCCCGCACATCGATGGCATAGAAGCCAGACAAGCCATCGCCGCACCCCTGCGCCAGCACAGTGTACAGCACGCCGTCCACCAGATTCAGGCTCCAGTTTTTGGAATACGGCGCGACAAACTGCACAGGGCCATACCGTACCATACCGCTCCCAAGATCGAGCCCGTAAAGAGCCCCGTTGCCGGCAATCACAAAGAGCGTATTGCTGCTCTTATCAATGACAGGGGTCGCGGTAATGCCGTTAGGACAGAGGAATGTACCCTGGAATCCCCCCTTCCCCGGTAGTACGACGTACTTGAACGTGTGGTTCCAGAGCTCTTCGCCGGACTCGGCATCGAGCGCAAAGACGGTTCCGCCGATTCCCGCGACATAGACGACGCTGCGAACACCCCTGATCGTAGAGATTCCACTTGCTACTACCGGGGCCGTCAAAGCTGACAGGCTATACGACTCGTTCTTAACCTTAGTCTTCCAGGCGAGCGCCATTTCCGACACGTTCTCGGTATTGAGCTTTGTCTCCTCAAAGGCCCAACCCGTACGCTGGGGATCGTGTCCAAAGGTAAGCCAATCGCCGGCCAAAGCGGCGGTTGAAAGAGTCAAAAGCGGTAAGATTCGTGCACTCATCTGTCCTCCATCAGCCTTTTCAGCTACCCGAAGTTGCGACTGGTATCGGCCTCGTTATCGCCCGAGGATGAATTGGTTTCGAGGTTAGCATACCTCAAACCGATTTCATGAATGGCCAGTGTTTCCAGAAAGAGCTTTGCGATCAAGCGACGGGGTCTAGGCGCTGCCTTCGGGATTGCCGGCCCTACTTCGACGATAAATCGCGTCTTCTGACCGGAACCGCCCGCTTCTCAACAGCGGCAAACCACCCAAGTGAAACGTCTGAGGGCAGCTGGCCGGTTGCCTCGGACGTCAGCGATTGTCAGACTCGATGAGTAATGATCGTGAGTGAAAAGATCCTAGAAATCCGCCAGAACGGATTCTGTGTGCTCAGGGCGCATTTGCCGAAGCCGACAGTCAATGCCTGCAAGGAAGCCTTCTGGCCGATCCTGCTCGAATACGTTCACGGAGCCGAGGCTAACCGCGGTCCATGTCGGCACTTTCTACCCATGCCTTTCCACCGGCCGTGCTTTGCCCCCGAGTTCTTCTTCGATACGACAATCCTCGATGTAATCCGTGGTGCAATGGGCTCGCGGGTGGTGGCCGACCAGTGGGGCTGCGATATACCACTGCGCGGTTCAGAATCCCAGCGGTTTCATGCGGATTATCAGAGGCCATTGTTCGAGGAAATGCCCGACCTTTCGCTACCTCCCTACATGTTGGTGGTCAGCTTTAGCTTGATCGACATATCCGCGGACCACGGTCCAATCGAAATTGCAACTGGGACACACCGAATGGCAAGGGAGGAAGCAATATCAGCGATCGAATCCGGCGATTGTGACGTGCATCCCGTTCTCCTGGAGATCGGCGATGTTCTTGTTCGCCATCCACGGACATTGCACCGCGGCACACCAAACATCACCGATACCCCACGACCGCTGACAACCGTTCGCTACGTGCGGCGATGGTACGCCGATGAGAGCCGTGAGGTCAATGCGATACCGAACACGATCTGGCAATCGATGACCCAGGAGCAAAGGGCTATCATGCGGTTCCCGATTACCGACTGAATTATCTTCCGCCCGGTCGTTGCGGAAATCACTTTGACGCAAAACGCGCTAGTCTTGGATGGATTGGTGAGGCCCGTTCCGGCTCGGAATTCTCCAGCGTCAGGTACCTCTTGTAGGGCGGGGGTGCTGGCTCTCCGAGTGCCCAAGCGTCGCAGTTCAGATGATTAGCGCGCGCGTGCCAACGAAACGCATTCGTATTGAGGTATTGGCCACTGCCTACCCCGGCGCCCGTGGACAACTCCAGACCCTCCGATGCCACCTTCACCGGAACCTTATACTGATTCGGTGGCGAAGGGTTGTGTCAGACCATTACGGTATCTTCCGCTTCAACTCATCGAAGAAGTTCAGCAGCATGGTTACCCGCACGGAGCCTTTTTCGGCGCTCGCCGCTTCCGGAAGCGCAAGCACGATGAAGCGCTTGCCGTCGGGGGCCAGATCCAGGTTGGATGTGCCGGTATAAAACAGATGCGTGTCCGACCATAGCCGAGGTTCGCCCGGCATAAACGACGTGCCGTCCACGGTGTATTCGACCACCATGATCCGGTGATCCGCGGACTCGTAGAACAGCTCGCGGCCATTATTCGACCAGCAGGCGTACAAACCGCCGCCGGTCGAAATCCGCCATTTGCCTTCACTCGCCCTGGGGAATGGCCGAACGTAAATCTCGCTGCTACCGGTTTCCTCGGACCGGTAAGCGATCCAACGGCCATCCGGCGAGAATTGCGGGAGTTGCTCATTGTCCGGAGTGACCAGAAACGGCTCCGGCTTGCCTGCCTTGGGGTGGTCGGGATCGGTGAGGTCTATAGGCAGGGTCCAGAGATCGAGCCCTGTTTCGGGAGTCTGCTCGAGGTACGCCAACCACCGACCATCCGGCGAAACGGACCAGGGGCGCGGCAGGTTCGGACTCTCCAGCAGACGAATGGGTTCTCCCGCCCCGTCGCTGCGCATCCAAACAATGCTGTTAGATGACTTGGCGAACAGGATATGTTTGCCGTCGCGCGCCCATACCGGTACATTGGAATCGCCAGTGAACGTCAGCTGCCTGGCGGTATTCCGTTCCAGGTCGTGAATATAAACGTCCGAGTGGTCATCCACGACCGCAACCTTACTTCCGTCTGGCGAGACGCGCGGAAGCCCGTATGCGCCGCGCGCGCCCATCAGCGGCTGCACCTTGCCGGAACGGTCAAGCCAAGCCAACTGCCACGCTTGGGCCGCCGTTTTACCGGCCGAGTATACAAAGGTTCCGGGCCCGGAGGGCGCCCTTGAAAAATCGAACTGCCCTCCGCCGGTAAAGGGAGTCGCCGCTACGTCGTCCAGCAGCGGCACGGGCGTGCCGCGCAGTTCCAGCCGCGCAGGCTCAAATTTCACGCAGAAGAGCACCCCCTGGCGGATAAAGACTAGGTGACCGCTTGGCAGGTAGCGACCGTAATACCCATCCCGCTCCAGAACCTTGACCTGGCCGGTTTTCAAGGAAACGGCTTCGATTTTGGCGTTCTCCATTCCAGTGACGGAGGGGGAGGCGGTGAAAAGGACCGCGCCTCCGCCGGGCAAAACCTGCGGCCAGCGATGCGTGCTCTCCGCCGCGGCCAGCCTGGTGACGGCTTGCGGCGTGCCTCCCGCGTCTGGAATCCGGACCAGGGGAAGCGTGCTTCCTGGTGCGTAGACGATATAGCCATCCTCGCTCCAACTGGCGCCGACCATGCTGTTGGATACGCCGCCTACAGTCAGGGCCGCCCCTCCGAGCACCGACACCTTTTTGAGCTGGACCTCGTTGAAGAAACCAATCCATTGCCCATCCGGAGAGAAGAATGGGTCGCGGCCGCCTTCCGTGCCCGGAAGCAGCGCGGCCTGCGCCTGGTCGAGCAGGCGCGTGGCGAGCTGCTGTTTGCCATCCGGCCCTCGCGCCGGATACACCAGCCGTCGGCCATCGGGCGAAATGGCGACGGTAAGATTGAGATCGGG
>Ga0126381_100004214_pt1 | contig 15629 bp, 13 predicted proteins | sample PanSoiMetPlot_28_FD_96465 | JGI IMG/M metagenome (GOLD analysis project Ga0126381, IMG submission 96465) | Tropical forest soil microbial communities from Panama - MetaG Plot_28 | ecosystem: Environmental > Terrestrial > Soil > Tropical forest > Bulk soil | place: Panama | collected 2016-02-17 | reverse complement strand
TCAATATCCGTTGCATTTTAGGACTATTGATTAAGATATCCTTCAGCTTATCTCGTACAGGTCCAGGAAGATCATCCCTGAAGTGCCACATATAGGCATAGAAGTTAGTAAAATCATCACGCCCACCCTGTCCATAGCCTTGTTTTAGCCAAGAACGCTCCCACTGAAGACCCCATTTCTTTGAGGGATTGAAATATTCTAACAAATCTCCAGCAAATCCTTTAGGATCATCAGTGTCCTTGTCATCATGAAAGTCTGCAAACTTTTTCCAGAAAGCATTAGAAGCATCTCCTTTACCAGTCCACCCCCGAGCTTTAGCAGCCCTCTGAGCCGCAACTGTCCAATCCATTCCGGCGGACATGCTATAACCTACAACTTTACCCTCAGCATCGTATTGATAACGACCTTTACGAACAAATTTTGGGATCACTTTCTTGAGCCTATCAGCTACATCCACGACAGCAGCCTTGGCTTTACGAGCAGCTTTACGAACTGGATTCTCTGTGACATTACCAAATCCGTTCTTGGAGTAATTATCCGGTCCAGTAGTATGCCGAAATTCTTCTGCTCTTTTTATAAGAGCAAGCTCTTGTTCTGGGGTACTAGATCCATTCGAGAGCTGTGCTCGTTCGAAAGCTCCATTCTCTGCTATAGGATCTACATGAATACCAGATTCGTGGATAGCTTGGGAGAATTGCCCATAAAGAAACTTATACATCCTCTTCATCGGACTCTTGTTGCCAGATTCCCAGGCTTTAAGCATGTCAGGAATATTCTGCTCAGTATGAGCGAGATACTCACGAACCATTTCAGCCATAGCAAAGACTGGTTTATATCTAACAGGATCTTTGTTTAAGAAATTTTGCTTTAGCGCATCCCATTGTTCGTGAATCAATCCCCCTGCCTGCTCAGAAGCCCAACGAAGATGGAACATAGCTTCACTGAACATATTATCTAAGCCAACAGGACCAGCAGCAGCGGCTGCACCAGCAATGTGTTGTCTATGGCGCATTAGCATTTCTTCCCATGAGGCATATCTTTTACCCTGTGCCCCCTGCGTAGCATCTTCTTCCCATTTAATCAAAGCACCTTTTACTGGATCAGTATCGGGAAGATGATCGGTAGCTTTGCCAAAGACACCTTTCTTAAGTCCACGATAAAATTCACCTCCCACAGCAAAAGGAGTAGCAAGAACAGCAGCAGCTATGGCATCTTTCCAGGCTTTACTTTTATCGTTCATATCACTAGTCAAGAACCCTTGCATGAAACCTTCGGTTCCTTGACCTAGTAAATGAGCTGTTAGTTTCCCAGACGAAGTTCCTGCTAGCCATTCTGTAAGCTTAGGAATCATTGTTAATCCCTTAGCTCCAGCTTGAATCCCTTTCTCTACCTCTCCACCTCCTACGATCCATAAAGGCAACTCAAAAGCAGCTTCGAAAGTTCCAGAGGCTAGTTTCTCTTTCCAGGTTGTATCTGGATTGATATTATTCCAAAAACTCATTTGATCGTGGAGACTTTTATTCCATCCAAGCATCGCATCAGTGACAGGTTCATTGTCTCCATAGTCAAATGCTTTAGCAATCCATCCTTCTGGCTTCTCTCCATGTTCTTTATATTCAAAGAGCTTTTCAGAATATGGGATCGGTTTTGTAGGAGTAGTCTGCTGTGCTTGTGGTAGACCTTGTCTACTCATTACTTGTGAGACATAAGTTTCAGTAGGCGGGCCTATAGCTGCTACTCCCCTACCATAGTAATCTCGAAGAGCTTCTCGTGGATCTCCTTTATGAGCAGCAAGGCGCTCTGCAAGATATCGAACTCCCCCTAGGACATTATCTTCAGGATCAAATCTATTAACTCCCATACGAGCAGCGGTATCAGACATTAACTGCATAGGACCATAAGCATATTGTCCAGCATATCTCCCAGTAGGGATCATAGATCCAGGAACATTACGGCCCCCGCTTTCTTGCTGTATGACGGACTCTGCTAGCCATCTTGGTACAGAAGGATTCTCAGAAAGAGCTATTGATAAGGCGCTTTCGAGTTGTGGGAACTGATGCTCACTACCTCCTGGGCCTAACAGCGGTTCTACAGCTTTCTGTTGCTCTGCAAGATCGTGTTGAGCATTGAGAGTGAGATTATACCACCCTACAGCATGATGTGGCTCTGACCATGCTCCAGCACCCGGACCTTCCCAGATTTTAATCGCTCCTCCAAGGAGACTTTTTACTGACAGTAGTCCCGCTGTTAAAGCCATTCCTGCTTGCTCTGCACCATGAGATAGAGCTTTATGAAATCCTCCTACATACATCGATGCAGGATCAAAATTCATCATTTCATCAGACCATGCATTTTGCATCCACTGAGCTTCAGTAGGTCCAGCTCCTTCTCCATAAGCATGATCATAGAATGGTTTCAATTGTTCGTGATAAAATTTATTCGCTATTACATCCTTCTCTTGCTGCGGTCTATTGGCAAAAGCTGGAGCTTGATCTTTCCATCTGTATACTTGAGCTGTGATTCCATCCTTCGGATCTTTGAATAGAAATGGGTTATACTTAGGATCTTTCACCGCTTCTATCTTCTGTGCTTTGCTCAGATTATCAAAACTTGTATATTTCTGCTTTATCTGATTTAACTGGGTATTCTTTCGATACTCATAGAACATTTCTCCGAAAGCCTCGCGGCTACTCGTAGAGCGATCGATAGAAGCTGGATTTACACTAGCAAAGTAACCCCGTGGAGGTTCAGTGAGTCTAGTCTGAGGGCGCGGGGGAAGGCTGATCTGAGGGGTTTGCGAACCCTCCGGTCCCTGGGGTAAGGCCGTAGAAGTATTGTCTATCGAGCCGCTTTCTCCAATCGGCATATTCGGGAGTCTGTTGGAACTTGGAGTATCCTGTAGGTCCGGCATCTGGAACTCCTTCACCTACTTTTGGAACTGAGCCTTCTTGTAAAACATCCAGTGGTATACCAGTCTGTGCAGAGAACCATTTTTGATTAGCGCCCCATTTTGCCTGAGCATCATCAAGAGCTTTTTGTAGAAGTGCTTGTTGTCCACGATACTCAGCTACAATCTCAGGATTGTTCTTTCCTGCCTGCTCTGCTGATATCTTAGCAGTGAGTTCTCTACTCTGCGTGGCAAAAGAATCCATAGCTTTTTGATATGAATTTGAAGCTGTATCAAATAGTTTCATTAAATCATCGCCACGAGTGGTCTTTGACCTAGCAGCTTCGACCATTAACTTCGTATCACGATCATAGGCTGCTACATCCATGTCTTGACCATACTTGAGCATCTGAGTATTCCACTTAGAATCAGCATCGATATTTGCTTTCTGGATCTCCCCATAGGCTCTAATCTGCGCAGCGGATACTGTTTGCTGAGATTTCATCCAATCAATTCGATCCTTAGCCATCTGTGCTCTAGCAGCATCCTCCATTTGTTTCATTTGGAGATTTTGCTGTGCTTGTACATTAGGACCAAAGACTGTGGGTTGAGCAGTTTGGAATCTTCTCTGAGCTTCCTGTGGACTAACTTGCTGACCACTTTTCTGCCGGAACATATCTAGACCGCGCTGGACTATACCATGCTCCGGTGTTTTATTCTGAGAAGGATCAGTCATTGAGATCTGAAAGCCTTTTTCTATAGTTTTTACAAACTTAGGATCTTGAAACATCCCCTGAATGATATTGTTGTTATCAGAGATAGCTTTCTGAGCTTGTGCATGAGCAGGATCATTAGCACTAGTCGTCTGAAAAGTCTGTTGTGCCTGTTGCAAAGCATTCTGTGCTTCCACTAAGCGAGAGACTTTCGTAGCATCAGCTTCCTGCTTTCTCTGATCTCGTGTTGCTTTGAACTGAGCCAGAGCACCCACAGTAGCGGAGATAGCATTACCAATCCCTTGACTTCTAGCAGCAGCGGCGCCTACACGCTCAGAGCGATCAATATTCACAGGCGGGGGATTAGGAGTTCTAAATCCATAGTATCCAGGTACTTGCGTCGGAGCCTTCTGTGCGACAGGAGTCATTGCAGCCCTGATATCAGCTTGTGTAGTTGTAGGGCTAAGGCCCTCAAAGAAGGCTTTCATAGCATCAGCATCAATAGGACTACTCGGTAAATTCCCTGCTTTCGGAACAGGTTGATCCTGAGTAAGCTGCGGAGGAGCAAACTGTTGTGGAGCCATTCCGGGATTGTAAGGGCCATAGGAACTAGGAAGAGTAGGGGGCATAAAGACTCCTAGAGAAAACCAAGAGCTGCGAGACTAGGTAGAGCATTGCTCTGTCCTAGACTACCAAGATCTGATGTAGGGCTGATATAACCACCGGGGCTAGTGGATACATCTCCCACAGAGCCAGTAAGTTGCGGAGCAGCAAAGCTAGTCTGAACATTACCCGGAATTGAAGCAGGAGACGGACCGCTCCCTCCTTGCAAAGCACCTATATCACCAGTAATGTTTGCCATAACATTAGCAAAATCTGTCCATCCACTCTGAGCTACTTCTTTCTGAGCGGCAGGAGCAGCTCCTGTGAGAATTCCAATCGATTCTTGTAATTGTTTTTGCATAAGATCTGCATTAAATCCACCGATCTGGGCTAAGTATTGACTCTGAAGATCCGCTTGGGCAATACCCTGAACGCTAGAGTCCCCAGAGACTCCCATTGCTCCTAGACCTTGTCCTAGATTTGCCTGTGCTTTTGCCATTTGTGGTTGCATAGAAGCAACATATTGTTGTAAGATAGCACTATCTGTGCCACTCATTCCCTGGAGAATATAATTAAGAGACCCACCTACCCCCTTCCCATAGATATCAATAAGCTGTTTTGAGATATCTGTCTGTCCGCTACTCTGTGAAGAGGCAGGATTATATATCGAACCCACAGGTTGTCCCCCTACTGCTCCAGTAGCAGGGACACTAAGATACGGATTCGTAGTTTGCATTCCTCCAGAGGGAGTGAAAGAAGAAAAAGCAGGAGTAGCAGGTGGGAGTCCCTGTATAGGGGGAGAGTATTGATTATTCCCCGCAGCATTGCTTGTCGGAAGCTGGCTTGAAGAAACGCCTGGTAGTGGAAGTCCTACGGTTGACATACTACTCCCCTATCTCTGGCCCATCCTGAGCCTGAATCTCTTCACTGTTGTCATCTGATCTCGACTTTCATCTGATGTTCTACGGAAAATTAGTCCCGGCTGTCCCTCTACTCCTGATGTTTCTTGGAACTTCTGATCCCCCAGAAGCCTCTGATTCAGCTCTGTAGCTTTGGTACTTAGATTATAAATCTGTGCTAATCTCTGCGCAGTTGCATATTCTAGAATATCCTGCCACGAATCAGGCATCCAGATTATATCTTCATGCTTCAGTGTCGAGTCTCCAGCGTTAGGAAACGGATGACTCTGCTGATATCGCATGAAGATCCAATACGCTTTATCCGGTGGACTAGCGATCCAGATTCTTTGATTATGCCGTGTCCATTGCTGTGGAATCCCAGGGACATTAAGTAAAACCTCCATCCGATCGATGGTTCTGAAAGTCAGATTATATCCCGCTCTAGCACTTGATCTATCCGCTACAGGATCAGGATACGGCCAAATCGGAGTCACTGGAGGAGAAACAGGATCGAGATAGAGAAAGAATGAGTTTACTTTCTTAATCTTAACACTCGGAGCACTGGAACTTGGAGGAGGATTAGGATTCAAATCAGAATCATCTAGAAGAAAATCAGCAGGATCGTACTGAACCTGAAACGGAGTAAGTTGGACAAGAGGACCAGTTACTCCAAGCTCAGTGAACTTATAATCTTCTGTAAACTCCATTATCGTCTTGAACAGATATTCGTAGATCTTATCATTAGGGACGCTTCTGCCCATCAGTTGATCTAATATCTGCGGGTACAGATCCTGCATTTGCATAGCCTTCGGCTCCTGTTGGTACAACCCCTAGTTGGTTGAGGATAAAGAGCAGAGTTTTATGCACTGATTGAACCCATACTTTGTGCTCTGGGGTGAGTTGTTGAGCAAAGCTTGACGGGTTGTAAAGCTTCGGTGTTACTGGCGGTGTTGTCATATCGGCCTCTGATTCGGATCGAAAGAACCGAACATTGCTAGTTTAGCAAAAGCAACTTGATTTCTAACTCCTGAAGGTTGAACAGGAATATCGAGCCGGAGCTGTGGATTCTGTATCGTAGTCACTCCAGCTCCCGATGCTCCAGAACCCCCAGAGGCATTACTGAAGTAGACTTGATAATTCGCAAATCCTTGATCAGCTCCCGTAGGGAGAGTAAGTGTCCCTGATAAAATACCAGAAACACTCCAGTTAAGTACAAGCCCAGGAGTTCCCCAGCAGTTAACCAAGAGTCCATCAATCGTGATATCACGACCGAATTCAATCTCCTCTTTAGGCCAGAGGACAAACGAAGGCTGTGCATAGGCAAAATCAGCAGCTTGAATCCAAGGCTCTAGCCCGTAGTAAGAAGGAGGCCCTGGTGTTGAATCATCGATTATAAGAAAAGGATTAAAAGTAGCCACAAACTGATAATTAGGAGCTTGCGGATTGGTTCCGACAGAGTAGCAAAGAATTTCAAGATCATAATCCAGTCCTGTGTTATACGGCAGAGGAAAGAGCATCCATGTTCCGTTGTTAATGTTATAGATGTAAACATTACTTTTGATCATGAACATGAATATTGTTTGTGCTTTGTTTGTTCCTACATCTTGAAAGATCGTCCCTGCACAGCTATCACGACTATCACCCCCGACATACTGTGCTTCTGCGAGTAGTTTATCCTTGATCTTATCCCCTACAGCTTGAATTCCCCCTGAGAATTGAAAAACATTAGTGTTACCAATGAACATCCCTATCTGATCGTATTGACAGCGAAGCCGCATGTCTTGGCAGCCTTCGCCTACGAGAGCATTAGAAATGTGGGCAAAATCAAAAGGACTAGGACCGCTAGACAACGGAGTTATGTAGTCGATTCCCTGTGTTTTCAGAATAATCGCCTGTCCTGGAGTGATAAACATTCCTGTGAGATAATCACAAATATCCGCTGGTCTATTCCACCCTGCTCCTGTGACAGTACCATCCCCGTTCAAAGGATTCCAGACTCCCGGTTTACCAGCGGCTGACCATGCTATAATCATTTCCGGTGCTTGAATCACTCCCTGTGCTACAGCTCCCGGCCCAGGGACCATGCCTACGGCGATGAGACTACTATTGAATTTCCCCAACGTAACAGCCCCGAGATAGTCAGTGAGTTGCCCAAAGGAGACAACACCTTCAGCTCTTGTATACTGGAGAATAACTGTGCCAAATCCCCCAATGTAGAGTACCTCACCAACAGATGTATAACTCACAGGCCAAGGACCAAGTCCTATAGCTCCAGTAAATGTCCCACCAGCTCCCCCTCCTGAGAAGCTTCTACTTACAGATATAATCGGAATCGGTCCAGTAGTTGATCCATCAATTGTAGATGAGGAACCAACCCAGATAGCATTCCCTGCGGCTCCAGCAGCTTTAGCTGTGAGAATAATCTGATTAGAGTTCGCTGGATCAACCGCTGCTGTTGCTGGATTACTTGTGTTTCCATTAATAGCCCCAGCAAGACCACTCATGATCGCAGCTTGAGTTGCTCCGGTTGTGAAGCTATAATTCGTCAGAATTGAAGATCCACCTGAAGATGCTATCATGTCTACACTAGCATGTCCATTAGAACCAGCATTGCTCACGCCCGAGGCTGTTACAACAGCAGTAGCACTAGCACCGACTACCGAACCCCGAGTTTGTGTGATAGTTGTTGTCTCAGGAGCAGCTATAGTCCCTGCATTTCCATACTGTTGAGGGTCCCATACCCATATGTAATAGGTATTAGTAACCGACGGTGGACTACCAGACGGAGTCCCAGGAAGCATAGCCAAGGACCAATTCCAATACTGACCGTTTTGGAAGAAGTGTCCAGAATCTAAATATCTCGCTCCGGTAGGCCAACTGGGCAGACTAATTGTCTTCGGCAACCATGAAAGAGCTACTAGATGTTGGTTTATGATCAAAAAATTCGCAGCATCAGCGAAGCATAGAGGATCGATATACATCCCACTCTTGGCATCGATGCCACCAAAAGGAGCCTCTGGACCACCATAAGTGATCTCTAGACCGACCATCCCGTTATCTAGCTTCGATGATTTGATTTTACCCACGCAAGAAGCTCCTTAGCGAGTCGGAATGTACCAAATCATCTCTCCCCCAGGCATTGCTGTAATAGCCGCCCCCGGACCAGATACCCAGCCGAGATATCCTATATTCAACTGTCCCTGAGTAGGGAATGTGAAATCGAATTCACGACCGGCGCCATCTACAAAAGATGCAACTTGCCCTGCTGTTCCACCGGTCCATACACCTCCAGCTACTTTGAAGTTCGCGAAAGGGATAGGACCAGTGGTTACAATTCTCCACTGTCTTCCCGTAAAATCATTAGTTGTTGGCAAGGCCATAGACCCTCCTAGATAATGAAATCATCGACATTATCCATCGTCGTTGGCTCACGGAGCTTCTCTACTGGCTGTAACTCTTCAGCCCCGTCATTTAGCACAGCCTCGATTTTAACCTCCCGCTCACCAAGCAGAGGCGGGTCGTCAAAGCAATGAGGGCAGAGTAGAAGACCACGCTGCCATCGCATATCTGCGATCTTGGTTTTTCTATCACATCGAGGACAGTATCTCCACGGCCCTCTAAAAAATGTATGTTTAGGACCGCTTCCTGGGAGACTCATAGGAACCTCCTTAGTATCCGAAGGCTCTACGGTCCATTAGAACCCCATACTCCTTGCCACTGTGGACACCCAGCCGTGAGACGGCAACGAGTTTTCTGTTTGATAGCATCCGTATCGAAATCATCATCGAAATCGGTAGACGGACGCTCGCGCATGTAGAGATTCAAAGTCTGATCCTCTTTCGCTGCGCTCAGATACCATGCAGAGGGGCTATTCAACCAAGGGATTTCCATATTACGGAAGTCCTCTGGAAGAATCGCGTTGATGGTATTGTCAGGAACGTAGGGTTTTCCCGGAGAAGCTAGAGCTTCACGCACGAGGAAGCGTAGCTCTGGAGGGGTTACTAAGAAATCAAAGCGCAGCCTAATCGGATAACCCATGTTATCGATCATTCTAGCACTATGATTCACTGCCAATTGTAAACCAGCTATACTGAAATCCACGTCTGTAGCTGGACGATTGGGCCATGTCCCTGCTAAGGATATAACATTCGCTGCCCCCGGAGCCATAGCAGTAGCAGCCGCGCCGCCAAGCAACGCGTGCTGGTTGTAGAACAGCGGGTTCCCATCGAATGTTGTGACCGCAGAAGTAAAGCCCAGATTGAAGACATTCCATGCGATCATTTCCTCTGTGAAGTTGGAGCTGCGCGAGAGCAACGATGGTCCTTTACGAATGAGCCCGTATTGATCATCGTCCCATAGTTCCTTCGAGGTTCTGATCCCAAGAGAGTAAGTGAGGGGTTTAAATCTTTTAGATCCGCCCTGCTTCATCTCTACATAAGCAGTAGAAGCATTCTCAGGCTTCTCTTGCAGAGCACTGATCCCAGCCATCTCTAGTTCCTGTTCATATTCCTTCGTAGTAGGAATCTCATGGAACAGACGAGGCCAGTCTGATGCTTTCAAGGCTTTGTCGAGGCTATCGAAATAGATCTTTCTAAGCCCCGGCTGCATAAGCTGTGGAAACTTCGGTCTTACCTGTGGCATTGAATCTCCTCCTTTCGCCGGGGTTAGAATTTCTGAATAGCCGTTGACAAGAACACGAATTTCACTAGCCCGTTGAGGACAGAGCCATTTCTTCCAATAGCAACGACCTGGATCGCAGCCGCTGCTCCGGTCTTGAACTTATCAACGTACCAAAATGGACCAGCAGAGTCTTTTGTCAGTCCATATGCTACGCCGATATCTGATTGTACAGGAGTGAAATCAGCAGGAGTAGTTGCTCCAGTGTTCGAAGAATCGAACATAGCTTCGAATACCGTTGCTTCTCTCGCTGGCATAAACAGTGTCCGTCCATCCTGAGCAGGTGCTCCGATGGCTATATTAACACCTCCCGGTTGATTAGGCACAATTCCAAAGGTCTGAATCGACATAGACCCTGTAATCTGCCCGAATGGTGGAACAGGAGCACCAGCACCAGCAGTGGGAAGATTCCAGCCAGGACTTTCACTAATCCCTAGAATCCCACCCGGAGCTGGTCCAACATTTGATCCATCCCATGCTGTTACAAACTTCTGCACGTTTAGCATTACCGGAGTGCCCCACATAAAATTCTGTCCGGCAGCTTCAGGCAATGCTTCAGTCCAAGGTGTAGTACCTGCTTTCTCTTGAACTTGTAGTATCGGCTGATGAATTGTTAAATTCGGTCCAGCCATCTTAGTCCTCTCTACATACTCTTGCTTCTCAAATAATCAATCTACATCAACCCCACCACCCGCATCGTAGAAACCCATGCGGCCAGAACGGAAAGCATTACCAAGGAGTGGATCTTCTGTATCCATCTTGTCTTGTACTTTGCTCTTTGCTACAGCTTGTAAAGCTCTAAGTTGATAAACAGACTTCTCTACAACTCTCCTACGCTTTGCGAACAGAATTCTTTTATGGACTCTGAGTGCGATAACATCCATGTAGGTGTAGCAATTCTCGGAGTCAAATCGAAGTGGGAGCTTGAAGTCAGGATCAATATGCTCTGATTTGAGGATTTCATACCCTTGAGCGAACAACTCTCCGAGCCTCCGCTGATCTCGATTGGCCCAGACAGCAACATACTCTGGGTCTTTGACCCTAATGTCCATGTAAGCTGGTACTTCATGCTCTATCACCTCGACATTGAATGGCATGTTCAGGTTAGTAGCTTCAACCTCTGTCAGCTTGGACCAGTCAGGCTCAGGAGGCTTCGATGCTGCTTGAGCAATAGCTCGATCCTTTTGCTCTTTGATCCCTAAGATCCTATTGATCTCTTTTTCTAAGTCTTCTCCCGAGAGCGTAGCAACCTGTCTACCAGCCCCTTCAAGAGTCTGCTTTGCCCCTTCAATTGCTCCAGCATCTACCTGTTTCTGTGCAGTCTGCTGCGCTAGTTTGATTCTTTCAGCAACCTCTGCGCTCTGTGCTTCTGGGCTTTTTACTGTGGATTCTGCCATTACACACTCCCTATCCCGGCATCATCTATCATCTTCACATACTCTGTCGGATCGAATCCCAAAAGCTCCGCCGCTTTCTTTTCGTCGGCGCTGACAACTCTTGGCGCTGTGGCAGAGCCTCCCGAGAGGTTTCCTCCACTAGTCCCTCTAGTGCCCTCAGCTCCAGCAAATCTACTCTTAAGTTTTCCATCGAGTAATTCCTTGGAGTGTCTCCCAACAGTGCTGTGATATGCGTGTTCAATGACGCTACGGTCGTTCCTAGCAGTGAGGGTTTGAGCTTCAAGTAATTTGTCAATCTCACCTTTCATCTCCCCTGTGTAGTAAGGATACTTCTCCTGATCCTCAAACGTCTCCCGTCTCAGAGAATCTGCACGAACTTGGAGTATCGCAGAAGCCTGAGCATCATTCGGCCCTTTCATCATCTGTCGCACAGCTTCTATAGGATTCGTTGCCATCAACTCATTGAGTTGCTCATCGTTCGGTTGACTCTCAGCCACTCGCTTTTGCTCCGCTGCTCTGCGAGCATTTTCTCTATCCTGGTCCTCACGGGTGAATCTATCGGTAATTGACTGCATCGATGTTCTAATCGAGTCAGTGAAGGTAGTAAATTCCTCCTTGGTAACAGAGGAATCGAGCTTCTTTTTATACTCTTCTGGGAGTTCAACATTGATAGTCTCCTTCCCCTTGTCATCCTCTACTTTCTGCCACGGCAATTTCATGCGTCACTCTTTCTTCCCTTTGGGAATACTGAAATATCAGCTTGATTAGCTCGCTTCATCCCCTCTACCTGTGAGGCTCGTCCTGCGAGCGATTCTTCTACTTTCTTTAGAACATCAGGGAGATTGAACAGATTGTTTGCTATCTTCGCAGTCGTTGCCATCTCGATTACAAAAGCCTGATCCGCTTCCGGCGTGGAGAACTTCTTATAGATCAAAGCATTCGTAGTTTCACGATACAAGCTAGCTAGGTAGCATTTGACCGGATGGAAGTCCTCCGAGTCCCATAGCTCCGTTAGGGAGCTGCGGTATTTGCATAGCTCCTCCAGCGTTAGGGCCTCCAATTGCTTGTGGTCCTGCATTACCTCCGGCATTTGGACCTCCAGCGGCTCCGCCTTGCGAGAGTACAGCATCAATCAGAGCCTTCGTTTGAGGAAGATAAGCATCTACATTGTTCTTTCCAAACCCACGAAGCAGTGCTTGCATCATTACTCTTGAAGAGATTAAGCACTGCGCAAAGTACTCTTTCATCGGTGGAGGGCACTGAGGATTCATCATTGCTTCTATCATCTGTGCCTGTTGCTGATGGAATCGTTCTACCCTATCTGTGAGCATTACATCATTCTGTCGATCAAGCTCTTTGTTCAGAGCTGCTGAGGAGGGACGTAATCTTAGCCCTAAAACTCCTCTGCGAGCACTCTCTAGAGCTTTCTTCAGAATCTCAGCATTTGAAGCATATCTCTGGAGCCGATTTCCGATGCCGAAATTACTATAGAGTATAAGCATCTTATTCCCTAGCTTCACATGAGCACCCCTCATGTCGCTAGTACGGAGGTTGTTTCGATTATTTGACTGCCCCAGGACCATAGAAGTACCCGCAGCAGAGTAAATACCCCTCTTTGGGTTTATCACCCCGCCCCCTGATCCTCCCACAGCAGGATCAATCCCAGCCCGTTCCTTCGCTAGTCCTAAGACAAACTCGTCAGCACTGTTATTATAACCAAGATCCGCTCCTGCTTTGATCCATTCAAGCTCATCTTTCCTCGCCGGGATTGCAACACCGGGCATAAGATCGAGGATACTAGATAATTTTGATCCCGGATCGACTCTCCAGACCCCCAACATCGCATAGTTTCTATTGTTAGTACGCCAGTTGACATTATTGGAAAGTTCACGTTGGAAAACATGCACAAGTTCCGCAAATCCCGTTCCAAGATAGCTCTCCTCATCGTATGCTAACTTCGCATCCTCATACGGGCGAAGATTCTTTGGATAATTATTGAACGTGATCCAGAGAATTCTCCTCTTCTGTTTCCAATAACGTGCGAAGAACCAATACGTCTTCGCGTTGAGCCTGTAGGAGAAGCATAAGTGATAGATATACCACCGCGCGGCCCCTGTTTGTATAGAACCACCCTCGATCTTCTTGGCCGAATTAAGCTCCTCCTCCAGCTCATCCTCTTGGAGAGCATCAGGGGATAGTAACATTTCATCGATATCCTCCTGTTTGTAATACGGAGTACGCCCGCGAAGATCCTTAACTTCCCAGAAATTCAACGCCTCGATGTGGTACATGAATTTCATATTACTCAGAGACGGAACCGCTGGATCAAAACCCCATCGATTCAGAGGAATCATCTCAGGATGGGGACCATCTCTTACTACTATCTCGTTCTCAGTAGCCTGCGGAGAGGCTTCGCCGCCTTCGGCTTCGCTATCGGCGTCAGGGGTGAGTCCTCCCCCAATGTAGATCATCTCAATTTCTTTCTGATACTCCCACGGACAGTTCACTACTCCTGTTCCATACTTCGAAGCCGATTGGAACCATCCATTCTCTACTCTATACAAGTCTAACTCATCAGGATCATATGCTTCATCCTGAAGAAACGTCTGTATCGCCTCTTTTTGTTCCTCACCATCCTTATCTGGAGTATCCCCTGCAAGATTCGTAACCCACAGGGGATCATACATCCAGATTCCTCCCATGATACGAGAGAGTAATTCATCAGTATAAGTACCCACAAGAGGAACCGTCAGGTTCGAGGCTCCTTCCCAGGGCCATTCTACATTCTCATACCGTGGGCGCCCTCTATAGAGTCTCGCATACTCACTAAGAGTCTGTGACCTGAACGTCGAGAGACGTCGTTCCAGATGCTCTATTTTATCCTTTATAAACTCACAAATATCCTCATACGCTTCGCGTCCGAAGGTTGATTTCTTTACGAGAGCTGGAGGATTATAAGCCATAGGAGCTTCGCTCCTTACTTCTTTGTCTGCTGAGGTTGTGATCCCGGAAATGGTTTAGAAGCCCCTGGAGGAGTAGCAGGGTACTGCCCTATCCCTAGCTGCTTGAATTCCTCGTCTGCTTGCTTTGCTGCCATTCGTAGTTCCATCAGCGCAGCCTGAGCCTCATTACTCCCTAGTCCCTGCGGCCCAGAAACTGAGTCAACGAATTTCTGGACCAGAATCTCTAGACTCTTCGATCCCGCCTGCTCAAAATGATGCCCCGGAGCCTGTGGTAAAGCCACACGCTCTGTACCATAACCCGCTCCCCCAGTAGTAGACGGAGGACCACTCTGTGGCTGTTGCCCTTTTTGCTGTGCAGCAGTCTGTGCTGGCATATACGGTCTGTCAGGATCATTCATGCTACTGCCCCCATTCTGCGCCTTAGCGCAACTTTTTGGCGTTGCATAAAATCTTCTAAAGCATCTTCATCTACTTCATCGAAAGGACATACATAAGGAACATACCCAAAGCAGTCAAGGAGATCAACAGTAGTTCTAGACTGCCCATATTTCTCAGCTTCATCCCTAAAATCCTCACAGTTTCCCTCATTAAGCCATACCTCATGCCGCTCTACCATTGGTATAGCATTATCGATTCGCTCAAACTTAGCATCTTTCTGCTGATTTCCCCGGAGCTTTATCGGGACCATGCGAAGCCCCTCTAGCTCTGGGTGTTGTACTTTCTCTTTGAGAAGAAAGTAGTTAAAATGATAGATCAAGAATTTCTGAGCAGCAACATCCTCGCAGTGAATATCTCTCAGTTTCCATTTCAGAGCAAGGAAGAGGAGTTTCTCGACATAGTTCTTTGTACTGCAAGCATCAGCCCACTGATCAAGGATATAGACTCTACGAGGGGATGCGGAGCATCCAACCACAATAGCAGCGTGTCTGCATCTACTCCCTGTGTTTGTAGACTCAACCTCATTTTCATCTGAATGCCGAGGATCAGTTATCAAATATCTGTCGAGATAACGAGGGAAAATATCACGCTCTACATCCCCCTCTGCTACATGATGACGAATGACCCACCTATACTGTAATCCCGCTGGTCCTCCATGATCCGGGAGATACTTCAGCTTATACCACGGTAGATCCTTCGGGATTGAAAGAGCATCCCCGCTCAGTCTCTCGAAGTTGAAGTATCTAAAATCTGCGAGTCTAAACTTTGCTTTAGAAGGGTCAACTGGGAAATTGAGAAATTGACAAGAGAAATGATATGTCCCAAGTCTTCTTTTCCACCGGAGGAGTTTTTCCACAGTAAATGATTCTGGAAAGATCGGCACACCGAAAGGATGGAGGGAACAGCATCCACCAAGTGCAGAGTGAGTCGTGAATCCGAAGTATGGCTCTTCTCGTCTAATGTGTGAATTGAGATCATTATACGCCCATCGGTTCCCAACGACAATCTCATCAAAATCTCTGCCAGGGTTATCTGGATCATTATGCGTGGCT
>Ga0126381_100004213_pt1 | contig 15631 bp, 15 predicted proteins | sample PanSoiMetPlot_28_FD_96465 | JGI IMG/M metagenome (GOLD analysis project Ga0126381, IMG submission 96465) | Tropical forest soil microbial communities from Panama - MetaG Plot_28 | ecosystem: Environmental > Terrestrial > Soil > Tropical forest > Bulk soil | place: Panama | collected 2016-02-17 | reverse complement strand
GAGGTACCCTCGGCCATGCCGCAAATGGCTGGCTGGTTCGAAAATGGGCTCGCCAAGCTCGAAGCGGAGGCGATGTCCGATATCGCCGCCGCTCCTGACGTCTGGTCAGCGATCGTCCGCGAGTGGCGTTCGCTCGCGAGCGACGGAACGGCGCTCGGCACGCTCATCGGCCTCGTTTGGGTCGCGCTGGCAACGGCCGCGGCACTTTTTTGCGAAACGGGAACAAAGCGGCTTCTGGGCCGACGACCCCTGCGGCGGCTGACGGCTGGCGGCGACGACCCGACTCTTTCCGGGCTTTTGGCTCTGATCGTTTGCGATGTTGTCGGTGTGGCCGTTTTTGTCGCGGTGTTCGCTGCTGTGCGGCGTAGTTTTCTGCCTTTGGTCGGGGTCAGCGCAGTGCTGGTCATGCTCAGCGCAAACGTTTTGGTCCGCTGGCGCATCATCTCGCTCATCATCGGCGCGATCATTCGGCCGGACCACGCGATCGCGCGGCTGATCGATATTCCAGACGACGAGGCACGTCGCCTTCAGCGCTTCCTGTCAGCCATGGTCTTGGTGGTCGTCACGCTTATCGCATACGGCCGCTACGGACTGATGGACGAGGATAGCGGCGCGCCCCACGTATTTGGGCTGCTGATCGCCGTGCTGGTCTGCGGGCTTTACGTGTCGATCGCATTCCGCTCGCGCGCCGCCACCGAGGCGCTGATCCGCGGCCGGCGCACCGATGGCGTCGTCGCCGCGCTGAGGAATGCCCTGGCCGGGGCATGGATCGCGGTCGCACTGACGCTGATCGCGGGCCTGCTGCTGGTTTTTATCGCCGGCCTATCGCTGGGACTGCTGTCCTATTATCACGCGACGGCGGCGACGCTCGGCATTCTCTTCCTCTTGGTCGTGCTCGACCGCTTTATCGAGCGGACGTGGAACGATACCGCGCCGATCGTCAGAGGCACGCCGGACGGTATCGCTCGGTTGCACGCGCAAGTGCGCCACCGCCTCGTCCGCGCGGCGATGTTGGCTGGCGCGGTCCTTGCGCTTACCTGGGTCTGGACCGGGACCATCCACATGTCCGATGCTCTCTCGGACGCGACGATGCGCTCGGTCGCCGCCGCGGTCGCGACGTTGTTTGTTGCTTATTTACTCTGGCAGTTGGTGCGGCTGGCGATCGATCGGCATCTGCACACGACGTCCGGCCCGCCGGTGCCCGGCGCCGATGCGGACGACGATTTGGGCACACCGGCGTCGCGCCTCGAAACGATCTTGCCCCTGATGCGAGCCGCCTTCGGCATCGCCATTGCGGTCCTGGCTACCCTCATCGTGCTGTCACGGCTCGGGGTCGATACCGCGCCATTGATCGCCGGTGCCGGTGTCTTCGGTCTGGCGCTGTCGTTCGGCTCGCAATCGCTGGTGCGCGACATCATCTCGGGCCTGTTTTACATGTGGGACGATGCGTTCCGCGTCGGCGAATATATCGACACGGGACGCCTCAAGGGCACGGTGGAGGCGCTGGGTGTGCGGTCGGTCAAGGTGCGCCACCAGAACGGGCCGCTGCACACGATCCCCTACGGCCAGCTTGGCGCGGTGACCAATCTCAGCCGCGATTTCGCGACGATAAAATTCAACATGCGCTTCGACCCGCGTACCGATGTCGAGTTCGTGCGCAAGACGACGAAGCAGATCGGTCTGGCGATGCAGGAGGATCACCCCGAGCTCGCGGCCGAGATCATGCAACCGTTGAAGCTGCAGGGAATGGCAGAGATCGTCGACAACGCCATCGTGCTGCGCTTCAAGTTTACCGCGCGACCGCTCAAGCCGAGTTGGGTGCAGCGCGAATACCTGAAGCGCATGTACAGGGTCTTTGCCGAGAAGGGCATCGCCTTCGCCACGGGTGCGGTGTTTATCCAGACGATGGCCCCGGTCGAAGCGGCCCCCGCAGCGCCGCCGTCGGCTCCGGCGCCCGAGGGGCCAACCCCGCTTGCGGCGGCGGCCGCGGCAGTGGTTGGCGTCGCGGCGGGCATGGAAGTCGCCCAATTGTCGGAGCCCGCAGGCAGCGCGGCCATCGCCGCGAAATAGGCGACGCGACAAGGAGATTTCTTATGCGGATCGGCGCGTTCTATTTTCCGGTCGATTACGGCATCGATATTTCTGAACTCGCCCGCGCGCTCGAAGACCGCGGCTTCGACTCGCTTTATGTGCCGGAGCACACCCATATCCCGCTGAGCCGCAGGACGCCGTTTCCGGGCGGTGGCGAGCTGCCGAAGCGCTATTCGCATACCCATGACCCCTTCGTCGCGCTCAGCTTTGCCGCCGCGGCGACCAAGAACCTGATCCTTGGGACCGGGATTTGCCTGATCCCCGAGCGCGACCCGATCGTCACCGCCAAATGCGTCGCCAGCCTCGACCAGTTGTCTGGTGGTCGCTTTGTGTTCGGGATCGGCGGCGGCTGGAATGTCGAGGAGATGGAGAACCACGGGGCGCAGTACAAAACCCGCTTCAAGCTGATGCGGGAGCGCATCCTGGCGATGAAGGCGATCTGGACCGAGGAGGAGGCCGCCTTTCACGGCGAGATGGTCGATTTCGATCCGGTCTGGTCCTCGCCCAAGCCCAAGCAGAAGCCGCATCCGCCGATCCTGCTCGGCGGGGAGACCGATTACACGCTGCGCCGGGTTGTCGAGTATTGCGACGGCTGGTTTCCGCGTCCGCAGCGTGGCTGGGACATCCGCCGCGAGCGCGACCGCCTGAAGAAAATGGCGGATGAGCGCGGCCGCGATTTCTCCGAGCTGTTCATCTCGGTGTTCCGTGCGCCGGCCGATGCGGCGGCGCTGGCCGAATACCGTGAGGCCTCCATCCAGGAGGTGGTGCTCGAAATTCCAGACCGCGGTCGCGACGAAATCCTCAACGTGCTCGACAGCTACGTGCCGCTGCTGAAATAGCCGGATCAGCGACCGGACTCGCCGCTTCCCGGCTTGCCATCGTTGTCGGTACGGAGGAACTCGACGATATAGACCTGGATCGCCAATTCGAGGCAGTCGCGCGCGATTTCCGTTATCAATTCGCCGACGGTGCACGATTGGCGCGTGGCGATAGTCTCCAGTGCCTGCCATGATTCCGGGTCGAGCCGGATGTTGACGCGCCGTAAGCGGTGGCCCGCTCCGCCCCGCTGCTTCCCCGTCAGGCGCTCCCCTCGCATGATCATGCGAGAATCGCCGCCGCCGCGCACCGCACATGTGACCTTGGTCACACATGTCTGAAAATCCCGTAGCGCGCCGACGCGGCGACTGCTCGGCGACGCACGAATTCCCTCGCTCGCCGATTTGCTCTAGCGTTGCCGCGAGGAGATTTGAGGGAGAGGGTCGATGCGGGTCAGCATCCTCGACGATTACCAGGGCGTTGCGCTCGACATGGCCGACTGGTCGCCGGTGCGCGATCGCGGCATCGAGATCGCAGTCGAACGCTTTCCGTTCGCCGATGAAGCGGATGTCGTCCGCTCGCTCGCCGACAGCGAGGTCGTCTGCGCGATGCGCGAGCGGACCGCCTTTCCCGAGCACATCGTCGACCGGTTGCCGAAGCTGAAGCTGCTGATCACCACCGGCATGCGCAATGCCTCGTTCGACATGGAGGCATTGAAGGCGAGGGGCATCACGGTCTGTGGCACCGGCGGGCCGGGCGGCGGCAACGAGGACACCGCGGAACTCGCCTGGGGTCTCATCCTCGGTGCGATGAGGCGCATCGCCGAGGATCACGCGTTTATGCGCCAGGGCGGCTGGCAGACGCGCGTCGGCCATCGTGTCGCCGGCAAGACGATCGGCCTTCTCGGGCTGGGGCGGCTCGGCAGCGCGGTGGCGCGGGTCGGGCTCGCCTTTGGCATGAAGGCGATCGCCTGGAGCCAGAACCTCGCCGCCGACAAGGCCGCCGCGCAGGGCGTCGAGCGGGTCGAGAAGGACGAGCTGTTCCGCCGTTCGGACATACTCTCGGTGCATCTCGTCTTGAGCCCGCGCAGCCGCGGCCTGGTCGGCGCCCGCGAGATTGGCCTGATGAAGCCGAGCGCGGTGCTGATCAACACCTCGCGCGGGCCGATCTGTGATAGCGACGCGGTGATTGCCGCGCTCAGGGAAGGTCGGCTCGCCTATGGCGGGTTCGACGTCTACGACCAGGAGCCCTTGCCGATCGACCACCCGCTGCGCAGCTGCCCGAACGTGATCCTGACGCCGCATATCGGCTACGTGACGGACGAGAACTATCGCAGCTCCTATCCGCAGATCGTCGAAAACATCATGGGCTTTCTCGACGGCAAGCCGCAGCGGGTGATCGGCTAGGAATGGCGGGCGGCGATCTCGTCATCCGCGCGTCGCGCGATGACGACATCGCGGCGATTGCCGCGATCTACGCGCACCACGTGCTGCACGGCATCGCCTCGTTCGAGGAGGCGATCCCGAGCCTTGAGGAAATGGCACGCCGCCGCGGTGCCATCGTCACCGGCGGCTTTCCCTATCTCGTCGCGGAGCGCGGCGGCAACGTCGTCGGCTATTGTTATGCCGGCCCCTATCGCCCGCGCATCGGCTACCGGTTCACGGTCGAGGACTCGATCTATATCGACCCCGGTGAGGTTGGCCGTGGGATCGGCCGGGCGCTGCTCACCGAGGTCATCGAGCGCGTCACGCGCCAAGGCTACCGCCAGATGATCGCCGTGATCGGCGGCAGCGAGACACTCCCGTCGATCCGCTTGCATGCCGGGCTCGGTTTCGCCCAGATCGGCGTGTTCCCGGCGGTCGGCTTCAAGTTCGGGCGGTGGATCGATTCGGTCTACATGCAGCGGGCGCTCGGGCCGGGCGAGACCACCTTGCCACAGGAGATCGACCATGGCTGAGAGCTTTGCCGACCCCGCGTCGATCAGCGGCTATCACGCGCACATCTATTACGATCCGGCGACGACGCGGGAGGTCGCGGCGCGGCTGCGCCTGGGCATCGCCGCCGCTTTTCCGGCGGCGACGATCGGCAGCTGGCACGACGAGGCGGTAGGGCCGCATACCGTCGCAATGTACCAGGTCGTCTTCGGGCAAGAGGATTTTGCGCGGCTCGTGCCGTGGCTGATGCTCAACCGAGACCGGCTTGACGTGCTGGTGCACCCGCTCGCCGGCAACGCCTATGACGATCACACCGTCTATGCGATGTGGCTCGGCGACAAGCTGCCGTTGCGGCTCGATGTGCTGCGGCGTGCCGCGGCGCGCTAGTGCCGCCGACGCGACGGGAACGATTCGCCGGGGCCAAACGTATCTATCGGCAACAGGCGCGCTCCCCCGACAAGCAACGCGCCGCCTGTGCGAAACCCGATTGGATTGCCCGCCCGCTGGCGGCCAGCCGTCGCGCCTACCAGGTGCGCTGCGGACCGCAATCGACGTGCACGAAGTCGGATTCGGGATAGTATCCGACGCCACCGAGCCGGCATTGATCCGCGAGGCTCAGCGCCGCCCGGTGGACCTGGCTGAGGCTGCGCCCCTCGCACCTCATGTCCACCGCCATCCCGTACATGTGGTAGCTGTTCGACGCCACGCCGCTTTCGCGCAGCCACAGCATGTGGTTGGTCTCGGGTGAGCGATAGCCGCAAACCACTTGAATCGGCTCGCGAATTTCGAGTCGATCGCGCAACCGGCTGAGCACGTCGAGGACGCCGGCATTCATCGGCCGGACCTCGTCCGAATGATGGTCCCGCAGGATCCAGTTGATGTCGCGCACCACTTCGCGAACGTAGTGGCCATCGGCCCAATACACTTCGCGCAGGCTCTCGCCGGTATGCTGATTGTAGAGAGAGATGGAGCGTGGTGCGAAGGAGATCGCCGGAGCTGGTCTAATAAAGGCAACGCCCGTGGCGACCGCAGCGGCGCCGAGTACACGGCGCCGAGTCAGCAACGTTGACGACAATTCAGTAAACTCCCCGCGACAAGCTGGGGAACGCCTTAGCACCAGAAATTGGATTGGACAACCCCTGGAGATGCAGAAAACGCGCTTCTGGGCTGAATTTTTGCCGTGCTCCGCCTAACGGTTGAGCGCACCGAAAATTTGCTCAGCCGCCGCGTTGGTTGACCGCACCCTGTTGCGCGAGCGGCGGCTGCGGGTGGTGCGCCAAGCGCTGGGCGATTTCCGCATCGCGCTGGTAGACGTCCGGACGGAATTGCAGCGAGCCGTCGGCATCGGCATACGCGGTCTGATAGACGATGAACACCGCGAGCGGCTGCGCCAGGTTGCGCCGGTAGGTGTTGCCGGTGTTGATGTTTTTGGTGACGTCGTCTTCCGGGATGCCGAGCAGCAGCGAGGCCAGCTCTCGCGGGTTCTGCACCCGCACGCAGCCATGGCTGAGCCGTCGGTTGGCTAGCGCGAAATACGACCGCAGCGGCGTGTCGTGGAGATACACGTCGAAGCGGTTCGGCATCTCAAATTTGAGCCGTCCCAGCGCGCTATACGGCCCGGCTTCCTGGTGGATCGAGCCGTTTTCGCGCATCGTCATGTGGTGCTTTTCGAGATAGTTCGGATCGGCCTCGACCAGCGGCATAATTTCCTTCTGGGCGATCCCGTAGGGGATGTACCACGGCGGGTTGTACAGCACGCTGACGATATTGGCGCGGAATTCTGGGGTCTGCTTGTCGGCCTGACCGACGACGACGCGCGTGGTGAACACCGACCGGTCGCCTTGATACAGCTCGAGCTGCTCGTTGGCGGTGTTGACCCAGACGCGCTCGGCCGGGAGCGGCCGCGGCAGCCAGCGCAGCCGCTCGAGGTTGACCGCGATCTGTCGCACCCGCAGCTCGGCCGGGACGTTGAGTTCGATCAGCGTCCCGTTGCCCAGCGCCCCGTCGCCGGCGAGGCCGTGGTGTTCCTGGAATTTCTTCAGTCCCTCGACGGTCTGCGGGTCGAGCAGATTCGTCGCGTACCCGGTGGCCAGATAACCCTCTACCGCCAGGCGACGCTGCAGGATGCGGATGCGTTCGGTGGTCGGCGCTTCCGGGACATGCGGCCAGCCGCCCGCCTTGGCCATCGCGCGATAGGATTCGTAGGCCCGGCGCAACGCCGCGTAGGCCGGCGATTTCGGCGCCAGCCCGTTGATCGCGCCTTCGGGGTCGGGGCTGTTGAGCGCGGCGTCGAGCGCGGCCACGACATCCACCGGGTCGGCCGTCAGGTCTTCGTCGTCTCCCCGTGTATCGCTTGGCACGCCGCCGCGGGCCAGCGCCTCGGCATAGCCGAGAAACGCGTCGGATAGCAGCATGTCGCGATCGATCGCCGACACCCCGGTCTTGGCCATGGCGCCGACGTGAAAATCGTCGGGGTCGAGACCCTGGTCGCCGGCATTCAGCACCGCATGCCACAGTGCCGTGGCCTGCGCCGGGTGGGTCGCCCAGACCGGCTGGTTGCCGTGACCCTCGTAGAAGCGGCGCAGCAGCGCCACATGCACCGGCTCGCCGGCGGCCGCCAGCGTGGCGCCGGCCAGCCGCGCCTTGATCTCGGTATCGTCCGCTGCCGCATTGGGCGAGGCGACGGCCGGTAGCGTGCTCGCGTCCGGTGTCCGACCATTCTCGTCGGAAGCCCGCGCGACCAGCGGCGCCAGCAGCAAGGCGGCGGCGAGCAGCACACGGGCGCGGGGCAGCAGGGGGCGGGTCACTGGCATCCGGTCAACTTACAGACGAACCATTTATAGATTATTTGCCTCAACGATGTCGCGTCGTTTGCACCAAATGCCAGTCCGCGTGACGCCGGCCAGTTGTGCGCCGGGCGCATGGGAAGAAGCAAGGATGTTCTTCCGTATACGTCTCGCGCGGAGAAGTAGTTCGCGTTGCGCGCGGCGATCGAGGGCGCTTTCATCGCACCGATATTCGAGCCGCGAGATGACAGACGAGTGAATAATCGCGACAGCAGCCGGAAATGCGCGCGGTGTTAACCGTCTTCGGCAAGCGTTATTCGCCGCGCTAAACCATCTACGAAGCGGCGGACCGTCACGATTGGCTTTCACTGTTGCCGCGCCCCAGGTGATCGAGACCATGCCCGCCGCTGCGGCTGGACGGGTGGGCCTGGCTGCTGGCCGAGGTGTCGGTTACCGTGCGCTATCGGCGCCCGACGGGCGCGGCCCGATATAGGCCGAGGAGGGCCGCACCAGGCGCCCCTCGCGCTGCTGTTCCATCGCATGGGCGAGCCAGCCGGTACAGCGCGCCACCGCGAAAACCGGCATAAACGCGTCGCGCGGCAGCCCCACCGCGTCGAGCAGCAGCGCGGCATTGATCTCGACATTCGGCTGCAGCGGCGGGCGGCCCGGTTTGAGCCGGGCAAAGGCGGTGGCAACGGCCGCCTCCACCTCAGCGGCAAAACCGAGGCGGCCGGCGGCAGGGCCGAGCCGGTCGCCGAGCCGGCGCAGCGCGTCGCGCAGGATCAGCGCGCGCGGGTCGCCGCCCTTGAACACCCGATGGCCAAAACCCATCAGCCGCTCGCCTGCGGCGAGTTTGCGCATGGCCCAGGCGGTGAGGTCGCCGCTTGCCGCCGCCTCGTCGAGCATGTCGAGCGTCGGGCCGGGAGCGCCGCCATGCAGCGGGCCGGTGAAGGCGCAATAGGCGCCGAGCGCGGCGGCGGCGAGCGAGGCGCGGCTCGAAGCGATGACCCGCGCGGTGAAGGCCGAGGTGTTGAGCCCGTTGTCGATCAGCGCGGTCCAATAGGTGTCGAGCGCCTCGGCCATCGCCGGCTCGACGGGCGCCGCGTGCACCATGCGCAGGAGATCGGCGGCGGTGCCGAGCGTCGGGTCCGGGGCCAGCGGGGCCGCGTCTTGTCGACGGCGCAGCAAGGCGCCGATCGCCACCGGCAGGGTCGCGAGGATCGCCGCCGGCGCGGCGGCGTCGGGCAGATCGGCGAGTGCGATCCGCACCCCCTCGACGATCGAGCGGCCGTCGGCGCGATCGATCCAACGATCGAGCGCCGCAAACGCATCGCGCCGGGCGGCGCCGAGCCGCTCGCGGATCGTCTCGCGATCGAGCCCGTTGCCGGCGAACCCCTCCCACAGCAAGCCGGCCGCGCCCTCATAGCCGAACCGGGCGACCAGCTCGGTGAGCGTGTAGCCGCGTACCCACAAAATGCCCTGCGCGCCATCGCTGTGGCTCAGCACCGTTTCGGCGGCGATCAGCCCGGCAAGCCCGCTATCCATGCCTCGCTCTCCGCATCGCGCCCCGGCGGCTGGGCGCCGGGGCGATGCGAAGCGACCGGCGGCGGATTGTCAACCACGAGGATCGCAACGCCGCCCCGGCGGCGCTGTTGCGCCGCCGGGCAGCGGGCGATCGGCGCGGCCGCGTCAGCGGCGCGGCTCGTTCGCCGCGGTTTCGCGCCGGGAATTGGGCCGCTCATAGAAGACGCGCTGCCTGGCGCGCCAGGCGGCCCGCTCGGTGGCGTCGATGATGCCGTCGTGATTGGTGTCGATCTCATCAAAGCGGTCGCGGAAGCGGCGGTCGCGCTCGGCCACCGGCATCGCGGCGAAATAGTCGTAATAGGCTTTTTGCCGTTCGAGCCCGGCGCGCCGCGCCTCGCTCAAATTCTTTTGCGCCAGCTCGGCGGCGATCCGCAGCTGGCGCTCGTCGATAAAATGCAGGCGCCAGTCGCGGTACTGCTCGAGGGAATTATATACTTGACTGACAGAACCCGCACAACCCAAAGTCGTCGCCGACAGGCCGGCGTTCACTCTTTGGATTGGGATAACTCGGAGGATCGGAAGCGGATATGTGGAGTGTTGCGTGCATGGAGTCGGTATAGCGGGGATACCCCTGTTGGGGGGCGAGTTTGGGATTACGCATGCCGGACGGCCTCGGTAGCGTGATCCTGTCGCGCGGGTGACACGGTGAATCTCCCGGCCGTAGCTCGCCCTAAAGGGGCGGGAAGCATGTGAGGGACATGGGAGTCCTCACACCACGCGAGAGAGCGGGCGGCCTACTGCAGAGGGCTGCCCGCTTATTCTTTCGGCTCCCATGATCCGTCGTCGCGTAGAACGCTACCCCGCTTTAAAGCGGCCTTGAGTTTCTTTCCGGTGCAGACGTGATAGGTGGAAATTAGTAAGTCGCTACCGTCTCGCGACGCTTTTACAACGGCCATGAGGGTGCGCAGCGGCTTTCGAGGATCACGAAACAGCACGATTAGAGCGCGGGCGCTATCTTGTTGGACGCGCCCATTGAGAAAGCCGTGATGGAGTAATCCAAGGTCGTATTCAAGTGCCATCGTGTGCTTTGCGCGCATCTTGTGGATCGTAACGGGGCTGATCCTTACGATGTCAGTTTTAGCGCCGACAACGGCAGCTAGCTTAGGATCAAGCCTTGCAATCGGAGCCGGATCAGTTACGGGACTGCCGCCCATTTGCGACATCAATACTTCGTCGTGCTCTTGCTCGCCTGTTTCTGAAAAATGGTAGCGGCCCTTGTGGCCCAAGGTGACGCGCATAGAGGGAAACTCGCGAGGTGGAGGAACCTGCGCGAGTACGATTCCACGGAATCGCCAAATGCGCGAATCCTTTTTAACTCTTTGGCTTGCTTGTGGGTTAAGCTCGACTCATATTGAACGGCATGCCCAAAACAAAAGAGCCACAGCAGATCGCCGACGAACCGGGTATGGCCGAACGGTTTCAGCGTGGGCTCCAGCGCGCGTTTCAGATGCCGCATAAGCCGCACGAGGCGATCACGCCCAAGATGAAGACGCGCCCAGCGAGCAAGGGGCGCGTCCATAAAGGCAAGGCAAGGTAGTGTCGGCGAATTAAGAACCGGGGAGCGTAGCCTTGGCGCTTAGAGGACTGTCGCTGGTTGGTTTTCTTGACCAAACACGAGCCATAAATTACCTGCGGTCGACCAGACCGATTGCCGCCACTCCGCTTAGCGATACAGATCTAATTGCAGAATGGAATGCGGCGAAAGCAAAGATTGCCGCGCCGCCTCCACGAGTCGGCGTACCTGACATACAGCCCATTCCGGCGGCAGGCGCTCCTTACATTACCGCTCTTCAAGGTCAGCCGTGGTTATCGGCTATCTTGGCGACGCCGATGTACAGCAACGCTGCTTTTCAATGGATAGAAATCGATGCGCTGTTAGCGTATCAGTTTCAGGTAGACCTGGATCGATCTGAGTTTCATTGCGGTGCACTCACAACGCCCCCAACATTAGGCGAATTATTAAATCTTTGTCTCCCGTCTAATCCGCCTAGCGAACAATATAATATATCAGTAAATGAATATTCTGCTGTAATAAGAGCCAGGAGCCTAAATCTTCAAGTTGGTCCAAAAGGAAGTCTTAATCCACCGCAAAATACGGCGTTTGGAATACTGTTAAATGTTACGCTTCCACTGGTGCATGTTACCAGATTTAATGGGAGATGCTATCTCCACAACGGATATCATAGGGTATATGGCGCAAAATTGGCGGGGGCAACGCACATTCCCGCAATCTTGCGAGATACCGCTACGGCGGCGGATGCGGGAATCCGGGCGGATGGAAGTACGTTCGATCTTGCACTACTGGAATCGGCCTCGCCGCCGACCCTGGCTCATCTAACTCCGGCAGTAGCACATGAGATTGAAATGAAGGCAGTGCACAGGGTTATTACGATCACCTGGACGGATCACGTCGTTCCGGATTTGTGATCCCCACTGATGACCACTTCACGGCAAGTCCCAGTAGGGATGGCCGATGGAGAGCCATCGGGCGCTGGATTATAGATCGTCAGGTCCGACGACGACGAGCCGCTTCGTACGTTGATCAGGCTATCGAAATGAAGCGTATCAGCTACGCCCGTTGCCTGCCGCCGATCGTCGCTCATGGTGCTCTCCACCTGTGGGCATCGCCGCCCGAATCGCCAAAGTTACCACTTGACAGGCTTTTTGCGATAGTCGGTTCCAACATTCGAGTTGAGCCGTCGCTGAACACCTGCAAATCGCCCACCCGAGAGCCGGGGGATTACGGCGATTTTTTCGCGGCCAAACAACGTAAGTTTGTCAAGAGAAAGTTTCAAGAGTCTTTCTGCGCGCATTTCGCCACAATCGATTCGCCTAAGACGCATCAAAATCGAACGCTAATTGCACAGGCTCTCGATATTCAGCAGGTCGCGGGAGCGGTTTTGGTGGCAAGGGCTTCTTACGCGGCGCTACGAGTCCGCCGATAGGTGAGACGTTTGCCAGCCGCGCCCGTGATGGCGCGTGTCGTGCGTTCCCCGTCGTCAACGCCCAAGGCCGAGCGGTTCGAGTAGCGGAAATCAAACTCCGCGAGATAGCGGTGCAGGTGCTTCTCCGAGCAGCGCTGGTAGACGCCCTTCATGCCGCGCTTGAACACGCTGAAATAGCCTTCAACCGTGTTCGTGGTGACGACCTTGGCCTTGCCGTCCTTGCCCTTTTCGTAGCGGACGTATTCCTCGTCACGGTGCACCACAACGTCATGGCTGGCGAAGCGACGGCCAAGGCGAGTGTACGAGTTGAACTCGTCGGTCATCAGCGCGCTCTTGGGATCGGCATTGGAGAGAACGACCGCACGCAGGTTCGTGGCTGTAAGACCGTCCACCTTGACCGAGCGAGCCGAGCCGCCGCGCTCAACCAGCGTAACGACCGCGTTCATGTGCGAGTGACCGCCACGGCGCTTCTTGTGCCAGCCCTTTTCGCTGTTGAACTGCCACGGGTTGGGATCGGCTTTGAAGTCGTCGCGCTTCCCGATGAATGTCTCGTCAACCTCAATCGTCTTGCCTTCGCCCCCTAGGCGCGGCGGATCGGTCGGAGCCATCGCTTCGCGGATACGCATCGCGAGGAACCACGCGCTCTTGTAGGTGATCTTGAGGGTACGGTGCAGCTGGTGCGCCGAGACGCCCTTTTTGCTCGACGCCATGAGGCGGAAGGCCAGTAGCCACTTGTGCAGCGGGATATGGCTACGCTCGAAGATCGAGCGGACGCGAACCGTGAATTTGTCCTGGCAGCTTTCGCAGTAGAACCAGCCCGGCCCCATGCTGTCGCCGCCGAGCGGCTTAATCCCGTCTAGGACGCCGCAATAGGGGCAAACCACGCCATCCGGCCAACGCACTTCTTGCAGGTAGAGGCGCGCTTCTTCCTCGTCATGGAACACGGGATGGGAAAGTTCGTCGGGCGTGTCGATCATGGCCTATCTCCTTGATATGTAAGATAGGCTCTCTCACTCTGTCAGTCAAGTATATAATTCTCACTGCTCGAACGTGATGCTGTCGTCGGCGGTGGTGTCGCTGGTGGTGGGCGGCGCGGCCACGGCGGGCGCTGGGGTGACGACGGCCAAGAGGCCGAGGGTGACGGCGCTGAGGGTGTAGCGGGCAAGGGTGTTCATCGGGGCCTCCCGGTTGGGTTGTAGAGAACAAACTATGGACAACGGATTGGCACAGTAGGCCGCCAATCCCAGGAGTCAAGCCAAAATTCTCGTTTTGTTCGAAACGCGGAAATTGCTTATATTTATGGTTAATACCGTGTAGTTGAGGTCGGAATCGGAGCAAGATCGGTAACGCGGCGCAGCCATCGAGGGCCGGGTGCATCTGCCGTCTTGTTGCCGCCGCCGGGCCGTGGCAGAAGGGCGGCGGGGTCGTACCGGGGCGGTGGGCATGCCGGATTTCGCCATCGAGGATGGCTGCGGCGGCGTTGTGTGCGGGGTCGATGAGGCCGGGCGCGGGCCGCTCGCGGGTCCGGTTGTCGCCGCGGCGGTGATCATCGACCGCGCCTGTTTTGCCGACGAGCTGCGCGAGCGTCTCGACGATTCGAAGCTGCTGCGTCGCGAGGTGCGCGAGGCGTGCTACAGGGCGCTGCTGCGCTGCGCGCGGATCGGCGTCGGCGCGGCGAGCGTCAGGGAAATCGACCGCATCAACATCCTGCGCGCCAGCCTGCTCGCGATGTCGCGCGCGGTGGCGGGGCTCGGGGTGCGGCCCGACATCGCCCTCGTCGACGGCAACATGACGCCGCCGGCGCTGCCCTGCCCGGCAAAGACCGTGGTCGGCGGCGACGGTCTCAGTTTTTCGATCGCCGCCGCCTCGGTCATCGCCAAGGTCACCCGCGACCGCATCATGTATGCGCTGGCGCGGCGCCACCCGGGCTACGCCTGGGACAGCAATGTCGGCTACAGCACGCGGGCGCATTTCGCGGCGATCGCGGAGTTCGGCGTCACCGTGCATCACCGCCGTTCGTTCGAGCCGGTGCGCCTGGCCGCCGGCGAAGCTCCGGTCAACCTCGAACTCGACATCTAAACTAATCGAATCATTGACGGATTCGGAGCAAACGCGCAGATTGCGCGAATGCAGTTCGACGTTTCCCCCAGCGAAGACGGCGTCATCGTCGGCGATTGCCTCGAAACCATGGCGGCGCTGCCCGAGGCCTCGGTCGATCTGGTCTTTGCCGACCCGCCCTATAATCTGCAGCTGAGCGGCGAACTGCACCGACCCGACAACAGCCGGGTCGACGGGGTCGAGGAAGACTGGGACAAATTCGCCGATTTCGCCGAATACGACCGGTTTACCCGCGCCTGGCTCGCCGCCGCCCGGCTGCTGTTGAAACCGGCCGGCGCGCTGTGGGTGATCGGCACCTACCACAACATCTTCCGCATCGGCGCGGCGCTGCAGGATCTCGGCTTCTGGATCCTCAATGACGTGGTGTGGCGCAAGGCCAATCCGATGCCCAATTTCCGTGGTCGCCGCTTCACCAACGCGCATGAGACGCTGCTGTGGTGCGCCGCCGACCGCAACGCGCGCTACACCTTCAATTACGAGGCGATGAAGGCGCTCAACGACGAGCTGCAGATGCGCAGCGACTGGCTGATCCCGATCTGCGGTGGACCGGAGCGGCTGCGCGACGAGAGCGGCCGCAAGGCGCATCCGACGCAAAAACCCGAGGCGCTGCTGCACCGCGTGCTGCTCGCCTCGACCCGGCCGGGCGATCTGGTGCTCGATCCGTTTTGCGGCACCGGCACCACCGGCGCGGTCGCGAAGCGGCTCGGGCGGCGCTTTGTCGGGATCGAGCGCGACCCCGGTTATGCGGCGCTGGCGGGCGAACGCATCGCCGCCATCGAGCCGGCGGACAGCGCGGCGCTGGCGCTCGACGCGAAGCGTGACGCACCGCGCGTGCCGTTCGGCAGCCTGGTGGAGCGCGGGCTGCTGCGCCCCGGGGAAGTGCTGTTCGACCAGTCCCGGCGCTGGACCGCGCGGGTGCGCGCCGACGGCAGCGTCATCTCGGCCCAGCATCGCGGCTCGATCCACGCGGTCGCGGCGCAGCTGCAGGGCGCACCGGCGTGCAACGGCTGGGCCTTTTGGTATGTCGAGCGGCGCGGCCAGCCGGTGCCGATCGACGCGTTCCGCCAGCAGGTCCGCGCCGAGCAGCGATAGTCGCCATGACGAGGCCCCATTGCGACGAGCGACGCGACAGCGCACTCTCGCGCCGGAGCAGCGCTTGGCTGGCAGCCGGGAGATTGTCGCGCGGCGCTCGCCATGACCGCGGGTTCCGATCGATGCCCTACGACCGCGACAACGTCTTTGCCCGGATCCTGCGCGGCGAGCTGCCCTGCGCCAAGGTCTACGAGGATGAGCACGTGCTCGCCTTTCGCGACATCGCGCCCCAGGCGCCGAGCCATGTCGTGCTGATCCCCAAGGG
>Ga0126381_100004212_pt1 | contig 15634 bp, 12 predicted proteins | sample PanSoiMetPlot_28_FD_96465 | JGI IMG/M metagenome (GOLD analysis project Ga0126381, IMG submission 96465) | Tropical forest soil microbial communities from Panama - MetaG Plot_28 | ecosystem: Environmental > Terrestrial > Soil > Tropical forest > Bulk soil | place: Panama | collected 2016-02-17 | reverse complement strand
TGATGAACGCCGTCGATACTACCAACGGCTATGTGCTCGACAAACAACAGATCGACACCATCCCGCTTGCCACCGGCAGCTTCACGGGCCTGGCCATCCTGTCGACCGGCGTGAACGCGGAATTGCCGGGCGGGACGGGCGCGAACAGTGGCCTCGGCAACGCGCCGATCTGGGCCAACGGCCAGCGCGATACTTCGAACAGCTTCCTGCTTAACGGCGTGGACGCCAGCAATCTCTTCAACGGCAAGAGCACCAGCCAGGTCACTTCCTCGCGTGTGGTAAATAACACCGGCGGCACAGCGTCCAGCGGCACGACCAGCGCGGGCGTCGAGCCAAGCGCATCCTCGGTGTATCTTTCGATCGGCAACGCGCTTCCCACGCCCGCGCCTGAAACATTGCAGGAACTCCGTGTCAATGCGTCGATGTACGATGCGCAGCAGGGCGGAGCCAGCGGCGCGCACATTGATATGAGCACCGGTTCGGGCGGAAACGCAATCCATGGGAAGGCCTATGTTCACCGTGGAACCGATTGGCTGAATGCGGCGCCCTTCTTCTTCAAGAACAACAGCGGAATACCTGATTCGGACAAAAACCCGGAGCTTCACCGTTACACCGCCGGCGGCACGATCGCCGGTCCCATCATCAAGAACAAGCTCTTCTACTTCATCGGTTATCAGCACATTCATGTCTCTGATCAGGAGACCGGAGACACTCTCATCGCCGTTCCTCCCGGCCTCAGCGATACAAATCGAACCGCCGACGGCCTCGCCGCCATCACCCAGAAATACTGGGGAGACACCGATGCCGAAAATGGCTTTAGCGTCACTTCCGCCGACTGGTCGAATAACCCTATCGGCCTTGCGCTATTTCAGGCAAAGCTTCCCAACGGACAGTGGCTCATTCCCAACGATAACGGCCATGTGCCCGACGCGCTGTCGCCCTCGAACGCCTTCGAAAGGGGCACGTCGTACTTCATCTCTGATCAGGTCGTTGCCGACCTCGACTGGAATGCGACCTCCAAAGATACGGTGTCCGCGAAGTACTACTATCAGCACGATCCCAATTGGGCGCCTTATGGGACCTCCAGCGTTCCAGGCTTCGCCGTTTACATGGACACCGGTTCGCAGGTGGCCACAGTCACCAATGTCCAGACCCTGCGGCCGAATTTCAGCCTGACGGAAACAATCGGCATCCTGCGAGAGAAGGCCTACAACACCAATCAGCAGCTCTGGGCGCCCGGCGATACCAGCAGCCCGATCGCGGCCATGACTACCTCCTTCGGCTCTTATTTCCCGGGAATCACCATCGTCGATGCTCTTGGCTCCTACGGCGCCGAGCAGGGTCTTCCGCAGGTTATGTTGAATATCGGGCCCAGCGCGGCAAACCAAGGCCCGTTCACCGGCGTCTTCCAGAACCGCATCATGCCCTCGGCGAACGCGATCTGGACGAAGAACAAGCACTCCATCACGTTCGGCGGCAGCTACGCTTACACGCAGCTGAATGTGCGCGATCTGCGGACCGACAAGGGCAATGTGTCTACGCCCGACTTCTCTACATTTGCGATGAACTGGGTCACTCCTTACACGACCAACGGCTTCGTTGCGACTACTTTCCTTCAAGGCGATGCCAACCGCTACTATCGCGCGAACCAGACTGGACTTTACATCCAGGACAAGTACCAGATCCTCTCAAATCTCAGCATTACCGCCGGCCTGCGCTATGACTGGAACGGCGGCCTGACAGAGAAATACGGACGCATTTTCAACTTTGAGCCTTCGCAGTACAACTACAGCCCCGGTTCGGATCTCATCACGGATCCCGGCTTCCTCATTGCGGGCAACAACAAGAACGGAACCAAGGGCGTCAGCGACACAACTCTCACCGGGCGTCAGTGGGGGATCGCACCCCGCCTCGGGTTCGCCTATCAGCCGCACATGTTCAACGACAAGGTCGTCATACGAGGCGGTACCGGCTTCTACTATGATCGCGGCGAACTCTTCACCTACTTCTCGCCGGGATATGCAGCGGGCGAAATTTCCGGTGGGCCCTTCGGCGTTGCCCAGACTCCACCCTTCGTCACTCACCAGAACTGCCCTTACAGTGCATCGCCCTACGGAAACACCAGTTTCCTATACAACTTCTACATTCCGATCTGCGGACTGGCACCCTTCACTCCGGTCGATGGCGCAACGCTGGACTACAATCTCGGCAATCCCTGGGGACCGACGCGTTCCGCTCCGCCCACGAATCCAAGCGCGGCCGATCTGATCAACTACCTTCCCACTGCGGCCCAGCTCATTCAGGGAGCAGAGCCTTTCACTCTTGGCGTCTACAACAGAAGGAACAAGCTGCCCTATTCAATCAACTACACACTCGATATTCAGTGGCAGCCCCGCAACGACCTGGCCATTGAGATCGGATACGTAGGCAACGTTGGGCGCCATCAAGTTATTCCGCTGCCCTTTAACCAGGCGCAAATTGCCAGCCCGGGCAGCCCCACTCACCCCGGTGGCATCGCGGCTCAGTCCTTCAGCTACGGCTATACGGTTCTCAACCCGAACGACGAGTTTTTTCCCATTTGCGTCAATTTGGACACGAACTGCAACTACGGACACATGCAGCAGAACTACGAAGGCGGCAACGTAGACCTGCGTGTTCCCTACATCGGGTACTCTTCTGAATCGGAGTCCTATACTGCCGCCGGCATCTCAACGTATAACGCACTGCAGGTTCACATCGAAAAGCGGCTCAGCCACAACTTCCAAACTGGCGTTTCCTACACCTACTCAAAAGCGACCGATGAGCAAAGCGCTCTCGGACTCTTCTACAACGGCAACAACCCCAACGATCTCGGGAGCGGCTACGGACTGGCCGACTTCGACCGCAAGCACGTGCTGAACTTCACCTATGGTTTTTATCTGCCTTCGTTCTTCAACCAAAGTTCACTCTCGGGCAAAATCCTCAACAACTGGTCGTTAAATGGCATCGCGATCATTCAGAGCGGTCAGCCATATAGCATCATCGATTTCTCGGGAGCAGTCGGCAGCCTCTACTACAGCACATTTAATGGCATCACCAATCCCATCGTTCCGCTGGCCCCTGGTTGCAACTCTCACAATGCTGTGACCGGACACTCCGGCGCGTTCTATAACACCAACACTGGAGCTGGAGCAGCCCTCAAGGCAACCTGCTTCACGCTTCCGCTCTTAACGCCCGGAAACAAAGGAGTTCCAAACGGCGATCCCTTCGAGACAGATTTCACTAGCGGTCAGCGGAACATCTTCCGGCAGCCTGTCCAGAAGCGCACAGACGCGTCGCTCATTAAGACCCTGCCGATCAGGGAACGCTACAACCTGAAATACACCTTCGACGTTTACAACGTAACCAACACTTCCAGCTTTGACATCCCCACCAACAACGTCACCCAGAACGCCGGATATAACAACGCTCCAACTGTGGCATCAACTTACACTGCGGTGGCTCCGACTCCAGCGCAGTGCCAGGCAGGCAGCGCCCCATCCGGCACGTTCTATTCGTGCCCGACTGGATTAGGCGTCGTGAAGCACACGATCGGCTCTCCCCGCCAGATTCAGATGTCTCTCAGCTTGACCTTCTGAGATTCCTCGCAACCACAAAAGGCAGCCGCCGTCCGGCTGCCTTTCTCTTGCTCTGCGTACTACTCTCTCCTGTTCAGAATGGATTGTCGCAAACCAATCCCACTGTTTCGCTGCGACCTATGAGTAAAATCAGCGCATGCAAATTGGAGCATCTCCTATTGAGGCAGCAAGCAAACTGGCAGTTGCCGATCCAATGCAAGTGCTGGAATCCGCGCTGACGCGCCTGAACGGCAATGCAACTAAAAATTCATATCTAAAGATAGATGAGGTCTGGACACGCGAGCAGGGTGCAACCTTGATGCAGCGCGGACCAGGCCCGCAACACCTTCTGTACGGCCTGCCCATAGCCCTTAAGGACTGCTTCGATCTCGAAGGATTCGTCACCACCAGCGGCTCCCGTTTTTATGAAAGCCACAACGCGCCGGCCGTTTCGGACTCATGGGTGGCCGAGCGTCTCAAGGCTGCCGGCGCCGTCATCACCGGCAAAACCCACATGCAGATGCTTGCTTACGGGATCACCGGCGAAAATCGCGACTATGGTGATTGTGCGCAGCCAGCAGACTCAACCAGTCTGACCGGAGGATCCTCCAGTGGATCGGCAGCAGCCGTACAGGAAGGCTCCGCCGTCGCGGCCATCGGAACCGACACCGGCGGTTCTATCCGCGCTCCTGCAGCGTTATGCGGTCTCACTGGATATCGCTCTTCGTGGGGCACAGGCGACTGGCGTGGCGGCGCGCACCTGGCCCAATCCTTCGACACCATCGGCTGGCTGTGCCGGGATTTGCGCGACCTGCAGCGGCTTGCAGCAGCGCTCTTCGATCTGCATCCTGCGGCGGCGCCGCTCGAAGGCCAACGAGTGAGCGTACTGTCCGGCATCATACTTGAAGACTGCGAACCATCCGTCCTTGCCTCGATCGATAATTGGAAAGAGCGGCTTCTCAGGTCAGGGGCTCTCCTTCACGACATGCAAGCGGACTTCTTCGGAGACGCCTACTCCATCTACGCGCCCCTGCAGGCCGTGGAAGCCGCACGCCTCCACACTGGGTTCTTCGACGAATTCGAGCCGGCAATCGCTGCACGTTTACGTTGGGGAGCTTCGCTTAAGCAAGACGAAGTCGGCGAGTGGCGCACAAAGCATCGGGCCTTCGTTCACGACCTCAATACCTTATTTTCAGACGCAGAGTTTCTCTTGATGCCGGCAGTTCCGGTCCCGCGACTTGCTATCGGCGAAGACCAGGTCGCAGCCCGGCCAAGAATCCTTGGCCTCACCAGTCCCGGAAGTCTCGGAGGTTTGCCTGCGGTGATTCTTCCCGGCAAGCCCGGGGTACAACTCCTCGCTGCGCGCGGCAACGACACTCGCCTCCTCCAACTCGCCGCGCAACTCGGCCATCTACTCGCAGTGGAATAAGCCTGATCCAGGAATTGCCGGTTGCTAAGCGTGATGACCGCGGCAAAATGCTGTCTTATGATTTGCCTTCGAGCGCAGCCTTCACGCCGTCAATCATCGCCTGGGGATTAAACTCGGCACGAATAATGTCGTTCGGGCAATCGGTATGCACAGACACCCTGTAGTTGCAGATAAAAACCACTTCCTGACCGGGCCGGTGCTGTTTGATCTCCGTGCAGAGCTTTTCGGCAGATGGAATCCTGCCATCACCCTCCACATCGACAATGACCAGCGAGTATTCCTTGGCCAGGGCCAGTTTCCGGCCCTCATCAAGCGACACTGTGGAATCGACCTCATAGCCATGCATCCGGAAGATCTGGTCACGGAGCCCGAGAATAACGTCACGGCTGCAGATGTGAAGAATTGATACGGAATTTGTACCCATGCGGGACTCAGATTACCAGACAGTAAACAGATGCGGCTCTGGATTACGTATTCGTAATGACGGTGATTCCTCACTCACTACGTTCATTTCGCGGGGCGTTGCCCACATAGATCGGACTACTGACCTGCGTCGGAGTGATCAGGTTCAGATCCGTCGCCGGATCGATCTGTCTTTGCATGCCTTTTGGATCGACAGTCACCATCACTTCGAGTGTGGGCCGCACCACCAACTTGACAACGTGGCCCGCCCGCGTTGTGCCATCGGGCAAACTGAGAACCGCATGCGTGTGTATGAAGGGCTTTCCCTGGTTGAGCGCAATATCGCCGATCATCGCAGCGACTTCCATTTGCCCGGTAAACGGCATCAGCTTGTACAGCTTCCGGCTGGGATCGAACCAGCCCAGCGTGGCATCATCGACCGCCCCAATCGCTGTAAAATGTGCGCTCATCACCTGGTATTTCTGCGCGAAATCTCTCAGACCAGTGTAGGCATCGTCGCCTGTGCTGAAGATCACGGCATATTCCTTCTGCCCACCGGTATCACTGAGCAGCTGGACCTTCATTCCCGGAGCCTGACCCGTCGCCGCGATCTGCTTGGGAGAAACATACTTTGGAGCGCCTTCCGTCACCGTCTGCGCGAAACCAGCAAATACGGAACCGAGGTAAAATGCCGCGATAAGACAAATGTTCTTCATGCGCACCTCAACTCTATGGATGCTCCTGAATGAGCAGAGTCGCGATGAATGAGGCGAGAACTACTTGACGGAATCGGCCTGCGCCACCAGGTGGCCTGGCATCCCGATATGCGGTACGAGCATGTCTTCCTTGCGCATAACCAATGTGGTGGCATTTAGGCTGGCCAGTTCAAAGCCGTGGCCGTGCGTAATGGCGTCAGTTGGACAGGCCTCCACGCAGTATCCGCAGAAGATGCAGCGGTTATAGTCGATGTTGTAGACCTTGGCATACCGCTCAGCACTCGAAATGCGATTCTCAGCAGTATTTTCGGCCGCCTCAATGTAAATGCAGTTCGACGGACAGGCCGCCGCACACAGAAAACAGGCGACGCATTTTTCGAGGCCATTCTCATCGCGCTGCAGCACATGCGCGCCGCGAAAGCGCTCTTGCAGCATCGCACCACGCGTCGGTCCCGGCCCGTCGGGATAGTTCTCCACCTCCGTAGGCTGAAATATCTCTCGGAAGGTGATGCTCATGCCTTTACCGATAGCGGCGATATTGCGCACGATGGACATGCCACCAGTATAGACCCAGCGTTGAGGTTACCTATAAAAGAACGAAGGAGGCGGAATCCTGGCTGGCCAAGGATGGGCTTCAGAGTCCGCTATCATGGTTTCGCGACGCATCGCCACGACAGGAATGCCAGGATGCATTTGCTCAGACAGGTCTGGATAGCGTTCTTCATCGTTGTACTCGGCGCAGCAATACCGGTTGTTGCCCAGCAGAACACTCCAATTGCCGCCCCACTCAAAATCATCGCCAACGGCCAGACCCAATCTGTTTCCGCCGATGATCTCAAGGCCCTCCCGCACCACACCGTCACAGTCCACAACCCGCACGCCAACGCCGACGAGACCTATTCCGGAGTTCCCATCATCGATCTACTTGCCAAGCTCGGGGTACCTCACGGACATGACCTGCGAAGCAAAGCCCTTGCTCAATACATCGTTGCCACGGGATCCGATGGATACAAAGCCGTTGTCGCGCTCGCCGAAGCCGATCCCGATTTTCATCCAGGCGAGGTGATCGTCGCCGATCAGATGGACGGCAAGCCGCTCGATGCCAAAACCGGCCCGTTCCGGCTCGTCGTTACGGAAGACAAGCGCTCGGCACGATCGGTGCATAATCTGGTTTCGATTGAAGTGAAGCAGGCGGAGTAGCGGGCCGAATTCTATGCAACAACTACCGTTCGAGCCCGAGCTTCTTCCAGATAGCATCCACTCTTGACTTCGTCGCCGCATCCATCTCGATCATCGGAGGCCATAGCCGTGCGAAACCCTCCGCTGCCCACTTGCGCGTGGCGTCGACCCCCATCTTGCTGCCGTAGTTGGGAAGCCGCGAAGCGTGATCGAGCGAATCCACCGGCCCAAGGGTGAATTGGATATCGCGCTCGGGATCGATGTTGTTGGCAACGCGCAGCGTCACCTCGCCGATATCCTGCACGTCGCAATCCTCGTCAACGACCACTATGCATTTGGTGAACATCGCCTGACCCATCGCCCAGATGCCGTTCATCACCTTGCGTGCCTGGCCCGCATAACTTTTGCGTATTGAGACCAGCATCAGGTTGTGAAAGACGCCCTCGACCGGCAGGTTCATATCGACGATCTCCGGAAGCATGAGCCGCATCAGCGGCAGAAAAATACGCTCAACGGCCTTACCCATCCATGCGTCTTCCATCGGCGGCTTGCCTACGATGGTCGCCGAATAAATCGGATCCTTGCGGTGCGTAATGCAGGTGAGATGAAAGACCGGATACTCCTCCTCCATCGTGTAGAAGCCAGTGTGATCACCGAAAGGCCCCTCGACACGCAGTTCATCGAGCTTGACATAGCCTTCGAGAACGATCTCCGCGTGCGCCGGCACTTCAAGATCGACCGTCTCGCATTTCACCAACTCGACCGGACTCTGCCGCAGAAAACCCGCAATGATGAACTCCTCAACCTCCGGCGGCGCCGGAACAATCGCCGAGAACGTTGTCGCCGGATCGGTCCCAATCGCCACCGCCACTTCCAGCCTGTCGTTCTTCACATTACCCAGAGCAATCTTCGTCGTTCCGCCGGCCGTCTCCGCCATCGCGTGAACATGATCTGCAGAGCTCGATCCTGACGCCACTCTCAGCCGCTCGCGCAGATGCTCCGCGGCATTCTTCTGTCGCTGCCAGTGCATGCCGGTGGTCTGCCCGTCGTAGACCTGCATCCGGTACATGCCCATGTTGCGCTTGCCCGTCTTAGGATCGCGCGTCACGACGCACGGCAGAGTGATGAATCTGCCTCCATCCATCGGCCAGCATTGCAGAATCGGGAAATCAAGCAGGTTGAATCCCTCGCGCAGAATCACCTGCTTGCAGGGAGCATCCTTCGCCGCGATGGTTTTCGGAAAAAACTTGCCGACCTCCGCGAGCATCGGCAGCATCTTGAATTTGTCGAGGAAACCTTCCGGAGACTTGATCTCCATGAAGGCGCGGATGCGGCCGGCGATCTCATCCAATGAATCGACATCAAGAGCGAGCTTCATGCGGCGCTCGCTGCCGAACTGGTTCATCAGAACACTGGACCCGCGATGGCCCTTTACATTCTCAAAGAGGAGTGCCCAGCCGCCAGGCGTTCCGCCGCGTCTCCCTGATTTTGAAGCGCGGTCGGAGATCTCGGCGATCTCCAGAATCGGATCAACCTCTTCGCGAATTCGCTTCAGCTCGCCGGCCTTGTCGAGAGCTTTGATCCACTGCCTCAGATCGTCGTATGCCACTCGTCTTCCTCAGCGCTCGTCTTCTACCTCTTGGAACGCGAGCGCAACACTACATACTAATTCCCTGCCGGGATCAGAGAGGGCGGCAGTTTCTCAGTGATCGTTGGTCTGTAACTTAGGAATGCATCCAGCGATCCATGACGGTCTGCACACAGCGCCCGCCGCACAGGTGTTTCGCATCCGCGTCGTGGGAGAGAAAGCTGTTCCAGGGAGTGATCTTCAGAACCGGCTGGGCTGGATCGCCCGGCGTCGGCGAGATCGTCTCGCTCCACGCCAGCCACCAGTCGCCCGCCTCTTCGCTCTTTGCCTTGCCACACACGTCACAGGAATAGATTTCGGTCCAGGCCATCACGTAACCCTAGGTTCAAACGTCGGTGCTTTGTCTTGGAAGTTAGCACAAGGGCGCGGACAAGTTGGGCTGAAACTTTCGTGCCAATACGATCAGCTCGCTTGATTGACCGCCTGCGGCGGGATGTCGACCAACGGATATCCCAGTTTCTTCCATTCATCGTATCCGCCGCGCAGTGGACGCACCCGGTAGACACCCAGTTTGCGGATCGTCAGCGCCATCTTCGCTGCCGTGGCTTCGCTCGGGCAGGTGCAGAACAGCACAACATCCCTGTCGCGGGGAATATCAGCGCTCTGCTGGACCAGCGTATCCGGTGAAAGAAGCACGGCGCCGGGCAGCGTCCGAGGATCCGGCAGATAATCGAGCGGGTGCCGCAAATCGACGATATAGACCGGTTGCTCTCGATCTAGCATTCCCTTCAGCTCATCCGGTTCAAGCCGCGCCATCCGGATCTCCCGCAGGAACGCCCGCTGCCGCAGGAATCTCCAGATGAAGAAGCCCATCAGCAGAAGCACGAAGAGCGCGAAAGCGGAGTGCTCGACCCATTGCATTGCGTTCGGATTCTTCTTGAGCACATCGCCAAAGAAGCGTCCTCCCAACGTGAACGCCACTGCCCAGAGCAGAATTCCGGCGGTGTCGAAGATCGCAAAGAAGCGATACTTCATGCCGGTCTGTCCGGCGATCGGAGCTGCCACAGAACCGAGCCCAGGAAGGAACTTTGCGAGTACGAGGGCGCCGGCCCCATGCTTGGTGAAGTAGTTCTCCGTCTTCCGCACGCAACTGGACCGTTCCATCGAGAGCCGGCAAAGTAGCTTCACAACACTCCCTCCATACTTCTTTCCCATCGCGTACCAGACGCTGTCACTGACAAGGCTTCCGGCGACAACCGAGACCAGCACCAGTGGAAGGCTCAGCTTGTGGGTCGCGGTCAGTGTCCCTGCCGTCAGAAGCAGCGGCACGCTGGGGATCGGAACGCCAAGCTGTTCCACCATCACCCAGAGAAACAGAATCACGTAAGCGTAAGTCAGGAAAAAATCTAGAGCGAGCGGCATTGCCAAGGCCCCCGAGACAGTCTCTCTGCCTCTCGACTATAAGAAGATGTATCGCCCCCGGCAAACGATTCGCATCAAAACAACCGGCCGGATCGCATTGCGACCCGGCCTTCAGTCTGGGGGACGGAATCCTTCCGATCTCAGTTACTTACTGCTTGACTGTCACCTTCGGCTCAACCGACAGCCCCGGTCGCAGCAAATGATCCGAATTCTGCTCAGGCTTCGCCAGGTCGATGCGTACCGGAACCCTTTGCACCACCTTGACATAGTTCCCGGTCGCATTCTCCGGCGGGAAGAGGCTGAGTACGGAGCCGGTAGCGCCACCGATTTGCGTGATCTTCCCGTCATACTTGCGGCCCCCGTAAGCGTCGACCTCGATCACCACCGGCTGGCCGGCACGCATGTGCTCAAGCTGCGTTTCTTTAAAGTTCGCCGTAATCCAGATGTTATCCAGCGACACCAGTGTCATCATGTTCTGGCCGACACTGACGTTCTGGTTGATCTCTACACTCTTACGAGTGACGATACCGTCTTCCGGCGCGATGATCTTCGTATAGCTCAAATTCAACCTGGCCTGATCGAGCTGGGCTTGCGCCTGTGCCACCGCCGCGGCGGCCTGGTCGGCCCTGGCTTTCTGGATCGCCACCTGCTGCGGCGCCGTCTGAGCGTTCTTGAATGCCGCCTGGGATTGCGCCAGGCGATCACGAGCCACGCGCACCGCTTCCTCTCCAGCCGATACGTTCGCCTTCGCCTCCACCAAAGCGGCCTTGTCGGCATCGGCCGCCGCAACCGCAGCATCAAACTGCTGCTTCGAGATCACGTCCCTTTCGACCAGCGGCTTGTAGCGCTCCAGATCGGCCGCCGACTTGGTTGCATTTGCCTGCGCCTGAACCACACGCGCTTTAGCCGCATCGAGCTGCTGCTGGGATTGGGCTATCTGCGCAGTCGACCCGTGAACATCCGCGCCGGCAGAGGTCAACGTGCTTCCCGTGTTGACGCTGATCACCGGCACATTCACCCTGGCTGCTTCATAGCTCGCCTCGGAGCTTTGAAGGTTGGCTTCTGCCTGCTGCACCGCAACCTGAAAGTCCTTGGGATCGATCTCGACCAACAGGTCGCCCTTCTTGACCGCCTGGTTCTCGTCCACATTGACCTTGATAACCTGGCCGGCGATGCGCGAGCTGATCTGGATCAGATGACCGTTCACTTGTGCGTCGTCGGTGTCTTCGTAATAAGTCGAGTGCCACCAGAACAGCAGCGCCCCTACTACCAGGAGCGCGATCACGCCAATCACAATGAATCTTCGCCGCGATTTCGGTTTCTCCGGCTTTTCATCCGGAGTTGAATTTTGATCGGGCTTCTCGTCCGCCACTGTTACTTTCCTCCCACATAAGTCTTGTAATTGCTCTCAGCCACACCCAGCGAGCGCGCCAGTGACAACTTGGCGATATTGTGCCGGTAAAGGCTGCTGACGTATTGGTTGTCCGCCTGCGCAACCGATTCAAGCGCCTGCGAGACAGCGAGATTGTCCGACACGCCGGCCTTGTAGCGTTCTTGCGCTTCACTGAGAGCTTCTTTTGCTAATTCCGAGTTACTGCGCGCCACCTCTACCTGCTTGGCGGCGGCTTGAATATCAAGAATGCTGTCGCGCACATCCGCGCCGATCTGCCCTTCGAGATCGCTCAGCTGCGCGCGCTTCTGGTCAAGCTGCGATTGCGCCTGTTTTGCATCGCCGCGCAACTTGGCCTCCTCGAACAGCGGAAAATCCAGCGATCCTGTGGCATTGCCAGTGCCATGTGAATTGCCGAAGTTCACGCCGATGTCACCGTAGTCTCCATTGAACATGACTGTTGGATAGCGCTCGGCGGTGGCTGCGGTGCGCGCATGCTGCGCGGCTGTCACCTGTTCCTGCATGGCCTTCAGGTCGTTGCGATTGGAAATCGCCTGCTTCACAGCCGCATTGGGATCAAGGTTGTCGAGCGCAGTGTAGGGCGATTGATCCGTCAGCCGGTACTTCTGCTCCAGGGGCAGGCCGATGGCTCGTGCCAACGCAATCTTGTCCTTTTCGTACTGATTTTTGGCCGTGATCAGCGACTGCTGCTGTGTCTGGTAATCGACGCGCGCTCGCAATTCATCGAGCAAAGGCGCCGTGCCGGCCTGGTGATTGCTCACCGCCTGGTCGAGCGAGACCTTTGAGGTATCCACCTGGGCCTGATCCGCGTCGATGAGCGCCTGGTCCGCGATGCAGGTGAGGTACGCATTGCCCACCGTCAGTACGACCAGGTCCCGCGCATCCTTTACCGACAGTTGTGAGCTGGTAAAGTTGTGCTTCGAAGCAAGGTAGTTCTGCAAGGACGAAACATTGATCAGCGACCACTTCAGGGTGCCCCGCAAATCCGTGTATCCAAACGGACCGATGATTGCCGGAAATTGGCCGCCCCGGAGGCCCAGGGCCTCGAGGTTTGTCTGCTGCACTGCCTCCTTGAACTCTCCGGTAACCGTCGGCAGTAGCGTTTGCAGCTGCTGGAGCTGCGTGCCGTGTGAATTCAGCTGGCTTTGGCTGGTAAGAACAAGGCCGAGGTTGTACTTAAGCCCGCGCGCGACGGCATCATCAAGCGAGAGGTCCCTCACTCCGGCCGTCGCCGCCTCTTTTACCTCGCTGCCTTGGTAGGTCGTGCTGTTGATCTGCGGAGGCTGGACTTGAATCGGAGGCGCCGGCTGGACAACTCCACTCCCGCCGGTCTCGCCAAACTGGAAGGCGTGAGCCGAAGGACAGGCTGCTGGAATGAAAAGCGCCAGAACCAGCCCCAAAATGCGCACACCACGGCATGGGCCGCCTGAACTAGCCTTGAACACTAGAGACTTCACCCCTGGAAAATGTTCCCTTAGACAACCACACACAAGGGTACGTCGTTTGGATGCAGAAATGCCGGAAAGTATTCAAAAAACACGCCGAAAAGCAGCGGCGTGACTCATACACGTTCGAGTGTGGAGCCCGTCTTCTGTCCGCCGTTACGCGGTAACCCGCTCCGCTTCGGAGTGAACCAGGGCATTGGCCAACGAGCAGAGCGCCTGCCGAAAGCTCTCACTCACCTGCGCCGCAGACCATCCGGACGTAACACCCGACCCTTTGGCCAACGTGGCCGCAGTCGCTGCGTTGTCCCACCCCAGCACAGCCCGCTGAACGAAGATCGCACGTTGCGCAGGCGGAAGCTGATCGAGCCAGGCGCGCAGGCGGTCTCCACTGCCGGCTCCCTTTGCCGCTCCGCTGATCAGTTCAGCGATCTGAGCGGCGGAAATGCCAGCCGCGGAAAGATCGTCATCCTCGATGCAGCTTGCCGGACCATTTGCCTGCGCAGGAACCGCAAAGGCTGTTGGATGGGCCTCATTCATGCGGGCCACTGCCGCCTCGACCAGGTGACGGCGGGCTATGTCGACTGCCCCGTCTTCCGGAGCGCAGGGGTCGACTTCAACCTCGGCTACCGTGGACTCGACCAGGCTGAGCGCCTCGCTCTCGTCTCCGAGCATCAGGGCAGCCAACTTGTAAAGTTCGACCGCCGTATCCTGCGCCTTCAGCACGCCGCCTTCACAATCGTCGAATCCCATGGTCTGAACCTCCACTATATGTCCTCTTCCATCCTTACTGACCCGCACTTTTGAGTCAAATTGCCCCCGCACCGGTGAGTCATATTTGCATCGCAAAAGTCTTTCACAACGTTGATGCAAATCTCCCACAATGAGTCTTATACTGGCGCGCATGAGTCCGAAGCTCATCGGGGTTATCGGAACAGCAGCAGCCCTTCTGGCTGCTTTGGCTCAAAACCTTGCCTCCGGACCTTCCGTGAACGTGGTGGCACTACAGCCACCTGTTTATCCATCGATGGCAATAGCGGCACATCTAACCGGCGAGGTCGACCTGAAGATCACGCTACTGGAAACCGGGGTGCCGGGCACCGTCCAGGTTGAGAGCGGACCGCAAATGCTCAGACAGGCGGCGGTGGATAGCGCGAAGCGCTCTAAGTTTGCACCGTCAGCCGGAGGCCACTCCGACGAGTCTTACCCGCTCGTTTATAAATTTCTCCTCGATGACACTCGGGGGTGCAACCAGGACCGGGATCCGTCGTATCCGCGCGTAAAGAATGAATCGAACACCATCACGATCTCGGAGCAACCCGTCCCCATGTGCGATCCTACCGCGGAGAGGATTCGTGTGAGGTCCTGGAAGTGTCTCTACATCTGGAAATGTAAGGTGCGATAAACGAAGTAAACCCCATTCGCGAATAATCCGGGCGGTCGCAAAACTTAACTTGGCGCTCCAACTGCAAATCTTTTTGCCAGCATTTCATCCAGCCGCACCGTCCTTGAGGTATAGCAATTTATGTAAACTTGGGCGACAGGCGCACCTTCGCATCTATGGCTAGAACGCAAAGCCCGCAGCAGAGCCTCTTTTTTGACAGAGACGAATCCTGGCTCAACTTCAATCGGCGCGTACTCGAAGAAGCCCAGGATGAAACGAATCCTCTCCTCGAACGCGTCAAGTTCCTGGCCATCACCGCCAGCAATTTGGACGAATTTGTCGAGATCCGGCTTGCAGGTATCCTGCAGCGCATTGAAGACGGCTACGCCGAACTTAATCCTGACGGCACCACTCTTGAGCAATCCCTGGCCGTCATCAATGCCGTAATGCATGGCTTTGTCGCCGAGCAATACCAGTGCTGGAACAAGCAGCTTCTTCCGGCTCTTCGTGAGGCCGGTGTGCGCGTACTCCGCTGGGACGAGATGGACGACGCGGCCCGCAAAGCTGTTACGGCGTATTACCAGCGCGAAGTCGATCCCCTTCTTACACCGATCACCATCGATCCCGCGCATCCCTTCCCCCGCGTCCTGAACAAGGCACTTTGCATCGCTCTGCTGCTCCGGCGCAAGCGCAAGGGACCTGCAGGCCCGGTCCTGGGCGTCGTCACCGTCCCTCGCGCTCTGCCTCGCTTTGTTGAACTTCCGACGACGGGAAGCACCCACGACTTCATCTTCCTGCACGACCTCATCGAACGAAGTGCCGCCGGGATGTACCGCGGGTACGAGATCCTCTCGAAAGCCGCTTTCCGCGTCACCCGCAACAGCAATCTCTACTTCTCAGAGGAAGAATCACGCAACCTCCTTGAGACCGTACGCTCCGAGCTGCACAACCGCCGCAAGGGCGACGCCGTGCGGCTCGAAATCGAAAAATCCGCAGACGCCGAAATCGTCGACCGGTTGCGGCTCAACTTTGAGCTCGACGACTCGCAGGTCTTTCGCACCGACG